>Ga0081538_10003388_pt1 | contig 15084 bp, 15 predicted proteins | sample TabmetS5T2R1_FD_71022 | JGI IMG/M metagenome (GOLD analysis project Ga0081538, IMG submission 71022) | Tabebuia heterophylla rhizosphere microbial communities from the University of Puerto Rico - S5T2R1 | ecosystem: Host-associated > Plants > Roots > Rhizosphere ... | reverse complement strand
CGGGCTGCTCGACGCGGACTGGACGCCGGAGGGCTCGGTGGCCGGCGCCGCCGCCGTCGACCTCGACTCGCCCGCCAACCGCGCCCTCGCCAGGACGATGGCCGAGCGGTCGGTCGTCCTGCTGGAGGCCGGGCCGGCGCTGCCGTTGCTTGGCGAGGGGCGCCCGGCCCTGCGCCAGGTGGCCGTCATCGGGCCCTGCGCCGCGGACCCGCGGGTGTTCATGGGCTGCTACGCCTTTCCCAACCACGTGCTGCCGCGCCACCCGGGCCTCGGGCTGGGGCTCGAGGTGCGGACCGCGGTCGATGCCCTGCGCTCGGAACTGCCGGGGGTCGACGTCGTCCACCAGCAGGGCTGCCCGGTGCAGGACGCGGACCGGTCCGGCTTCGGGGCCGCGCTCGCCGCCGCCCGCGAGGCCGACCTCTGCGTGGCCCTGGTCGGCGACCTGGCCGGCCTGTTCGGGCACGGGACGTCCGGCGAAGGGTGCGACGCCGAGGACCTCCGGCTCCCAGGGGTGCAGGCAGATCTCTTGGACGAGCTCCTGGAGACCGGAACGCCGGTGGTCGTGGTGGTGGTCTCCGGCCGCCCCTATGCCCTCGGGGACGTGCATGGTCGCGTCGCCGGCCTGGTGCAGGCCTTCTTCCCGGGGGAGGAGGGCGCGTCGGCGATCGCCGGCGTCCTGTCCGGCCGGGTCCAGCCGAGCGGGAAGCTGCCCGTGCAGATTCCCAAGCGGTCCGGCGGGCAGCCCGGCACCTACCTCCAGCCCCCCCTCGGCAGTGCGGAGAGCGCCGGGATCAGCACGCTCGACCCGACCCCGCTCTACCCGTTCGGCTACGGCCGCTCCTACACGACCTTCGAGGTGGACGATCTCCGGATCAGTGACGCCGAGGTGCCCACCGACGGCGCGTTCACCGTCGCGGTCCGGGTCCGCAACACGGGCCCGCGGGAGGGGGACGAGGTCATCCAGCTCTACCTGCGCGACGTCGTCGGGCAGGTCGCCCGCCCGGTGAAGCAGCTGGCCGGGTTCGCCCGGGTGGGGCTGGGGCCCGGCGAGGGTGTCGAGGTGAGCTTCCGGGTGCACGCCGACCGGGCCGCCTACACCAACCGGGAGCTCGAGCGGATCGTCGAGCCGGGGGACATCGAGGTGATGGTCGGGACGTCGGCCGCGGACCTGCCCTGCCGCGGGCGTGTGCGGCTCGCCGGTACCCTGCGGGTGGTCGGCCACGACCGCCAGCTCCTCACTCCGGTGGAGCTCAGCCCGGTCGCGGGCGACGCCGCCACCTAGGGGGAGGGACACCGTGGCATCCAGGGACCGACGCGCCACGCTGGCCAACGTCGCAGCCTCGGCGGGCGTGTCCGTCGCGACCGTCTCCAAGGTGCTCAACGACCGCAACGACGTCGCCCCCGCGACCCGCGCGCTCGTCCAGGAGCTGCTCCATGAGCACGACTACGTCGCCCGCCGCGTCAAGCCGGCGCTGTCTCCGGCGATCGAGCTGTTCTTCCACGGCCAGCTCAACGCCTATCACACCGAGGTGTTGCAGGGTGTCGTGGAGGCTGCGACCGAGGCCGGCGTCGCCGTCGTCGTCAGCATGCGTCCGCGCGGGCAGCGCGGCTCCGGGGCGAACCGTCCAGCCGCGTGGGCCCGCGAGCTGGCCGCCGCCGGTCGCCAGGCGGCGATCGTGGTGACCAGCGAGCTGGCGGCCGCGGACCTGACGGCCTTGACCCGGGCTCGCATGCCGGTCGTCGTCATCGACCCGCTCAACCTGCCGAGTGCGCGGGTGACCAGCGTCGGGTCGACCAACTTCGCCGGTGGGCTGCTGGCGACCCAGCACCTGCTCGACCTGGGACACCGCCAGATCGCCTACCTCGGCGGTCCGGCAGCCGCCGCCTGCAACCAGGCGCGGCTGCACGGCTACCGCGGCGCCATGGAAGCCGACGCAGCGCCCGTCCCCGACGAGTACGTGCGGACGGGGCGGTTCAGCTACGAACACGGGATCGCCGGCGGCGCCGCCCTCCTCGACCTGCCCCAGCCCCCGACGGCGGTGTTCGCGGGCAGCGACGAGACCGCCCTGGGAGTGATCGAGGCCGCCCGGGGCCGAGGCCTGCGGATCCCGGAGGACCTGAGCGTGGTCGGCTTCGACGACACCCCGGTCGCGCGGCTGGCCGCACCCCCGCTCACCACGGTCCGCCAGCCCCTGCGCGAGATGGGCGCCGTCGCCGTCCGGACGGCACTGCGCCTGGCGGCGGGCGAGCGGGTGGACTCCCACCACGTCGAGCTCGCGACCGAGCTCGTCGTGCGCCAGTCGACCGCCCCCCCGCCGCCACCCGCGGCGGGCCCCACGACGAAGGCACGGTGAGCGGCGAAGCGCCGGAAGGATGAGACCCGGCCGGTGCCCCTGGCAGGAGTCGGGAACCGTCACGTTGTCCAGCGGGAGCGCCCTCAGCCGCTATCGGCCATGTCCACCGTGCCGTCGATGCTCGCCGCGTCGTGTTCGGCGGTGCTGATGGCGGTGTCGGGTGACCTGGGTCATGCCGCCCAGGGTGGCAAGGACAAGAGCGGCGGCGATGCCGACGGTGCCGACGCCGCCGAGGAGGCCCAGGGCCCGCGATCGCGAGCGGCCCAGACTCGGGGCCGACCGCGTAGAGCACGAAGACGGCGAAGGTGAGCGTTGGTGGCGAAGTTGGTCAGCCCGGTCATGGCGGCGAGGGTGCGCAGCAGCCGGTGCCGCCACAGGTAGCGCAGCCCTTCGACCACGTCGGCCATGATCGAAGGATGACATGTGGAGCTGGTGGTCGGCCCACTACCCCGTGGGATTGGAGCCGGGCTCGTGGATGTCCAGTACCGTCCGCCCGGGGCGGGTCAGCAGCAGGATCAGGCCCGCGCCGAGCACCACGACCATCACGCGATGGTAGGTGTCGTTCAGCTGCGTGTGGGGCCCGCGGCCGGCAGCGATCGCGACCATCCCCCAGAGCACGCCCGCAAGGGCGACGGCGTGCGCCCCAGTTGCCGCTACCCACGCCCAGGTCCGTCGCGTGAGGACCGCGGACGCGCCCAGCGCGAGGACGACTGCGGCCAACCCCTCCACGATCACGGCGACGGGTCGGCGTGGCTCTTCGATGATCGCGAAGTCCACCGGGATCCGAACCTCGAGGTGCAGCAGGGCAAAGCAGAGGAACGACAGGGCCTCAAGCACCATCAGGACTCCAAATGCCCTGGTCAGAACCCTATTTGGGGTAGTCGTTGCGATCATGGGACGATCGATTCACTCCTCGGGAAGGACGAGTCCCGCCCGGACGGCGAAGACCACGAGCTGGGCACGGTCGCGTGCGCCAAGCTTGCCCATGGCCCGGCTGATGTGGGTGCGGACGGTGGCGGGACTGAGGAACAGCTCCTTGGCGATCTCCTGATTGGACCGCCCGGTGGCAACCCACGCCAGCATCTCGCGTTCCCGGTCGGTCAGCGCATCCAGGCCAGGTGCCGGGGGCGTCCCCCCGGCCAGGTGCCGGCCGAACAGGCTGACGACCCGCCGGGTCACCGATGGGGACAGCAAGGACTCCCCGGCGGCGACCACCCGGACGGCGCGCAGCAGCTCGGCCGGCTCGGCGTCCTTGAGGATGAAGCCACTGGCGCCAGCCTGCAGTGCCTCGAACACGTACTGGTCGATCTCGAAGGTGGTCACGATCACGACACGGGTGCCGGCCAGCGTCGGGTCGGCGGTGATCTCCCGGAGTGCCGCGAGCCCGTCCATCCCGGGCATGCGGATGTCCAGCAGCAGGATGTCGGGGTGGGTGCGCCGGGCCCCATCCCCTCCCTTCCGGATGCTCGACCGCTACGGCCGATCCTAGCCAGACAGGCACGCCGCTCCTATGGCAACGGGTTCCCAATCCGCCTGCGTATCGCCTACTCGCTGCGCGGGTCGGCGGCGGCGAGCTAGCGGACCTGGAACGGCGCCGCAGGCACCTCGCGAGTCGACGGCACGGGCGCTACGGTCTGGGTGGTAGGGAGCGGTCGGGGCGGGGCCAACCCCCGCTGGAGGTAGGGCAGGGCATGCGAGCAGCCAGACGACCACAAGCTGCGGTCGGGCTGGACGCGGTGGACTTCTTGGCCGAGCGGGCCATGGGGTCCGGGCGGCGCATCGGCCTGGTGGTCGGGTGCCTGGCCGGGGGCGAGCAACGCGTGGTCGGGTACGGTCGCCTCCGCCGCGAGGCCCAGGACCCTCCCGAGGGCGGCACCGTCTTTGAGGACGACCGCCGCCCGGGCCGGCGCGCCTCAGGGGTGGTACCCCAGATGGCCGACCAGCCATCCTTTGCCGGCCGGGTGGCCGAGCTGGGCATCGGCACGGCACACGACGGTCCGACTCCGACCACCGAGTCCCTGTCAGCCGCGCTCAGGACCACTCTGACCCCCGAGACCCGTGCACGAGCGGCCGCCGTGGCCGGCACGACCCGCGGTGACGGGGCGACGGTGGCCGCGACGCTGCTGCTCGACGCGGCCAGCCGGGAAAGGCCGGCCATGTCCGCGTGAACCATACGGAATCGTCGAGCCAGGGACCGGCGGGCGACAGCACCGGCTTCCAGGATCATGTGTTAGGAGTTCGTAGCGAGTTGTTGGCGGCTGAACGCCACTCACCATTCACCGAAAGGAACCGCGGATGCCAGAGCTGGTCATCGACTTCATCACCTCGCTTGACGGCTATGGGGCCGCCGAGGGCTGGCCCGGCTGGTGGGGCCTGGAAGGGCCCGAGTACCTGGCCTGGTTGGAAGACGACCCGGAAGCGGACTACACCGTCCTGATGGGAGCCAACACCTATCGGCTCATGTCCGGGCTGGCCACCGAGGGTGAGCCGGGGACCGATGCCCTGGCGGGCCTGTCCAAGGTCGTCTTCTCCTCGACCTTGACCGAGCCGCTGGCGTGGCCGAACACCCAACTGGTCAGCCAGGACCCGGTTGCGGCCGTGCGGGAGATGAAGGACCACGGCACCACGTCCCTGCGCACCTTGGGCAGCCTCACCCTGTGCCGCTCGCTGCTGAAGGCCGGGCTGGTGGACCGGTTCCGGGTGGTCGTCTTCCCGGTCATCACCGGAAGTACGGGTCGGGACCGGATCTATGACGGGTACCCCGACGTCGCCCTGGATATGGTGGCCAGCCGCACCTTCGACGGTCGGCTGCAGCTGCTGGAGTACGTCCCCACGGTGCTGGCCGGGCCGCCCGGCACCACCAAGGCCGGCGCCTGACCCCCCGCTCCTTGCGAGGCCGGACGTAGCGAGTGGGGTCGGTGGCCGCCAGCAGACCGACCTGAGAAGGCGATCGAGGGCCTGTTCATGGTGCTGAACCGAACATCCCGACTGGACGGCCACCTACGAGCTGCTGCGGCCGTATCCGAACCAGCGCCAGCGGGTCGTGTACCGCCGCAGCGCGCCCCCGGCGAGCTGACGCTACCGGTCGGCAGGCGGTCCCGGCTCACCTTCGTCGGTGCGTTGGTCGTCGTCCTGGTCCTGATCCAGATCATGATCGATGGTCCGTAGGACCTCGACGAAGCCGAAGGTGGCCCGCAGCCGGCGCAGGGCCGCCTCCTGGTCGGGGTCGACCTCGCCCATGGCCTGAGCCGGCTACCGCCGCCGTGGCTCGTCGCGGCGGGCCCCAGGTGCAGACAGAGCCTGCCGCTCTGGAGCTCGAGCTCGTCGACCTCGCGTTCGCAGGAGTCCTCGCCGTGATGCTGCCCTGTGGTGCCTGGTCTGGGTGCTGGCAGGCTGGCGCCGGCAGGGAGAGTGACCCCAGTCCTCGCTGGCCACCTTCAGGTGTGCCTTGCGGCTGATCTGTCCTCGAGCTGCCGGCACCGGCCTGGCCCACCATCGTCGCTGGCCCGATGGAGAAGCCTGGCCGCCCCCTGGGGCGTGACCCTCACCGTCCTGCCGCCGCGTGGTGACGCCCACCCAGGCCGGTCCCAGCCAACGGACCGCCGTCGTGGAAGGAGCAACCGCCATGCCCTGCTCGAGGGCCAGGTCGACGCGGTCATCGGGTCGACACCCACTGCGACGGCCACGCCGCGGCCCTCCCTGGACCCCAACGGCGGGGTCCGGGCCACCCTCCAGGTGCCAGCGACCGGTCCGGCCATGCCCGGCTGCTCCGGCTGGCCGACACCCAGGCCCCCGGCCGGCGGGTCTGGGCTCTGGAAGGCAGGGCTGTGATGGGGCGGGGCTGACCCGGTTCCTGGTCGACCAGGGCGAGTGGGTGGTCGAGATCGACCGGCCCACCCGGCCCCGGGGCCGCCACGGCGCCAAGAGCGATGGGTTGGACGCGGTCCGGGCCGCCGGCGAAGCCCTGGCCCGCGACCACCCCACCAGCCCACGCCAGCGCGGCCATCGGGAGGCGCTCCGGATCCTGCACACCACCCGCGCCGGCATCGTGGCCGCCGGGCGGACGGCCGCCGCCAGCTCAAGGCCCTGATCGTCACCGCCCCCGACCCGCTGCGCGACCGTCTGCGGGGGCGGCCCTGGCGCCAGCGGCTCGGTGCCTGTGCCGGGCTGGTCGCCGCCCCGGCGATCCACTGGAGCACCGGGCCACCGTGCGGGCCCTGGCCCTGACCGCCCAGCGGGCCCTGGCCGCCCGAGCTGACGCCAAGCAGCTGGAGGCGGAGTTGCGCCAGCTCGTCATGGCCGTGGCCCCGGCCCTGCTCGGCCAGCCTGGATCGGCCCCATCAGCGCCGCCCAGCTGCTGCTCAGCTGGTCCCATCCCGGCCGGTTCCGCTCTGAGGCTGCCTTTGCCATGCTGGCGGGGCGGCCCCGGTTCAGGCGTCCTCGGGCCAGGTCGTCCGCCATCGCCTCCACCGGGGTGGAGATCGGCAGCTGAATCGGGCCTTGCCCACCATCGTGATGTTGCGCCAGGTCCATCACGGGCCGACCAGGGCCTACACCAGCCGCCGCATCGCCCAGGGCAAGAGCCAACGCGAGATCCGCCGCTGCCTCAAGCGCACGGTCGCTCGCCAGCTGTTCCGTCTCCTGGAGCGGCAAGCCCCGACCCGGGTCACGGCGTGACGGCAAGTCGGGTGAGCGCCGAGGCCACGCTCAGCACGGGAGGCGGTCGGGATCCAGTCGATACACCAACGACCCGCGGCGGTCGGCGACCCAGACGGCGCCGCCGCCAACGGCCAGCTCTCCCAGGGCGGGCTGTAGGGTCATGGTTGCGGGGAGCCGCTCCGGGTCGATGCATTCCAGCGCCCCGCCAACCGTGTCCGGCTCGGTGACCAAGACGGCACCGGCGGCGGCCGCCAGGCCGATCGGGAGGCCAGTTGGGACGGTCTCCCGGACCCGGCCGGTGGCGGCGTCGATCCGGGCCACCGCGCCAGCGATCTCAACAATCGGGTCGGTGGTTGGGCCACCGACCCAGAGCGCCCCGCCGCCGACCGCCACCCGCTCGGCATAGAGGTCGAGCCGGATGGTCCCAACCAGCCGGTTGGTGGCCGCCTCGATCCGCGCCAGGCCATCGCCGCCGGCAGCGACCCAGACGCTCCCGCCGGCGACCGCGATGTCTGCGGGACGCCCAGGGAGGAGCGTGATCACCGCGACCACGCGGTTGCTGGCCGCATCGATGCGGGCCACCGCACCGCGACCGGTGGCGACCCATCCGGCACCCGCGCCCACCGCCACCAGCGACGGCAGGAAGCGGCGATCTCCGGGCGCGACCTGGAACGGCAGCGGGCCGAGCTTGATCCTGGCCACGACCCGGCCGGTCCCGGGGTCAAGGCGCACCACCTCATCGGTGTCGGGATGGGTCACCCAGATCGTCCCTGCCCCGACCGCCAGGCCGGCCGGATTCTGGCCCCCGGCCGGGAAGCGTGCGACGACGCGGTTGGAGCGCGGATCGACCCGCGCGACCTGGCGATCTCGCCATGCGCCGACCCACAGGCTGCCGGCGCCGAACACCAGCGGGCCACCGCTATGGCCGACCTCGAGCTGGGCTGTCGCCCAGCGATCCGGATCCGGCAAGGCGGGATGCTGGGGAGGCGCCGCTATCGTCGTTGTCGTGGGCGTCGGTTGCGACCGTGGCGCAGGCGCTTGTGGGCTGGTGATGCGCCCGGCGATGGCGAGCACGGCGACCGCCCCGAGCACCGCGGCACCGATTCGCAGCCCGTCACGCTGTGAGGCCATGGGGTCGACCTCGCCGGTTCCCAGTCCGCACAGCCATCGACGACACGCCATCCCATAGGCCGAGCGGCCCGTCCTGGTTCCTCCACGGCCATCCTAAACCGCTCGCCAACCCGGGAGCCGGCCGATCGCCCTCGTCCATATATGAAGGGGAAGCTCAAAGGCATCGCCGCCGGCTGACCCGCCACCGGCCGGGCGTCCTAGCGGCCTGTCAGGCTGGACCGGCTGCCCGCAGCAGGGCCTCGCGGACCAAGCGCTCCTGCGGGTAGCCGGCCAGGCGATGCTCATGCCAGTACAGGCGACACTCCAGGGTGTACTCGCCGGCCAGCTCACCTTCGGGATCGACGTCATAGCCGTCGACTCGCACCGTGGGCGAGCCCACAAATCGGACCCGTTCGGCGGTGGCCTGGTCGGTGATCAGGGTGGTCCGGACCATGACGGCCAGGCCAAGCTCGGCCGCGACCCGTTCGACCAGCGCCAACGCCGCCGGGAAGTTCGGACATTGCTCGACATACAGGACCTCGACCACCGGGCCCCGCGCTTGGTCGTCCTCAGATGCTGGAGGCATGGCCCCCCTTCCCGCGCCCTATCGCAGCGGAGACCAGGGCGCCTGCACAGCAAATGATCCGGTGATCGGTCCCGCAGGCCCAGCCACCAAGGCGGCCGCGACTTGACAGCGGCCGATGGCCTCCTTGCGGGCAAACAACGACAGCGACCATCCGTGCGTTACTCCCGAGGGTGGCCGGAGGTGGCCGCGGTGGTCCTCGAGCCTCACCTTCTTGGGGATGGTCATGGCCGCTGGAGGTCGGGGAAGGCTGCTCGCCAGGTGTCTTGAAGCGCGATGGCGGTCCTCTTCCTCTCGATCGGGGCCGCCTACCGTCGCGTCCACGAATAGGCAGCCGGTCAAATAGCCGGTTGGCGGGAAGCCCCGTGGAAGACGCCGGCCGGCTTGGATACCGAGTAGCACAGCCGACAGCGGCATCTGCAAAGTGCCAAATAGCCTTCGGGCTGCTGCAGGAACGGCAAGCGGCCCCCAGGGCCTTCGTTTCCCCGGAGCCGCAACCCGGACCGGGCTGAATCGGCGGCAACCCGGTCCTCGGGGCCGATGGTCACCCCATGGAAGGGGCGCTAACCAGAGCGCCCGGAGAGCCTCGGGCTGAACGCCATGCCGTGCGGAAGGGCCGAGCGCGTCATCCTCGCCACCCATCGCCGTCATGGAAGGTGATGGGTGCGGAAAGCTTGTGCTCCTTGGCTCCGGTCAGCGGCCTGCACTGGCCGAGTTACCAGGACCCCCCGGGTTCGCGTGTCCTCCTCGGGGGGTCCTGGCCAACCTCGGCCGACCGCTCAGACGGCATCGGGGTGTTCGGATCCGCGTCATGCCGGACCCGGCAAGAAGTCATCACCACTTGTAGCCAGCCCAATGGAGGACCGGAGCGGTGGGAGCGAGTGCGGGTGGGCGAGGAGTTCCGCCAGGGGTGGGTGGATAGACGACTGGCCAATGGGCCAGGCCGGTAGTAGGACGCGCGTTGTCGTGACCGCGTCTGGGGTGTGGCGCTGAATTCGGTGTGTGGTCGCCTGGGCTGTGGGTAGTCGCCCGATGTGGGCGACCTAGCCTGGAGAGGGCCCGACGCTGTGAGGGAGCAGGAGTGGTGAGCGAGCGCGCCAGCGAACGGAAGGACGGGGACTACGTCAGCTGGCTGGAGGAGAAGTCGATGCTCGCCGACGCGAGCACGATCGCCGGGCAGTTCTCAGGCATCGCAGATGTGTGGCAGAGCCCATTCGCCAACCCCAATCCCACCGCGGCAATGAGGAAGTCGTCGGTCTGGTTCACCGCCTACCCCATCTCGGTGATCCCCAAGTCCGGCCACTCGTTCCTGAGTACCCTGGGGGACGAGCAGCTGTGGCGCGCCTTCGAGGCCATCGGCATCAATGCCGTGCACACAGGCCCCTTGAAGCGGGCCGGGGGAGTCTTCGGCCGGGAATTGACGCCCAGCGTTGACGGGCACTTCGACCGGATCAGCACGCAGATCGACGAGGTGTTCGGCACCGAGGGGGAGTTCCGCCGCCTCTGCGAGGTGGCGGCGGCGCACGGCGGGATCATCATCGACGACATCGTGCCGGGACACACCGGGAAGGGCCCAGACTTCCGGCTGGCGGAAATGAAGGTTGGGGACTATCCCGGGATCTACCACATGGTGGAGATCCCCCCCGAGGCCTGGCACCTGCTGCCCGAGGTGCCTCCTGGCCGGGATTCGGTCAACCTTGACAGCCAGGCCGAGGACCGGCTGCAGCGGGCCGGCTACATCGTCGGCCGGCTGCAACGGGTGATCTTTCAGGATCCAGGAATCAAGGAAACCAACTGGAGCGCGACCGCACCGGTCACCGGCCCGGACGGGGTCCAGCGGCGCTGGGTCTACCTGCACTACTTCAAAGATGGTCAGCCCTCGATCAACTGGCTCGACCCGACGTTTGCCGGTATGCGCCTGGTGATCGGTGACGCGCTGCACGCGCTGGGTCATCTCGGCGCCGCAGGACTCAGGCTGGACGCCAACGGCTTCCTCGGTGTCGAGCGGAGTGCCGACGGTGATGGCCCGGCCTGGTCGGAGGGGCATCCGCTGTCGGAGGCCGTCAACCAGCTGATCGCCAGCATGGTCCGCAAGGTGGGCGGGTTTACCTTTCAGGAGCTGAACCTATCGATCGACGACATCAAGAAGACGTCGGAACGGGGTGCCGATCTTTCCTATGACTTCGTCAACCGCCCGGCGTATGCCCATGCCATCGCCACAGCGGATACCGAATTCCTGCGGATGACGCTGAATGCCGCGCTGCAGCATGGCCTGCAGCCGATCCGCCTGGTTCATGCGCTGCAGAACCACGACGAGATGACCTATGAGCTGGTGCACTTCGCCATCGCGCACAAGGACGACATCTTCCGGTTCCGCGGTGCTGAGCTGACCGGTGGCGAGCTCGCCGCCAAGATTCGCACCGAGCTGATTGAACGGCTCACCGGCGATGCCGCCCCGTACAACGCCATCTTCACCACCAATGGCATCGCCTCGACGACCGCAACCCTTGTCGCCGCGGCGCTCGGCTACCCCGACATTACGAACCTGTCCCCGGGGCAGATCGAGAAGATCAAGCGAGCCCATCTGCTCCTGGCCATGTTCAACGCATGGCAGCCTGGGGTGTTCGCATTGTCCGGCTGGGACCTGTGCGGAATGCTGACGCTAGAGCGGTCCAAGGTGTCGCGGCTGCTGGCATCCGGCGACACCCGCTGGATCCACCGGGCGGCCTACGATCTGATGCACTACTGCCCGGAGGCTGCCGAGTCGCCGTCCACGATGCCGCGTGGCTCCTGCTTGTATGGATCCCTGCCTGGACAGCTGAAGGACGCGAACTCGTTCGTATCACGGCTGCGCGAGGTTCTGGCGGTCCGCACGCGCTATGGCATCGCCACCAGCGTCCAGGTGGACGTGCCGGAGGTGCCCGACAAGGCCATGCTCGTGATGGTCCACCGGCTCGACACCACGCAGCTACAGGTCACCGTGCTCAACTTCTCCAGCCAGCCCATCGCCGGCAGGGTTACGTCGGAACATCTACCATCCGGCGCCGCAGTGCTCGACATGACCGCCGATCAGGCGATCGCCGAGGTCGACCACGAGCACGGCTTCGCCGTCTCCCTGGAACCACATCAGGGACTATCGCTGCTGACTGTCCCGGCCACCGCCTAGGCCACCACTCCGCCGCCAAGCCATAGACCACAAGAGCGCCTCGGGGACCGAGAAGACATTGGCGGTCCCGGAAGGCAGCAGCTCGCTCGCCGCTCGAGTGGCACACCGCAGCCGAGCATCCCGGCTGGACGGCCACCTATGAGTTGCTGTGGCCGTATCTGACCCAGTCGCCCTTGGCGAGGGAGTTGGCCAGGTGTGGGCCTGGCCGCGCCAGATGTTGATCTCGCAGGAAGGAGATCCGGCCAGGCACACCTGCTGGCTGTTCTGAAGGCGTTAGGTGGCCAGGAGCCGTTCGAAGAACGAGCGGTAGCGCTGGAAGGCGTCGCGGAGGTGGTCGGTGGGGACGTCGTCACCGCGGTCCCACTGGCCCTCCAGCCTTCCTCGCTCATCGGCGAAGGTCCGGGCCAGGTGCTGCATGAGCTCGGCCACCAGGGCGTCGGCCTGTTCGACCGCCCGCCGAGGCGCGTCGACGAACCCGGTCTGGATGTCGGTCCAGCGGGCCCGGAACCCCTCGGCATCCTCGGCGGCCAGCAAAGGGCCGGTACTGGACGCGGTGCCGGCGGTCCTGCTGTCGGGGACCGCCTGAGCGGCCGATGTGGTCGCCGGCTCCCGGTCCTCGACCACGGTTGTATCACGCGCGCGCTCCTCGGCGGACAGGTCCTCACGACGGAGCTCGTCATCTGTGAGGTCACGGCGCTCGACGTCGGCCGCTGAGGGGCGGTCGGGCGGTGCGGTGTCGGTGGGCTGCTGGGCGGCGAGGTCGGCGGTGCTCAAGTCTTCGCGGCGCTGGTTCATCGATGGGCCTCCTGGCGATCGTCACCTTCGACGTCCAATAGCTGGGCGAACAGCGACCGGTAGTGCACGAACGCCTGCCGCAGATCGTCGGTGCCGGCCAACCCCTGCTCATTGGCCTGATAGATCGCATGGGCGGCGCGATAGTTCTCGGCCACCTGAGGATGGTCGACCGAGACGTCGGCGGCCCGCTGCTCGAAGTCGTCGACCGGATAGCCACGGTCGCGCATCACCTGGGCCACCAGGGTGTCGGCCTCGCGGGTGGCCGCGGCCGGGTCGTCGACGAACCTGGCTTGGGTCGCCCGCCACGCCTCCACATACCGATCCCGGGCGGCGGGCTCAAGGGCGACGATGTTGAGCTCTCGGCGCCGCTGCTCCCGGGCCGCGAGATCGGCTTCGGCGCTGCGCTGGTCGCCGGTTCTGGCGACGGTGCGCTGATACTCGGGACCGAACTGCTCCTGTAGCCGCTGGGTGCGCCGTCGTTGCCCCAACAGCACCGCAACCAGCACGATGATGACCACGATGACAAGGATCGTGATCAGTAGGCCAGTGTTCATGGCCGCTCCTTTGCAGACCGGAGGCGCCCACCGTGAGGGGACGCCTTGTTTGCCCGCCTACCCGTGAGGCACGTCCTCAAACGCCGGTCGAGGCCTACCTGTACCCGCTGGTCACGATGGAGCTCACCCGCCGGCAGGCCACGAACCTGGCAGCCGGTGAGCGCCGGGGCTCGGGCGGATGGGGACCTTCTCCAATGTCCGGGAGTTCCCCTCGGCGGAGTTCAAGGCCGTGGTCTTCGACCTGCTCGGGCTGCGGGTTCGCCGCACGCCGTCGGGTTTCTCGGCTTCGTCGCTCCGCACACGATCCGGTCGGATTCGGTCAGAGCTTTCGGCCCACCCCGGCGAATTGATCCATCTCAGGGGGGAGGCCGCGACGGAGAGCATCGGGATCGGGCCGCCATCGCGGACACGACACGACGCCGGGCTCCACCAGCTCCAACCCCTCGAAGAAGCCGGCGATCTGCCGAGAGCTGCGGAGTCGATAGGGCGCCGCGCCGCTCTCGTTGTAGAGCTGCTGGGCCTCCACGCCCGCCGGGCTGAGGTCGTTGGTTCCCTCGCAGATCGTCAGGTAGCTGCCCGACGGCAGGGCGTGCAGCAGTCGCTTCACGATCGACCGCGCCTCGTCATCGTCGTCGATGTGGCCCAGGATCCCCAGCAGCATCAGTGCGATCGGCTGGGTGAAGTCCAGGGTCTCGGCGGCGGCCGCCAGGATCCTGTCGGGGTCGTGCAGGTCGGCGTCGACGTAGGCGGTGATCGCCTGCGTGCTGGTGAGCAGGGCGCGGGCATGGGCCAGCACGACTGGGTCGTTGTCGACGTAGACGACCCTGGTGTCTGAGGCCACCCGTTGGGCGACCTCGTGGGTGTTGTCGACGGTCGGCAGGCCGGTGCCGATGTCCAGGAACTGCCGGACCTGTGCCTCGCCGGCCAGGTACCGGACGGCGCGAGCAAGGAACTGGCGAGAGGCGCGGGCGACGTCGATGATCTCGGGGTAGATGGCCCGGTACTCGTCGCCGGTCTCGCGGTCAACCGGGTAGTTGTCCTTGCCGCCTAGCCAGTAGTTCCAGATCCGGGCCGAGTTCGGCACGGTGCTGTCGATCTCGGGCGGGTCCGTTCGTTCGCCAGGCGTGAATGAGCTGCGGACCATGGCGGCTCTCCTCGGGAATCCGTCGCCAGGGACTACGCAACCGTAGGACCTCCGGCCTGTCAACTCTGCTGCCCCTGGCAGGACTCGAACCTGCAACCTGCTGTCTCGGTGTTCGTCAAGCTGATCCTGCCGGCGTTGCTGAAGGCCAAGGACCTGGGATTTCGGCCGATCAAGTACGCGCTGTTCCCGCCACTGGGGCTGGCGACGCTGGAGCGCGGGCAGGCCGTGTACGCTCCGCCCGATGGGCAGCTGACCGCTGACCTGAACCCAGCGGGCGCGGAGGTGCCGACATGACCCGCAACGACGAGCTGCCGTCCTACCGCCAGCTTCCCGTCGGTCCAGACGCGCCGCCAGGTTCTTCCTGGGGACTGTGGGGCGACGACGACCAGCTCGGCACCCTCAACCTGCTGACCGACGAGCGCACCCAACGGGCCGCCGCCCTGGTCCGGCGGGGTGCGGTGTTCCCCCTCAACCTGCCGCTGCACGAACCACAACCGCAGCTGGCGTGGCGGACGCCGCCGACCCACCACATCCTCCACGTCGGCCACGAGGCGCGCGGCATCCAGCCCGGCGGCGCCGACGACCCCTCGACCGGGCTGATCGACCGCGACGACTACCTCGATGGGCTCTGGCTGCAGGCAGGGAGCCAGTGGGACAGCCTGTCGCACGTCCGCCACCCGCGCTATGGCAACTACAACGGCATCGCCGACCAGGAGATC
>Ga0081538_10003387_pt1 | contig 15086 bp, 19 predicted proteins | sample TabmetS5T2R1_FD_71022 | JGI IMG/M metagenome (GOLD analysis project Ga0081538, IMG submission 71022) | Tabebuia heterophylla rhizosphere microbial communities from the University of Puerto Rico - S5T2R1 | ecosystem: Host-associated > Plants > Roots > Rhizosphere ... | reverse complement strand
AGCTGGCGGCGATCCCGAACTTCGGCCGCAAGTCGATCGAGGAGGTCAAGGAGACACTCGACGCCCGCGGGCTGGGGCTGCGCGCAGGGTAGGTTTCCGCGCCATGCGCCACCGCAAGCAGCGCGGAAAGCTCTCGCGCGACACCGCGCACCGCAAGGCGCTCTTCACAAACCTCTGTCGCGAGGTGATCGACCACGAGCGGATCCAGACGACCGAGGCGAAGGCCAAGGCAGTCAAGCCGGAGCTCGAGCGGCTGATCACCCTCGCGAAGAGGGGCGACCTCCATGCGCGCCGGCAGGCGATGGCCCGGCTCGGCCAGGACAAGTTCGTGGTCTACAAGCTGTTCGAGGAGATCGCGCCGCGCTACGCCGAGCGCGAAGGCGGCTACACGCGCATCCTCAAGCTCGGGCCGAGGAAGTCCGACTCGACTGAGATGGTCTTCCTCGAGCTCGTCTGAGCCGCGATCCCCGCTGCTGCCAGGCCGCTAGAACGAACAGACCGGCGCCGAGGATCCACCAGGGGTCCCAGAAGGCCAGGTGGCCGATCAGGGCGGTGTCGTCGAGGTCGCCCTGGTCTATGGCGCCTACCGCCATCAGGACGTGCTGGACGAGCTCGGCCGTCTCGTAAAGCAGTAGGAGCGCGCCGCCCACACCCAGCACCACGGCCAGCAGTCGCCGAGGCACCCGTTGGCTGCGGGAGCTGACGAGCGCAAGCACCGCGAGCGCGGCGAGCACCTTCAGCGCGCCGATGACCCATTGGACCGCGACGAAGTCGGCATCCCGGGCGCGAGCGAGCCGCTCGGGCTCGCCCCCGATGGTGTCGATCGCGGCGAGCCCACCGGCCGCCCAGTAGAAGCTCATCAAGGCGAACGCGAGCGCCCACACGCACGCGCCGTACGCAGCCCAGTTGCCTCGCCTCATTGGAGATTTCTACCCGGAGCGATCGGCGGGGATCCCTGAACCGACGCTCGGACGGCCGCTCAGCGGGCGCCCCAGCCGGCCAGCAGGCGGGAGACGGCCGCCAGGCCCTCCGAGATCCAACCCGCCGCGACGAGCAGCACGAGCCCGGGCGGCACCAGCGCCAGACCTTCGAGAACGGTGTCCGGCTGCCAGATTCCGAGCTCGATCGGGTCGAACGGGGCGACGATCGGGGCGGCCACCAGGTAGAGGGCGGCGCCGTAGGCGGAGACGGCAAGGGTGAAGGTGAGGGTGCCGACGGGGAAACGGGCGAGCAAATAAGCCATGCCGCGCCAGGTCGCACCGTCGGTCCAATAGGCCTTTACGCGCCCGAGCCAGCCTTCGCCACGCGGCGCGAGCGGCGCGGCCGGGATCGCGCTGCCGAGCAGCGCGTTCGCCAGCTTCCGCTCCGCCGCGACGAGCGGCCGCACGCTGGCGAGGACGAGCGTCAGGATCGGGATGCCGATCAGCGTTATCGCCAGGCCCAATCCCAGCGAGAGGCCGGTTACGAACCAGATGAAGTACGCCACGCCGAGCGGCAGGCCGAGCAGGTGATGGGTCAATGAGGTGTAGCCGCGGACGGTGAGCAGCGGGCGCAGCGCCCCGCGCCAGTCCGGGGCAGGGGCGGGAGTGAGCGTGCTGTTCATGGGGACAGGATCGACGCGGCCCCGCGGCGTTGGAATCGAGCCAGCCCGTGTCTCTACGTCGGGGTAGCCGAACCCTGGGGCGCGGCGTCAGGGAGCGAGGACCTCGTCCCACTCACGGATGTGCCAGTCGCGCATGACGCCGTTCAGCACGAAGGGATCCCCTCTCACGAACTCCTCGGCGGCCTCGCGCGTGGTGAAGACGGCCATGGAGCCTTCCTCCTGGGGATTTCCGAAGGTGCCGACCATCAGGAGCGTGCCGCGAGAGTAGAACTCGTCCAAGCGGGCGCTGTGGGCCGGGAAGTGAGCGGGTGCCTTCGAGGCGAGGTCGTCGGCCGGGACGTAGAACAGCACGTATTTCACAGGGCGGGATCCTAGACGCGAGCGCGCCACCCGGGATCGAGGAGCAGACCCCGGTGGGCCGGTCAGGTCGGCTGCATGGCCCGGCCGAGCGCTTCCTCCGCCTCCCTGGCGGACGACTCCCGGGCGATGAGCGGCGAGCCCGGCTGCTGGCGGCGACCGCCGTCGGCGAGACCGCCCGTGTCCACGGCGGCGAAGCCGATCTCCTCGATCAGCCTGCCCACGCGAGCTTTTGCGTCGGGATCGTCGCCGGCGACGAAGAGCGCGAGGCGGTCGTCTCTTGGACCCCGGTTCCCGCCGTCGCGCAGCGTCCTCGACGGCAGGCTGTTGAAGGCCTTGACCACCCGTGCGCCCGCCAGGTGGTCGGCGAGGAGCTCGCTCGACGTGGTCTGGTCCGCGTCGAGCTCCGGGAAGTGGCCGTCGCGTCCTGGGTAGTAGTTGGTCGCGTCGATCACGGTGGCGCCGGCGAAAGCCGGCGCGGGGAGCTCGCGGTAGCGCCCGAACGGGACGGCCACGAGTACGAGGTCCCCGAACGCCGCGGCGTCCGCCACGTCGGCCGCGTGCGCCAGCGACCCGAGGCCGTCGACCACTTCGATCAGCGTCTCGGGGCCGCGCGAGTTTGCGATTGCCACCTCGCGCCCGGCGTCGACGAAGAGCCGCGCCGCCGTGGCGCCGATGTTGCCGCTGCCGATGATGCCGATACGCGAGTCCGTTTCCTTCGATTCCTCCGGTTCTGTCGAGGCTTCCCGGTGCCCGGCCCCATTGTGCCGCTCGGAGAGCTCATGGATGTAGTTGGCGACGAGCGCGCGTGCCGACCGCCGCTCGACTCTGAGGCGTCTGGTGGAGTCCATGCCCTTCCTTCGAGCTTTAGTTCGATGCTCGTCGTACAGTATCAAGCTTTGATATTCGTCAAACAATTGTCCGGAAGGGAGCCGCGCATCCGGACTGACGGATCGGCGGCGAGGCTCACCGTGCGTCGGGAGCTCGGCCGAACGGCCTAGGCCCAATTGCCCCTGTGCGCCGGTATTGACGGCTCCTACGCTTGAGACGTGACCGCAAGAGCCGCCGAGCGCATCACCGCCGAAGTCGCGTCGTGGCCCGACGTGCACGTGGAGAACCACCGTTTCGGAGGCGTCGAGTTCCTCGTCGGCCGCCGAGAGCTCGGCCACCTCCACGGCGACCACATCGCGGACCTCCCGTTCCCCCGCCGCGTGCGCGACGAGCTGATCTCGAGCGGACGCGCCCGAGCCCACCACGCCCTGCCGGACTCGGGCTGGGTCACCTTCCCCATCGATGCCGAGGTCGACGTCGAACGCGCGATCGAGCTCTTCCGGCTCGCCTACGAGCGCGCCCGCAAGGCCCGGCGCCGCCGTCCCGAGCCGGCTCAGGGATAGATCTTCTTCCCCTCGTTCAGCATCGCAACGTACTTGGCGATGCGCCGCGCCCGCGTCTCTGGCCTCCTGGCGTCCTGAATTCGGTGGAGGATCGCGTATCTGTTCCTGCTGTCCAGCGTCGCGAAGAACTCCCGGGCCCGGTCGCTTTTTGCGAGCTCCGCCTGCAGGTCGTCCGGGATGGTGGCGGTGCTCGGCGGCTCGTAGGCGGCGGCCCAGCGCCCGTCGGCCTTCGCTCGCTCTATCTCGCGTAGCCCGGCCGGTTTCATCGCTCCCGTCTCGATGAGCTGCATCGCCTTCTCGCGATTGATCCTCGACCACTTGCTGCGCGGCGTGCGTGGAGTAAAGCGTTGAAGCCAGTGGTCGTCGTCGAAGCTGTCCGCCTGCCCGTCGATCCAGCCGTAGCAGAGCGCGACCTCGAGCGCATCTGCGCGCGAAATGCTCTCGAGGCCCGAGCCCTTCTTGGCGAGCTTGAGCCACAGCCCGCTCGAGCTGGCATGCTGCTCCGCCAGCCACGCCTCCCAGGCCTCCCGGGTCGCGAAGGACCCCACCGGTTTGCGCTGCTTGCCGCTCATTCGCTAGTGGCGCGGGTCGCGGCGAAGTCCCGAAGCGCCTCCCGGGCGCCTCCGACGACCGGCTCGCCGTGGGCTGTCAGCAGGTACTCGAACTGGAGCTCGTCCGCAAGGCGGGCGTAGGCCTCTTTCAGCGCGAGCTTCGTGTCCTCGGGGTCGTCCATCAGGTAGTCGGGAACGAACCCGAGCGCTCCGTAGTGGATCACGCCGTCAGCCACGGCCAGGGCAGAGGCCGTCGGAATGTGGAGCGCCGACTCATCCGGGCAGATCCCTCCGACCTCGTGCACCGTAACCGCGCCGCCTACGAGGGAGTCCCCGAAGTCGTACGGCTCGACCGGCTGGTCCTCGCTGAACTCGTGCATGCCCACGCGTGGAGCACGGACGGTGCAACCGAAGCGCGCGATCAGCCGGCCGCAGTCGCGCCAGTGATGGCGGTTTGTGAGCAGGATCTCCCGCGGGCGCTCGAGCTCCTCGAGCCGCGCGAGGCCGCCGGGCGGGACCAGCGGATCGAGCAGCAGAGCGTGCTCGGGCAGGAAGTAGGAGCTGACATCGAGCTTGATCTTCGGGTGGCGTGCCATCCAGTGCCAGAGGCCGGGCGCGATCTCTTCCATGACACGAAGGTACCCGGGCGGAGCTCCTCGGGTAGCTTCCTCGGCGGATCGAGGAGCGAGAGGGCAATGCCCTCCGCCGGGCTCGGGAGGCCGGGACACGGCGCATCGTCACGCTGTTCGGCGCCGTGCGCCACCACGGCGACCCGCTCGACGAGCTGCATCGCGCGAGCATCGACGCGATCCGAGCTTCGGGGCTCGAGTGGGCGCTCGTCTCCCCCAGCTCGGTGATGGAGACGAGCCTGGCTCTCGCAGGCGCACGCGATCCACGGCTTCAACGCGAGTTCGCCTGCGCCGGCGTCGGGAGGGTCGGCCTGGTCGCGGCGGACGATGTGGCGCGGGCCGCGGCCGTGGTGCTGATCGAGCGCGACGAGGACGGGGCGAACTACGAGCTGACCGGCCCGGAGTCGCTGTCGATGGCCGACATGGCGGCGGTGCTGACCCGCGTGCTCGGCCGCACGATCACCTCCAACAACATGCCCGAGGACGACTTCGGCGGCTGTTGGTGGACCAGGCGGGCATACCTCCGGACGAGGTGGACATCAAGGCGATCTCCATCTATGCGACTGGCGGAACGGTGACGCGGACCTTGTCACCGATACCTACCGGGCGCTGACTGGGGAAGCGCCGCTGAGTCTGTCCGAGTGGGTGGCGGCGCATCGCGACGCCTTCGAGGCGCCCCAGGTGCCGGCGCCGGGCGGGACGGGCTGAGCGACCTCGGCGCCGCAGTCCGCGGCTTCGTGTCCGGGATCCGGCCGGGCCTACCGGGAGCGGTCGAGGGCCGTGGTGTGGGACAGGATCGCCTCGGCCAGCGGCGCCAGCACGGCAGGGCTCAGCGCGTGCCCCATGCCGGGGATTGTCACCAGCCGCGCGCCGGCGATGGCGCGAGCCAGGTGGGCGGCGTGTGGCGGAGGATTTATCGGGTCCTCGGGCGCCTCGATCACCAGCGTCGGCGTTCGCACGCCGGCCAATTCGGCCCCTCGATCCAGCCCGGTCTGGGCGGCGCGCGCGTGGGCGGCCGGGTTGTCGTGTCGGCCGGCATGGTCGATTGCCCTTTCCTCGAGGCGCCGGAACGTCTCGGCGTCGAACGGGACCGCCTCGCCGTTCAGCAGGCGCCAGTGCTCCACCCGCCACGCGATCTCGGCCTCGCGATCGCGGGAGTCGGCCATCTGCTCCCACAGGGCCAGGAGCCTGGGGTCCGGGTCGGGCGGGGCCGGCTCATCCTCACCGTCGCCGGCGGCGAGGCCGCTTGCGAGGGCCGAGGTGCAGAGGACGGTGGCGCTCAGCAGCCGTTCGGGGTGGTCGAGCAGAAGCAGCTGGACGAGCGTGCCGCCCATGGACATGCCCACGACGTGGGCGCGCTCGACGCCCAGGGCATCGAGGACGGCGACCGCGTCGCCCGCAAGATCGGCAATCGCATAGGGGCGCTGGTCGAACGCCCACGTCGAGCGACCGGTGTCTCGGTGGTCGTATCGAATCACGCGGTGGTGCTCGACGAGGCTCGCCAGGAACCAGTCGGGCCATATCAGCCCGGACGAGTTGGCGCCCATGACGAGCAGCAGCGGGGAGGAGCCCCGATCGCCGCCGTCCTGGGCCCACAACCGCACGTCCGGTGCGACATCGACGTGACCCTCCACGCCGTGATCGTGACAGCCGGCGGCGGCGGGAGGCCCGGCCGTCGCGAGTCTTCACGCCTTCGACCTTGGTTGGTGGTGCGTATCCGGTTGGCTCAGGTCTTGGGCCTCAATCCACCGCGGCGGAACACCCACTCGACGCAACACGGCCTGGCGGAAGCGGCCGCAGCTGGGGACGGCGCCTCGGCCGCCGCCCGCCTCCCCGAAGCGGGGTGGGGCGACTTATGCGTCGAAACGGAGGCAAAAATCGCCCCACCCCGCCAGGCGCACGCAGTCCGCCGGCTTCGGCGTCCGGCTCGCGGTTGCTCGAGGCCGCTAGTCGGCCTCAGGCGGGCCGGTCGCCCGCCGAATTCAGGGCGTACCAGGTGCCGCCGAATTCGGGGACGTTGTTGCAGAGCACCTGGCCGCGCGGGTCGTCTATGTAGAAGTAGAGCGGCTGGCCCTTGTAGGTGACCTGGCGCCGGCCGTCGCGGCGCTTGACCGTGCCGAGCAGGGATTGGTCCACCCCCCGCGCGGCCCGCGGCCGGCCCTTGGCGTAGAAGGGCGGCCAGGCCACGGCGCACGCGCCGTAGCAGCGGCTCCGGTTCCGCGCGTCGCGGGTGAAGAAGTAGAGGGCGCGGTTGCGGCCATCGAACAGCACCGGGCCGAGCTGCGAGTCTCGCAGCGTCACACGCGGTCCACGGCGGGGGGCAGGACTCGCCTCCCGCGACGGTTCCTCGGTCTCGGCGGCCGCCCGTTGAGTCGTCTCGGCGGTCCGTGCCGGCTCGTCCGCGGCCGGTTCGTCGGAGTCATCACCGCAGCCCGCAACGATTGCAATGCAGGCTGTCAGCCCGATCAACGTCCTCTTCATGGTCCCCCTATTGGATCGCCTGGTTCACCCATCGTCCAGGGCAGAGTGCGTTTCGTTACGGACGCGTAAGGCGCCGAGCAATCTCCACTTCTTCGGTCGACTTTGTGGTAGAGTCGCACGCTGCAAAGTCGATTGACAAGGTGGAAAATGGATCGCGGTCGGATTCGCCTCCTCATGTTGACCCTGGCGGTCGCGGTCCTCCCGGCCGCGCTGGTGGCCGGCTGCGGAGGGACATCGGCAGAGTCGTCGGCGAGCAGCGACGCTGGCGGGGGCAACCTGACACTCGTGGCCTACTCGACCCCCGAGGAGGCGTACAGGGAGCTGATCCCGGCGTTCAACGAGACGCGCGAGGGCAGGGGCGTGAGCTTCGACCAGTCCTACGCCTCGTCCGGCGAGCAGTCGCGCGCGGTCGAGGGCGGGCTGCCGGCCGACGTCGTTGAGTTCTCGCTTGAGCCAGACATGGCGCGGCTGGTCGAGGCCGGGCTCGTCGACCAGAACTGGAATCAGAACGAGCATGACGGCTTCGTGACCGAGTCGGTCGTGGTGTTCATGGTCAGGGAGGGGAATCCGAAGAACATCCGGACCTGGGACGACGTGATCGAGGAGGGCGTCGACGTGCTCGAGCCGAACCCTTTCACCTCCGGAGGCGCGAAGTGGAACATCATGGCCGCCTACGGCGCGCAGCTCGAGCAGGGCAATTCGCCCCGGGAGGCCAGGGACTACGTCGCGCAGCTGTTCGAGCGCGTCTCCGTGCTCGACAAGAGCGCGCGCGAATCGTTGCAGACCTTCTCGAGCGGCAAGGGTGACGTGCTGCTCGGTTATGAGAACGAAGCGATCCTGGCACAGCAACAGGGTGAGGAGCTCGACTACGTCGTCCCCGAGCAGACGATCCTGATCGAGAACCCGATCGCGACCGTCAACGAGTCGAAGGCGCCCGAACAGGCGAGGGCGTTCATCGACTTCCTCTACACGCCCGAGGCCCAGGAGATCTTCGTCGACAAGGGCTACCGGCCGGTGGTCGACGGCGTGGCCGGGGCGGATGACTTCCCGGCGCCGCCGGCGCTGTTCGAGATCGACAGGTTCGGTGGCTGGGACAGGGTGAACGACGAGTTCTTCGACCCGGAGCAGGGAACGATCGCCGAGATCTTCGAGTCCCAGGGGAAGAGCACTGCCTCCGGCTAGCGAAGCCACAGCCACTGCTCCCTCGCCGGTCGCAGCGGCGGGCCGCGCGCCAAGGGTCCTCCAGAACCCGGGAGACGTGCTTGGACGCGGCATCGCCATGGCCTACCTCAGCATCGTCGCCCTGATTCCGTTGGCGGCGGTGGTCGTCCGCTCGCTGGACGGTGGCTTCGAGTCCTTCTGGGGCTCGGTCACAAACGACCAGGCGCTGGCGGCGCTGCGCCTCACGCTCATCGCGTCCGCGATCGTCGTGCTGGTCAACGCCGTGGCCGGCACCCTGATCGCGTGGGTGCTCGTGCGCGACGAGTTTCCCGGCAAGGGCTTCGTGAACTCGCTGATCGACCTGCCGTTCGCGTTGCCCACGATCGTCGCCGGGCTGACGCTGCTGGCGTTCTACGGGCCCGACAGCCCGGTCGGCGTGAATCTCGCCTTCACCAAGGTGTCGGTGGTGCTCGCGCTGCTGTTCGTGACTCTGCCGTTCGTCGTTCGCGCCGTGCAGCCGGTGCTGCTCGAGCTGGACACCGAGATGGAGGAGGCGGGCGAGTCGCTCGGCGCGAGCCGGGTCACCGTGTTCCGGCGGATCATCCTGCCCAACCTAACGCCGGCGATCATCGCCGGCGGCGGATTGGCGTTCGCCCGCGCGGTGGGCGAGTTCGGGTCGCTCGTGCTCATCACGGGCAACGTCCCGTTCGACACGCAGGCGGCCTCGGTCTTCATCTTCGGCCTGGTCGAGAGCGACGACTCTCAGGGCGCCGCCGCGGTGTCGGTAGTGCTGCTCGTTGCGGCGCTCGTCGTCCTGCTGTTCTTCGGCTGGCTCTCGAAGAGGGCGCTGCGCCATGAAGAGTAGGCTCGCGCTCCGCTTCGCCGCGCTCGGCTACCTGGCTCTGTTGCTGGGCATTCCCGTCGCGCTCGTCTTCATCAACGCCTTCCAGGACGGCATCGGGGCGGCGTGGGACGCCGTGACCACGCCCGAGGCGCAGCACGCCTTTTACCTGACGATGGTGATGGTGCTGGTCGCCGTGCCGCTGAACACGATCTTCGGCGTCCTGTGCGCGCTTGCGGTCGTGCGGCAGCGCTTTCGCGGCCGCGCGCTGCTGAACGCGATGGTGGACCTGCCCTTCGCCGTCTCCCCAGTGGTGGTTGGCCTGGCGCTGCTGCTCGTCTACGGGCGCCGCGACGGCTGGGTCGGCGAGTGGCTCGCCGAGCGGGGGATCCAGGTCATCTTCTCGACGCCCGGCATGATCCTGGCCACGATGTTCGTCTCCCTTCCGTTCGTGGTGCGGGAGGTCATCCCGGTGCTGCGCGAGATCGGCACCGAACAGGAACAGGCCGCCGCGACGCTCGGCGCGGGTCGGCTGCAGACCTTCTTCCGCGTGACGCTTCCCGCCATCCGCTGGGGAGTCGCGTACGGCGTGGTGCTCACGACCGCACGCGCCCTCGGCGAGTTCGGCGCGGTGAGCGTGGTCTCGGGCAAGCTCTCGGGCCGGACCGAGACGGCGACGCTGTTCGTCGAGAACCGCTTCCAGCGCTTCGACGAGACGGGGGCATACGCTGCCTCGGTGGTTCTGGCCCTGCTGGCCCTCGCCACTCTCTTGGCGATGAACCTGATCAAGCCCAAGGAGGCTCGAGCATGAGCATCGTCGTCGACTCGGTCTCCAAGCGGTTCGGCGACTTCGTCGCCCTGGACGACGTCTCGCTCGAGGTGCGCAACGGCTCGCTCACGGCCCTCCTCGGCCCGAGCGGCGGCGGCAAGTCCACCCTGCTACGAGTGATCGCCGGGCTCGAGCAACCCGACAGCGGCCGGGTGCGGATCGCCGGCGAGGACGCCACCCTCACCCCGCCCCAGCGCCGCAACGTGGGCTTCGTCTTCCAGCACTACGCCGCCTTCAAGCACATGACGGTGAGGAAGAACGTGGCCTTCGGCCTGACGATCCGCAAGCGGCCCAGGGACGAGATCGACGGCCGCGTGGATGAGCTGCTGAAGCTGGTGCATCTCGAGGGCTTTGCGCACCGCTACCCGTCGCAGCTGTCCGGCGGCCAGCGCCAGCGCATGGCCCTCGCGCGGGCGCTGGCGGTGCAGCCGCGCGTGCTGCTGCTGGACGAGCCCTTCGGGGCACTCGACGCCACCGTGCGCAAGGAGCTGCGCGCCTGGCTGCGCCGCCTCCATGACGAGGTCCACGTGACGACGGTGTTCGTCACCCACGATCAGGAGGAGGCGATGGAGGTCGCCGAGCAGATCGTCGTGCTGAACCAGGGCCTGGTCGAGCAGGTGGGCTCGCCGCGCGACCTCTACGAGCGGCCGGCCAACGAGTTCGTGATGCGCTTCATCGGCCCGGTGACGCCGCTCGGCGAGCGCTGGCTGCGACCCCACGACGTGGACATACTCCTCGAGCCCGTCGCGGAAGCCACGGAGGCCATGATCGACCGCGTGACGCACCTCGGCTTCGAGGTGCGTGTGGAGCTGTCGCTGGGCGACGGGGACCCGACCTGGGTGCAGACCACCCGCGGCCGCGCCGAGGAGCTGGAGCTCCAGGAGGGCCAGATCGTCTGGCTGCGGCCCGCCCAGGCTCCGGCGATGGCGCCGGAGGCAGCTTAGCTTCCGCCGGCAACTGTGTTCTCTGGGGGCCACTATTTGCCCCAGCCCCCTAAGCAACACGGTAGCCCCTGGCGTGTCCAGCCCGGGTGGGCTGCCGGCGGCGCCCCGCGCCTACCGGCGCAGCCAGGCGTCCGGCGCTTCGGTCAGCCTGCGGATTCGCGCCGGGAGACGGTCGGCGACCACGTCGGCCAGCGTCAGCTCGTCGACCACGGCGCGGAGGCTGGCGCGCACGGCCACCCAGACCGTGCGCAGGTTCTCCGCCGCGCCGGTGTAGTTGACGTCCTCGGGCGGCTCGCCCCGCACGCTTGCGAGCGGACCCTCCACGGCGCGGATGACCTCGCCCAGCGTGACCTCGCTGGCCGGGCGCGCCAGCCAGTAGCCGCCGTCGGCGCCCCGCTGGGCTCGGACGATGTTGGCGTGGCGGAGGTCGATGAGGATGTTCTCGAGGAACTTGAGCGGGATCTCCTGCGCCTGGGCGATCCGCTCGCCCTTCACGGGCCCGTCGTTAGCCACCGCGAGCTCCAGCAGGGCGCGGACCGCGTAGTCGACCTTGGCCGTGACGCGCACGCATTCATTGTGCTGGACACCGGGGACGGGCGATAGGCTCGGGAAATGGACGACAGCTGGGCCAACGAGTGGCTCGACGCATACGGCGAGGCCTGGCGGACCGGCGACGACGAGGTCCTTGCTGACCTCTTCGCGGCGGACGCCGTCTACACATCGCACCCGTTCCGTGCGCCCCTGGTCGGCATCGAGGCGATCCGCGAGTACTGGCGCGACTCGACCTCCACCCAGGAGGAGCTCGATCTGCGCTTCGGCAACCCGCTCGTGGTCGGCAACCGCGTGGTTGTCGAGTGGTGGGCCTCGATGCGCGACGACGGCCGGGAGATCACGCTCCCCGGCTGCCTTCTGATGCGCTTCCGTCCCGGCGGACGCTGCCAGGAGCTGCGCGAGTACTGGCACGAGGTTGAGGGGCGGCGCGAGCCGCCGGAGGGCTGGGGCAGCTGATGGACGCCGGCGCGGGTAGGCCCTGACCGCGAGGCTGCTGCTCGAGTACGACGGTTCCGAGTTCGCCGGCTGGGCGCGCCAGCCGGGGCTGCGCACGGTGCAGGGAGTGGTTGAGGAGGCGCTTGAGACGCTGCTGCGCCGCCCGGTCGAGCTGACCGTTGCCGGGCGCACCGACCGCGGGGTCCACGCGCGCGGCCAGGTCGCGAGCCACGCCGGCGAGCCCGCGCCGCTCCGCAACCTGAACGCGCTGCTGCCGGAGGACGTGACCGCGCGCGCTTCCGAGCGGGCCCCGGACGGCTTCGACGCCCGCCGCGACGCCCGCGGCCGCACCTACCGCTACCGGGTCCTCACCCGGCCGGCCCCGAGCCCGTTCGAGCGCGGGCGGGCGCTGTGGTGGCCGCGGCCGCCCGACCGGGCGAGGCTAGACGCCTGCGCCGCAGCGCTGGCCGGCAGCCACGACTTCACCGCCTTCACCCCGGCCGACACCGACCACGTGCGCTTCGAGCGCCACGTCCCGCGCGCCGAATGGCTCGAGGAGCCCGGCGAGGTCCTCGCCTTCTGGATCGAGGCCGACACGTTCATGCGCCACATGGTCCGCACGCTGGTCGGAACGATGCTCGAGGGCGTCAGCCCGGCGCGCCTCCGGCGACTACTCGAGGGAGCCCCTCGGAGCGAGGCGGGGGCGACAGCCCCGGCCCACGGCCTCTACCTGGAGTCGGTCCGCTACTGAGCCTGAGTTACCCTGGAGATCCCGCCATGAAAGTCCTCCTGACGAACGACGATGGCATCACCGCCACGGGTTTGAACGTCCTGCGCCAGGCCCTGCTCGAGGTGCCCGGCCTGGAGCTGGCGGTGATCGCGCCGGACTCGAACCGCAGCGCGACCGCGCGCAGCATCACCACCCGCGAACCGCTGTGGGTCGAGGAGGTGGAGTTCGGCGACGGCACGACCGGCTTCGCAACCGACGGCACGCCGGTCGACTGCGTGCGCTTCGGCACGCTCGGCCTGCTCGAGTTCGAACCCGAGCTGATCGTCTCGGGCATCAACCACGGCGCGAACCTGGGCGACGACATCACCTACTCGGGCACCGTCGCCGCCGCCCTCGAGGGCATAGTGCTCGGCATACCGGCGATCGCGGTGTCCCAACAGGCCTATGAGGGGCGGCTCGACTCCTGGATGGGGCGCGACTGGCAGCGCGAGGACTTCGAGCAGGCGGCCACCTTCGCCGCGCGCATGATCGAGGAGCTGGAGCAGGTTCCGATGCCCTCCGCCACGCTGCTCAACATCAACTGTCCGGCCGGCGAGGTAGGCGGGGCGCGCGCGGCCAGGCTGGGCAAGCGCATCTACAACGACAAGCTTCATCTGACGGAGGTCGAGGAGGGCCGCCGCCGCTACCACATCTACGGTGAGCAGCCGGGCTACCACCACGAGGACGGCACGGACTTCGCGGCGATAGCCGACGGCTGCATCGCAGTCACGCCGGTCCACTTCGACCTGACCGACCAGGCCGGCATCGAGGAGCTCGGGGGCTTCGAGCTTGAACGGCTGCTGCGTCCGGCAGCCCGCGAGCTGTGAGCACGGCGCAGGGCACTGCCGCGGAGCGGGTCGCCGAGCTCAGGAAGCAGCTCGACCACCACAACCACCGCTACTACGTTCTCGACGATCCGGAGATCTCGGACGCGGACTACGACGCGCTGCTGAACGAGCTGCGCGACATCGAAGCGGAGCACCCCGAGCTGCTGACGCCGGACTCCCCCACGCAGCGCGTCGGCGCCGCGCCGCTCGACAAGTTCGAGCAGGTGCGCCACCTCCAGCCGATGCTGTCGCTGGCGAACGCGCGCAACCAGGAGGAGCTCGAGGCTTGGGTGCTGCGCAGCGAGCGCTACCTGGCGCGGCAGGGGGTGGAGCTCGGCGACGTGCGCTTCGTGACCGAGCCGAAGATCGACGGTCTCGCGATCTCGCTCGTCTACGAGGACGGTTTGCTCGTGCGTGGCGCCACGCGCGGTAACGGCGAGATCGGCGAGGAGGTGACCCAGAACCTGCGGACGATCGGCGCGATCCCGCTGCGGGTGGAGGACGCGCCACCGCTCCTCGAGGTGCGCGGCGAGGTCTATCTGCCGCTGGCGGCGTTCGCCCGCCTCAATGAGCAGCGCGCCGAGGCCGGTGAGCCGACGTACGCGAACCCACGCAACACGGCCGCCGGCTCGATTCGCCAGCTGGACCCGCAGCTAGCCGCCTCGCGGCCGCTGTCGATCTGGTGCTACAGCGTGGGCGCGGTCGAGGGGCTCGAGTTCGACACTCACCACGAGTGGCTCGACTGGCTGCGCGAGCACGGCTTCCGCGTGAACCGCGAGGTGGGAGTGCACGACACGGTCGACGAGGTGGTCGCCGCCTGCCGCGCCTGGGAGGGCCGCCGCGACCGGCTCGACTTCGAGATCGACGGCGTGGTCGTGAAGGTCGACGATCTGAGCCTGCAGCGCCAGCTCGGCGTGGTCGGCCGCGAGCCGCGCGGCGCGATCGCCTGGAAGTTTCCGGCCACCACGGCCACGACGACGTTGCGGCGGATCGCGTGGAACGTGGGTCGAACCGGCCACATGATCCCCTTCGCGCAGCTCGAGCCCGTGCAGGTGTCCGGCGTCACCGTAAAGCTCGCCACCCTCCACAACGAGGAGGACCTGCGGCGCAAGGACGTGCGCGAGGGCGACGAGGTCATCGTCATGCGCGCAGGGGAGGTGATCCCGCAGGTGGTCTCGCCGACGGCAAAGGCGCAGAAGGCGAAGGGGCGCGGGCCGATTCCGGAGCCTCCGGACAAATGCCCAGCCTGCGGCACGCCCACCGTGAAGCCGGAGGACGGCGTGTGGACGATCTGCCCGAACCGCGCCTCCTGCCCGGGCCAGGTCTTCCAGGCGGTAAAGCACTTCGTAGGCGCGATGGACATCGACGGCCTCGGCGAGGAGAACGTTCGCCGCTTCCTCGACCAGGGCCTGATCAAGGACATGTCCGACATCTACACGCTCAGCGTCGAGCGGCTGTCGGAGCTGGACGGCTTCGGCGAGGTGTCCGGCCGGAACCTCGTGGGCGCGATCGAGGCGTCGAGACAGCAGCCCTTCCACCGGGTTCTGTACGGGCTCGGAATCCCGGGCATCGGCTACGTGAGCGCGCGCGCCCTGGGGCGCCACTTCGGTTCGATGGACGCGCTGCTCGCGGCTTCCGCCGATGAGCTCACCGAGGTGGAGGGCATGGGCCCGATACTCGCTCGCACCGTGCACGAAACGCTCGCCGCAGAGC
>Ga0081538_10003386_pt1 | contig 15088 bp, 14 predicted proteins | sample TabmetS5T2R1_FD_71022 | JGI IMG/M metagenome (GOLD analysis project Ga0081538, IMG submission 71022) | Tabebuia heterophylla rhizosphere microbial communities from the University of Puerto Rico - S5T2R1 | ecosystem: Host-associated > Plants > Roots > Rhizosphere ... | reverse complement strand
GTGCCGGCGCGGGGCGGCCCGGCAGACCAGGTCTTCCTGCCGTTCGACGACGATCCGACCCTTTCGATCATCCTGTCGAAGGCGTTCATGCTCGCACGTGACACGAAGATCACGGATCGCTCGATCACCGCCCAGATCAAGCGCGGGTAGGGCTGGTCGGGGAGGCGGGACTCGAACCCGCGATCTCGTGCTCCCAAAGCACGTGCGTTGCCAACTACGCCACTCCCCGGGACCTGGTCTGACTATCGCATACCGGGCGAGCTGATGACGCCGCGGGCACAGCTGTCGCGAGTTGATTTCTCGCCCTGCGAGAGCAGTGACGAAGCTACCCCTTCCGCTTCGTCATTCGTTCCGTCCCACGAGAAACCCGGCGCGAACCTGCCCGAAGTTCTCGTGGTGCGCAAAGGATCGCCCTTCTCGGCCCCGTCCTTCGTCACAGCTGCCGCCCCACGAGAATCGATGACGCGCCCGAGGAACGAAATCAGGCCTCGGCGATCACCCCGAGCGTGATCCGGAACCCGGCGCGGCGCTGCGCGGGGAGCATCAGGGTGCCCTGGCCAACCGGCTGCTCGGTCTGGAACCAGTGCGACCACTCCTCGTTGAACTGCTCGAACTCCGTCGGGTCCTTGAGCGACCAGTTGGCCCATACGACCTTCTCGAGCGAGCTGTCACATTCCTCGAGGCGAGCCTTGAGGTTGGTGATGGCCTGGCGGGTGTGGTCCTTGATGTTGCCGGAAACCATTCGGCCGGTTTCCGGATCGACCGGGCCGACCGAGGAGACGTAGACCATGCCGCCGGCCTTCACGGCGCGACCCTCGCCGAGGGCCATGATCATGTGGTCCGGGATGACCGCGGCGTCGGCCCCACCCCAGCGGCCCTTGCGCGGCCGGATCGGGTTCTTCGGGTCCTCGGGCGGGATGCCGAACTCCTTCTTCGGGAGCTCGACGCCGGCCTTCCGGAACTGCCCCATGAACGTGGGCCGGATGCCGGTCGGGACCAGCTTGCCCTCGATCTTCCCGTCGTTCACGCCGGTCTGCTCGAACACGAAGATGTCCTGGGTCAGGATCTCTTCGTCCTCGATGCCGTAGACCTCGGTGATGTTGACGATCTTGCGAGTGCCGTCCTTGAGGCGGGCGGTGTGCACGATCAGGTCGACCGCCGACGCGATCTGCTCCCGGATCGCCCGGAGGGGAAGCTCGACGCCCGCCGTCATGACGAGCGTCTCGACGCGGGACAGGGCGTCACGCGGGGTGTTGGCGTGGATCGTGGTGAGCGAGCCCTCGTGGCCCGTGTTCATCGCCTGGAGCATGTCCAGGGTCTCCGGGCCGCGGACCTCGCCGACGATGATCCGGTCGGGGCGCATGCGGAGGGCGTTCCGCACGAGCTCGCGGATCCGCACCTCGCCCTGGCCCTCGATGTTCGGCGGGCGGGCCTCGAGCGTGATCACGTGCTCCTGCTGGAGCTGGAGCTCGGCGGCGTCCTCGATCGTGACGATGCGCTCGTCGCCGGGGATGAACGCCGACACCGCGTTCAGCGTCGTCGTCTTACCCGTGCCGGTACCGCCGGAGATGAGCACGTTGAGCTTCCCCCGCACGCAGGCGGCGAGGAACTGGGCCGCCTTCGGGGTCAGCGTCTCGAACGCGATCAGGTCGTCCATCGTGTACGGGTCGCGCGAGAACTTCCGGATCGTGAGCGTCGGCCCCTTGAGCGCAAGCGGCGGGATGATCGCGTTCACGCGGCTTCCGTCCGGGAGGCGTGCGTCGACCATCGGCGACGCCTCGTCGACGCGGCGTCCGACCTGCGAGACGATCTTGTCGATGATCCGGAGCAGGTGGGCGTTGTCGGCGAACGTCGTGTCCGTCTGCTCGATCTTGCCGTCCCGCTCGATGTAGATCCGGTCCCAGTTGTTGCACATCACTTCCGTGATCGTGTCGTCGCGGAGGAGCGGCTCGAGCGGCCCGTAGCCGAGGATGTCGTCGGTCAGCTCGCGAACGATCCGGCGGCGCTCCTCACGGGTGAGGGGCGTGCGGTCGAGCGCGAGCTGCTCGGTGACGGCGCGGTGGACCTGCTCATGCAGCTGCTCGTTGGTCTCAGTCGTGAAGAGCTGCGGACCGAGCTTCGCGATGCACGCGTGGTGCACGCGGGTCTTCAGCTCGGCGTATGGATCGACGGCGACCGAGCGCGGCTCCTCGCGCTCCCGCTGGGGAGTGCCGACGAGCGCGATCGGCGTTTCGTTGCCGTTCTCGCCCGGGCCCGGCCCGGTCTGGCTCTTGATGCGATCGTGGAGGCCCATCGTTTCTCCCTAGGCCTTCGCCAGCGTCTTGCCGCGCCAGCCCTTCTTCTTGGGCTCTGCGGGCTCTGCCGGCTGGAGGGACTTGGCCATCTCGCGCATCGCGCGCGAGAAGTCGGCCTTCGGATCGGAGACGACCGCCGGGTTGCCTCGGTTCACGGCGAGCGGCACGGCGCGGTCGCTCGGGACCTCGTACCGCACCCGCTGTTCGAGCGCCGCCTCGACCTCGCCGCGCTTCATCCCGACGTTCGAGTTCGCGCGGTTCAGGATGATGCGGATCCGCTCCGTCGGGAACGAGAGCAGTTCCAGCGTCTGGAGGCTGAGGCGGACGTTCTTGATCGTCGGGACGTCGAGCCCGCAGACGAGTAGGAGCTCATCCGTCGAGTCCAGCGTCGCGAGCATCGGGCCGTGGAAGAACGGCGAGGTGTCGACGACGATCATCTCGTACGACTCCTTCGCGACCTCGAGCAGGCGGGAGATCTTCGCCTCGGTCACGAGCTCGGCGTCTTCCGGGCGGATCGGCGCGGGGAGCACGTCGACGCCCGACGCGTGACGCGTCGTGTAGCCGGCCAGCTTCTCCGGGTCGAGCTCGCCCGGCGCGACGACCAGGTCGTAGATCGTCTTGTCGGGCTCGATCCCCAGCATGATCGCGGCGTCGCCGAACTGGAGGTCGAGGTCGAGCAGGAGCGTCCGCTGCCCGCCGTTCTTGGCGAACGCGGCCGCGAGGTTCGACGACATGACCGTCTTGCCGGTTCCGCCCTTCGGCGAGAACACCGTCAGGATCCGTCCCAGCTCGCCGACGAAGCCGTTGCGGCCGTTGTGGCAGGCCTTCCGGATCGAGAAGACGACGTTCTCGGGCAGCTGCGGGAGGAGGAGCACGTCGGCGACGTCCGCCTCGAGCGCGGCGTCGAGCAGCGCCGAAGCCTCGCCGGAGGCGAGCAGGACGACGGGTGCCCGCGTGTACTCGCGGATCGCCGCCAGGTCGTCCTCCGGAAGCTCCGAGGAGCGCGTCGCGTGGAGCACAGCGGCCAGGTGGCCGCCGGCCAGCGCGCCCGCACCTTCGCGCACGGACTGGCTGCGACCGACCAGGACCATCTCGGGGTGATGCGCGAGCGCCTCGGTCAGCTCGTTCAGGCCCTCGCAGCTACCGGTGATGTAGATCCGGGTTCCGTCTTGGTAGCTGAGCTCGCCCATTACCGAGCCCTCCCCGCGCGTGCGAGGCCCATCACGGATGCCGAGCCGTCAACCGTCCTGCGGCTGTCAGCCGGGTCGCTCACGGGCCGGAGGGCGAGGCTCCACTTGCCCTCCTGCATGACGTGGAAGATCTTCTGCGCCTGGGTGTCGCTCACGGCGAGCAGCACCGAGTACGCCTCTTCGGGGCGGGACGTCAGCTTGCTCTCCACGCCGCCTTCGTTGGGCGCCTGCAGCACAAGCAGGTCGCGCAGGACGACTGACGACACCGGGCAGCAAGCCACCTCGACCGTGCCGACGAAGTCGACGCGGTCACCTGTCTGGAGCGTCCCGAGCAGGAGCTGGTGCTCGCTGCCGGGAACCTGCATCGCGCGCAGGCGGCCCTTCAGCTGGGCCTGGACGCCCTGCTCGCCGAGGGCCTTGAAGCGGTTGAGGGTGACCTGCTCGCCCTCGTAGACCCGCTCGGCGGCGACGAGCTGCTCGATCTGCTCCGGCTCGGAGATTGCGCCCGGCACGACGCTGCGGCGGGCGATCTCGACGGCCTTCAGCAGGTTCCGGTCGCCGACCTCGGCGCCGGACGTGCCGACCGGGATGTTCGCCGCCGCGACGTAGACCGGGACGAGTTCTTCGCCGGACTGGACGCTGCGCTTGTAGTTCGTGACGTAGAAGATCGTCAGTAGCGCTGCGAGGACGGCGAGCGCGACTGCGATCCCGATATTTCGAAGCCTGTAGCTCATGGTGCGGGGTCTCTCCTTCTCTCTACTCGTGGACTAGTCGACAAGGGCGATCGTTCGGACACCGAAGTCGTGCTCAGAGCGGAGCTCGCTCTGGATCCCATCCCAGATCACCCGCTCGAACCAGCCGGACAGCGTGGAGTCGCTGCCCTTGATTTCGAAGCCGGTCAGGTGAAAGCCGGCCCAGCCGACGACGCGGTACTGGGCGGCCTTGCCGCCGCCCCGCGCCTGTCGGTAGATCGGGAACAGCAAGTCGCTGCCGGAACGCTCCTGCAGCGCGGACCGAACCGGCCGCGAAGCGATCGTCGCCGCCGGGTCGGAGTCGTACCAACCGAGGGTCATGTAGCCCTCGAAGCCGCTCTTGATCCAGTCACCGTGAGCCGTTGCGGTGGCACCACGGCGCGAGCGGCCGAGATCGATCAGCCGGAAGGCGCCGGCACCGACCCTGCGCGAGTCGAGCGTCGTCGACTCGTTCCAGCAGGGGCAGCCGGGCCCCGACAGCTTTGGATGTCGCGCGTCGACGCCGATCGGCGCCGCCCAGCGGACCTTCAGGGGGCTGCCGACTCGCGCTGTCGCTTCGGCGACGATCTGCCGCGCCCCGCTGAGCATGCCGGCGAAGAATCCGGGCGTCGAGTGCGTGCGGCGAACGGTGATCGTGTCGTTCGGGACGACCGTCGTCGAGAAGGTGACCGTCCCGTTGCCCACCAGCGTCCGCGCCCTGCTCGGGCTCTCGGGCAGCGCCTGCGCGCCGGTGAGTGCGGCGCCGTCGGTGCTCGACTGGAGCTTCCGGTTCGTGCGGTACCAGCTCGAGACGTCGAGGGCCGCTGCCGAGAGGCCGGCGACGGCGGTCAGGAACGCGACGCTGACGAAGACGGAGCCGCGCTCGCTCATTCGACGCGCTCCACCGTCTTGCTGGTCAGCATCCCCGACTTCACGACCAAACCCATGAGGCTGATCGAGTAGGGGTAGCTCGCCTCGACGCTGACCATCTCACCGGGGACCCAGGAAGACTCGACGCTGATCTGCAGATCAGCCGTCTTCAGGTCGGTGGCGGCCGTTCGGACCTGGGCGATCGTCGCCCCAGCCGGGTCGCTGAGGTGGCGCGCCGTCGCGCCCTTGCGAGCGCCGGCGCGGACCGCATCCGTCAACGAGATGTAGTTGTTGAACGCGATCCCAAACTGGATGATGGCGAACAGGATCAGCACGAGCAGCGGCAGAACAAGAGCGAATTCAGTCATGCTCTGTCCGCGCTCGGAGCGGAATGCGGCTCTATTTCTCATCGTGATCCTGCGGCTTTCTTTCATGTAGTTGCGGCGAAAAGATGCGGGGAAAATGGAGCAGTGAGGAGGCGGGCTCTTCGGGCGGCGAAGAGCCCGCCTGCCATGCCGGATGCGTGACTACGCGGCCCGACCGACGATCTCGGCGACGCGGTTGAGCGCGCCAATGATGTTGTCGGAGAGAAGCGTCAGAGCCGCGAACACGAGGGCCGTAATTACGGCCAAAACGACCCCGTACTCGGCCATCGTCTGCCCCTCTTCGCGCCTGTGCAGCCAGGAGAGAAGCTTCAGCACTTGATTCACCTCCCTTCGAGATCTCGGTCGGCGCAGCGGGACTGCCGACGACGACACACCGACTGGTGAAAAGGGAGAGAAAGTCGCTGGGTTCTTAGAGCTCTCGGTTGTCGGGGCCTTAGTCGTTCTGGTCACGCCGAACCTTTCAGTTCGAACTTCTGGCGTGGCCGCCCCGCCAATGGGCTCTCAATTGCCCCGTTCATCGTTCTAGAGCTTTCGCGGGGCGATCCCTCGAAATGGCGATTCCCCAATTCGCCCCCTCATTCGGGGGAACGACAGAGGCCCTACGTCCTCCGATGCAAGAGGCGATTCCGTTTTGCGGCCGCGGGACTCGATTCAGAGATCCGCGCCGAAGTGGCGGCCTCGGCGCTCAACGAAAGATCGGAGCCAAGGCAATGCCCGAACGGTCGTATCGCTTCACCAGCCTCCTCACACGCCTCGTCCTCCTCTCGCTGGCGTCGGTCGCGCTCGCAGTCCTGCGGCCGGGCCCGCGCGCGCGTACGGGCGTGCAGGCGGTGAGGCCCCGGCGCCGTTCGCGTGCACGCCGTATCGCCGTCAGCCTCTCGTTCGCCACGCTCTTCTTCGCCGGCGCCTCGTTCTCGGCCGGCGCAGGCGACGTGATGGTCGAGCTCGTCGAGGAGCAGGTGACGAGCGCACCGGCGGCGGCCGAAGAGCCCGAGCCCTCTGGGTGCACGACGCCGCGGCGGAACGACTGGGACGCGGAGGACACGGCCGGCCACTGCCCGGCTGAGGAGCAGACCGAGGCGCCGCCTGCCGCGGAGGCTCCGCCGGCCGAGACGACCGAAGCGCCCGCAGAAGCTCCCGCTGAGCCCGAGCCCGCACCCGAACAGCCGACGACGGCCGACCTCGTCGAGGAGACCGTCACGGAGCAGCCTGCCGCCGAGGCAGCGGAGCAGCCGGCGGCCTCTCCGACGAGCCTCACCCAGGCTGTGCGCGGGCATGCGCGCAAGGCGACCCCCGCTGCCCGGCGGCCAAGGCCGAAGCCCGACCCCGCGCCGCCGGTGATCGAGCCGCGTTCGCGGAACGACGTGCACGCGACCAAGCCGGATCCGGAGACCGAGCAGCCGAACACGGCCGCGACGATCTGGCTTCACCAGCCGCTGCCCGATCCGACACCGCCGTCCAAGCGGCTCACCCGCCGCTTTGCGAAGAACCTGACCGCCGCCGCGCGCAAGCACCGCGTCGACTGGGCGCTCGTCCTCGGCGTGCTGCGCGCACGCGGCGACCGCGGGTCGGCGCCGGCGGGCAAGGCGGGCCTCAACCGGCTCGCACGGGAGCTTCGTCGCCTCCGCGCGCACAAGAATCCGTGGTCGGCGGCGCTCGCCCTCGAGGGCAAGACGGCGTTCGCCGATCGCGCGATCGCGCTGACCCGATATCACCGCGCCGTCGGCCTTCAGGCACTTGTGCGCGGGCTCGAGTGGGCGACGCCGCTGCTGACGAAGCGCCTGCTGCGAGACGAGAAGGTGTCGATCTACTCCGGCGGGCGCTCAGACCTGATCGAGGGCCGGATCGACATCCGCGTGATCGTGCTGATCCGGTACTTGCGGGTCGCGCACGGCCAGATCACGATCACGAGCCTGACGAGCGGCCACCGCTACTTCTCGCGGCCCGGCGTCGTCTCGGCGCACACCTACGGGCAGGCGGTCGACATCGCCGCACTCGGGGGTCAGAGCATCATGGGCCACCAGCTGCCCGGCTCGATCACCGAGGAGGCCGTGCGCAACCTGCTCCTCCTGCCCGCCGAGGTGCGGCCGGTCCAGGTGATCTCGCTGCTCGGCCTGGGCGGCCCGTCGTTCCCGATGGCCGACCACGACGACCACATCCACGCCGGGTTTTAAGGACTGCGGAAAGCTGCGATGAGACAAGTCACCCTCAGGCGAGAGAACGGCGAGGTCGTCGTCGACGAGTGCGTCGTCGCCGACTCGCCGGTCTCCCGACTGAGGGGCCTTCTCGGGCGCAGCGGGCTGAGGTCGGGCGAGGGGTTGCTCCTTCGCCCGGCTTCAGCGATCCACACGTGCTTCATGCGCTTCCCGATCGACGCGGTGTTCCTCGACGACGGGATGCGTGTGCTGAGGATCTCCGACGAGATTCGCCCCTGGCGCGCCGCTTCCAGGCGCGGCGCCCACGCTGTCCTCGAGCTCCCGGCGGGCGAGTCTGCCCGTCGCGGGCTCGAGGTCGGCGACCGGCTCGAGGCGCACTAAGCGGCGGATGGGCTACGACGGATACGACGAGACAGCGAGCGTCGGCTGGCTGCGGAGCCCTTTCCTCTCGGTGGGACTCGCCGTCGTCGCGATCATCGTCGCCGTCGCGTCGTTCGTCCGCCAGCAGAGCGCGATCGACGCGGCGAAGGTCGCCGAGCTCCACGCGAAGCGCGTCGAGCGCGAGCTCCGCTTCGTCCACGAGGCGGGCGACCGGCTCGCCGGCCGCATCCGGACAACCGAGCGCGAGCTTCGGGTCACCCCGATCGCGTCACGGGCGCTCAGGAGTGTGTTCACGATCTCGGCGGGAAGGCACTTCGGCACCGCCTTCGTCGGCTGGCGCGAGCCCGACGGCACGTACCTGATCACCGCCGCGCACGTCGTGGACGGGTACGACGGTCCGGTCACGATCGCCCGCAAGAAGGGCGAGTGGGACGGCGAGATCGTCCGGCGCGATCGCAAGAACGACCTCGCGCTGATTCGAGTCGACGGCCGGCCGGACGGCGCTCCGCCGATCTGGCAGAAGCCGCTGCACGCGAAGCCGAAGACCGGTGAGCAGCTGTTGCTCGTCGGCAGTCCGTATGGGTTGAGCGGCACGGTCACGACCGGAATCGTCAGCCGCGTGACGCGGCGGATGATCCAGACCGACGCGGCAGCCAACCCCGGCAACTCCGGCGGCCCGGCGGTCGACCGCAAGGGCCGCGTCGTCGGCGTACTCGTTGCCGGCGGCGGCGAGAACATCAACTTCGCCGTTCGCATCGAGCGCGCCTGCGCCGTCCTTCGCCGCTGCTGACGGTACGCTCGCCGCATGCGTCGCGGCGTCTACGCGATCGCGGTCATCGCAGCGCTGGCGCTCGTCGCGCCCGCCGGCACGGCAGAGCAGGTCGACGGGCTTCGAGCGAAGCGATTCGTCCGGCAGCTGGCGGCGATGGGGCCCCGGCCCGCCGGCTCGGCGACCGAGCGGCGTGCAGCGAGCAGGGTCGAGCGCGAGCTGCATGCGCTCGGCTACCGCGTCGTGATCCAGCGCTTCCCTCTCCCTGAGGGCGGTACGTCGCAGAACGTGGTCGGGCTGGGTCCGGGCGCTACCCGGGCGATCGTCGTCGCCCATCTCGACGGCGTTCCGGAGGGGCCGGCGGCGAACGACAACGGGTCCGGCGTTGCGGCGATGCTCGAGGTCGCGCGCGGTCTGCGCGGGAAGCCCGTCCTCGTCGCGGCGCTCGGGGCCGAGGAGCGTGCGTGGACGGCGTCGAAAGTGCATCTCGGCTCCGCGAGGCTCATGCGCGGGATCTCGGCGGCCGGGAAGCGTCGGATCCGGGTCGCGCTGTCGCTGGACATGGTCGGCGTGGGGTGGAGCTTCGAGGTCCGGGGGCTCGAGCCGACGCCGAACCGCTCGTCGCGCGTGGCGCTCGCCACTGCCCGCTCGCTCGGCTACCGGGTGATCTACCACCAGGACGGCGGGCTCTCCGACCACGCCGAAATGACCCGAGGCGGCCTGCCCGCGACGTGGATTCAGTGGCGCTGGGACACCTGCTGGCACACCCCGTGCGACACGGCGGACCGCATCGTTCCGGCGAAGGTCGCGGCGGCGGCACGGCTTGCGCTCACGACGGTCCGCCGGGTCGTCGGTTCGCCTTGACGGGCCTAGTCGGCTTCAGTAGTTTGGGTCGCTGAGCTAGTAGCCACTAACTTCTTCTTGGGAGGAGCCGAGGTGTCACAGAACGGCAGCCGCGACGGCGCGGTCGTCACCGCGCATGAGATCAGCCGTCGTTACGGAGAAGGCGATACGGCCGTGGACGCGCTCCGCGGGGTCGACCTCGAGGTCGAGCAGGGGAAGCTCACGGCCGTCATGGGCCCGTCGGGCTCGGGCAAGTCCACGCTGATGCACATCCTCGCGGCGCTCGATCGGCCCACCTCGGGCTACGTCACGATCGCCGGAACGCGGCTCGGACAGCTCAGCGACAAGGAAGTCACGAAGATCCGCCGCCAGCACATCGGTTTCATCTTCCAGTTCTTCAACCTGCTGCCGATGCTGACGGCTGAGGAGAACATGGTCCTGCCGCTGTCGCTGGCCGGGGAGAAGCCCGACAAAGAGTTCTTCGCCGATCTCGTCAAGCGGGTGGGTCTCGCAGATCGCCTCACGCACCGGCCGTCGGAGCTTTCGGGTGGGCAGCAGCAGCGCGTCGCGATCGCGCGCGCCCTTGCCTCGCGGCCGACGGTCGTGTTCGCGGACGAGCCGACCGGAAACCTCGACTCGAAGACGGGCGGCGAGATCCTCGAGCTGCTCCACGAGTCAGTTGAGAACTACGGCCAGACGATGGTGATGGTCACCCACGAAGCGCGGGCCGCCGCGTCCGCCGACCGGATCCTGTTCCTCGCCGACGGCGAGATCGTCAAGGACCTCGGCCGTGCCGACGAGGAGCAGATTCTCGAGACGATCCGCGAGGTGACCCTGGCGTGATCCGGGTCGCCCTCAGGGGGCTCGCCGGCCGGAAGTTCCGCGCAACGCTGACGGCGCTCGCCGTCGTGCTCGGCGTGGCGATGGTGAGCGGAACCTTCGTCCTCACCGACACGATCGACAAGGCGTTCGACGCGATCTTCTCGGAGTCGTACGCGAACACGGACGCGGCGATCAGCGGCAAGGCACCGGACATCTCCTTCGAGGGCAGCACCGCTGAGACTCCGTCGGTGCCGGCGTCGCTCCTCGAGCGCGTCCGCGAGCTGGACAACGTCGAAGCGGCGACGGGGAGCATCGTCGATGAGTCGTCGACGAAGATCCTCAAACCCGACGGGAAGGCGATCAATACCCAGGGCGCGCCGTCGTTCGGGTTCGGGATCGATCCCGAGCAGTCGCAGTTCAACCCGCTTCGCCTCGTCGAAGGGACGTGGCCGCGGAACGCCGACGAGGTCGTGATCGACAGAACGACCGCCGACGACCAGGGCTACGGCGTCGGCGACATGGTCAAGATCGCGACGCTCAAGCCCGTCCGCGAGTTCCGGGTCTCGGGTGTCGCGCAATATGGCAGCGTCAGCTCGCTCGGTACAGCGACGTTCGCGGTTTTCACGATCCCGGCGGCGCAGGAGCTGCTCGACCGGGAAGGCCAGTTCGACGCGATCTCGGTCGCGGCGGTGTCCGGGGTGACGCCCGAGGAGCTCGTGCAGGAGATCGAGCCGATCCTCCCGCCGACCGCTCAGGTGCGCACGGGTGTCGAGGAGGCCGAAGAGGCCTCCGCCGAGATCGGCGAGTTCACGAGCTTCATCCGCTACTTCCTGCTCTCGTTCGGCGCCGTGGCGCTCTTCGTGGGTGCCTTCGTCATCTTCAACACGATGTCGATCACCGTCGCGCAGCGAACGCGCGAGCTGGCGACGCTGCGGACGATCGGCGCGTCGCGCGCGCAGATCCGCCGCGCCGTCCTGATCGAGGCGCTCGTCATCGGCTTGATCGCGTCGATCGTGGGCTTCGCGCTCGGAGTCGGGCTTGCCTACGGCCTTGACGCGCTGTTCGAGGCGCTCAACCTCGACCTGCCGACGGCTGAGATGGTCGTCGCGCCGCGGACCGTGATCCTCGCCTTCGTGATCGGGATCGTCGTGACCGTGCTGGCTGCGTTCGTGCCCTCCCTCAGGGCAACGCGCGTGTCCCCGATCCTCGCCGTGCGCGAGGGTGCGGAGCTGCCGCGAGGGCGCTTCGCGCGCTTCACGCCGTGGATCGCGCTGCTGGTGCTCGCTCTCGCGCTCTTCCTGCTTGCGCGAGGAGCGTTCACCCAGAACATGGACATCGGCCCGCGGCTTCTGTCGATCGCCTTCGGTGTGCTGCTTCTCTTCATCGGCGTGGCGATGATCTCGTCGAAGCTCGTACGGCCGTTGGCCGCGGTGGTCGGGATCCCGGGAGAGAAGCTCGCCGGCGTCTCCGGCTTCCTCGCCCGTCGGAACACGCTGCGCAACCCGGGGCGAACTGCGGCGACTGCTGCTGCGCTGATGATCGGCCTCGCGCTCGTGACGTTCGTCGCCGTGCTCTCGACAAGCATGAAGGCGTCGAACCGCGGCGCGATCGAGGACCAGATCGCAGCCGACTTCGTCGTCACGTCCCAGGACGGCTTTACGCCCTTCGTTTCCGGCGCCGGCGACGCCGCCGCGGAAGCTCCGGGCGTCGAGCTCGCGACGAGCGTTCGCGCCGAGGTCGGCAAGGTCGCGAACGTCGACAAGTACGTCACTGGGATCGAGACCGACAAGATCGCCTCGGTCTACAACTTCGACTGGGCCGAAGGCTCCGACGCTTCGCTCGCGCAGCTTGGGGACTTCGGCGCGATCGTCGACGCGGACTTCGCTGAGGATCACGGCCTTGCCATCGGCGATCGCTTCCGGCTCCTCTCCGGCTCGGGCCGAGCGACCACGCTGGAGGTGACGGCGACCTATGACCCACCGCCCTTCTACCAGGCGCTCGGCTCGGTCAGCATCTCGAAGGCGAAGTTCGACGAGCTCTACGACCGCCCGCGAAACCAGTTCACGTTCATCAACGTCGCGGGTGACCCGTCGGATGCGAAGGAGCAGCCGATCGAGCAGGCGCTCGCCACTTTCCCGGATGCGAAGGTGCAGACGCGGGAGGCGTGGATTACCCAACAGGACCGGGAGTTCAACCAGTTTCTGATCATGCTGTACGTCCTGCTCGCCCTCTCCGTGATCATCAGCATCTTCGGGATGATCAACACGCTCGCGCTTGCAGTCTTCGAGCGGACGCGCGAGCTCGGGATGCTTCGCGCCGTCGGCATGACGCGCTGGCAGGCACGCACGATGATCGGCTCCGAGAGCGTGATCACGGCGCTGATCGGCGCCGCGATCGGACTTCCGCTCGGAATGTTCCTCGCCGCGCTCGTGATCCGCGCACTCGAGCAGTACGACGTGCGGTACGAAGTGCCGCTCGGCTCGCTCGTCGTCTTCGGGATCATCGCGGTGATCGTCGGGATGGTCGCGGCGATCCTGCCGGCACGCCGCGCCGCTCGCCTGAACGTGCTGCAAGCGCTCCAGTACGAGTGACAGTCACTCAGGCATGGCTCGCCGGGCCGTGTCGGAGTGACTGTCACTGAGACGCGGTCAGACGGGATAGTTTCGACCCATGGTCTGGGCGATCTCAGGCGGCGCCGGCTTCCTCGGGCTGCATCTCGCGCGGCGGCTCGTTGCCGACGGCCACGACGTTCGCTCGCTCGACCTCGTTCCGCTCGAAGAGCCCCGAGTAGTCACTCACGAGGTCCGAGGCGACATCCGCGACGAGGCTGCGTGCCGTGAGCTCGTCGACGGCGCGCGCATCCTCGTCCACGCCGCCGCCGCGCTCCCGATCCGCGGCTCGCGGAAGGAGATTCGCTCGGTCAACTTCGACGGGACCCTGACGCTGCTGGCCGCGGCGGCCGAGGCGGGCGTCAAGCGGGTCGTGTTCATCTCGTCGACAGCCGTGTACGGGGTGCCGGACAAGCATCCGATCGAGGAGGACGACCCGCTCGTGGGTGTCGGGTTCTACGGCGAGTCGAAGATCGAGGCCGAGGAGATCTGCCGCGCGTTCATGCGCCGCGGGCTCGAGTGCGTGATCCTGCGGCCGAAGACGTTCATCGGCCCTGAGCGGCTCGGCGTCTTCGAGATCCTCTTCGACTGGGTTCGCGAGGGACGCCGCATCTACGTCCTCGGGGACGGCTCGAACCGCTATCAGCTGCTCGCTGTCGAGGACCTCGTCGAGGCGATTCTGGCGGCGGCGAGCAAGCGGGCTGCCGCGGGAGCGACGCTCAACATCGGGGCGAAGGAGTTCGGAACGGTCCGCTCCGACCTGCAGGCGCTCATCGACCACGCGGGATCCGGTAGCCGCATCACGCCGGTCCCTGTGCGACCCGCGGAAGTCGCGCTGCGCGCCCTCGAGCTCGCCCGCCTCTCACCGCTCGTCGAGTGGCATTACAAGACCGCTCATCGCGACTCGTTCGTCGACGTCTCGCGCGCCGAGCAGGTCCTCGGCTGGAAGCCGCGGTTCTCGAACGCCGACGCGCTCACGGCGACCTACGACTGGTACCTGGCTCACCGCGAAGAGTTCGCCGGCGACGGCGGCGTGACGCATCGCGTCCCGTGGGATCAGCGGGCGCTCGGGATCTTGAAGCGGATCAGCTGATGGACCGCGACCACTGGGACGAGCTCTTCGACGAGATTTATCTGACGACGTACGCCGTGAACCTCCGCGAGCGCGATTCGGCCGGGGAGGCAGCCGCGGCCGCCCGGCTGGCCGGCGTCGAGGCGCCCGCCGAGATCCTCGATGCCCCGGGCGGGTTCGGCCGGCACTCGATCCCGCTGGCCGAGCTGGGGTTCCGTGTGACGAGCGTCGACCGGTCCTCCGTTCAGCAGGACGAGGGGCGTCGTCGGGCCGGCGACGCGGATTGGCCTCGTTTCGTTCAGGGAGATGTGCGCGACTTGCCGCTCGAAGATGCGAGCTTCGATGCAGTGCTGTGCCTGTTCTCGTCGATCGGCTACCGCGGCGAGGACGGTGATCGCCGCGCGTTTGGCGAGTACCTCCGAGTGCTCCGTCCCGGAGGCTCGCTGATCATCGAGACGCTGCACCGCGACCGTCTGATGGCGATCTTCCAGGAGAGGAGCTGGGACCCGCTGGACGGCGACGCCTTGCTTCTCGAGCAGCGACGCTTCGATCCCGTCGCCGGCACGGTCACCGCCGACCACACGCTGGTCAGCGGCGGCGAGCGACGCGGGGTGACCTACACGATTCGCTGCTACACCGCGACCGAGCTCGTCCGGCTGCTCGAGGGTGCGGGGTTCGGCGAGATCGAGTGCTTCGGCGACTACGAGGGCGGCGAGCTCTCGCGCGACACGAGGCTCGTCGTTCGCGCTCGGAAGGCAGCGTGACCGACCTTCTCGCGTACCGCCGGCACTTTCCGATCCTCGCGGAGACGATCTACCTGATCAGCCACTCGCTCGGCCCGATGCCGATTGGCGCCAAGGCGCGCCTCGACGAGTACGCCGACACCTGGATGAAGCGCGGCATCCGCGCCTGGGGCGAGGGCTGGTGGGAGACGCCGATGACCGTCGGCGACCAGATCGCGCGGT
>Ga0081538_10003385_pt1 | contig 15090 bp, 18 predicted proteins | sample TabmetS5T2R1_FD_71022 | JGI IMG/M metagenome (GOLD analysis project Ga0081538, IMG submission 71022) | Tabebuia heterophylla rhizosphere microbial communities from the University of Puerto Rico - S5T2R1 | ecosystem: Host-associated > Plants > Roots > Rhizosphere ... | reverse complement strand
GCGGCGAGGCGGCGCTGTTCGGGGAGCGCGGCGGCCGCTCGCTCGTCCCCCTCCGGGACCCGGAGGAGAGCTGGCTCCGCGCCGCGCTCGCCGCGCTGGTCGGCCACGCGCGGCGAACCGGTCTCAAGCGCCTCGCCGTCGAGCGCTTCGACGGCGAGCCCGTCGGCGAGACAGAGGCGATGCCGCTGCTTCTGGAGGCGGGCTTCCTCGCCGGGCCTCGCCGGGCCGTCCTCCGTGCCTGAGGGAGACGCGCTCCACCGCGCCGCCGCGCGCCTGCGGGCGCTCGAAGGAGACGTCGTCGCGGTCGAGACGCCGCACCCGCGTGCAGCCGTGCTCCGCCTGGCCGAGCGGCTCGACGGCCGGCGGCTCGAGCGGGTCCAGGCCGTCGGGAAGAACCTCCTCCTGGACTTCGAGGGCGGGCTCGTCCTCCGCAGCCACCTGCGGACGCGCGGACGCTGGCGGGTCGAGGCCGCGGGCAAGGAGCCGCTCGGGACTCCGTGGCTCGTGCTGCGCGGTCGCGAGCGCCAGGCAGTGCTCTGGAACGGGCCGGTGCTCGAGCTCACGCGCGGACGCTCGCCTATCGTCGGCCGGCTGGGGCCGGACATCATGGCCGACCCGCCCGCTCTCGACGCGATGTTCGACCGCTTTCGCCGCGCCCACCCGTCACGGCAGGTCGGCGAGGCGCTCCTCGACCAGCGCCTCGTCTCCGGCATCGGGAACAAGTGGAAGGCGGAGGCTCTCTTCGCGGCCGGGATCTCGCCGTGGCGTCCCCTCGCGGAGCTCGAGGACGCTGAGCTGCGGGGCGTGCTCGCGGCAGCCGCGGCGCTGATGCGGTCGGGCCGCGGGCGGCATCGTGTCTACCGCCGCTCCGGCCGGCCGTGCGGCCGATGCGGGACGCGGATTCGCTCCTACCCGCAGGGAGACGACGCGCGCATGGCGTACTGGTGCCCGGGATGCCAGGCAGGAACGAGCCCCGCGGGGGCGTAACCGTTCCGCGTGTCCGACGGGGCTTCCGACCAGCGACCTCAGAGCGCGGCTGCCGGGAAGGCGCCGCGCTCGCCGCGGCTCTACACGGCCCTCCGCGGCTTCTGCCTCGGGGCGTTCTTCGACCTGGGCATGGAGCTGGAGGGCGGCGCCGACATCCCGATCGCCCTCGAGGAGCATGCAGGCCCGAACCGCCCGACGCTGTACGAGTACCGCCCCCTCGTCGGCTCCTTCATCGAGCAGCGGGCCGGCCGGATCGCCCTGCGGGAGGACGCGCGCGAGGCGCTCGCGGCGCTCAAGGACGAGCCCGCGGCCGGCATCTTCGCGAGTGCCCACGCGGACGAGCGGGTCGGCGAGGACGAGGCGCTCCGCCGCACCATCCTCATCCCCTTGCTCGTGCGCACGGCCGAGGCGTGCGGCGGCTTCGACTGGGAGGATTCGGCGTTCGACCGCTCGTACCTCGAGCTCGAGCGCTCCCTCTACGGCGATCGCCGCTCGTACGCCGCCCTCGCGCCGCTCGTCGGCCTGACCGCGGGTGGGACGATGGAGCTCGGCCGCGGCGTCCGCGTCCGCCCGGCCGCGGCGAACGAGCTGACGGCATCCTGGCCCGACGCAGGCCGTCTGCTCCCGCGCGGCTGGGGCCACGAGGTCGATCGCACGCTCGTCTTCGAGCTCGAGGCCGAGCTCGACTCGCAGGCTTGTCGCGTCCCGGATGCGCCGGCCGAGTTCGGGCGAGCCGTGAGCGCGCTTCGCCTGGCGACTCCCGGGGCGATCGCCGCCGGCCCGGTCGTCTTCGAGCGGCTCGACTTCCGGCCGTACGGCGTCCGCCCGATGCCTGCCACGGCCGCGCAGGTGCCGCCCGGCCAGGCCACGCGCCTCGACGTCTTCCGGGCGCCCCTCGTGATCGAGCTGCAGACGCGCATGGCGCATGCGCCCGAAGACCTGCTGGAGGCGCTGGAGCGCTGGGAGCTGGCCCTCTTCCACGCCGGCGCGCACCGGTCGGACGAGCTTCGCGAGGCGCTCGAGGCGTTGCTCGGCTGCGACGAAGGCCCCTGGGCGGCGGCGATGCGCGCTGCGGTGCTCCTCGGCGAGACCGCCCGCGAGCGGGAGGACCTCCTGATCGCGTTGCGCGCGCTGCTCGACGGGGACGGGCCCGGGGCGCGCGCCGAGGACGCCGTTCGCCGCGCGCTCGTGGAGACGCTGCTCGAGGGCTCGCGCGAGGAGCTCGTGGCCGCCCTCGACGAGGCTCTGCTCGGGTTGCGGCCGCGCCCGCAGGTGAGCACCTCGTCCAGGGTGCTCGCGGCCGGATGACGCAGCCCGGCCGGGCGGAGCTGATGCGCCGCCGCCGCTGCCGGTTGCTGGTGGTGGGAATGGTGCTCGGCGCCTTCCTGCCCATCTACCAGTGGAGCTGGATCACGCTCGCCGTCGGGCTCGGCGGGATCGCGCTCCTGCTCCTGGTCTACCGGCGCGAATGTACGGGCAAATCGGTGCCGAAGTCGGCACGAAACGACACACACTCGCGCGGTCCCGAGGCGTAGCCTCGGGTCTGTGGACGAAGCACGCAGGGTCATCCAGCGCCTCGAGCGGATCGAGGCTCTCCAGAGCGCACGCGCGCCTGCGGACGAGCTCCTCGCCGAGGTGAGGCAGCTGCTCCGCGAGGGCGAGGCCTGGATCGCCGCGGAGCACCGGCACGGACCTGGGCGAGGGCGTGACTCTGCGGGCGAGGGTGTTGCCGATCCCACCGCCGAGGCAGCTGCCGTGCTCGAGGGCTGCCGCGCGACGCTGGGCGAGGGGAGGGAGGTGAGGCCGGAGACTGCCGAACGCGCAGCCCTATAATCGCGCCCCGATGCCGCGCTACGGGCCGCCGGACGCGTTCGAGACCCCGCGCTTCTCGGGCCCGCGGACGTTCATGCGGCTTCCCCACGTGCGGGAGCTCGACGACGTCGACGTGGCCGTCGTCGGCATCCCGACGGACGGGGCCGTGGTCTACAGGACCGGCGCACGCTTCGGGCCCGAGGGCATCCGCAGCGTGTCGGTGATGCTGCGGAACTACAACCGAATGCTGGGCGTGGACGTGGTCGAGAAGCTCTCGCTCGTCGACTACGGCGACGTGCCCACGGTGCCCGGCTCGACCGCGGACTCGATCGAGCGCTCGACCGCCGCCCTCGCGGAGATCGCCCGCGCGGGCGTCACGACCGTCTGCCTCGGCGGCGACCACACCGTGCTGCTCGCCGAGCTGCGGGCGCTCGCGGGCGTGCACGGGCCGCTCGCGCTCGTGCAGCTCGACTCCCACCACGACCTCTGGGACGAGTACTTCGGCCAGAAGCTCTTCCACGGGAGCGTGGTGCGCCGTGCCGTCGAGGAGGGTCTGATCGACCCGGCGCGGTCGATCCAGGCCGGGCTGCGCGGATCGCTGACCGCCGCCGAGGACGTCGACCTGCCGGCGCGCTTCGGGATCGACGCGCTTTCCTACGAGGAGCTCGCCGCGCTGGGGCCGGGAGGCTTCTCGGAGCGGGTCCGGAATCGCGTCGGGACGGCCGCCTGCTTCCTGTCCTTCGACATCGACTTCGTCGACCCGGCGTTCGCGCCGGGAACGGGCACGCCCGAGGTCGGAGGCCCCTCCAGCAGGGAGGCTCTGACGTACGTCCGCTCGCTCGCCGGCCTCGACTTCCGCGGCTTCGACTGCGTCGAGGTCTCGCCGCCGTTCGACCCTGCCGGGACGACGGCGCTCGTGGCCGCGAACGTGTGCTTCGAGATGCTCTCGCTCGTCGCCGTGCGACGCTGAGCCCCGGGGTCGCGCCGATCGCTTCCGGCCGAGCTGACGAGTCGGCGCAGGGCCGCTTCCCAAGCCGGATTGCGCACGAGGGAGCGGAGAAGGATTGTGCTACCCTGGCACGAAACAGGAGCCCTCAATGGGCCTTTCCGGAATCCTCACGCGTCCGCTGAAGCGGACGCCTACTTCACAGGGAGTCACGCTGGGTCAGGTCATCGCGCTCGCCAACCAGAAGGGCGGCGTGGCGAAGACGACGACGACGCTCAACCTCGCCGTCGCCTTCAAGGAGCGGGGGTTCAACGTCCTCGGGGTCGACCTCGACCCGCAGGGGAACCTGACCATGAGCCAGGGCATGGACCCGGATACGGTCGAGCGCTCAATGTTCGACGTCCTCGTCCACAGCCTGCCGGTCGACGAGGTCATCCACCGGACGGAGATCGACCTCGCGGTCTCCTCCATCGACCTCGCCGGCGCCGAGCTCGCCCTCTCGAGCATGATCGGCCGCGAGCGCGCTCTCCAGAAGGCGCTGCTCTCGGTGCGGAGCCGCTACGACTACATCCTCGTCGACACGCCGCCGTCGCTCGGCCTCCTGACGATCAACGCGCTCACCGCCGCCGACAGCGTCATCGTCCCGGTGCAGTGCGAGTACCTCTCGCTCCGGGGGCTCGTCCAGCTCGAGAACACGCTCTCGATGATCCGGGAGAACCTCAACCCGACGGTCGAGATCCGCGGCATCCTCCCGACCATGTACGACGGCCGCACGCTCCACTCCAAGGAGGCGGTCGAGATGCTGAAGGAGAACTTCGGCGACCTCGTCTTCGAGACGAGGATCCGCAAGACCGTGCGCTACGCGGAGGCGCCCGTGCAGGGCAGCTCCGTGCTGAAGTACGACCCGGCGGGAGCCGCCGCCGAGGCGTACCGCGAACTGGCAAAGGAGGTGCTCGATGGCGCGACGCCGCGCCAGCATGCGTGAGGGCCCGCTCGCCGAGCTCTTCCGGGCGACCGAGGCCGCGCAGCGCCAGTCCGAGAAAGAGGGCGAGCCCGGCCGCCGGTCCGATCCGGACGCCACGGTCGAGTCGGCCGTGCCTGGAGAGCCCGAGGCCGCGGGCGCCGAGGAGCCGAAGCAGCCCGTGAGCGCAGCCGCGCCGTCCGCGCCTGAGGCGCCCGAGCGCGAGCGGCGGGCCCCGCAGACGCCTGCCGCGCCGGATGAGCCCGCGCGGCCGTTTGCCGATCCGGCCGACCGTCAGGCGGTTCCGCCGGCGCGTCGTCTCGCGGAGCCCGCTCCGCGCATGCGCACGACGCCGCGCCCCGACTCGGCCGCGTATCTCGCCGTCATCCGCGTCGTCGGCGTCGGCGGCGCCGGGCTGAACGCGGTCAATCGAATGATCGAGGCGGGGATCTCCCAGGTCGAGTTCATCGCGGTCAACACGGACATCCAGCAGCTGAAGCAGTGCGAGGCGCCCATCAAGCTCCACATCGGGCGCGACCTGACGCAGGGGCTCGGCTCGGGGTCCGATCCCGGTATCGGGCGCCGCGCCGCCGAGGAGGCCGAGGACCAGATCAAGCACGTCCTGCGCGGATCGGACATGGTGTTCGTGACCGCCGGCGAGGGCGGGGGAACCGGCTCCGGCGCGGCTCCCGTCGTCGCCCGGCTGGCGCGGGACGTCGGCGCGCTCACGGTCGGGATCGTCACCATGCCCTTCCGCTTCGAGGGGACGCGGCGACGCGCCCAGGCCGACGAGGGCGCCGACGTGCTCCGCGAGGTGTGCGACACCGTCATCGTCATCCCCAACGACCGCCTCCTCGAGGTGCTCGACCGCTCGACGTCGATGCTGGACGCCTTCCGGATCGCCGACGACGTCCTCCGCCAAGGCGTGCAGGGGATCTGCGACCTGATCACGATGCCGGGCCTGATCAACCTCGACTTCGCGGACGTCCGCACGGTCATGGCCGACGCGGGCTCCGCCCTTATGGGGATCGGCTTCGCTACCGGGGACAACCGCGCCCACGAGGCGGCGGAGCGGGCGCTCCGCTCGCCGCTGATCGACACCGAGCTCGTCGGGGCGAAGGGCATCCTGCTCTCCATCGCCGGCGGCGAGGACCTGACGCTGCTCGAGGTCAACGAGGCGGCCGAGGTGATCCGCCGCGGCGCCACCGAGGAGACGAACATCATCTTCGGCGCGACGATCGACGAGCGGCTCGCGGGCCAGGTGTGGGTGACGGTGATCGCGACCGGCATCGGCAAGCCGGCCGAGCGGATCGCGGCCAGGCCTGCCGCCGAGCCGGATCCGCTCGAGCCGCCGAGCTTCCTCAGCGACCTGTAGCGAGGCCGTCGCGGCATGGACGCCGAGGCCGCGGCGCGCGCATGGGTCGAGGCCTGGCGCCGCGCCTGGCCGGCGAAGGACCCGCGGCCGCTCGCCGCGGTGTACGCGGACGAGGTCGTCTTCCGCTCGCAGCCGTTCCGGGAGCTCCACCTCGGGCGCGAGGGAGTGCTGGACTACGCGAGGTGGGCGTTCGCCGACCAGGAGGAGTTCGGCGGCTGCTGGTTCGGCGAGCCTGCCGTCTCGGGCGATCGGGCCACCGTGGAGTACTGGGCAATCCTGGTCGAGCAGGGCCGGGAGGTGACGATCGCCGGGGTCGCGCTCCTCCGCTTCGACGACGACGGGCGCGTGCGCGCCCAGCGCGACTACTGGTCGCTCGAGCAGGGCGCGCGGGAGCCGCCCGAGGGGTGGGGCACCTGGTGAGGTTTCGCGGGCTCTGGCGCCGCCGGGACCGCGCTACCCTCCTCCCATGAAGGGCGCAGTGGCCGCGGGCCACCCGCTGACAGCCGAAGCGGGCGCGCGCATACTCGCGGAGGGCGGGAATGCCGTCGATGCGTGCATCGCGGCGGCGTTCGTCTCCTGGGTGGCCGAGAGCCCGCTCACCGGCCCGGGCGGCGGCGGGTTCATGCTCGTCCACCGGGCCGGCGATCGCGTCGACTCCCTGCTCGACTTCTTCGCGGCCATTCCCGGCAAGGGCCTGCCGGCGGACGGGCGGGGCGAGATGGTGGCCGTGGACGTCGTCTTCGACGAGCGCACGCGCCAGGTCTTCCACATCGGCCCGGCTGCGGTCGCCGTGCCCGGCATGCCGGCGGGGCTCGCCGCCGCGCATCGCCGGTACGCCCGCCTTCCCTGGCGGGAGCTGCTCGCGCCGGCGGCGGAGCTCGCTCGTGCGGGGGTCGTCCTCAACTCCGGACAGGCGTTCCTGCACGAGATCCTCGACCCCATCCTCCGCAACGGGCCCGAAGGCAGGTGCGTCTACGGCGGCGACCGCCCCCTCGGGGAGGGGGAGCGCGTGGTCATGGACGACCTCGCGGGGACACTCGACTGGCTCGCGGCCGAGGGCGCAGAGGCTTTCTACCGGGGGGACCTCGCCCGCCGCACGAGCGCCGCCGTGGTGGAGGGCGGAGGGGCCCTCACCGAGGCCGACCTGGCCGCCTACCGCGTGATCCGTCGTCGGCCTGTGCGCGCGGCCTATCGCGACGTGGAGTTCGTCTCCAACCCGCCCCCGTCCTCGGGGGGCCTCCTGATCTCCTTCGCCCTGCGCGTCCTCGACCGCCTGGGCGCCGCCGCCCCCGCGGGGAGCCCTGAGGGGATCGCCGTTCTCGCCGAGGCCATGCGGGGGGCGGCGCGGCTCCGCGGCCCCGGATTCGTGAGCGACCTCTACCGCGGAGGCGCCGCGCGCCGACTCCTCGCCGACGAGCGCGTGCACGAGGCCGTCGCGGCCGCCCGCGCGTCGGCGCGGCTGCGGACCGTGGAGGCCACGGGCGTCCCGTCCACGACGCACATCAGCGCCGTCGACCTGAACGGGAACGCGGCCTCGCTCTCCGCGACCACCGGCTGCGGCTCGGGGCTCATCATCCCGGGCACGGGCATGCAGCTGAACAACATGCTGGGCGAGCCCGATCTCAACCCGCCGGGCAGGGTGGCGCGGCCGGGGACGAGGCTCACGAGCATGATGGCGCCGTCGGTCGTGCTCGCCGCCGGCCGCCCGCGCCTCGTCGTCGGCAGCGCCGGCTCGACCCGCTTGCGCGCGGCCATCCTTCAGATCGTCGTCAACGTCGTCGACCACGACGTCACCGTCGAGCAGGCGCTGGAGGCGCCGCGCGTGCACCTGGACGGAGACGTGCTGCAGCTCGAGGGCGGGATCGGGGCGGAGACGGCGGAGCGGCTCGAGCAGGCGGGCTACGCGGTCAACCTCTGGAGCGGGCCGAATCTCTACTTCGGCGGCGCCTCCGCAGTTGCGATCTCCGGGGACGGGGAGCTGGAGGCCGCCGGCGATCCTCGCCGCGGCGGCGCGGGCGTGGTGGTCACGTGATGGTGCACGTCCGCCGAGCGACGCCCGGCGACGCGGCCGAGCTCGTCAGCCTGGCGAGGGCCGTTGGGGCGGAGCCGGAGGGCTGGCTGATCACGAACGGCGAGTGGCGGAGCCCGTCCGAGGAGCGCCGCTACCTGCGGGCCGTGCGCCGGCACACGCACGCGGCGGTGTTCGTCGCGGAGACCGCCGACGGGATCGTCGGGCGCATCTCGCTCGCCCGTGACGCCCACCCGGCGAGCGAGCACGTCGCCGACCTGGGCCTGATGGTCGCCGGCACGCACCGCCGCCAGGGCATCGGCCGGGCGCTGATGGAAGCCGCCGAGGAGTGGGCCCGCGAGGTGGGCGTGCGCAAGCTCGAGCTGCACGTCTTCCCCTACAACGTGGCGGCGATCGCGCTCTACGAGGGCATGGGCTTCGAGCGCGAGGGCTACCGCCGCGACCACTACCGGCGCGCGGAGGGCTTCGTCGACGCGATCCTGATGGCGAAGATGATCAGGTGACGGAGCGGGTACCGCAGCAAGAGCCTGGGTCGGTCGTCTTCGAGGAGCAGGAGCTCGAGGAGGAAGAGGAGCTCTGGACCGACGACTCAGACCAGGACCACTCCGGCTGGTTCTGCGTCCGCACGGACCCGTTCCCGTGCCCGGCCTCCGGCTGCACGTTCGTGGCGGAGTTCATGACCGCGGTCCACCTGATCCTCGTCTGGATCGAGCGGGACGACCCGAACCTCCTCTGGCATGCGCAGCGTGCCAAGGAGGTCGGGCGCAACCCGCGCATCGTCCCGTACGAGCCGTCGTTCGGCCCCAGCGCCTCGTACTACGCGTGGGAGGCCTCGGGCCGCCCGGTGCACGGCGTCAAGCGCCCAGCGTAAGCAGCGCTTAACGATCCCTTCAGCAAGTCGCGTGGTGGCGTTTCCGCGCGGCGGGCACGCTGAGACCGTGGCCCCGTTCGTGATCCGCCGCGTCCTCTGGACGATTCCGGTGCTCTTCGTCGTCGTGACGGTGATCTTCTTCCTCATGCGCTCGATCGGCGGCGACCCGCTCAGGCACGGGCCGCTCGTCGGGCTCACGAGCGTGGGCCAGGGTCGCTGGCAGAAATACGGGGACTACCAGCCGGAGAGCATCCGCAGGAACCAGCTGCACGAGTTCGGGCTCGACCTGCCCTGGTATGAGCAGTACGCGAACTACCTCGAGGGCGTGGCCACCTTCGACTACGGGCCGTCGCTCACCTTCCGCGACCGCTCCGTCAACGAGATCCTGGCGGAGCAGACGCCGAACTCGCTGCAGCTCGCGGCCCTCGCCCTCCTCTGGGCGCTCTGCCTGGGCATCCCCCTCGGCGTTGTTGCAGCCTTCCGGCACGGGTCGGCGCTCGACGGCGTCATCCGGCTCCTCTCCGGCGCAGGCCTCGCGCTCCCGGTCTTCTTCGTCGCGACGCTGCTCGTCTACTTCCTCAGCCTCGAGCTCGGGCTCTTCCCGACGAACGGCTGGACGCAGGGCTGGCGCTACAAGGTGCTGCCCTCGTTCACCCTCGGGCTCCTCCCGCTCGCGGTCTGCATCCGTCTGGTGCGGGGCGCCACCATCGAGACGATGCAGCAGGAGTACGTCGTCGCCGCGCGCGGGCGCGGCCTGCGTCGCCGCCGGGTGCTCTGGGTGCACGTCCTGCGGAACTCGCTGCTGCCGGTGCTGACGGCGCTCGGGCCGATGATCGGCTACCTGGTCACCGGCTCCTTCATCGTCGAGGTGCTCTTCTCCGTGCCCGGCATCTCGCGCTACTACGTGGCGTCCATCCTCGCGCGCGACTACACGGTCGTGCTCGGGATCACCGTGCTCCTGGCGCTCATGATCGTGGTCGCCAACCTGATCGTGGACATCGTCCACGCGTACCTCGACCCGCGCGTGCGCGTCCGCGCGGCGACCTAGATCGGCTCGACGCGGCCGTTGCCGCCGGCCCGGCGGCGGATCTCCGACTCGCGCTCGACCGCCTCGGCGGCCTGGCTGAGCATGGGCGCGAGCCGGACGACCCGCTCCCGCTCGGAGCGGAGCTCGAGCAGGCCCTGCTTGATCTCCGTCCCGAAGTCGATGCGGGAGGCGATCTGGTAGGCGATCGAGTCGGCGTCGAGGTCGAGCTCGTCGAGCTCGGCTTCCGCTGCCGCGACGACCCGCGCGTAGGCGGCGAGGCACTCCTCCACCTCGTCCTCGGTCGGCGTCTCAGGCTCGTCGGGGACGACCTCGACCTCACCGGTGCGGAACGTGCGGCCCTCCGTCAGGCCGACGAGCTGGAAGCGCTCGCGCGCCTCGACGACGACGTTGAGGCGCCCGTCGGGGAAGCGGTCGAGCACCTCCACGACCGCACAGGTGACGCCGACATCGCGCATGCCCTCGTCGTCCTCGAGCACGAGGCCGAAGTCGCTGCCGAAGTCGAGACACTCGGAGATCAGCTCGCGGTAGCGGGGCTCGAAGATGTGCAGGGGCGCCTGCTCGCCCGGCACCAGCACGAGGTTCAGAGGGAAGAGGCCGATCTCGTCCACGACCCGACAGGTTAAGGTTTCCGCGTGGCCCGCGATCCCACTAGGCCTGCGCTCGCGGAGCTCGTCCCGTACGAGCCGGGGAAGCCCGTGGAGGAGGTCCAGCGCGAGCTCGGGCTCGAGCGCGTGGTCAAGCTCGCGTCCAACGAGGGCCAGTTCGGGCCGTTTCCGGCGGCGCTCGAGGCGCTCGAGCGGGGCCACCCGGAGCTGAACCGCTATCCCGACGGAGGCGCCTACCGCCTCGTGCAGGCGCTCGCCGAGAAGCACGGCGTCGCGCCGACGAACGTCGCGGTCGCCGCGGGCGCGGACGCGGTCATCGCGTACCTCTGCCTCGCCACGCTCGATCCCGGGGACGAGGTCGTCTTCGGCTGGCCGTCCTTCGCCAGTTACCCGCTGGCGGCGATCAAGATGGGCGCCACGCCCGTGCGGGTGCCGCTGAGCGACCACCGTTACGACGTCGAGCGCCTCCTGGCGGCGATCTCCGACCGCACGAAAATCGCCTACCTGTGCAACCCGAACAACCCCACGGGGACGATGATCGGCCGAGACGAGGTCGAGGCGTTTCTCGCCCGCGTCCCGGCCCACGTGCTCACGGTCCTCGACGAGGCGTACTTCGAGTACATCGCCGAGCCCGACTATCCGGACGGGATCGAGGAGCACATGAAGCCCGGACGAAACGTGCTCGTCCTGCGCACGTTCTCCAAGATCTACGGCCTCGCCGGCCTGCGGGTCGGCTACGGCGTGGGCCCGAAGGAGGTGGTCGACGCGATCAAGAAGGTGCGGAACGCGTTCGACGTCACCCAGTCCGCGCAGGACGCCGCGACGGCGAGCCTCGGCGACACGGAGGAGCTCGCCCGGCGCCGCGCCTTCAACGCCGAGGCGCGCGCGCACCTGGTCGAGCTCTGCGCCGGCCTCGAGCTCTCCCTCGCTCCCCGGCCCGTGGCGAACTTCGTCTGCGCCGAGGTGGGAGAGGACGCGCGTCCCGTCTTCGACGCGCTCCTCCGCGAGGGCGTGATCGTGCGGCCGCTCGCGCCCTTCGGCGCTCCGGGCGCGATCCGCGTCACCGTCGGGACGCCCGAGGAGAACGAGCTCTTCGCGCAGGCGTTCGGCCGCGTCCAGGCGCTTGCCTAGGGCCTGGACGCTGGAGGACCTCGTCGAGGGCGTCCGCGGCGGCGACCGTCGCGCGCTCGCGCGGGCGATCACGCTGGTCGAGAACGGCGACCCGGTCGCCTACGAGCTGATCCGCGAGCTGTACGCCGAGACCGGCAAGGCATATGCGATCGGCGTCACCGGCCCCCCGGGGGTGGGCAAGTCGAGCCTGATCAGCGCTCTCGTCCGCCTCGTCCGCGGGGAGGAGCGAAGCGTGGGGGTCATCTCCGTCGACCCGTCGAGCCCGTTCACGAAGGGCGCGCTCCTCGGCGACCGCATCCGCCTAGCCGACCATTTCCTCGACCCGGAGGTCTTCATCCGCTCCATGGGCGCCCGCGGGCATCTCGGCGGGCTCGCCGAGGCGACGCTGCAGGCGGCGCTCGTCCTCGACGCGGCCGGGAAGGAGCTGCTCTTCCTCGAGACGGTCGGCGCGGGCCAGAGCGAGGTCGAGGTGATCACGATCGCGGACACCGTCCTGCTCGTGCTCATGCCGGGCTCCGGCGATGCGATCCAGGCGCTCAAGGCCGGGATCATGGAGATCCCCGACGTCATCGCCGTGAACAAGCGCGACCACCCGGCGGCGAAGACGATGGTGAACGAGGTGCGCTCCATCCTCGCCCTCGACACGGAGCGGGAGTGGAAGCCGCCCATCGTCCTCACCGAGGCCGTGCGCGAGGAGGGGATCGCCGAGCTCTGGGAGGCGATCGGCGAGCACCGGCGCCACCTGGAGGAGAGCGGGACCCTGGCCGACCGCCGCGCCGCCAACCTCGCCGGCGAGGTATTCGCGGTCGCGAGCGCACGCGCCAAGGCTCGGCTGGAGAGCGCCGTGGCGGAGGACGAGGAGCTGCGGCGGCTGCTCGGCGAGGTGCAGCGGCGCGAGCTCGATCCCCTGAGCGCGGTGCGTGAGATCATGGAGCGGGTATTCAAGGTGCGGGATGACGACGGCAACCGGCCCGACGCTCGCTGAGATCCAGGAGGCCCGGCGGCGGCTCGAGGGCGTCGCGCGCGCGACGCCGGTGATCTCATCGGAGACGCTCGGGCGCCTGGCCGGCCGGCCCGTCTGGCTCAAGGCCGAGAACCTCCAGCGCACCGGCTCGTTCAAGATCCGCGGCGCCTACAACCGGATCGCGAACCTGAGCGGCGCCGAGCGCTCGGCGGGCGTCGTCACCGCGAGCGCCGGCAACCACGGCCAGGCCGTGGCATGGGCTGCCCGCGAGGCGGGAGTGCGCGCCACCGTCTTCATGCCGGAGGACGCTCCAACGGCGAAGATCGAGGCGACCAAGAGCTACGGCGCCGAGGTGGTGCTGGCCGGTCGCGTCTTCGATGACGCGGCCGCGGCCGCGCAGGAGCGGGTGGAAACGGGGGAGACGTTCGTGCACGCCTTCGAGGACCCACTCGTGCTCGCCGGTCAGGGGACGCTCGGGCTCGAGCTCGCGGAGCAGCTCGGGCCGGACGTGGAGACGGTCGTCGTCCCCATCGGGGGCGGCGGGCTCGCGTCGGGGATCGCCCTCGCCCTGGAGGAGCTGCGTCCCGGGCTCGCCGTCGTCGGCGTCCAGGCGGCCGCTTGCGCCCCCTTCGCAGGCGTGGAGCCGAGCGGGAGCACGATCGCCGACGGAATCCTCGTGAAGCAGCCCGGCGAGCTGACGCGCAGCATCCTCGAGGGTCGCCTCGCGGACGTCGTCACCGTGTCGGACGCCGAGATCGCGGGTGCGATTCTGCTCGTCAGCGAGCGGTGCAAGCTGACGGTTGAGGGCGCGGGCGCCGCCTCGGTAGCCGCAGTCCTGTCCGGCAGGGTGCCGGGCTCCGGCCCGGTCTGCGCGCTCCTCTCCGGCGGGAACATCGACGCGAGCATGCTGATCGAGGTGCTGCGCCACGGCCTCACGCGTGCCGGGCGCTACCTCGTCGTCCGCACGCGCGTGAGCGACCGCCCGGGCAACCTGGCCGACCTCCTCGCCCTCGTCGCCGAGGAGCGCGCGAACGTCCTCGGGGTCGACCACCACCGCGAGGGCATGGATCTCCCGGTGACCGGCACCGAGATCGAGCTCACCCTCACGATGCGCGACGAGGAGCACTGCGAGGAGCTGCTCGTCCGCCTGGACGAGGCCGGGTACGCGGTCGAGCGCCTGCGGTAGCCGCTACTTCGCGGCCGGAGCCACGCGCGGCGCCTTGCGGCGGCGCAGGAGCGCGGCCAGCCGGTCCCGCAGGGTCGGCGTCTCACCCCGAACGGCCGCAGCCAGCCGGTGCCGCTCCGCCTCGGCGAGGAGGTCGGCCTGCCGGTCGCGGGCGATCGCGAGCTGAGTTGTGGGGGAATACGTCATGCCCTCAGGACGGCGCAGCCCTCGATCCTCTTCCTCTCGAACGCTAGCGAGGGTCGTCGATCAACGGCCCGTAGCCCGTCGGCCCCGAGTCGTCGTCATCCGCCTGTGCCGGCTCGGCCTTGCCGCGCCGCATCTCGAAGCCGGCGTCCTGCGCGGCCTGGGATAGGCGCCTGAGCTCAGCGCCGACCGACTCGAGGCTGTCCGCCTCGAACGTGAACTCGACCTCTGCGACGAATCTCGGCATGACTACTCGAGCTCGAGCCCCTCGTGGGCGAGCTCGAGGGTCTCGATCGCGATCTCGTTCTTCCCGGCGTCGAGCTCGGAGAGCTCCCATTTCGCCGGCCACGCCTCGTTGAGCCGCCAGCGGAGCACCGTCTGGCCGGCGTCGTCGAGGAGGGCGATCAGGACGGTGCGGCGCTGAATGGCGCCGTCGCGCACCGTCTCCCACCAGTCCCACAGGTCGCGCGACGTCGTGAGACCGCGCCGGAGGATCACGTTCGGGTAGCGGATCCGCCCCGGGAGCTTGATCGAGTGGGATCCCCCGTACTCCCGGAGCTCGATCACCTCCGCCTCGGCCGCGAGCCCGCTCACGGACCTGAAGGTCGCCGTGGCAACGCCGTCGATCTCGACGAGGAAGCTGAAGCTCTTGAACGGATCCTTCCGGGCGGGCGGCATCTCAGGCTCCTCTCGGTTCGGCGAGCTCGCGGTAGATCTCGAGGTCGTGGGTCATCGCGCCCTTGTAGGGCCTCTTCTCCGGGTCGGAGTACGCGACTCGGGCGGTGATCGTATGCGAGCGCGCTCGCGCGAACCAGGCGGGCGCGGAGTCGAGGAGCGTCCTGATCTCCTTCCCGGGGGCGAGGAAGGGGATGTTGCGGAAGAGCGGCAGCGCGGCGACGTCCCTCGTCCCGCCGAGGCCGACGAGCTTGCGGTTGAAGGTCGTCTTCACGTCGAGGGCGGGCCGGTCGCCGATGTTCGCCACCGCGAGGAAG
>Ga0081538_10003384_pt1 | contig 15091 bp, 13 predicted proteins | sample TabmetS5T2R1_FD_71022 | JGI IMG/M metagenome (GOLD analysis project Ga0081538, IMG submission 71022) | Tabebuia heterophylla rhizosphere microbial communities from the University of Puerto Rico - S5T2R1 | ecosystem: Host-associated > Plants > Roots > Rhizosphere ... | reverse complement strand
GGGAGATGACGGAGCCGCGCCTGCTCGTCCTTCCCACGCCGAGCCCGCTCCTCTCCTGACGATGCGACTGGCCGGGCTGCCGCGCCTGCGGATGGCCGCGCTGCCGACCCCGCTGCAGCACGCACCCCGCCTGTCCAAGGAGCTCGGGGTGGACGTCCTCATCAAGCGCGCCGTCCCCGGCGGGGCCGCCGCCGAGCCGATGGCCGCCATGATCGAGCACTGCCGCGCCGCCGTCGGTGAGCTGGGGTCGTGGGTGGCGCGTCGCCGGCGCGAAGCGGACCGTGCCGAGCAGGCGCTGCTGGAGGTCCACGCCTAGCGGCCCTCCACCTCGGCGCGCACGAGGGTGTCCGGCTTGGTCTCCCGCGGACAAACACTGCCTCGACGTTTGTCACGGCGGGCAATGGCCGGAGCCGGAACCGTTTCCTAGGGTGGCCCGTGGAGGCGAAGCGGATCGGTTCGAGGCGGGAGGCGTGAGCTGACTCGGAGCGCCGAGTTCGAACAGGCCCGGTGCTGGTGATGGAGGGCGCAGTCGCCATCGTCACCGGTGGCGCCTCCGGCATCGGGCGGGCGACCGCCGCCCGCTTGGCTGCGGACGCCTACCATCTGGCCGTGCTGGATCAGGACCGCGCCGGAGCGGTCGACGCGGCCGGAACAGCGGGGCTTGGCCTCGAGGCCGATGTCGGCGTCCACGAAAGCGTCGAGCATGCCATCGGGCAGGTGGTCGAGCGATTCGGACGGATCGACCTTCTCGTCAACAACGCCGGCATCACCGGGTCACGGCAGGCCACGACCTGCCACGAGACACCGGTGAGCGAGTGGGATCGGGTCCTCGCTGTGAACTTGCGGGGACCCTTCCTGTGCACCAGGGCGGCACTGCCGACGATGCTGCGCCAGCGGTCCGGGCACGTCGTCAACATCGTCTCGGTCGCCGGCCTGGTGGCCACCCCCGGACGCTGTGCCTACACGGCGTCCAAGGGCGGCGCCCTCATGTTCACCAAGTCCCTCGCGGTCGACTACGCCGGCCACGGAATCCGGGCCAACGCGGTCTGCCCGGGATTCGTGGAGACGCCCATGACCCAATGGCGGCTGGACGACCCGGAGCTGCGCAAGGACGTGCTGGGCGGCATCCCCATCGGGAGGACCGCCCAACCCGAGGACATCGCCGAGGTCGTTGCGGTCATCGCCTCGGAGCGCCTGGCCTACATGACCGGGCATGCCCTCGTGGTCGACGGCGGGTGGACCGCATCCCTCGGCCTGACCAGCGCCGCCACGGCGCTCGCAGACACGGCCCGTTGAGGCGAGGCCGCTCCAAAAGGGGAACCACGGTGGCCGTGACGACATCACCCGGCGACGGCAGTGTCCGGCCCGGTCCCGAGCCTGACGGGTCGCCGGGGGGCCGATCCACCTGGGAGTCGGCCAGGAGGCCGTCCCGGCGGGGTTCGCGGCCGCCATGCGGCCCGACGACTACATGCTCTCCACCTACCGGGGTCATGCCGACGTGATCGCTCGGGGAGTTCCCCTGGACGGCCTCCTGGCCGAGGTCTTCGGGCGCGCGACCGGGGTGAGTGGCGGCAAGGGAGGGTCCATGCACCTGATGAGCGTGGATCACGAGCACTACGGGTCCTACGCCATCATCGGCGCCCAGCTGCCCATCGCCTGTGGACTGGGCTGGTCGGCCCGCCTGCGCAGGACGGATCAGATCACGGTGTGCTTCTTGGGCGACGGGGGGCGGCGGTGCGACGAACCGGCCGGGTGGTGATCGTCGAGGAGAACCCGGTTGCCTTGGGATGGGGCGCGGGCGTGGCGGCGCTCGTGGCTGAGGAGGGGTTCGAGGACCTCAAGGCGGCCGTCCGGCGGGTTTCCGGGCTGAACGTGCCGATCCCGTTCGCCGCGAACCTGGAGAAGGCCGCCCTGCCCTCTTCGGCGCGGGTGGTGGAGGCGGCTGAAGCGGTGCTGGCATAGCGCGGCCAACGACCAGACAGGCTGTCGGCATGAACCTGCTGCTGCTGGCGAACTCCACCAACCACGGCCTGCCGATGCTGGCGCACGCGCGCCGGGAGATCGCGTCGGTGCTCGCCGGGCGGCGACTGCTGTTCGTGCCCTACGCCCTGCCCGCCCACGACGCCTACACGGCACGGGTCAGCGAGGCGCTCGCACCGGCCGGCGTGGTGGTGAGGGGTCTGCGCCTGGCGGAGAACCCCACCGCCGCGGTGCGCACGGCAGAGGCGGTGTTCGTCGGCGGTGGGAACTCGTTCCGGCTGCTCCGGGACCTTCGGCGCACGGGCCTGCTCGCGGCCGTCGGGGACCGGGTCCGCGGCGGCATGCCGTACATCGGGTCCAGCGCGGGCACCAACATGGCCTGCCCCACGCTACGGACCACCAACGACATGCCGATCGTGGAGCCGGGCGGGTTCGCGAGCTTCGGGTTCGTGCCATTCCAGATCAATCCCCACTACCTGGACCCCGACCCGGCGAGCACGCACATGGGTGAGACGCGTGAGACGCGGCTGCGCCAGTTCCTTGAGGAGAACGACGCGGTCGTCCTCGCGCTGCGGGAGGGATCGTGGCTGCGGGTGCAGGACGGTCGCGCAGTCCTGGGCGGCTCGACCGGGGCGCGGGTCTTCCGACGAGGCGAGGAACCGTACGACGTCGCGCCGGGCGCCGACCTGTCGTTCCTGCTGACGATGCGGCCACGCTATGACGCGCCCGAGATGTGACGACAGGTGAGAGGGCGGTGGAGTGTAGAAACGACGGCGTGCGGTCGCTGACCTTTCGGATTTCTGCACCATGCAGGCGGCCGACGGCCTTGGCGAGCTGCTCGGCGTGGGCCGGCCAGCGCCCCCACCAGGTGCAGCAGGCGAAGCCGATCAGGTACCAGGCGACCGATTGGTTGGTCCGAGGAGTTTGCCCGGGGTGCGGAGGCCATCGGGGTCGATGCCGGCGCCGCGACTGGTGGTGGACCGATCGTTCGGCGGATTCCAGCGGTGGGGCGGGTCTGGCAGGTTGGATACCCTCGCCACCTCACCAGCAGCGGGGTAGCCCTCATGCCCGAGCAACCGCGTTCGCAGCTGGCGACCAGGAGCTCCGCCGTCGACCGCCCGGCCGAGGATCGAGGCGTGCTCGCGCCACCAACGGGCGACCAGGTCGTGCTCGCCCGGCGGCGGTCCGGGTCCGACTACGCCCGTGCCCGCCTTCCCTACCTCACCCAGCGGCTCACCCGCCGGGCCTGGCTGGTCGAGTGCGGCCTGTACCAGGCCACCGTGCTGGTCGGGGCGGCCGGCGTGCTGGTCATCGACCCGTTCGCCCGCAGCCAGGAGCTGCAGCGTGCCGTCCGCGAGCTCACCGCGTTGCCGATCACCACGGTGGTCTACAGCCACAGCCACCTCGACCACGTCGGCGGGGCCACCGGGCTGCTGGTGGACGCCCACCTGGCAGGAAGGGAGCTGCGGATCGTCGGCAACGTCAGCACCGTCACCGAGCTTCGCCGCTACGGCTACCAGGCACCGTTGCCGACCGAGGTCGTCACGGTACCGCGCGGCGGCTTCCTGTTCGAGGGCGAGCCGGTCGAGCTGGTCACCCCGCCGTTCGGGCACACCCGCGACAACAGCATCGTGCTGATCCCGCGTGAGCGGCTCGCGCACAACGTCGACGTCGTCTACCCGGGCCGGCTGCCGGCCGAGCGCTTCGGCCACGCGGAGGATCTCCGCGGGCTGGAGATGGCCCTGCAGGAGCTGCTCGCCCAGCGTTGGGACCTGCTCAACGCCGGGCACGGCCACGTGGGCGTGCCCGCCGACGTCCTGTTCGTCCTGGCGTACCTGGGCGAGCTCCGCCACGCGACGCTGCACGCGCTCCAGCAGGTGCCCGCGGACGACTTCGTCCACGACGCGATGTGCTTCAACTGGTCGAAGGCGCACCGCGACGCGGTGGCCGACCGGGTCATCCGGCGACTGCGCCGCAGCTACGGACGCGTCCCCGGGTTCCACCAGGTCGCGGCCACGCACGCCCAGCAGATGTACTGGGAGTGCCAGCTGCACTACCGCTACGAGCTCGCCTGACCGCGCGGCCGGCGCGGCTCGCGCTGTCAGCGATCCGTGGACGGCCAGGGTCAGCCGGCATTGTCGAGGTCGAGCTCGGCCAGCTGGCCGCGGGCGGTGATCCCGAGCTTGGCGTAGACCTTGTGCAGGTGGTAGCTGACGGTGTGCGTGCTCAGGAACAGCCGCGCCCCGATCTCGTGGTTGGCCAGGCCTCGGCTGGCGAGCCTGGCGATCTGCCGCTCCCGGGGGGTGAGCTGGTAGCGGGTGCTCGGGTCGCGCCGTCGGGTGGACTCGCCGCTGGCCCGCAACTCGTCCCGAGCCTGCTCGGCCCAGGGGGCCGCGCCGAGCTGCTCGAACAGCTCGAGGGCGGTGCGCAGGTGCGGGCGCGCGTCGGCACGCCGGCGGGAGCGCCGCAGCCACTCCCCGTAGGCCAGCTCGGTGTGGGCCAGGTCGAACGGCAGCTCGCCGAGGCGGTCGGCGGCCAGCGCGGACCGGTAGTGCCGTTCGGCGTCCTCCCCCTGGGTGGTGAGGGCCCGGCTGAGGTGCGCGCTCACCACGGTCCAGGTCCGCCGGTCCCACCGGGCCCACCGTTCGAACCTGGCCACCAAGGCGTCCGTGCCCTCCACCCGGCCGGCGCGGGCGGCCGCCTCGGCCAGGTCCCGGGTTGCCAGCAGCGCGATGGCGGCGTGTGCGGTGGGGTGCTTGGGGCTGGCCAGCGCCAGCAGCCGGTCCAACGCCGCCGATGGGCGCCCCTCCATCAGGTCCAGCTGCGCCAGCGTCCACGAGGCGACCGCAGCGACCACCGCGAGCCGGCGTGGGATCGCGGCGGCGAGGGCCTGCTCGGCCAGCCGCCGGCCGTCGTCGACTCCGCCCTGGATCGCCGCGGTCCTGGCCAGCACGGTGACGAACACGGCGGCCAGGCTGTGCTGGCCGGTCTCCTCGGCCAGCCGCAGCCCCTCGCTGGCCGTGCCGGCCGCGTCGGACCAGCGGCTGAGGAGGAACTCGGTGAGGGCGAGGTGGGCAAGGGCCACGGTCAGGGTGCTGACGGTCCCGGCGACGCGGTGGGCCGCGACCGCCCTGGCGTACAGCTGGTCGGCGGCGACGTCGTCGCCGGCCGGCTCGGTGAGCACCAGCATCGGCCAGGTGAAGACGAACGCCGGAGGTGGCCAGGCGGTGTCCGCCTCGGGCGGGACCGTAGCAGCAGCGACCCTTGGCCGCTGGCCGCGCCCGAGGGCCAGCAGGCTGTCCGCGACCCGCTGGATCCTGGCGTCGGGGCCGGGTCGGCGTGGGACGGCCGGGAGGATCTCGTCCGGGATCCGCTCCAGCTGGCCGGCCGCCAACGCCGCCCAGGTGGCCAGGACCAGCATCTCGGTGGCCCGCTCAGGGTCACGCACCGGGAGGAGCTTGGCGCCCTCCACCAGCAGGGTGCAGGCGGTGGCCGGGGAGCCGGCGGCGAGCTCGATGGCGCCGCGAAGGTGGGCCAGGCGAGCCCGTCCGGTCGGGTCGCTCAGGCCCGGCTCGGCCCGGTCCAGCAGCGCCTGCGCCCGCTCCGGACGCCCGGCCTCCCAGCCGTACTCGGCGGCGGCGAGCAGCCGACGGGCACGCGGTGCCGTCTCGGGGGTGAGGGCGGCGGCGCGTTCCAGGGCGGCGGCCGCGGCGGCCGGGCCACCACGGCGCCGGGCCCGGTCGGCCAGGTCCTCCAGCGCCCCCGCCACCTTCTCGTCTGACCCCAGGGTGGCGGCGGCCAGGTGCCAGGCCCGCCGGTCGGCGTGCTGGTCGCCCTGCAGCACCGCGATGAGTGCCTGGTGGGCGGCTTGCCGGGCGGTGAAGGTGGCAGCGTCGTAGATGGCCGACCGGACCAGCGGATGGCGGAACACCAGCTCGGATCCGGCGACCTGGACCAGCCCGGCCTGCTCGGCAGGCCCCAGCGCGTCGGAGCCGCACCCAAGGAGCAGGGCGGCCGCGAGGATGGTGGCCAGCTCACCGGCGTCCACGGCCGCCGCCACCAGCAGCAGGGTCTGGGTCGCCCCCGGCAACAGCCGGACCCGCTGCAGGAACGCCTGCCGCAGGCGGGCGCTCAGGGGGATCCGTTCGGGCAGCAGCTCGCGGCCGGCCAGCTGCTCGCTGGTCACGGTCGCCGGCAGCTCCAGCAGCGCCAGGGGGTTGCCGCCGGTCTCCTCGATCAGCCGCTCCCGCACCTGGGGGGCGATCCTGCCGGCGCTGGCCTCCAGCAGCTCGCCGGCTGCGGCGGCATCCAACCCCCCGAGGCGCACCTCGGGGAGGCCGTCGGCGCGGAACTGGCGCACGTCGTCGTCGCGGGCCGCCAGCAACAGGACGATGCGGTCATGCTCGAGCCGCCGGGCCATGAACACCAGCGCGTCCGCCGACGCCTGGTCCAGCCATTGCGCGTCGCGGACCAGGCAGAGCACCGGCCGCTCGCGGGCCAGCTCGGCCAGCAGGCCGAGCGCCCCAAGTCCGACGAGGAACTGGTTGGATGCGGCTGCGGACTCGGTGTCGACCAGCCCGAAGGCTCCCCGCAGCGCGGCGGCCTGGGGGAGGGGCAGGCGGTCGACCCGGTCCAGGACCGGCCGCAGCAACTGGTGCAGGGCGGCAAAGGGCAGCCCGACCTCGGACTCGATCCCCGCCGCGCGGAGCAGCTGGAAGTCGCTGGCCTGGCTGGCGGCATCCTGCAGCAGGGTGTGCTTGCCGATGCCGGCCTCACCGCAGATCACGAGCACGCCGCTGTGCCCCTCGCGCGCTTCAGCGAGCAGGTCAGCAATAAGCGTGCGCTCCTTAAGCCGTCCATAGAGCACGGGGAGCTCCCGGCGGGGTCAGGGCCGGCGGGGTCAGGGCCGGCCGCGGCGATGGAGTTGCGATTTCCGCTCAGCCCCGTTGCTTTTGGCAGGCTCTAACGGCGCGCTAATGGCCTGCTAATGGCGCTCGGGCCCTCTTAGTAATTTCGCGATAGCCGCCCTATACCTCCCGCTTCAATCATCTCCTTGTCATTATGGAGTTTGCCCGGTGCGGGCTGCCGACCGCCGTCCGAGGTCATCTCGACGTTGCTGATTCTTGGTTCAGGGGGCGCTAGGCTCTCGGATCGGGCTCAATGGTTGAATCTACCGAATGGTTGGTGCCAGGGCGCGGCCTCGGCGGCGTACCTCGTCGTGCCGGATCGACTGCTTGTCGACGATGCAGGTCATCGTCGCCTTCGTGCCACAAACCCTCCTGCACCGAACCTGCCTTGAGCGAGCCCATACGCCCTTCGACATGGCCGGTCGACGGCGTCGATGGCTGGGTGAAGATCCGGGCATGGACTGATCAGCGTGTGGATTCGACTGCTCGGAGCGGGGGGCGTTCTGGTCCTGGCGGGTGCACGCCGCGTACCGCACCGTGGACGGCGCGCTGTTCTTCGGCGGCGACGGGGAGCGCCAACGCGCCCGCAGGGCTCGCGAGCGGCGGGCCAAGGCGGGGGGAGCGTTCGCCACCGCATCGAGCTGGTGGTGATCGCGCCGCTCGGACTGGTCATCCGGAGGATTCAAGGGTCCGCTCCTGGCTGCCAGGCTGGACGGCGGCTCTGTCGAGGCCCGGCGCTCGCTCCCACCAGCGCCGGGAGCGGCGGCGGGCGAGGGGGCCGGCTGCTCGGGGGAGCAGCGAGCGACGCATCGCGCCTGCCGGGATGTGGCTACGGGCGCAGATTCCGCCCACTCCTCGCCGCCGCTGCTCTGGGTGCGCCGCGCCGCGCCGACCAACCCCAGCCGAACGCCGGGTGCCGCCGGTGCCGGACCCCAGGACGAGCCGGGGGAGGAGGTCGAGGTGGGGACGTGGGATGCGATCAGGTCCCGGCGCAACGTGCGGTCCTACGCCGAGGGGGCGATCGCGCCCGAGGACCTGGACCGGATCCTGGAGGCCGGACGGCGCACGCCGTCCGCCGGCAACCGGCAGGCATGGGACTTCGTCGTCTGCACCGACCGCGAGCAGCTCACCCGGCTTGCGCGGGTGTGGCTTGCCGCCGGCCACGTCGCCGGCTCGGCGGTGACGATCGCGCTGGTGGCCCCAAGCTGCGAAGCCGCCTCGATGCGCGACCTGGTTCAGTTCGACCTGGGCCAGGCGGCGATGAGCGTCATGCTGGCCGCCGCCGACCTGGGCATCGGCAGCGCCCACGCGTCGGTCGGCGACCAGGAGCTCGCGCGGCACCTGCTGGGCGTTCCCGGCGACCGGTTCTGCGCCTGGCTGATCGCCCTCGGCGTCCCCGCCGACCGCCCGCTCACGCCGATCCGGCGGCCCATGCGGCGCCCGTTCGACGACGTGGTGCACCGCGGCCGCTGGTGACGGCGACACCCTGGCGGTCGCTGCGCCGGGCGGCTGCGACGGCCCTGACGGCGCCAGGAGCCAGCGGCGCACGGGCATGTCGGGGAGGCGGGCCGGCCGGCGCGAGTGGACCGGCCGCGGTCCCGGCCCCCCGCCGACCGCGGTGGTGACCTACCCCGACCGGGCGCCGGGCCGTACCCTTGCCGCATGCTGCTCGCCCAGGTGGAGGCGTTCCTGGAGGTCGCGCGGCTGGGCAACGTCAGCAGGGCGGCCGAGGCCCTGTACGTGACCCAGCCGACCCTCACCGCCCGGCTGAAGAACCTCGAGGCCGAGCTCGGCGAGGAGCTGTTCCTGCGCACCGGCAGGGGGCTCAGGCTCACCGAGGCCGGCCGGGCGTTCCTGCCCCACGCCGAGCGGGCGCTGCGCTCGCTGCGCGAGGGCGAGGTGGCCGTCACCGAGCTGCAGCGCGGGGAGGCCGGGTCGCTGGTGGTGGGGGCGGCCCCCGCGGTCAGCACCTACGTGCTGCCGAGGCTGCTGCGCGGTTTCCTGGCGGTCGCCCCGGGGGTGCGGCTGGCGGTCAGGACCGGGCACTCCGAGGAGGTGCTCGCCATGGTGCTGGCCGACGACGTCCACGTCGGCCTGGTCAGGGCGCTGCACCACCCCCCCGAGCTGGCGAGCATCCCGGTCTACGAGGACCACCTGGTGCTGGTGGTCCCGCCGGAGCACCGCTTCACCGGCGGCGCCGGCATCCGCCTGGAGGACCTGGACACCGAGCCGCTGGTGCTGTTCGACCGCACCTCCAGCTACCACGAGCTGACCAACGCGCTGTTCCGGGAGGCCGGGGTGCTGCCCAGCACCGTCATGGAGCTGGACAACATCGAGGCGGCCAAGCAGATGGTCGCCCACGGGCTCGGCGTCGCGCTGCTGCCGCACATCGCGGTCACCGCCGAGGTCGCCGCCGGCACGCTCGCGGAGGTCCGGGTGGCGGGCGCGAGCCCGGTGCGGCGGCAGATCGTCGCCATCCACCGCCGTGACGGCGGCACCGCCGCGCCGGCGCGGCGCTTCCTGGCGCTGGTCGCCGAGGCATCGGTAGGCAGGCCCTGACCAGCAGCTATCGACACCGCCAATGCAGCATATAGCGACAAATGATTGGATCAATAGGTCACGCCGCGCTACCTTCGGAGCTGTCGTCGACCCGGGAAGGAGGCCGCCATCCATGCCTTCGCCATTCATCGACGAATCGCCGGAGGAGCGGCCCGTAGCCGTCGCCGATCCCGGCTGCGAGTGCCCTGACGAGTGCCGCATCGACCACGAGAACGCCTAGCCCAGCCTGGCGTCTCCGCAGCTCAGCGGCCTCATCCATCGGCACCGCCCACCGGGGAGCGGCGGTCCGTTCCACCTGAGATCCCGACGGGAAATGTCCCGGGAGGTACCCCGTTCATGCTGCAACAGACCAGCGACAGTTTGGCGCGGGAATGGTCCTCGGACCCCCGCTGGCAGGGCATCCGCCGCGACTACACCCCCGCGGAGGTCGTGCGCCTGCGGACCGTGGTCCAGCCGGAGGCGACCCTGGCCGGGCACGGCGCGCGGCGGCTGTGGGCCCTGCTGGGCGAGCGCGACCACGTGCCGGCGCTCGGCGCGCTCACCGGCGGCCAGGCGGTGCAGATGGTCAAGGCCGGCCTGGAGGCGATCTACCTCTCCGGCTGGCAGGTCGCCGCCGACGCCAACCTCGCCGGGCAGGTCTACCCCGACCAGAGCCTCTACCCGGCCAACAGCGTCCCCGCGGTGGTCCGCAGGGTCAACAACGCGCTGCTCCGCGCCGAGCAGGTCGAGCGGGTCGACGGCGGTCCCGCCCGGTCGCTGCTGGTCCCCGTCGTGGCCGACGCCGAGGCCGGCTTCGGCGGGCCGCTGAACGCCTACGAGCTGATGCACGCGATGGTCGAGGCCGGCGCCGCCGGGGTCCACTTCGAGGACCAGCTCGCCTCCGAGAAGAAGTGCGGCCACCTCGGCGGCAAGGTGCTGGTCCCCACCCAGGCGTTCGTCCGGACCCTGCAGGCGGCGCGGCTGGCCGCCGACGTCGCCGGCGTGCCCACCGTCCTGATCGCCCGCACCGACGCCCTGGCCGCCACCCTGCTGACCAGCGACCCCGACGAGCGCGACCGCCGGTTCCTCACCGGCGAACGCACCGCCGAGGGCTTCCACCTGGTCCGGCCGGGCATGGACGCCGCCGTCGCCCGGGCGCTGGCCTACGCCCCCTACGCCGACCTGCTGTGGTGCGAGACCTCCACGCCGGACCTGGACGACGCGCGCCGCTTCGCCGAGGCGGTCCACGCCGCCTTCCCCGGCAAGCCGCTGGCCTACAACTGCTCACCGTCGTTCAACTGGAGGCGCCACCTGGACGATGCCACCATCGCCAGGTTCCAGAAGGAGCTGGCGGCCATGGGCTACCGCTTCCAGTTCATCACCCTGGCCGGCTTCCACGCGCTGAACGCCTCGATGTTCGAGCTCGCCCGCGGCTACGCCGAGTCCGGCATGACCGCCTACGTCCGGCTGCAGCAGCGCGAGCTCGAGCTGGAGCGCGACGGCTACACGGCCACCCGCCACCAGCGGGAGGTCGGCACCGGGGTGTTCGACGCGGTCGCCGGCGCCATCTCGGCCGGCGCCGCCTCGACCCTCGCCCTGGCCGGCTCCACCGAACGCCAGCAGTTCTGACGCCGCTCCGCCATCCGCCCTACGCAATCTGACGGGTGCAAATCCGGCAGGATCGGGTAGGATGCCGCCCGGACCGGTCGATTTGGGGGCGAGCGGGCGATGTCCACTGCTGGGTACGCGGCATTCCGGGTCACCCGACGGACCCCGGTCCTTGTCCTGCTCGCCGTCGCCGTGGTCCTCACCGGTGCCCGCGCCGCCGCCGCCGCGCCGGTCGCGCCGAACCAGGCCCTGGTCGCCAAGGCCAGGACCCTGGAGGCCAAGCTCGACGCCCAGCACGTCGCCATCGAGCGGATCACCGAGCGGCTGAACGGCATCGACGACCGGCGCCGCAGCATCCGGCGCAGCCTGGCGGCCATGCAGGCCAGGCAGCGGACCGCCCAGGCGGAGCTGGACGCCGCCCAGCTGCGGCTGGACGAGCAGGCCCGCGCGACCTACATGAACGGCCCGCAGTGGCTGCTGTCCGAGCTGGTCGGCGAGACCGCCCCCCGCGACCCGCTGCAGCGGCTGCCGCTGCAGAAGGCCGCGCTGGAGGCCCACGCCGCGGTCGTCACCGAGGTGCGCCAGCGCAAGGCCGAGGTCGACGCCCTGAACGAGCGGATCGCCCTCGACCTGGCCGAGATCGAGCGGATCCACCGCGGCTACGCCGACGAGCGGCGCCAGGTCGAGATCCTGGTCGAGCAGCTGCAGGCGACCCTCGACGGGATCGACAAGCAGCTCGCCGGTTACCTGGAGGCCGAGCGCGCCCGCGCGGAGGCGGCGCGGCGGGCCGCCTACGCCGGCTACATCACCGGGGTCGGGTCGGTCCAGTCCTGGCTGCAGGCGGGGCCGGTGGCCAGGGCCGCCGTGCGCTGGGCGCTGGCCCAGCTCGGCGATCCCTACCGCTGGGGGGCGATTGGCCCGAACGCCTTCGACTGCTCGGGGCTGACCAGCTCCGCCTACCGCGCCGCCGGGACCGGGATCCCGCGCGTGTCGCGCGACCAGTGGAACGCCGGCCCCCACGTCGACGTGCCCAACCTGCTCCCGGGCGACCTGGTCTTCTACGCCAGCGACACCCGCAACCCGGGCACCATCCACCACGTCGGCATGTACATCGGCAACGGCCTGATGGTCCACGCGCCCCACACCGGCGACGTGGTCCGCGTGGCCTCCATCTGGCGCGTCGGCTACATCGGCGCCACCCGGGTCGTCCCCGGCGTGCGCCGCCCGGGCGTCCCGCCCCCGCCGCCGACCGCCCCGCCCTCCACCACCCCGACGCCGCCGGCGCCCCCAACCATGACGACCGCCCCAACGACCACCCACGCTCCCACCACCACCGCCCCACGCTCCTCCACGACCAGGACCACCCGCGCCCCCACCACCACCAAGGCCCCCACCACGACCGCCAAGGCGACCACCACCACCGAACCAGCCACCACCACCGCCGAAGCCGCCACCACCACCACGACAACCCCAACAACTTCCTGACCGCGTCCCCGCGGTCGGGGCGGAGGTAGCAGCCCGCGCCCGGGCCGAGGTGCGGTGGCCGAGCTGAGCCCGGCGCCGAGGCCCGGCCCGACGGTGAGCTACGGGAGCGTTGGGTTGAGGGCCGGGCGGGGGGCGCCGACCGACCGACTAGTACGCGGAGGAAGGGCGGCGCCCCCGCCCGGCCCCCCCAGCGAGCCCCCGCGAAATCCCCGGCCCCCGCCCACCCCGCAGCGCTATGATCCGGGCGAGTCAGGCAACCGTGACCGCCGCGAAGGAGTCCCACCGTGCCCGAGATCGAGCTCAAGCTTCCCGACGGAACCGTGCGGCAGGCCCCTGCCGGCACGACCCCGGCCGAGCTGCTCGACACCACGGACGCGGTGGCCGCCCTGGTCGACGACGAGCCCTGGGACCTCAACCGCCCCCTCGACCGCGACGCCACCCTGGCGCCGCTGCCGGCGGCCAGCGAGCGGGGCCGGGAGGTGCTGCGCCACTCGGCCGCCCACGTGCTCGCGCACGCGGTGACCGACCTGTACCCGGGCGCCAAGTACGCCATCGGCCCGCCGATCGAGGACGGCTTCTACTACGACTTCGACGTGCCGGAGCCGTTCACCCCCGACGACCTGGAACGGATCGAGGCCCGCATGCGCGAGCTGGTGGCCGAGGGCCAGCCGTTCCGCCGCGAGGAGCTGTCCCGCGAGGAGGGCCTGGCGCTGTTCGAGGACCAGCCCTACAAGCGCGAGATCATCGAGGCGACCGAGGAGTCGGAGGGCGCCGGGCCGGTCGTCTCGGTGTACCGCAACGACGGCTGGGTCGACCTCTGCCGCGGGCCGCACGTGCCGACCACCCGGGCGATCCCGGCGTTCAAGCTGCAGCGCGCGGCCGGCGCCTACTGGCGCGGCGACGAGTCCAAGCCCCAGCTGCAGCGGATCTACGGCACCGCCTGGGAGTCGGAGGAGGCGCTGGCCGCGTACCTGCGCCGGCTGGAGGAGGCCGAGCGCCGCGACCACCGCCGCCTCGGCCTGGAGCTGGACCTGTTCCACTTCCCGACCGAGATCGGCAGCGGCCTGCCGGTGTTCCACCCCAAGGGCGGCCTGGTCCGCAAGCTGATGGAGGACTACTCGCGGGCCGAGCACGAGGCGGGCGGCTACGCCTTCGTCTGGAGCCCCCACCTGGCGCGCTCGACCCTGTTCGAGATCTCCGGGCACCTGCACTGGTACGCCGAGAGCATGTACCCGCCGATGGAGCTGGAGGGGGTCAGGTACTACCCGAAGCCGATGAACTGCCCCTTCCACATCCTGATCTACCGGTCGCGGGGCCGCTCCTACCGGGAGCTGCCGATGCGGCTGTTCGAGTTCGGCACCGTCTACCGCTGGGAGCGCTCCGGCGTGATCCACGGGCTCACCCGGGTCCGCGGCATCACCCAGGACGACGCCCACATCTTCTGCACCCGCGAGCAGCTCGCCCCCGAGCTGGCCAGCCTGCTCGACTTCGTCCTGCGCCTGCTGCGGACCTTCGGCCTTACCGAGTTCGAGGCCGAGCTGGGCACCCGCTCGGCGGCCGACCCGGACAAGTACCTCGGCGCCCCGGAGGTGTGGGACCAGGCCGAGGCCGCGCTGCGCGAGGCGGCCGAGGCGGCGGGGATCCCCTACCGCGTGGCCGAGGGGGAGGCCAGCTACTACGCGCCCAAGATCGACGTGCACGTCCGCGACGCGATCGGGCGGCGCTGGCAGCTCTCCACCATCCAGGTCGACTTCCAGCTCCCCCGGCGCTTCGAGCTGGAGTACACCGGCCGCGACAACGCCCGGCACCAGCCGTTCATGATCCACCGCGCGCTGTTCGGCTCCATCGAGCGCTTCTTCGGCATCCTGCTGGAGCACTACGCCGGGGCCCTGCCGCCGTGGCTGGCGCCGGTGCAGGTCCGGCTGGTGCCGATCGCCGACCGCCACCTCGGCTACGCGGCGGTGGTGGCGGGGGCGCTCAAGGCGGTCGGCCTGCGCCCGGAGGTCGACGACTCCGGCGGCCGCATGCAGGCCAAGGTCCGCGACGCCCAGCTCGCCAAGGTGCCCTACACCCTGGTCCTGGGGGACCGGGACGAGGAGGCCGAGGCGGTCAGCGTGCGCCTGCTCGACGGCTCCGAGCGGCGCGGGGTGCCCCTGCAGGACTTCGTCGCCCACCTGCAGGCCGAGGTCGCCGCCAAGGCGACCGCGGCCCACCTGCCCGGGGAATGAGGGCGCGGCTGTGGTCGCCGTGGCGGATGGCGTACGTCCGGGGCGGCGGCGACGGCGGGGGCGGCTGCATCTTCTGCGACCTGCCCGCCGCCGGTGAGGAGCACGACGAGGAGAACCACCTGCTGGCCCGGGGCGGGCTGAGCTTCGTGCTGCTCAACGCCTTCCCCTACAACCCCGGCCACCTGATGGTGGCGCCCTACCGGCACGTGGGCAGGTACCGGGAGCTGACCGCCGCCGAGCTGGCCGAGATGATGGCGTTCGCCGGCACCGCGATCGGCGCCCTGGAGGAGGATGCCGGCGCGCACGGCTTCAACCTCGGCATGAACGTCGGGCAGGCCGGCGGCG
>Ga0081538_10003383_pt1 | contig 15100 bp, 17 predicted proteins | sample TabmetS5T2R1_FD_71022 | JGI IMG/M metagenome (GOLD analysis project Ga0081538, IMG submission 71022) | Tabebuia heterophylla rhizosphere microbial communities from the University of Puerto Rico - S5T2R1 | ecosystem: Host-associated > Plants > Roots > Rhizosphere ... | reverse complement strand
GGGAGCTGTCTCTCCAGGACATCCTCCGCCGCGCGCTGCAGCTGATCGCGGACTTCCTCGACTCGCTGCCCGACGATCGGGTCCGCTCGGATCTGGTCAACGGCTTTCGCGTGACGGTACTGGCCGCCGTCCTCGAGGCGACCGCACAGGTCCGCGGCGCGCTCGACCGCTCGAGCGTCGCTTCGTCCGTGGCTGCGCTCGATCGCGCGATCGCCGCGACCAACGAAGCGCTGGCGAGCCTGGTGGAGGACGACGCCGACCTCCGGCGCACCTGGCATCTCGTCGCGGTCATGACGGCGGTCGTCCGCGGGATGCTCGCCGACGGCCTCTTCACCGACCGCCGCAGCTTCCGCGACCTCAACGAGGAGGACTTCCTCGACTGGATCGCGCGGCACGGCGCTCCGCCTGAGGTCGCCGACTTCGCGTTCATCCGCGGTCTCTACGACCTCGTCTTCGCCGAGGCCGGCGATTCACGGTCGCGCCGCGGCGTGAGCGCCGGCGTGGCCGTGTTCCTGTCGACGAAGATGTTCTTCGAGTACCGCGGAGCGATCTTCTGGAACATGGCGGCGGGCATGGGCGACATCGTCTTCGCGCCGCTCTACCAGGCGCTGCGACGGCGCGGCGTGGAGTTCGCGTTCTTCCACCGCGTCGACCAGCTCCACGTCTCGGACGACCGCAACCGGATCGACGCGGTGACGGTCGGTCGCCAGGCTCGGCTGGCGGCCGGCCGCGCCCGCTACGAGCCCCTGATACCCGTCGGGGGACTTCCCGGCTTCCCGTCCGCGCCGCTCGTTGACCAGCTGGACGCGAGCGCCGGCATCGAGGGGCAGCCGCTCGAGTCGCACTTCTGCGACTGGCCGGACGCCGAGCCGCGGCTGCTCCGGCACGGCGAGGACTTCGACGTGCTCGTGTTCGCGATATCGCTCGGCATGGCACCGATCGTCTGCCGCGAGCTGATCGACGACCGGCGCGAGTGGCGCGCGATGGTCGATCACGTCGGCACCACCGCGACCCAGTCGCTGCAGCTGTGGCTGCGCGAGGACGAGCGCTCGCTCGGATGGCGCAACCCGGGGACCACCGTCAGCGCGTACGAGCACCCGTTCCACACCTGGGCGTCGATGCCGCAGCTCATCGACGTCGAGCGCTGGCCGGCCGCCGACCGCCCCGGCGCGATCGCCTACTTCTGCGGCGCGCTGCAGGCGGCCTGGCCGCCCGACCGGCCGGCCGGCTCCTACCTGGCCGAGCACCGGGGGCAGGTTCGCGCCAACGCCGTCGAGCTCGTCGAGCGCAAGCTCGCGCACCTGCTGCCCGGCACGTCGGAGGCCGGCTCTTTCCGCTGGGAGCTGCTCTGCGGGCGCGACGGCCAGGCGGGCGAGAGCGCGATCGACACCCAGCTCTGCCTGGCCAACGTGGATCCCTCCGACCGCTACGTGCAGTGCGCGCCGGGTACCGATCGCTATCGGCTGCGGACCGATGAGAGCGGCTACGACAACCTCGTCCTCGCCGGCGACTGGACCGACAACGGCGTGAACGCGGGCTGCATCGAGGCGGCGGCGATCTCGGGCCTGCAAGCCGGCAACGCCGTCCTGGGACGGTCGCGGAGCTACCGGATCGCCGGCACCTGGCTGAGCTGACCGGCGCCGGCCCGAAGTCAGGCCGCGGCGCGGCGCAGCGCGTTGACGTCGACCACCCGCACCTGGCGCCGGCGCGTCTCGATCCAGCCGAGCCCGCGCATCGTCTGCAGCGCCCGGCCGGCCGACTCGAGCGACGCGCCCGCCCAGCCCGCCAGCTCCTCCTGCGAGAGCGGCAGGTCGATCTCGACGTGGTCGCCCGCCGCCTCGCCGAAGCGATCGCACAGCTCGAGTAGCCGGCTCGCGACACGCTCGAGCGTCGACGCGGACGCGAACTCCAGCCGCTTGGCGTCGGCGTCGCGCAGCCGTCGCGCCAGCATCCGCAGCAGCGCGAGCGAAGCCGCGGGGTGATCGGCGAGGTAGGAGCGGAAGTCGCCGTGCGCGATCGCCAGCGCCTCGACCCGCTCGAGCGCGACGACGGTGGCCGAGCGCGGCTGGTCGTCGAGCGCCGACAGCTCCCCGACGAGCTCGCCGGGGCCCCGGAAGGCGAGCACGACCTCGCGGCCCGCGGCCGACGACACGGTGATCTTCACGCGCCCGGACCGGATGACGAGCACGCGGTCGGGCAGCTGACGCTCGTGGCACAGCGCGTGGCCGCGGCGGAACTCGCGCACGATGCCGCGCGCGGTCAGGGCGTCGGCGTCGGCGGGATCGAGCTGCGCCCACAGGTCGTGCGGCGAGCGCTCCTCCGCTTTCGGTGGCATGACATGTGATTGAAACCGAATTGACACGCGCGCGCCCGAGGCTGCGCCGCGATGTTCACCACCGGCACACCCGAACCGGGCAGCTTCGTCGGCGATTACGTCGTCGGGCGGCCGATCGGCGACCGCGGTGGCATGAGCACCGTGTTCCTGGCCTACGAGCGCACGCTCGATCGCGCCGTCGCGCTGAAGCGGCTCGATCTGGACGTGAGCGACGAGGCCCTTCTCCAGGAGGCCCGCCTGACGTGTTCCCTTGCGCACCCCAATGTGGTGGCCGTGCACGACTATCTCGTCGCGGACGGCGCGGCGTACATGGCGATGGAGTACCTGCGCCGCGGATCGCTCCGGCGGCACGTCGGCCGGGTCGGCATGGCTCAGTGGTCGGGCGTGCTCGAGGCGCTGCTGACCGGTCTTCAGCACGCGCATGACCGCGGCATCGTGCACTGCGACATCAAGCCGGAGAACCTCCTGATCGACGACGCCGGTGCGGTCAAGCTCGCCGACTTCGGCGTCGCGCGCCGCCACGACGCGGCCGGGCCGCTGCCGTCGGGCACGCCGCTCTACATGGCCCCCGAGCAGGCGCTCGGGCAGCCGTGCACGCCGCAGACCGATCTCTACGCCGCCGGTCTCGTCGCGTACGAGCTGCTGCTCGGACGCCCGCCGTTCCCGGCGTCGGGCCGCGCGGTCGAGCTGCTGCTGCGGCGCGCGTACGGCGCGCCGGTTGCGCCCGCACAGGTCGACCCCACGCTCGCGCCCGCGATCGCGCGCTGGCTCGAGTGGCTGCTCGCGCGCGCGCCGGAGGACCGGCCGCGGTCGGCGCGCGAGGCGTGGGAACGGCTGGAGGAGCATGCGGTCACGCTGCTCGGGCCGCTGTGGCGGCGCGGTGCGCAGCTCGCGAGCTTCGCCGCGGCGCCGGGCGCGGACGCGGATCCCGCCACGTCGCTGCCGACGCTCGCGGCTTGAACCCGTCGTTTGACGTGTTCGCAGCTCGTTGGATGGCGTGGGCGACGTTCGGCCGTCTCCGTAGTTTCGCCTTGACAGGCGGACGGAGCCCCAAGGGCCCGGACGCACGGAACTACGAACGGAGTCGACATGTCTCCCCACGTGTCGCAGCACGGACGGCGCGGCCCGCGCCTCAGCTCCCCGGTCGAGATGCACCGCTTCGCGATGCCGGTGGTGCGCGAGATCGGCCCCGCGACGTCGGGCTGCGGCTCCTCCCAGCGCGACCTCGTGGTCGCCAGCCTGCTGCTCTGCAACCGCGACGATCGGCGCCGCGACCGGCGCTGGGTGTGACGGGGCAGGCCGTCATGTGGACCGAGGCGGCGCCGCGGCTCGTGCACGCTCCGGCGCGCATCGAGCTGTGCGGCCTGCTGACCGCGCAGATCGGCGGCCGCCGGGTCGAGGCCGGCCTGCCGGGCCGCAAGGGGCGGCTGCTGTTCGCCTGCCTGGTCGTCGGCCGGCAGCGGCCGATGAGCCGCGACGAGCTGATCGACGTGATCTGGCCGAACGAGTCGCCCGCCGACCCCGACGGCGCCTTCGCGACGCTGCTCACGCGCGTCCGCACGGCGCTCGGCCCGGGCGTGCTCGTCGGCCGTGGCGAGCTGGCCCTCGAGCTCGGGCCCGACGCTTGGGTCGACTGGGACATCGCGCGCGAGAGCGCCGCGGCCGCCGAGGCGCTGCTCGCCTCCGGCGACGCGCGCGGCGCCCTCGAGCAGAGCGCGCGCGGGCTCGAGATCGCCCGCCGGCCGCTGCTGCCGGGGATGTCGACGCCGTGGATCGAGGACCGCCGCCGCGACCTCGTCGAGCTGCGCGCCGCGCTGCTCGAGATCGCGGGGCGTGCGGCGCTGGCGCTGGGCGGCGAGCACCTGCCCGCGGCCGAGCGCAACGCGCGCGAGCTGATCGAGCGCGAGCCCTACCGCGAGAGCGCATACGCGCTGCTGATGGAGACGCACGCCGCGCGCGGCAACGTTGCCGAGGCGCTGCGGCTCTACGACGACCTGCGCCGCCTGCTGCGCGAGGAGCTCGGCCTCACGCCGTCGCAGCCGCTGACGCGGCTCGCCGAGCGCCTGCTCGAGGCGAAGAACGCACCGACGGCGCAGCCGGCGCACAGCTCGACGTCCTCGCCGGCTCCGCTGCCGCCGGCGCTCGCCGCCGCGGCCGCGCGGCCGTTCGCGGGACGCTGCGAAGAGCTCCACGGGCTGCTCGACGCGGCGCTCGAGCGCGCGCCCGCCGCGCCGCACGTGCTCGCGGTCAGCGGCGACGCGGGCAGCGGCAAGACGCGGCTGGTCGCCGAGGCCGCGGCGCGCGCGCAGCACGCGGGCTTCGAGGTCCTGCACGGCCGCGGCCAGCGCGACTGCGTCACGCCGTACCGGCCGTTCGTCGAGGCGCTGCGCCGGCACCTCGGCCACGGCGACGCCGCCGCGCGCGAGCTCGCCCCCGTGCTCGGCCCGGAGCTCGCCGAGCTCGCGCGCGTGGTGCCCGAGCTGCGACCGGCGCTGCCGGCCGGCGCCGCCGCCGCCGACGGCGACGGCCGGCTGCAGCGCGTCTCCGACGCCGTCGCCGGCCTGTGCGCGGCTGCGGCGCGGCGGCGCCCGCTGCTGATCGTGCTCGAGGATCTGCAGTGGGCCGACCGCGACACGGCGCTCGTGCTGCGCGAGCTGGCGTACGCGACCCAGGGCGGGCGCGTCAGCATCGTCGTGACGTTCCGCGACGACGCGTCGCTGCGTCCGGAGCTGCGCGCGCTGCTGCTCGACCTGCTGCGCGAGCACGCGCTGGAGCGCATCGCGCTGACGGAGCCGGTCGTCGCCGCGGATCCCCGCCCCGCGCATCCGCGGCTCACCGCGGTCAGCTGACCGCCCCGACGCGCGATCATCCACGGGTCAGCTGACCGCCCCGACGCGCGATCATCCACGGGATGCAGCTTCCCGTGATGCCGCCGGTCGCGCCGATGCTCGCGAAGCTGTCCGCGGAGATCCCGGCCGACCACTTCTACGAGCCGAAGTGGGACGGCTTCCGCTCGATCGTGTTCCGCGACGGCGACGAGGTCGAGATCGGCAGCCGCAACGGGCGGCCGATGGCGCGTTACTTCCCGGACGTCGTCGCGGCCGTGCGGGCCGGCCTGCCGCCGCGCTGCGTCGTCGACGGCGAGATCGTCGTCGCCGGCGAGAAGGGCCTGGACTTCTGGGCGCTGCAGCAGCGCATCCACCCGGCGGCGAGCCGGATCGGGCTGCTCGCACAGCAGACGCCGGCGCGCTTCATCGCGTTCGACCTGCTCGCGCTCGGCGACGACGACCTCACGCCGCGGCCGTTCCGCGAGCGGCGTGCCGCGCTCGAGCAGGCGCTCGCCGCGGCGGCGCCGCCCGTCCACGTGACGCCGATCACGCGCGACCGGGAGCTCGCCGGGCGCTGGTTCGAGCTGTTCGAGGGCGCCGGTCTCGACGGGGTGATCGCCAAGCACAGCGAGCTCACGTACCAGCCGGACAAGCGCGTCATGACGAAGATCAAGCACGACCGCACCGCGGACTGCGTGCTGGCGGGCTACCGCGTGCACAAGTCCGGCCCGGGCCGGATCGGGTCGCTGCTGCTCGGGCTCCACGCCGACGACGGCGCGCCCGCGTCGGAGTGGGCCGACTGGCACGGCGGATTGCTCTCCGTCGGGGTCGTCGGCGCGTTCCCGATGGCGCGCCGGATCGAGCTGTTCCAGGAGCTCCAGCCGCTCGTCTGCGCCCTGGCCGACCATCCGTGGCGCCGGATGGTCGAGTACGTTGGCCACCCGGGCGGGGACACGAGCCGCTGGAACCCCGGCAAGGACCTCTCGTTCGTGCCGCTGCGGCCCGAGCGCGTGCTCGAGGTCCGCTACGACTACATGGAGGGCTCGCGCTTCCGCCACCCGCCGCGGTTCGTGCGCTGGCGCCCGGACCGCGATCCGGCGTCGTGCGGCTTCGCCCAGCTCGAGCGGCCCGTGCGGTTCGAGCTCGCCGACGTCCTCGCCGGGCGGCTTACCTGATCTTGTCTCGCGTCCCCGTACTCCGCCGCGAGCCGTCACGATGGGAAACATGAGCACGCTGCCGCCCGGTCCGGCGGAGCCGCCCGCAGTCCAGACGCTGCGCTGGCTGCTGCGGCCGATCTCGTTCCTGGAGTCGTGCCGGCGGCGCTTCGGCGACGCGTTCAGCGTCCGCTTCCTCGGCTTCGGCAGCCCGATGGTGATGGTCTCGCACCCGGACGCGATCCGCGCCCTCTACAGCGTGCGCGAGCACGGGCTGCCGCCGGGACGGTCGGTGGCGCTGCTGCCGATCGTCGGGCCACGCTCGCTGCTGCTGCTCGAGGGCCGCGAGCACCTCGCGCGCCGCCGCCTGATGCTGCCGCCGTTCCACGGCGAGCGGATGCGCGCCTACGAGTCGATCGTGCGCGACGCGGTCGCGCGCGACCTCGCGGGCTGGCCGACCGGGCGGCCCTTCGCGATCCATCCGCACATGCAGGCGATCACGCTCGACGTGATCCTGCGCGCGGTGTTCGGCGTCACCGACGCCGCCCGCCGCGCGCGCCTGGCCGAGCGCCTCGGCAGCCTGCTCGCGCACAGCGCCTCGGCCGGGCTGCAGTTCGGGGTGCTGCTCGCGCGACGACTCGGCGGGCCGGATCCGCTCGCGCGGCTGGAGGCGATCACGCGCGAGATCGACGCGCTGCTCGCCGCGGAGATCGCCGAGCGCCGCGCGGACCCGCGTGAGGACATCCTCTCGATGCTCGTGACTGCGCGCTTCGAGGACGGCTCGGCGATGGACGACGGCGAGGTCCGCGACCAGCTGATGACGCTGCTGCTCGCCGGCCACGAGACGACCGCCACCGCGCTGGCGTGGACGTTCGACCTGCTGCTGCGCCACCCGCACGTGCACGAGCGCCTGCTGGCCGAGGTCGACGCGGGGGAGGAGACCTACCTGCGGGCGGTGATCGCGGAGTCGCTGCGACTGCGGCCGGTCGTGCCGCTCGCCGGCCGCCGCCTGAGCGCCGAGCTGCGCACGGACGGAGTCGTGCTGCCGCCAGGCACCGACGTCACGCCGGCGATCTGGCTGGCGCACACGCGCGCCGACCGCTACCCCGAGCCGTTCGCCTTCCGCCCCGAGCGCTTCCTCGAGCGGTCGCCGTCGACGTACGCGTGGGTGCCGTTCGGCGGTGGCGTCCGGCGCTGCGTCGGCGCCGCGTTCGCGGAGATGGAGATGCGCGTCGCGTTGGCGGAGATCCTCCGCCGCCGGACGCTCAGCCCGGCCTCCGCGGCGCCCGAGCGGGTTGCGCGCCGCAATGTGACGTTCTCCCCGCGCGGGGGCACGCGCGTCGTCGCTCAGCCGAGGCGGCATCAGCGGCTCACCGGCAGGTAGAGCGCCGGATGCGAGCTGAACGGCAGCGCCTCGATCGCGTCCTTGACGTCGTCGCGCTTGAGCGCGCGGGCGACCATGAGCGGGCTCGACCAGCGCGTGATGTCGACGAAGCGGAAGTTCGCGGCCACGACGCTGCGGTACAGGCGCGTGCCGAGGTAGCCGCGCTGCTGCGCGAGCGCGCCGCGCAGCCGCTCCCAGTCCGCGAGGAAGCGCTCGTCCTCGCCGTCGGGCACCTCGAACAGCTCGACGCGGACGACGCCACCCACGACGTCGGGCGTGCCGGCCTCGCGCAGCACGTCGTAGCCGCCCGCCTCCGCTTCGCCGACCGCGACGAAGCGGAAGTCGACGTCGTCGCGCAGCGCGCGATGCAGCGTCAGCGCCGCGTCGCGCCCGGCGAGCGACGCCTCGTCCGGGAACGCGATGATGTCGGTCACCACGTCGAGCAGGGTATGCATTCAGTCATGGAGCTCGAGACCTGGCAGGCGCCGCCCGGCGACCGGATCCCCAACCACCCGCGCTACCCGGTCCTCGTCTACCACGGAGTCGACGCGGTCGCGACAGGCGCCGGCGCTGCCAAGGCGCTCTTCGCCGAGCACGGCTGGCGCGGAGCGTGGATCGACGGCGTCTACGACTTCCATCACTTCCACTCGACCTCGCACGAGGTGCTCGCCGTCGTCGCCGGTGGCGCGACGCTGGAGCTCGGCGGGCCGCAGGGAAAGGCGTTCGACGTCGTCGCCGGCGACGTGATCGTCCTGCCCGCCGGCACCGGACACCGCCGCGCGTCCCCACGCGACGGCTTCATGGTCGTCGGCGCCTATCCCGAGGGCCAGGAGAACTACGACCTCGTGCGCGGCGACGATACCGCGGAGGTCGCGGCCGCGCGGGAGCGGATCGCCGCCCTCGGGCCGCCGCCGCAGGACCCCGTCGGCGGGGACGGCATCGCGGGCTGGCGCTGAGGCCGCGGCGTGCCGACCCTCCACCTGCTGCGCCACGCGAAGTCGAGCTGGAAGACCGGCGATCCCGACCACGAGCGCCCGCTCTCCGGGCGCGGGCGGCGGGCCGCGAAGGCGATCCGCCGGCACCTGCAGGAGCAGGGGATCGAGCCGGAGCTCGTGCTCTGCTCGAGCGCCCGGCGGACGCGCGAGACGCTCGAGCGGATCGAGTCCGCTGTCGGCGCGGCCGACGTGCGGATCGAGCGCGAGCTGTACGGCGCGAGCAGCCACGCGCTGCTCGACCGGCTGCGCGCGCTGCCCGACGCGGTCGGCTCGGTGATGCTGATCGGGCACAACCCAGCGCTCGAGCAGCTGGCGTTGCAGCTCGCCCGGCCGGGGCCGGAGCGGCAGGAGCTCGAGGAGAAGTTCCCGACCGCGGCGCTCGCGACGCTGGAGTTCGGCGCGCCGAACTGGCGGGCGCTCGCCCCCGGGACGGCGGAGCTGACCGGCTTCGTGCGGCCGCGCGACCTCGAGTAGCCGCGCTTATCGCCGGTAAGCCATCTTGATCTGCGGCTCATGTTGCGTCGCCAGCCTCTTCTGCGTGACACGAATCGAGCTCGTTCCGGAACCCCAGCCAGACGGCACCATCGTCCTCCGCGCCGCCCTGCTACCGCCGGCCGAACGGCTCCGCCGGATCCTGCGCAGGCTCCGTGGTCGTCGCCCACGGACCGCGTGACGTTCGCGCGGTCGCGCTGACCTTCGACGACGGCCCGGGCGCCGTCACACCAGCCCTCCTCGACGTGCTCCACCGGCGCGGGGCGCGGGCGACGTTCGACGTGCTGGGAGCGCGCGTGCGGCACGGCGCGCCGCTCGTCCGCCGCGCCGTCGCGGACGGGCACGAGCTCGGCGTCCACGGCTGGCGCCATCGCGATCTGTCCGGCGAGCCGTTGCGCGCGGCGGCGGAGCTGGCGCGCGCGCTCGGCGCGATCCGCGCCGTCGCGGGCGTCGCGCCGCGCGTCTTCCGCCCGCCGTTCGGCGCGACCTCGCGGCGGCTCGCGCTCGCCGCGCGTGCGCTCGGCCTCGTCACGGTCACGTGGGACGTCGATCCGCGTGACTTCGAAGAGCCCGGCGCCGACTCGATCCGCAGCCGCGTGGCCGCGGCCGTCCGGCCCGGCTCGATCGTGCTGCTGCACGACGACCGCCCGGGCCTGGCGGCCACGGCCGCCGCGCTCGACGGGATCCTCGACGACCTCGAGCGTCGATCGCTCGCGCCGGTCACGGTCAGCCAGCTGCTGCGCCGGGTGGACTAAGGACCAAGTCCACTACATCTGGTAGCTGCGAGACTGCGGCGCATGGGCGCCATCCGCTTCGGCCCGGCGTTCGTGCCGTCGCGCGAGCGGCCCGAGGAGGCGATCGAGCAGCTCGTCGCGCGCGGGTACAGCGCCTGCGAGATCGACTTCGAGGGCGGCTTCTGGATGGAGTGGAAGTACGCGGAGCGGCTGGGGGACGTCGCTTCGGACGCCGGCATCGCGCTCTCGATCCACGCGCCGATCGCCGCGTTCGTCGGGCACGCCGAGCGCGGCAAGAAGCTGCGGATGGCGTTCGGCATGCTCGATCACACCGCCGGGCTCGCGCGCGCCTGCGGCGCCGCGCCGGTCGTCTTCCATCCCGGCTTCCTGCTCGGGCGCGAGCGGTCGGACGCGATCGCGGCGGTGGTGGAGCAGCTCGGCGAGCTGCGTGAGCGGCTCGCGACCAAGGACCGCGACGTGCCGTTCGGCGTCGAGGTCATGGGCCGCGTGCGCGAGCTCGGCAGCCTCGACGACGTGATCGCGATCGCGGCACGCGTCCCGTGGGTGCGCCCGGTGATCGACTTCGCCCACCTCCATGCGGTCACCGGCGGCGGGTACACGGACGTCGAGGCGTTCGAGCGCGCGCTGGACGCGGCCGGCGCCGTCATGGAGCCGGGCGTCCCGTTCCACATCCACTTCTCCGACATCAGCTTTGCGAACCGCAACGAGAAGTCGCACCTCCCGTACGGCGAGGGGACGCTGCGCGCGGAGCCGCTGGCCGTGGCGCTCTCAGCGCAGGAGCGGCCGGCGACGGTGATAAGCGAGTCGCCCGACGAGGAGTCCAGCCAGGCGATCCGCGCGGTCCTCGCGGGTGAGCCGGCGCCGCCGCCCGCGCGCCCGCGGCTGTTCTGAGCCCGGAGCCACGATGATCGGTGGATCCGGGCTGAGCTCAGTTGTGGTGGCGGCGGTAGTGGCGCAGGACGTCGACGAGCCCGTTGGCGATCGCGATCGCGACGAAGAACGGCACCGTCTCGGCGGCGGCCGCTCCGTCCCCGCGCAGCAGCGCGAAGCCCGCGAACAGCCCGGCGTAGCCGCCGATGACGACGCTCGCGACGGCGACGACACACGCGAGCACATCGACGACGGGGGTCATGCTCGACCACTCGTGGTACGTGCGCGTGTGCCTCCACGGGTGGCGCATCCGCACACAAGTTAGGCGCTCGATGCTGATCCGGCCACTGCTTCATTCGCTGCTGTACTTCCCGTCGCGGCGGCTCGCCGCGACGCCCGCGGCGGCGAATCTGGAGTACCAGGACGTCGCGATCGAGACCGCCGACGGCGAGCGGCTCCACGGGTGGTGGGTGCCGTCGCACGCGCCGCCCGCAGGGCATGTCCTGCTCTGCCACGGCAACGGCGGCAACGTCGGGGATCGCGTGGATGCGATCGCGCTGCTGGGCGCCGCCGGCTTCGACGTGCTCGCGTTCGACTACCGCGGCTACGGGCGCAGCAGCGGCCGCGCGAGCGAGGAGGGCACGTATCGCGACGCCCGTGCGGCGCGCGCCGCGCTGCTCGAGCGGCCGGGCGTGGAGCCCGCGCGCGTCTTCTACCTCGGGGAGTCGCTGGGCGCCGCGGTCGCGACCGAGCTCGCGCACGAGCACCCGCCGGCCGGGCTCATCCTGCAGTCACCGTTCACGAGCATCCGCGACATGGCACGGCTGCACTACCCGTTCATCCCGCGCGCCCTGGTGCCCGACGCTTACCCGAGCCTGCGGCTGATACGCGCGCTCGAAGTCCCGCTTCTGGTGCTGCACGGCGACCGTGACGAGATCGTGCCCGCGCTGCACGGGGAGGCGCTGTACGAGGCGGCGGCGGCCCCGAAGCGACTGGAGATACTCACGGGCGCGGGTCACAACGACGTCGTCGGGCCCGACTGGGCGAACGCGATTGCCCGCTGGGCGCTTAGCATGGCGGCATGAGAGGGATTCGGGAGCGCCTCGAGAGCGACGTCGTGATCGGGGCCGAGGGCTACCTGTTCGAGCTCGAGCGGCGCGGTTATCTCAAAGCCGGTCCGTTCGTCCCGGAGGTCGTGCTGGACTTCCCCGACGCTGTCCGTGAGCTGCATCGCGAGATGCTCCGCGCCGGCGCCGAGGTGATGGTCGCCTTCACCTACTACGGCCATCGCGACAAGCTGCGGGCGATCGGCCGCGAGGACGACCTCGAGCCGCTCAACCGCCAGGCGCTGCGGCTCGCGAAGGAGGTCGCGTCCGAGGGCGACGCGCTCGTCGCCGGCAACATCTGCAACACCTGGGTCTACGACATGGACGAGCCCGAGAGCTCGGGCGAGATCGTGCGCGAGATGTACCGCGAGCAGGTCCAGTGGGCCGTCGAGGAGGGCGCCGACCTGATCATCTCCGAGACCCACGACTACCTGGGAGAGGCACTGATCAGCCTCGACGCGATCAAGGAGTCCGGCCTGCCGTCGGTCGTCACGCTCGCCTCGACGGACGACGTGACGATCGACGGCTACGAGTTCGACGAGGCCTGCCGCCAGCTGTCGGCGTACGGCGCGGACGTCGTCGGGCTCAACTGCTCGCGCGGGCCGCGCACGATGCTGCCGATCCTCGAGCGAATCAGGGCCGCGGTCGACTGCCATGTCGCCGCGCAGCCGGTGCCGTACCGGACGACGCCCGAGCAGCCGAACTTCGAGGGGCTCAAGGACGCGGACGGCGTGCGCGGCTTCCCGATCGCGCTCGAGCCGTTCCAGTGCAACCGCTTCGAGCTCGCGGACTTCGCCGCCGCGGCGCGCGATCTGGGCGTCGGCTACATCGGCCTCTGCTGCGGCGGCGCGCCGCACTTCATCCGCGCGATGGCCGAGCGCCTGGGCCGCACCGTGCCGGCGAGCCGGTATTCGCCGGACATGGCGCAGCATCCGATCCTCGGCGAGAACGTCGGCGAGCACGCGAAGCGGTTCGTGAACTGGAAGGACTGAGGCTGACCGAGCCCCGCGTCGCTGTCGTCGGCGCCGGCGTGGTCGGGCTCGCCTGCGCGTGGGAGCTCCGTCGCGGCGGAGCGGACGTCGTCGTGCTCGAGCGCGGGCGGGTCGGCGGCGGCGTCTCGCGCGGCAACACCGGCTGGGTGTCGCCGAGCTTCACGTACCCGCTCCCGGCGCCCGGGATGGTGCGCGAAGGCCTGCGTCAGCTCGTCACGCGCGGCGAGGCGTTCGTGCTGCGACCGAGCCTCGACCCGGGCTGGATGCGCTGGCTCTGGACCTTCCGGCGCAGCTCCAGCCCGGCACGCTTCGACGCGGGCGTGCGCGCGCTGCTCGCGCTCAACCGGCGCACGCTGGAGCTGTTCGACGGCTACCGCGACGCCGGCGTGCGGTTCGAGATGCACCGAGCCGGGCTGGTGATCGCGGCGCGCACCGAGCAGGGCCTCGAGCTTTACCGGCGGACGTTCCGGCGGCTGCGCGAGCTCGGCTACGAGGGCGAGCTCGAGGCGCTCGACGCCGCGGCGGTCGCGGCGCTCGAGCCCGCGCTCGACCGCGGGCGGGTGGTCGCCGGACTGCACGCGCGCGTCGACCGCTTCGTGCGGCCGGAGGAGCTGACGGCGGGCCTCACGGAGCGGCTGCGCGGCGAGGGCGTCGAGATCCGCGAGGGCTGCGAGCTCAACGCGCTCGAGCGCGGGCGCCGCGGCTGGGCGCTGAGTAGCAGCGCGGGCGAGCGGCTGGAGGCCGACCGCGTCGTCGTCGCGGCGGGCCTGCCGACCGCGCCGCTGCTGCGCCGCCACCGCGTGCGCGTGCCGCTGATCGGCGCGCGCGGCTACAGCGTCACGCTGGCCGGCCGCGGCACACCGCCGCGGCACGCGCTCTACCTCGCCGAGGCCAAGCTCGGCCTCAGCCCGTTCGCCGGCGGCGTCCGGATCGCGGGCGTGTTCGAGCTGGGCGCCCGCAGCGCGAACGCCGCCCCCGGCGTCGGCGAGCGGCTGCTCGCGGCGGCGCGCCCCTATCTCGGCGGCTGGCAGCCCGACGCCGACGGCCCGGTCACGGCCTGGGCCGGCCTGCGGCCCGCGACGCCGGACGGGCTGCCGCTGATCGGAGCGCTGCCCGGCCTCGACGGCCTCTACCTCGCCACGGGCCACGGGATGCTCGGCGTGACCCTGGCCCCGGCCACGGCCGCGCTGCTCGCGCCGCTCGTGCTCGAAGGACGCGTCGCTCCCGAGCTCGCGCCGTTCGATCCGGCGCGCAAGCTGTGACGCGATGCGGCGCTTCGTGGTCCAGCTCCACGACGCCACCGCGCTCCACTACGACTTCCGGCTCGAGCTCGGCAGCGTCATGCGCTCGTGGGCAGTGCCCAAGGGGCCGTCGCTGGATCCCGCGGTCAAGCGGCTCGCCGTGCCGGTCGCCGACCACGCCGTCGAGCCGGTCCCGTTCGAGGGCGTCTACGCGGACGCGGCGCGCGGCTCCGGCGCGGTGATCGTATGGGACGAGGGCGAGTTCGAGCTCGTGCGCGAGGAGCCGGACCATCTCGTCGTGCGGCTCGACGGGCACAAGCTCGCCGGCGGCTTCGCCCTCACGCGCACCGGCGATCGCCAGTGGATCCTCGTGAAGATGGCCGACGCGGACGCGCGGCGCGGCTCGGACATCGCCGCGGAGCGGCCCGAGAGCGTCCGCAGCGGGAGGACGTGGCAGCAGGTCGCATCCATCTGAGCGGGCGTACGATCCGCTGATGGGCGAACGAACAAGCTATCCGCCGGGGACCTTCTCGTGGTCCGAGCTGGTGACCAGCGACGCTGACGCGGCGAAGACCTTCTACGGCAGCCTGTTCGGCTGGGACTACGACGACGCCCCGATTCCGAGCGGCGGCGTGTACACGATGGCGAGCCGCGACGGCAAGCCGGTCTACCGTTTCGACATCCGCATGCAGGGGGATGAGGAGACGGTGTTTTTTGAAGTGTGAGTCTACGCCGCCGCTTTCTTCCGGTTCTGCTCCAGCCGCCGATCGACCAGCGCGACCTGCGTATCGATGGCGGGGTGGCTCAGCCCCTTCTGCTTGGCGATGAGCTGCACCAGCTTGTCGGCACGTTCGATGTTCGGCATCCCGTTGTTGAGCGCGCGCGCGGCGGACGCCGGCCGGGTGAGGCTCTGCGCGGCGGCCGCATATTTCTCGAACGGGACGAGAT
>Ga0081538_10003382_pt1 | contig 15100 bp, 14 predicted proteins | sample TabmetS5T2R1_FD_71022 | JGI IMG/M metagenome (GOLD analysis project Ga0081538, IMG submission 71022) | Tabebuia heterophylla rhizosphere microbial communities from the University of Puerto Rico - S5T2R1 | ecosystem: Host-associated > Plants > Roots > Rhizosphere ... | reverse complement strand
GGAACCATGCACTGGGCGCGTCTCAGCGCTATGGGCTATGTCCCGCAACGCGAGTCGATCGATTGGGCGTTTCCTGTCACGGCGCAACAGGTGGTGCTGATGGGGCGCCATCGTCAGACTAGTATATGGCCCTGGCCGACGCGCGAGGATCGGCGCTTGACGGCTACACTGCTCGAGCGCCTTGGACTCGCTGAATACACCCGGCGCCACATCAGCCAGTTGTCGGGGGGGCAGCAGCAACGGGTCTTCCTGGCGCGGGCGCTGATCGGCAAGCCTGATCTGCTCTTGCTCGACGAGCCCACGAGCGGCGTGGACATGAAAACCCAGGTTGAGCTCCTCCAACTCCTCTGGGAGTTGAACCAGGAGGGCATGACCATCCTGCTGACGACCCATGATCTCAGCACCGTGGCCAGCCAGGTGCCGTGGGTGATCTGCTTTAACCGCGGCCTCGTGGCCCAGGGGAGGCCCGAAGAGGTGTTCACGTCGAGCCTGCTCCGGCGGACGTATGAGGCCGATAGAATGCTGTTCTCGTCGCTGGAGACGACCGTCAGCCCGCTGCGGACCTTGGGTGTGCGACCTGCCGGGCAGCGCGGTACACCGACGCGGCGCCAGGGGAGAGCTGCCGATGGCAGTCCTCGTTGAGCCGTTCCAATATGCCTTCTTTCTGCATGGCTTGATGGCGGCCTTGCTGGCTGGCAGCCTGTGCGGGATGCTCGGGGTGTACATCATTTTACGTCGCATGAGCTATATCGGGCACGGTTTGTCGCATGCGGTGTTCGGTGGGGCGGTCGTGAGCCAAACGCTGGGGCTGAATTTTTACGTAGGCGCCGGCGTTTGGGGGTTCGCGGCCGTGATGTTGATTCACTTCGTGGCGGCCAGGCGCGAGATCACCAGCGATGTCGCCATCGGCATCGTCACCACCGCGAGCTTCGCCGTCGGGGTGGCGGTGATGAGCCATGTGCGTCGTTACAGTCGGGATTTCGACGCGGCACTCTTCGGTGACGTCCTGGGGGTGTCGACGGGAGATCTGCTGGTGATCGGTCTCGTCACGCTTGCTGTCGGTGGCACGATTTTCTTGCTGTACAAGCAATTGTTGTTCAGCAGCTTCGATGAAGAAGTGGCGCAGGTCACCGGCGTGCCGACCCGCAAAATCCAGTTGGTGTTCGCGGGCATTTTGGCGCTGGGGATTCTGGCCTCGATGCAGATCCTGGGCGTCACGCTCATCGCCGCCGCCATCGTGATCCCGGCGGCCACGGCGCGGCTGTTGACCGATAATTTCTCCACGATGCTGGTGCTATCGACCGTCCTCGGTGGTCTGACGGCTCTGCTGGGGATGTATGGCAGCTATTACCTCGACATCGCGTCGGGGGCGAGCATCGTGTTGTTCGCCGCGCTCCTCTTTATGGGCGTGTTGAGCGCGCGACAGGTGTTCATGCGACCGTCGCCATCGCTGGGCGGAACGCGATCATCCCAGGGGCATCACCTGTAATACAGCGGACCTGCTCATGGCCGGAGATCCCCGTATGAAACCGCTTGTACGCTGTTCTAGAGGACGGTAGGCATGGCTGACACGTACCCTGGCTTAGCCCTTATCGACGACCAGGAGCCACGACATCGCCAAGCGGGTGAGCCCTTCATGATCCGTTGTAACATCCCGAGCGGGCGCTTGACGGCCGAGCAATATTTGCTCCTGGATGAGGTGGCCACGCGCCATATGCATGGGAGCCTGCGAATTACGGCGCGCTACAACGTGCAATTGCATGGGGCTCTGGCAGGGAACCCACAGGATACCATGGAGCACCTCGCCGTCGAGTTACGCCCCCTGCTGCACGGCGGTGATGCGGTGGGTCGTCCGATCATGTGTTGCCCGGCACCAGCGGTCGACCCGGCCCATGCAGCGGTCTACGCGGTGGCACGACAGCTCTCAGATCACTTGGTAGGGCCGGCTATGGCCGCGTATGAGGTCTGGTTCGGCGGAGAGAAAATCGCCGAGAGCCAAGGGATAGGCACTGGGAGCGGTGACTCTGAGGTGGATCCCAGGCCATCGATTCATTTCAAGATCGGGATCGCCGCCCCTGGCGACAACTGCATCGATGTGTACACGCACGACCTGGGGCTGGTCCCTGTGGTGCAGGGGGGCGCCTTATCGGGGTTCAACGTCCTCGTTGGCGGCAGCATGGGCATGGCACAACACATCCCCAATGCGTCCCCCCGCCTGGCTGAAGCGTTGGCGTTCGTCCCCTCGCTTCAGGTCATTCCCATGGTTGACCACCTCCTGGGCATTGAACGCGAGACAGCGGCCAGCTCAGGCCGCCAGCGTGGACGCTTCAAACATCTGCTCTCAGCCTGGGGCGTGGAACGGTTGCGCACAGAGCTGGAGGGGCGCTTGGGTGCTCGTCTCCAAGACCGTGTGGCTCTTCCACCCGCAAGCCTCAACCTGCACCTGGGGTGGCATCCGCAGGGTGATGACCGGTGGTATCTGGGCTTGTCGATCGAAAACGGCCGTATCCAGGACCAGGGGACAATGCGTCTGCGGACGGGCTTGCGCGATATTGTCATGAGATTCCGGCCGGAAGTCTGTCTGACGCCCAATCAAGACCTCCTCCTCACAGGGCTCTCCACAGCCCACCGCGATGAGGTAGAAACCAGGCTACGCGCCCATGGCATTCCCTGGCCGGATGACCTCTCGACGGTGCGGCGCTATGCCATGGCCTGTCCCGCCATGCCCACCTGTGGCCATGCCTTGGCCGAAGCGGAGCGCGCGTTACCGACGGTCATCGATCACTTGGAGGCTATCATTGCACAACTGGACTTACCGGACGAATGCCTGTCGATCCGCATGAACGGTTGCTCCTTCGGGTGCACCCGTCCCTATGTCGCCGATCTGGCCTTCGTCGGGGATGCTCCTGGCCGGTACAGCGTGTTCCTCGGCGGACGGGCGGACGGCAGCCGCGTCAATTGGCTGTTCAAAGAGCTGGTGCCGGGCGACACCCTGGTAGAAGCGGTGCGGCCTATTCTGGTCTTCTTCGGTCATGCCCGGCAGCATGGCGAGACGTTGGGGGACTTTTGTACGCGCGTCGGAAGGGAGGCGCTGCAGGCCTTTAGCGACAGTTATCGAGACGAGGATGGCCCGAGATGCTGACAGGACTGTCGAGCTCCCGGCCGCCGCGCCACCACAGCCAACACATTCTCCTGGTGGGCATCATCCTGCTGGCCATTGGAGGCGATCGGTTGCTGGCACGTCTGAGCCGTGCGGGGGAAGGTGCCGCAGAAGCGGCCGTGAGCATCCAGATGGTGACCGATCCACCGCGGGAACAGACTCTCCCGGATTCCAGGCCGGCGCAACTGACATTCAAAGCCTCGGTGGATGGGCAACCGCTGGACTCAGGACGCCTGGCCGTCGATGTCACTGCTCCCGAAACGTCGATGCTGCTCCCAACTCTGTTGCCGGCCGTTGAGGGCACGACGCTTCTGCAACTGGCCTCAGAGCTGACGGGCGGGAAGTTTGCTGTGGAATATCTCTTCCCCATCCCTGGAGTGTATACCTTTGATTTTGACATTGCCCCTGCTCCTGATGGGCAGGCTGTAGAATCGACGAAGGTCCGCCACAGCTTGCACGTGCAGGCGGATCCGGCCAGCGTCCGCCGCGCCTGGCTGTTCAGGGTCGCGCTGTTCGCCCTTGGAGGGATCGCTGGCGCGTGGTATGTTTGTGCGGCGCACCGGCAGAGAACTCCGCCGTCGAGAGCGGTCATCGCCCCGGGTGTGCTCGTGCTCGGTGGGCTTGTATTCGTCACGGGTGGCTACACGTTTGCCGATCATGGTCCGCGCCAGTTGGTGTTTCCGAAGGGGGCCCAGGTGATTCAGGGTGACGACGGCTGGGCACTCGAAGTCCGACCGACTCCAGAGCAGGCTATGGTCGGGGAGCTTCTGGATATGGGCGTGACCCTGACGCACCAAGGGCGGGTATTCGCCGATGCGATGGAGGTTGGGCTACATCTCTACAACCTGAGAGATGACCAGACGGTCTTACGGACGAGCATTCTCGCCCCCAAGGGCTCGACGTCCCAACGCTTCCAAGTGGTCGAGAGTGTTCCCCACACATGTACCGTGACTGCCCGGCCTGTCAGCGGGGTGTCAGAAGGGCCCGTGACACTCACGGCCGTCGTCGGCATCGACGGAGTCGCTGCCCCCATGCCATTCACCGTTAGGCTCCGGCTGATGGGCCTTATGCTCGGAATGGTGGGCGCGGGGGCGGCGGGTGGTTTCTCTCTCGCCAGCGGCGTGCGGAAGCTCTCAGGGAGAGGCAAGTGATGGCGCAGCTGGCAACGCTCATCGTCGGGCATGGCAGTCAGGACCCGGAGGGCACTCAGGAGTTTTTGCAGCTGGTGGAGCTATTCCAGCAGCACGACCCGGCACAGATTGTGGAGTGTGGCTTCCTCGAATTCGCCCAACCGACGATTCAGCAGGGCCTCGACCGCTGCGTCGAGCGCGGGGCTCGTAGCATTGTGGTGTTACCGGGCGTGTTGATGGCGGCTGGGCATGCCAAGAACGATATCCCCAGCGAGGTACAAGCGGCGCGCCGGCGCCATCCCGGGATCGTCATTCACCAGGGGCGCCATTTCCACCTCCATCCCAAGATCCTGCAACTCTGCACCATGAAGATCGAAGCGGCGGAGAACCAGGCGGCGCCGCTGGAGCGGAAGGACACCCTATTACTGGTGGTCGGTCGGGGGAGCAGCGATCCCGATGCCAACTCGGATGTGCAAAAGCTGGCCCGACTCCTCTGGGAAGGCATGGGATTTGGTTGGGCCGCCGCCTGCTACATCGGCATTACGACGCCGCGTCTGCCGGAGGCCTTGGCGTGCTGCCAACGCATGGGGTTTGCGCGCGTCCTCGTGTTCCCGTTCTTTTTATTTACCGGTCGCTTGGAAAAACGCATCCGGAAGCAGACGGCTGAGTTCGCCGCCGAGCATCCGGAGTCGGAGTTTCTGGTCGCCGATTATCTGGACGCGCATCCGCTCCTCACCCAGGTTCTCTTGGACCGTACCCAGGAAGCTCTGCACGGGAACGCCCATATGAACTGCGAGCTCTGCCAGTACCGTGTACAGCTGCCAGGCTTTGAAGCCGCGGTGGGGAAGCCGCAGTACGCACACCATCAGCCGGCGCAGGCCACGGTCCCGCAACGGTCCCTGCTGCGCATGATCCGTAAGCTTGTGTCGCGTTGACGTCGAGGAGTGATCGTCGGTGAGTGCCCGTGTCTGCGTCATCGGTGTGACGGCCGGAGGGGCCGCAAGCCTCTCGTCGGAGCTCCTCCGGCGTGTGGAGTCGGCGGACGTGTTGGCGGGGGGAGAGCGACATCTCGGCTACTTCCCAGAGTTTCGAGGCCAGCGCTTGGTCATCCGCCCCCCCTTGGAAGCCTGGACCGCACAGGTGGCTGCGGCGTCTGATGCCGGTCGGCGCGTCGTGGTGCTGGCGACGGGTGATCCGCTGTTCTACGGGATCGGCGCCCGTCTCATCGCCCAGCTCGGCCTCGAGCGCTTGGAGATCTATCCGCACCTGACGTCGCTGCAGATGGCGTGCGCGCGACTGGGAGTCTCCTGGGACGATGCCACGTGGGTGAGCGTCCACGGCCGGCCCTTTGAGCATCTCCGCAAGGTGCTGGGCCGGGCGGCTAAGATCGGCGTGCTCACCGATCGATGTTGTTCCGCCGAAGCCATCTGCCACTGGTTGGTCGAGCATGAGGTTGAGGAGTATGAGGTGGCAGTCCTGGAGAATCTGGGCTCGGAGGCGGAGCGATCGGTGCGCGGCCGGCCGTCGGCGCTCCTGGGCGAGGCCTTTGCCCCTCTGAACGTCGTCCTGCTCTTGCGGCGCTCGGACTGGAAATCGCCGCCGCGCTCGGGACGCTCACTACTGGGGACGCCGGAGACGGCCTTCGAGCATCGGCGTACCGGCGATGGATTGATTACCAAGGCCGAGATCCGCGCCGTGACGTTGGCCCGGTTGCAACCGTTGCCGGCGGACGTCGCCTGGGACATCGGCGCCGGGTCGGGAGCGGTGGCGATCGAATGGGGACGCCTGCTGCGGGACGGCATGGTCTATGCTGTGGAGCGCGATGCCGAGCGTTATGACCGATTGCGGGCTAATCTGCGCCGGCATCGGGCCTATAACGTGGTGCCTGTCCTGGGCGAGGCTCCCGCCTGCCTGCATGAGCTGCCCGATCCCGATGGCGTGTTCATCGGCGGCTCTGGAGGCCATCTCCCCGCGCTGCTGCGCCAGGTCTGCGACCGCTTGCGTCCGGGAGGGCGCCTGGTGGCCAACTTCGTCCTGTTAGAGCATGTCCATGAAGCGCAGCACACGGCCAAGACTCTAGGTCTGGATGCGGACCTCGTCTGGCTCTCGGTCGCCCGCGGCAAACCGTTGGCCGGCAAGACGATGCTCGAGCCGCTGACGCCGGTGGCGGTCGTGCGTATGGCGCAAGGGGAACGCCCGTGAAGTGGGGAGTCCTATACGGCATCGGCCTAGGGCCAGGGGATCCGGAGCTTTTGACACTCAAGGGTTTGAGGGTCCTTGCACACGTGCCGGTGATCTTCTATCCGGCCTCGGCGGATCGTGCCGACGGGTTCGGCCTCGACATTCTGCGCCGGGTGTTTGAGGTGGAGCCGGGCCGGAGCGCGCTGGCGGGTCGGCCGCTGTCGGAGCGCATCCGCCCGCTGGTGACGACCATGCCCCGGGGGGCTGACGTCGACAGGCCGCATTGGGATGAGGCCGCGGTGACCGTCGGTCAGGCGCTGCAGAGTGGCCAGGACGCTGCGTTTATTACCGAAGGCGACCCCTTGCTGTATAGCACCTTCATGCATCTGCGTGTGGCGCTTGCCGAGCGCTTTCCAGAGGCGCCAGTCGAAGTCATTCCTGGCGTCTCCTCAGTGACCGCCGCCGCCGCCCGCGCGCTGTTCCCCCTGGCGGGCATGGACGAGCGCGTCGGGGTGATCCCAGCCACGTACGACCCGGATGTGTTGGCGCGTATGCTGGACACGTGCGACACGGTCGTGCTGTTGAAGGTAAGCCGCGTGCTCGACCGCGTGCTCGACATTCTCGACGCCCGCGGGCTTCTACCTCACACGGTTTTTGTGGAACGCTGCGGGACGCCCGACGAGCGCGTCGTGCGCGACCCCAGAAGCCTTCGCGGCCAGCCAGTGAGTTATTTTTCGTTGCTGTTGGTGCGGAACCACCAGCGTTAACAGTAGGGGCGGGGTGCACCTCGTCCCTATGGTTCACGGGTAGGATAGCCTATGCGAGAGACAACGCTTCGGATTCTGGTGGTGACGCGACACGGGGTGTCACTGGCCCGGCGTCTTGCCGAGACGTGCGGGTGTGGCGTGCAGATTCTCGCCCCTGCCGCGGATGCGGCGGCATCGCCCGTCAATGCACCAGTCGAATGCGATGAGACGTTCACCTCGGACCACCTTGGAGCGCTGCTGCGAGACAGGATACCCCTGATTATCGTTGGCCCCGTTGGAGAGGTCGTTTCCCTGCTCGCCCCGCATCTGCAGACTGAAGCCTCGCAACCACCGGTGGTCGCCGTAGATGCGGAGGGGCGGTTCGTGGTCCCCCTGTTGCCGGGGGCAATGGGTGAGGGAGACGTGCTGGCTGAGCGGATTGCGGCGCAGATCGGTGCGACCCCTGTCATCTCGCGGTCGTTAGTGGTGGGGATCGGCGCTGAAAAGGGTGTTCCGGCTGAAGATTTCGAGGCGGCGGTGTCCGATGTTTTACAGAGTTTTCGTCTGGCGCCAGGAAGTGTAAAAGCCGTCGCGACACTTGACCGCCGGGCGGCTGAGGATGGATTTCGGGACTGGGCGACGCAGCGTGGATGGCCCGTCCTCGCATATCCCGCGGCACAATTGGCGGCGATCCGGGGGATGCCCAATCCCTCCGCCGTCGTGGCCCAGGCCGTGGGTACCCCCGGCGTGTGTGAACCGGCTGCGATGTTGGCCTCAGGCAGCCGCACCCTGCTCGTGCCTAAGCAGAAGTGCGGTCGGGTGACGGTGGCGGTGGCACGTCTCGCTGAGGAAGACGATCGACAGGTGACGCACGACCGCTCAAGCCTTCAACCGGTGCCTATGCCTTCCGAGGCAGGAGAACGCCCGCACCACGGCCGTCTCGCCGTCGTCGGAATCGGACCGGGGGCTGTAGATCTCCTGACGGTGCGGGCCGTCCACGCCATCGAGGCGGCCGAGGTTGTGGTGGGCTATTCTGGCTATTTGCAACTCTTGGGTGAACATATTGCCGAGAAAGAGCTGCACGGCAGCGCCATCGGGCGCGAGATCGATCGCGTCCGCCTGGCCATTGACCTCGCCCGTCGCGGCCGGACGGTAGCGCTGATCTCCAGTGGCGACGCCGGCATATACGGCATGGCGGGGCTAGTCTTCGAGGAGTTGCACGGGCAGGAAGGGACTTCCGACCGGGCGCCGGAGGTTGAAGTCATCCCCGGCATCACCGCCGCCCAAGCCGCCGCTGCGCTGCTGGGTGCGCCGCTGGCCAACGACTTCGCAGTCTTGAGCCTGAGCGATCTGCTCAGGGCACGGCAGACGGTCGAAAGACGTCTGGAAGCATTGGCGGCGGCGGACGTCGTGCTGGCCCTCTATAACCCGCAAAGCCAGACACGTCGGGAGCTGTTCCAGAGGGCATGTACGATCTTACTGCGGCATCGGCACGCCGGCACGCCGGTAGCGGTGGTGAAGGCGGCCTATCGGGACGGGCAGAGCGTACGGCTGGGCGACCTCGGCCATCTCGCTGACATGCCGGTGGACATGGAAAGCCTGGTACTAGTGGGTAATAGCCAGACAGGGACGGTCGGCGGTCGGATGGTCACGGCGCGTGGGCAAGGCACATTTGGCGCCGCACAGCCCGTCCCGGAGCGCCGTCCTGAGGCGACATCGGAGGCCGCCATCGCTCCTGAGCAGCGGTTACACCGGGTGCTCTTTGTCGGGGCCGGCCCCGGCGATCCAGAGTTGCTGACCTTGAAAGGTGCGCAGGCACTTGCCAATGCCGATGTGGTCGTCTATGCCGGGTCGCTGGTGCCGCGCGGCGTCCTACAACGTGTCCGGCCCGGTGCGCGCATCCACAACAGCGCCACGCTTACCCTAGAGGAAACCCATCGCCTGTTGGCCGAGGCCTACCACGCTGGGCAGCGAGTCGTCCGCCTGCATTCGGGCGATCCCAGCTTGTACGGGGCGATCACCGAGCAAATGACGCTGCTCGACGAGGAGCATATTGCCTATGAAATCGTGCCCGGTGTCAGCGCCTTTCAGGCGGTTGCGGCACGGCTGGGCATCGAATACACGCAGCCGGGCGTGGTGCAGACGGTGATTCTGACGCGCCCTGGGGGACGCACCGGGGTGCCGGAGAACGAGTCCCTCGAGGCCTTGGCGCGGCACGGAGTGACCCTCTGCGTGTTCCTCGGCGCCCGCCACGTCGTCCAGGTCCAGGAGGCGTTGCTGACCAGCTATCCGCCCACCACCCCGGTGGCGGTGGCCTACCGGGCCACCTGGCCGGATGAGGAGCTGACGGTGGGGACGCTCGCCGATTTGGTTGAGATGGTCCAAGGTCCGGAGTATGATCGCACCACCCTGATCATCGTGGGGCCGTCGTTGCAGCGTCAGGGCAAGCGATCCCACTTGTACGATCCGTCCTACCAGCACCTCTTTCGTCCGGGCAAGAGGCGGGGCGGTGGAGCAGTGTCAGAGTCGAGCGAGTGAATGGCCATGATTCTGCTGCTGAGTGGCACCAGTGAGGGACGGACCTTGAGCGCACGGCTGCGTGCCGAGGGTTTGCCCTTCGTGGCCTCCGTGACCACCCCGGAGGCGCGTCAACTGTTCGCAGGGGTCGACCCGCCGCCCGAGGTGCTCGTCAAGCGACTTAGCGGCGATGCGATGGCGACATTCCTGCGCGAGCGCCGCGTGCGTGTAATCCTGGATGCGACGCATCCATTTGCCCAGCGTATCAGCGAAAAGGCTATTCAGGTCGCTGCTCAGGAGCATATCCCCTACGTGCGGTATGAACGCCCGACCACCTCCCCGGCGCCGACTCCTGTGGCATGGGAGGTTGGGGAGGTTATCACGGTCCCCGACATGGAAACGGCGGTGCAGGTCTGTCTGCAGCGGGGATCGCGGGTGTTCTTGACCACGGGAACCAAGACACTGCCGATGTTTCACGAGGTCATGGCCTGCAAGTGGGTGATGGCGCGCGTTCTCCCCACCGTCGCGAGTCTCAGCCAGGCCCTGGAAGCTGGCCTTCCACCGGCACAGATTCTGGCGCTGCGCGGCCCCTTTTCACAGGAGCTGGAGTGTGCGTTGCTGCGACAATACCGCATCGATCTGCTGGTGACCAAGGACTCAGGGGCGGCCGGAGGGGTTGACACCAAACTGGCGGCAGCAGCGGCCTTGCAGGTGCCGGCGGTGGTCGTCAGCCGACCGCTGGTCACCTACCCTAATCTCTGTCATGACCTTGAGCAGGCGGTGCAGACCGTCATAACCCTGATGGGAGAGGGTGTGAAGCATGGATGAGAAGCCCCGACGTGAGCGCAAGAACCTGGTGATTCTCCACACCGGCAATGGCAAGGGTAAAACCACTGCCGCCCTCGGCACCGCTTTTCGCGCCATGGGGCATGGCTGGCGTGTGTGTATGGTGCAATTCATCAAGGGGAAATGGAAGCCCGGCGAGGTGCGCATGGCCGCCAAATTGGCGCCCGGCCAATTCGAAGTGATCCCCATGGGTGAGGGATTTACGTGGGAGAGCGAAAACCTCGAAAAGGACAAAGCGACGGCGCAACGCGCCTGGGAGATCGCCAAAGAAAAGCTGCTGTCCGGCGATTTTCAACTGGTCATCCTGGATGAGATCACCTACACCATCACCTACAAATTTCTCGATCTCGATGATATCCTCGACACCATTCGCCAGCGACCGTCGCACGTGAACGTCATCTTGACCGGGCGCAGCGCCCACCCGGCGCTGGGGGAGCTCGCAGACTTGGTCAGCGAGGTACATGAGGTCAAACATCCATACCGGCAGGGCATTCTCGCACAGGTGGGGATCGAATACTGATGGCAGCAGACGCCGACACCTGCATCCTCCTGGTTCGCCACGGCGCAACTCGGGAGACCGACGCGCAACGCTACCCCAGTGCTCTGGATCTGCCGTTGAGCGAGCGCGGTCGCACCCAGGCCGTCGCCCTCGCCGGGATGCTGCAAGGGGTCGCTCTCGACGCTGTCTTCGCGAGTCCGAGCCAGCGTGCGCGGGAAACCGCAGCGCTTTTGATGACGCGGCGCGATTTGGAGCTACAGGTCATCCCCGAATTGGCCGAGATGGGCTTCGGTCAATTGGGAGGAATGTCCTTCGTGGAGGCCGTTCAAGTGTTTCCGGAGGCTCTCAAGCGCTGGGTCGAGAATCCGTTTGAGGTGACGCTCCCCGAGGGCGAACCTTTTCTAGACTTTGTTGGGCGTGTGCGGCGCGTGCGTCGACAACTCACGCGCGAGTGGGCCGGCCACACGATCGCGGTGGTCGCCCATGGCGGGGTCATCGCCGTCTGGCGTTGCCTTGAAGAGGGGCGGCCGTGGAGCGATTTTTGGCGCAGCATTCCGGCGCCGGGTACTGGCGTCTGGTTGATCCGTGCCGATGGGCAGGTTCGCGTCGAAACACTGCGGCCGGAGGTCTAAAGCGTGGGACATTTGCTCTTAGTGACTGGAGGGACGCGCAGCGGTAAGAGCCGCTATGCGGTGGAGCGCGCCAGTACCTGGGGATCGCGTGTGCTCTATGTGGCGACGTGCCAGCCCGCGGATGATGAAATGCAGGAGCGCGTACGTCGCCATCGGGCCGAGCGACCGGCCACGTGGATAACGCTCGAGCCCGGATGCAATGTCCTGCCAGCCGTCCAGGAGCAGGGCCCCTGTGCCGATGGGATTCTGCTGGATTGCCTGACGCTCTACGTGTCGAGCCTGCTCATGTCAGGATGCGGCGAGCAAGACGTGGTGCAACAGGTCGATAAGCTCTGCTCGGCCTTGCAGAAAGTCGGGCGGCCGACGGCGATCGTGACCAACGAGGTCGGCTGGGGGGTGGTGCCAGAGACTCCCCTCGGACGACTATTTCGGGACGCTGCCGGGCATGCGAATCAGGTCGCCGCCCGCCACGCCCGCGAAGTGGTGTTGATGGTCTGTGGGCTCCCTGTGGTGGTGAAGAACACATGAACGCTCTCGGCACCGTTCGCCAGTCCATCGGTCCGCTCGACGCGGGCGCCATGGCCGCCGCTGCAGCACGCTGGGACACGCTTACCAAGCCGCTTGGGAGCCTGGGCCGTTTGGAAAGCCTGGCGTGTCAGGTAGCCGGGATTGTCGGTCAGGTCCGACCCCGATTGACGGAGCGGGTGGTTTTTGTCCTGGCGGGTGATCATGGGGTCACGGCGGAAGGAGTCAGTGCCTATCCATCCGCTGTTACCGCCCAGATGGTCTACAACTTCGTGCGCGGTGGGGCGGCGATCAATGTCCTGGCACGGCATGTCGGGGCGCGTGTCATCGTCGTCGATATGGGGGTTGATGCCGAGCTTCCGGCCTTACCGGGTTTGGTCTCGAGAAAAATCCGCCGGGGCACACGCAACTTCGCCCAAGAATCGGCCATGACCATGGCTGAGGCACTGGCATGCATAGAATCCGGGATCGAACTGGCCGAGGCAGAGGTGAAGGGGGGCCATAGCTGGGTGGTCACCGGTGACATGGGGATCGGCAACACCACAGCGAGTAGCGCCATCATCGCGGCACTGACCGGCACGCCGGTCGAACGCGTCACCGGCAGAGGTACCGGGGTCACGGGGGCGGCACTTGCACGCAAGGCCGCGGTGATCAAGGAAGCGCTCGACCGACATCAACCCGAGGGCCAGGACGCACTCGACGTCCTCGCCAAGGTAGGTGGCTTCGAAATCGGCGGCCTGGTCGGTATCATCCTGGGGGCTGCCGCACGACGATGTCCGGTGGTCCTCGACGGACTGATTGCCACCGCCGCCGCGCTTCTAGCCGTGGGCATAGTGCCGGCCGCACGAGAATATCTCATCGCGGGGCATCGCTCCGTCGAACCCGGCCATACAGTCGCACTCCAAGCCTTAGGACTGGAGCCGGTGCTCGATCTGGAACTGCGCCTTGGAGAAGGGACAGGAGGGGTGCTGGCGCTCCCGGTGCTGGAGGCGGCCTGTCGCCTTCTCGATGAGATGGCGACGTTCGAGGAGGCCGGAGTGGCAACGGATGATTCGGATCAGGCGCCGACATCAGATGCCCCAGGATGACCTATGCACCGTTTAGCTCTAGCCTTTCAGTTTCTGACGATTCTGCCCTGGCCCAAGACGGAGGTGCGATACCCCGAGGACTTGGGTGGCTCGATGGCGTTCTATCCCATCGTCGGCGCGGCGCTGGGAAGTGTCATGCTGGGCGTGTATGTCGTGGGCTCCGAGATCTTCCCGGATGGTGTACTCCGGCCCGCGCTCGTGGTGCTGTTGATCGTCCTCACCGGTGGACTGCATGTGGATGGGTTCGCCGACGTGTGCGATGGGTTTTACGCCGGTAAAACCAAAGCCGATGCGCTGCGGATCATGAAAGATCCCCACCTTGGGACCATGGCCGTGGTAGGGATCGTAAGCGTCCTCATGATGAAAGTCGTGCTGCTGAGCTCTCTCCCGGCGCCGGTGTTGTACTCGGCATTGTTGATGTTCCCGGCAATCGGCCGGGGTGGGATGGTGTGGGGTATGTGGATGGCCCCTTACGCCCGGCCAGAAGGCGGGACGGGCGAAGCGTTTTTTCGAACGCTGGGCCGGCGTCACGTCTGGCTTGCCACCATCCTTCTCGGTACGTGGGCAGTGCTGTTCACCGGCTGGGCGTCGCTCATCTTGCTGGGGCTGGCCGTGGGAGCAACCCGACTGTTCGTTGGCTATTGCGACCGGCGTATCGGCGGCATGACCGGAGATACGCTCGGGGCGTTGAACGAGCTGCTGGAGCTGCTGACCCTTGCCTTATATTATCCGCTCAGCCGATGGCAGATGTCTCCAGCGCCTGTCGTGAGCCCCAGATTTTTCTGGTGATGGAAGGCTGTCAAGGTCGGTTTGAAGTTCGCCTCCCCGGATGCAGTGACGGAGGCGATAACAGGGACTAAGGGGCAGGGTGATGTCGCCGTCCTGGCGACATGGTGAGACACGAATGACTACGGACTCAAAAGCAGACAGCGTGGGGACCGTTTACCTCGTCGGCGCCGGGCCTGGAGACCCAGAGTTAATCACGGTGCGCGGCCAGCGGCTGCTCCAACAGGCCGATGTCGTCATCTACGATCGACTCGTGCCGCCGCAACTCTTGCGACAGACGTTACCGCAAGCTGAGCTGATCTATGCCGGGAAATCGCCGGGTCACCATGTGCTGCGCCAGGCGCAGATCAATGCGTTACTGATCGATCGCGCCCGTAAGGGAAACCTCGTAGTGCGCTTGAAGGGGGGCGATCCCTCCGTGTTCGGTCGCGCCGGAGAAGAGATGGCGGCGTTACGCCAGGCCGAGATCCCCTACGTCATCGTTCCCGGCGTGACTTCCGCGGTGGCCGGTGCAGCCGGTGCAGGTGTGTCCTTGACACGACGTGGCGTCTCATCAGTGGTTGTGCTGGCCACGGGGACCGAGGCTGAAGATGGTGGCGCGCCTGGGTCGGGGACGAAATGGAACGCCCTCGGAGACATCGGTGGGACTCTAGTGTTTTACATGGCCGTCAAGCAGTTGGCGAATATCACCGCTGCGTTGATCCGCGCCGGCCGCCCCCCAGAGGAACCCGCCCTGGTGATCCAGGAGGCTCACACGCCTCGCGAGAAAGTCGTCATCGGCACGCTGGCTGATATCGCCGCCAAATCGCGCGCCGCCGCCATCCAACCGCCTGCCTTGCTGATCTGTGGTGGGGTCGTACGGCCGTAGGCTACGAGGAGGTGCATACGATGTCCCATGTCCGCGAGCGGTTCCGTAGCGTGCTGGCCAGGCCTACCTGCACCCTGGCGGCGAATATTTTTGACCCGTTGTCGGCCCACATCGCCCGCATG
>Ga0081538_10003381_pt1 | contig 15101 bp, 12 predicted proteins | sample TabmetS5T2R1_FD_71022 | JGI IMG/M metagenome (GOLD analysis project Ga0081538, IMG submission 71022) | Tabebuia heterophylla rhizosphere microbial communities from the University of Puerto Rico - S5T2R1 | ecosystem: Host-associated > Plants > Roots > Rhizosphere ... | reverse complement strand
CCGCCGCAACGCTGCGTCGACGGTCGCATATCCCAGCGGTGTCAGCATCCCGTCCAAGATCCCGGTGCCGCGCATCCCCGGTGACAAGTGCACCCGGCGCAGGGCCTCGTCATGGTCGGCATCACGCTCGACACCGTCGGGGTGGGCGTGCTGACGCCAGTACTCGATGGCCCGGACGAAGTCGGCCCACGACATGGTGCGGGCGTGGTCGACCAGGAGGGCTTCGTCACGACCGAAGTGCTCGGCGGTACGGCCGCCCGCCAGCGAGGCCAGCACCATGGCGTGGCGCTCGGAGATGTCGCCGGCAGCGAGGGCCTCGGCCGTGGCGGGCATGGTGCGCAGCCGCCGGCCGAGCCACACCTCGGCCCTGGCCTGGCCGACGGGGAGGCGGCAGCGGTGCGCCACCCACGCCCCACAGGACCGGGACCCGTCGTCGGCCCACACCCGCCGGGCGTCGGCAGCGGCGGTGATCCGAGTGACGGCGGCGGCCAACCGCGTCTGCTGGCGATGGAGCTCGACGACCGCCTCGACCAGCTCGGTGTCCGCCAAGGTGTCGGCGTCGACGCCGAGCAGTCCGTCGACCACGGCGGCCAACCGAGCGGTCATTTGGCTCGAGGCGCTCTGGGCAATCGATTCGAACATAAGTTCGATTTTAACACATGAATTGGCGGCCCACAAACATCAATTCACCGGTTTCGTTGAGTTAAAAGGCCCTCCAAGATGAAGTGTGGGGGCGTGTCGGCTGCTGGTTGAGTGTTTGACGGTCCGCGTGCACAGTCAGCGGCCTCGCCATTGATGCGGCTGCTCAACGGCTACATCAAGAGGAGGCCCCTGATGGATCGCGACGGTACTGGCGTGTCGGCGCTGCTCGGGCTGGGCGGGTTCGTCGTGCGCGGCAGCTGCTCGAGGGACGACGGGCAAGTGGTGGCAGGCAGTGCAGACAACCGAGCAGCGGGCCTGGTGCCCGTCCTGCGACGTGCGGGCGACCGGCCACGGACGCCGCTGTGTGGTAGTGCGGGACCGCCGATCGCCGATCGGCCGGTGGTGCTGGTGTGGGCCAAGCGCCTGTGGCGCTGCGCGACGCCGGCGACCCCCAAGGCGAAGTCGGCGCCGCCTACCTGCAAGGAGCTACTGCGCGACACCTACCTCGCCGCCAGTGCTCTCGAGGCCCGTCGGAGGCTGGTCGCCTTGTACGACTACGCCACGCCAGCGACGTACCCGAGCTCGAACGCCTCGCCCGCACCATCGCCCGCTGGGAGACACGGATCCTGCGCTGGTACCACACATGGCTCACCAACGCCACCAACCTGATCGTCAAGAACATCAAGCGCCTCGGCTTCGGGTTCCGCAACTTCGAGAACTATCGGCTCTGGCCCCTCCTGCGCTGCGGCGCCCCATGGCAACATCTACCCATCGCATCAATACGACCCCGCCAACCGCGCATCAGCGCAGAGAGCCGGTACGGCCCCCTTGGAAGTCGGCTCTCACGTGATGAACTGATAGGGATGTGGGCCAAGCGCGTGTTGAATCGAGGGCGTCCACCAGACAGACCGTGCCACGCCCTTTGTGTCGCCGAACAGTCGGGCGTCGCCGATGAGTTCCGGGCCGCCCGCCGGTCTGAAAAGTACGTCCCCGGAGCGCCTGCGACCTACCCCCTCCCCAACTGACCCCGATCGGAGTGACCATGGACCAACCGACCACCCATCTCGACCCGCGCTTCAGCGAGCCGGACACCAACCCGACCTCGTGGGAAGCGACCCGGGAGGTGCTCGAGACGGCCGAGCTCGCCTGGATCTCGACAGTCCGCGCCGACGGACGCCCACACGTCACGCCCCTGGTGGCCGTGTGGCTGGACGGCGCGTACCACTTCTCCACCGGTCCCACCGAGCAGAAGGGCATCAACCTGGCGACGAATCCGAACGTCGTGCTGACGACGGGTTGCAACCACTGGGACCAGGGACTCGACGTGATGGTGGAGGGCCAGGCCCGGCGGGTCACCGACCGGGCCACGCTCGAACGGCTGGCCAAGGCCTGGGCCACCAAGTGGGACGGCTTTTGGCAGTACGAGGTGACCGACGAGGGCTTCCGCCAGCCTGACCCGACCGGCGATCCGGCGGACGCCGGCAGTGTCCACTCGCTCGTGTACGCGGTCGAGCCGTCGAAGGTCCTCGCCTTCGGCAAGCGCCCCTTCACCCACACCCGCCATCTCCCGCCATCCACCTAGCTCCTCGTGTCCGGGGGCGGCGACAGTGCGGAATCGGCGAACGCGCCGGTAAACGCGTCGGCGGGAGGCCGCCTACCAGGCCGTCGACGTGGTGGCCGCCTCGGTGGCGCTGCGGCCGTCGAGGTAGACGAAGCCCTTGGTGCCGTCGACGGTGATGGTCTGGCCCGTCTTGATCGTCGTCGTGCCGACCTCGGTACCGACCACGGCGGGGACGCCGAACTCACGTGCCACGATCGCTGTGTGCGACAGGACACCACCCACGTCGGCGACGATCGCGCCCGCGACCGAGAACACCGGCACCCATGGCGGCAGGGTCATCTCGCACACCATGACCTCGCCGTCCTCGAGCGCGGTCGCCTCGTCCAGCGATCGCACGACCCTCGCCGTCCCGGTGTAGACCCCCCGGGAGCCGGCGACGCCCTTGAGCGCACCCGGATCGGCGCTCTCCTCGGGCGGGACCATGCCGAGCAGGCGGTACACCAGCGCGTCCATGAACGGGTCGGGCGCATCGGGCGGCGGTGGCGGGTTGCCGAGCGTGGTGGGCGCCGGCACCCGACTGGCCGCCTCCACGCTGGCCCGCCGCTCTGCGACCCTCTCCCGCTGGTCGCCGCCGTCGCGGAGGGCGGCGACGACCTCGTCGCGGCAGAGGTAGAAGACGTCGTCGGGCCGGTCGAAGACCCCCTTGGTCACGAGCCGCTCGCCGACGGCGAGTGCGAACCGACGGAACACGCTGATGAAGAGTTGGTCGATGTAGAAGGCGTGGTCCTCGGTGAGCGGGAAGCTGTAGCGCGCCGCCTCGTACAACTCGTCGAACTTCGCCAGAGTCTCGGGGTCGTCGGCGAGCTTGGCGCGGGCGGCGTCCAGGAGCTCCATGCGCCTGGCGACCTTCTGCTGGTAGATGACCTCGGGGTCGTCGCTCTCGTCGAGCTCCATCATGTTGGCGATGCTCGCCAGCGGGATCGACGGGTTCTCGCGCCACGGCACGTCGGCGAGGTCGTACACGGCGTCGTGGCGCCAGCCGTAGTCGAACAGGAACTCGTCGAGCTTCTGGCGGAACGCCCGGCCCTCCTCGCTGGCGTCGAGCCTGTCCGGAATGTCCTTGGGCTCGGTCGACTCGAACAGCTCCTTCAGCGTCGGGCTGGCGAGGGCCATGCGGCTCAGCGCCCACAGCCCGCGGCTGGCGTCGACGGACGTGGTCTGGAAGCCGTGGAGAGTCTGGTAGGACTCCGTGGGATCGTCCGGCTTCATGATCGTGTCGTAGAGATCGCAGAACGCACTGCTGGACAGGAGCACGAAGTTGATGTGGCCGTGGATCCACCACTGGTACCGCATCTGATCGGTCAGCTCGTCGAGCTTGGCGATCAGCTCGTCGTCGCTCAGCCCCGAGTAGTCGGCGGTCTTCAGCGGAAGGTTGTTGGCGATGACCTCCGGCTTCCACTCCTCTTCCCACGTCTTGCCGACCCCGGCGACCATGGTGTCGAGCTTGCCGTGGTAGCGCGTCATCCGGTCCGCTATCTCGGCCTCGTCGGGGATGGGATGGAAGGCCACGTAGAAGTAGTGGTTGACCTCCTTGGTGCTGACCATGATCGGGCAGTCGTACTCGGCCTGCGCCTTGGTGAAACCCTCGGCCAGGGTGCGCACGACGAGATCGAACGACAGGGGGGTGACCGGTCGGGGGGCGTGCATCTTGTCCAGGGCCCAGAACCCCTCGATCTCGTCCGGGCCAGGGAACGTGATCTCGTCGTTCGTCGTCGTCACTGTCGACCCCCTACTGCGACCGGCCCGCCCACACACGGGACCGGGGTCACTGTAGTTGAGAGCACAGAAACATCAGGGTGCCTGACGTGTCCGAGCGCCCATTACCGTCGGCGGCGATGGACCTGTTGACGCCCGGGCGGCCGGACTGGCGGGCCGTGCTCGCGGAAAGGCGGCCACCCCGCCGAAGCGACGCCTCACACCGCCTGGTGCTCCTGGGGACGGCGGGCGGCTCGAACCCCAAGGCGACCCGCGCCGGATACGCCAACGCGATCGTGGTGGACGACGCCGCCTACCTCGTCGACTGCGGAGAGGGTGCCCACCGCCAGCTGTGGCGTGCGGGGTTGACGCTCAACCCCAACCTCGGGCCGGACCGGCCCTTGGTCCGGGCCGTGTTCGTCACGCACCTCCACGCCGACCACATCGTGGACTTGGCCAACCTGCTCCTGGGGAGCTGGCCGCCGCAGGCGATCGACGTGTACGGCCCCGGCCCCGCAGGCCTCCCGATCCCGGTGTTCCCGCCCGGTGACGAGCGGCCCCTGGTGTTCCCGGATGCGCCCACTCCCGGCATCCGGACCACGGTCGATCACCTGCTGCGTGCCCACGCCTACAACATCAACCTCCGCATCGCCGACGAGGGCCGCCGGAGCATCAAGGAGTCGGTGCGGGTCCACGAGGTCGGCGTCGCCCGCGACGGGCTTGCGCCCGACATCGACCTCGGCTGCACCGGCGCCGGCGCGACGGCGGCGGCGCCGGAGATGGATCCCGTGGTCATCCATCCCGAGGACGACCACGGTGTGGAGGTGAGCGCCGTCCTGGTGCAGCACGCTCCGGTGTTTCCGGCCTTCGGCTTCCGCTTCGACACCCCGCAGGGCTCGGTCGTGTTCTCGGGCGACACCGCGCCGTGTGGCAACGTCGTCCGGCTGGCCCGCGGCGCCGACGTGCTGGTCCACGAGGTGATCGCCATCGAGCTGCTGGGCCAACGCCTGCGCCGGCTGCCCAACTTCGAGGCGATCCGCAACCACTTGGCCAGCTCGCACTCGACCCCCGAGCAGGTCGGCGCGATCGCCAGCGAGGCCGGTGTCGCCACCCTGGTGCTTTCGCACCTGGTCCCCGGTGACGTCGACCTGACGGAGGCGGACTGGGAGGCACGCGTGCGCCCGCACTTCGCCGGCGACATCGTGTGCGGCGTGGACCTGGACGAGTTCGCTCTCGGGCCTCCGGTCGCTAGTGGGACCTGACTGGAGAGTCGGTGTCCAGCCGCACCAGGAAGTCCACGGCGCGGCCGAAGATCGCCTCGACCTCGGCGTCGCTGGCGCCGCCGAAGAAGTGGTCCGCGCCCGGGACCGACTCCAGCTCGACGGGCGCGCCCGCGGCCCGCAGCGCATCGGCCAGGCGGACGCTCTGGTCGTGAGGCACCCAGGTGTCGTCTTGGCCGTGCTGAAGGAGGAACGGCGGGGCGCCGCCATGGACGTGCGCCACCGGGCTGGCGGCCCCGGCCCGGTCGAGGTTCTGGCCGATGGGGCCACCCAGCAGGTAGGCCTCGTAGCTGTCGGTGGCGTCGGGGTCGAGCGCGGTCAGGTCGGTGACGGGGTACCAGCACACCACGCCGGCCACCGCCGGGGCGCCGGCGACCAGCGCGGCCAACGCCGCCAGGTTGCCGCCGCCCGACGCACCCCACAGGTACGTCCGCTCCGGGACCACGCCGAGGCCGCCGGCGTTGGCCTGGAGCCAGCGCACCGCCTCGAGCGCGTCGTCGAGCTGGGCGGGAAACAGCGCTTCGCCGCTGAGGCGATAGTCGGGCGCAGCGACGACGAACCCCGCGTCGGTCAGCCGCTCGAAGGCGCCCGGCGACCACCCCCTGGTCTCCCGGGGAGGCCGGCTCCGATGGCTCACCCGCCAGCCGCCGCCGTGGATGTACACCAGCAGTGGCCGCAGCTGGCCGGGGTCCCCGGAGGCGCCCGGCGTGTAGACATCGAGCTCCAGGCCCCGGAAGCCCTCCCGTTCGGCGAACACGATGGCCTTGTCGACGTGCACCGCTGCGCTCCGGGTGTGAGGTTGTCAGGTTCCCTGGCATTCTGACACCGGCCCGTCGAGCCCGTAGGGTCGAGGCCGGCGGCCCGCCGCAGCAGCACGAGGGGAGGACCGGTTGGGCAGCATCCTGGGCAACCGGGTGGCGCGGCTGGAGGATCCCCGCTTCCTGACCGTGGGCGGAACGTACGTCGAGGATGTGGTGCTCCCGGACGCGGCCTGGCTGACGTACGTCCGCTCGTCGGTGGCCCATGCGCGGATCACGGGCATCGACGTGTCCGGGGCCAAGACCGCCCCCGGCGTCCTCGCCGTCCTGACCGGGGACGACCTCGCCGAGTTGGGCCTGGCGCCGCACGCCAGCTCGGGCCTGCCCGAGGGGATGCGGCGGCCGTTCGTGGCACGCGGCGTCGTCCGGTTCGTTGGCGAGGCGGTCGTCGCCGTCATCGCCGAGGACCGGGCATCGGGGAGCGACGCCGCCGACCTGGTGGTGGTCGAGTACGAGCCACTCCCGGTGCTGGTGGATCCCGAGGCCGCGCTGCGGGACGAGCAGTTGTTGTTCCCGGACGTCGGCACCAACGTCGTGCAGCGGTTCGCGTCCGGCTCCCAGGCGGACTTCGGAGGCTGCGAGGTCGTGGTCGAGGAGCGGATCGTCAACCAGCGCCTGACCGCGGCACCCATCGAGGGCCGCTCGGCGGCGGCGTACTGGACCGACGACGGGCGCCTCGTGCACTACGCCGCCTGCCAGGGGGCGCACCCCACCCGCGACCTGCTCGCGACCGTCTACGGGCTGGACCCCTCGCAGGTCCGGGTCATGGTCCCCGATGTGGGCGGCGGGTTCGGCGCCAAGTCCCGGACCTTCCCGGACGAGGCGGCGCTCGGGCTCTACGCCCAGGTGGCCGGCCGGCCCGTCCGCTGGACCGAAACCCGCACCGAGAACATGGTGGCCATGGTCCACGGCCGGGGGCAGATCCAGCACGCCAGGCTCGGCGGCACGCGCGACGGCCGCATCACCGCGTACCAGCTGGACGTCGTGCAGGACGCCGGGGCCTACCCGGCCCTCGGCGCCCGGTTGCCGGCGATGACGATGCTGATGACCACCGGTGCGTACGACATCGCCAATGCTGGCTTCAGCGGCGTTTCGGTCGTCACCAACACCGCCCCCACCGCCGCCTACCGGGGTGCGGGCCGACCCGAGGCGGCGGTGGCGATCGAGCGCATGGTGGACCGGTTCGCGGCCGAGCTCGGGATCGACGCCGCCGAGGTCCGGCGCCGCAACCTCGTCGCCCCCTTCGACGACCGCTACACGACTGCAATCGGGACGGTGTACGACGTCGGCGACTACCCGGGAGCGCTGGAGCGGGTGTTGCGGGCCGCCGACTATGGGGCCCTGCGTGCCGAGCAGGCCCGGCGACGGGACGCCGGGGATCCCACCGCGCTCGGCATCGGCATCGCCACCTACGTCGAGGTCACGGGTGCCGCGGGCGGTGGCGAGTTCGGCGCCGTCGAGCTCGACGCCGGTCGCATCCGTGTCCGGAGCGGGTCGACGCCGACCGGCCAGGGCCACGACACCACCTGGGCGATGGTCGTGGCTGACCGGACGGGCGTGGCGCTGGAGGACGTCGAGGTGCTCCACGGCGACACCGAACGGATCCCCCGCGGCGGCCTGACCGTCGGGTCCCGGTCGGTGCAGCTCGGTGGCGCCGCCATCGCCGCCGCGTGCGACGCGCTGGTGGAGCTGGGGCGGGAGGCGGCCGCCGAGCTGCTAGAGGCGTCGATCGACGACGTGGTGCTCGATCGCGATGCCGGTCGATTCCACGTCACCGGTGCGCCGGCGCGGGCCGTCTACTGGGCCGCCCTGGGGAGCCGGGCCGGAACGGGCAATGGCAGGGCGTTGTCGGTGGAGGCGGATCACCTGCCGGTCATGCCGACGTTCCCTTTCGGCGCGCACGTCGCGGTCGTCGAGGTGGACACAGAGACCGGCGCTGTCGCCCTCCGGCGGATCGTCGCCGTCGACGACGCCGGCCGGATACTGAACCCCGTGGTGGCGGAGGGCCAGGTGCACGGCGGCATCGCCCAAGGGGCCGCACAGGCGCTGCTCGAGGCGGTGCGTTACGACGCGGAGGGCCAGCCGCTGACCACCAACTTCGCCGACTACCCCGTGATCTCGGCGGCCGAGCTGCCGTCACTGGAGCTGGTGCCCATGGCGACGCCCACCTTCGTGAACGAGCTCGGCGCCAAGGGGATCGGCGAGTCGGGCACCATCGGCTCCATCCCTGCGGTGTACAACGCGGTGGTCGATGCCCTCGGCCACCTCGGCATCCGCCACCTCGAGACCCCGCTGACCCCCGAGCGGGTCTGGGCGGCGCTGTTGGGTCGCTGATCGTCGCCGGATGGGAGCGCGGCCGTGACGACGGTGTCGGACCTGTTGGAGGGGGCCGTGGCCGCGGCCCGGGCGGGTGGCGCCGTCCTGGTCGAGGGCCTCCGGCGCCCCAAGCAGGTCGAGCTCAAGACCGAGCGCGCCTCGATCGTGACCTGGGCGGACGTCACCGCGCAGGAGGCGATCCTCGGGGTCATCCGCGAGCGCTTCCCGGGCCACGCCGTCCTGGCCGAGGAGGATCACGCCGGCGCCGGCGGGGCAGAGGCGGCCGAGCCACGCGTCACGTGGCTCGTCGACCCGCTCGACGGCACGTCGAACTATGCCCACGGGGTGCCGTTCGCGTGCACGTCGGTGGCCGTGCGCGACTCCGAGGGCTTGGCGGCGGGCGCCATCTTCGATCCGTTCCGCGAGGAGCTGTTCACCGCCTCCCGGCGCGGGGGAGCGTGGCTCGGCGACGAGAGGCTGACCGTGTCGGCCGTAGCCTCGCCCGGCGCAGCCCTCGTCTGCACCGGCATCCAGTCCGACGACCCCGACGCGATCGCCGCCTTCGGGCGCCGCGTCGTGGCGCTGAGCCGGGCGTGCCGCGGGGTGCGCTGCGTCGGGTCACCGGCCCTGTGCCTCGCCTACGTGGCCGCCGGGCGCATCGACGCGTTCCTGGAACGGGACGCCACGTTCGCCTGGGACGTGGGTGCCGGGGCGCTGCTGATCACCGAGGCCGGCGGCCTCATCGAGGACCTCGACGGCGGGCCGCTCAACCTCGGTCCCGGTCTGGCCAACGTGCTGGCGAGCAACGGCGGCATCCACGCGGCGCTCGCGGGCATCGTCCGAGCGGCGGAGGTCGTGCCGGGGTGAACGGGCTGGCGGGCAAGCGCGTCGTCGTCACGGGTGCGGCACGTGGGATCGGGGCGGCGCTGGCCGCCGAGCTCCGCGCCCGGGGTGCGGAGCCCGTCACGGTCGACGTCGCGGCCGGTGCCGACATGACCTGCGACGTGAGCGACGCCGGGCAGGTCTCGGCGACGTTTGCCGAGGTCGGCGACGTCGACGGCCTCGTGAACTGCGCCGCGCTGCTGGTCGGTCGCAAGGCGTACGACGAGATCGACCTGGACGAATGGGATCGCATGTTCGCGGTGAACGTGCGGGGGTCGTTCCTGTGCGCCCGGGCCGCAGCGGCGGCGATGGGCGATCGGGGCGGGAGCATCGTGAACGTCGCATCGGAGACCGCCGTCACCGGTTCCCAGGGCTTCGTGCACTACGTGGCCTCGAAGGGCGCGGTCATCTCCATGACCCGAGCGCTTGCCAACGAGCTCGGGCCACGCGGCATTCGCGTCAACTGCGTCGCGCCCGGCTTCACCCCGACCCCGGGGTCGGCGGTGCTCGGCAGCTACGACCCGAGCCGCACACCTCTGGGCCGGGTCATGCGTCCCGATGACCTGCTGGGCACCTTCTGCTACCTGCTCTCGGACGACTCGGCCTTCGTCTCGGGCCAGACGCTCCTGGTGAACGGCGGCCGCATCCCGAACTAGGGACGCCGTCTCGGCGCGACGAGGCCGCGATCTCCCATCTCTACGGGGGCATCCACTTCCGGCCGGCAATCGAACGGGGGCTGGAGCAGGGCCGCTGCGTGGGCAGAGCGGTCAGCGACCTCCCCTTCCGCCGGGGCCGTCATCGTCGCCCCGACGGTGATTCACTGGCGGGGTGAGCGCACTCCGCGGCGACCACCCTGACCACGGTGACCACCGTGAGGAGCATGGGGCCGACGGCGACGCGGCGCCGCCTGTGCTCCAGTCGGTCGGCATCGCCCTGGACATCGTCGATGTGCTGGCGAAGGCGGACGAGCTCAGCTTGAGCGAGCTGGCGCGGCGGGTCGGCGTCGCGAAGAGCACCGCCCACCGCACGTGCGCGGTGCTGGCGCAGCGGGGCCTCGTCGACCGGACACCGCGTCGCGGCTACCGGCTCGGTCTCCGCCTGGTCGAGTACGGGCACCTGGCGACGGAGCGCACCGCCGTGGGTCAGCAGGCGTTGCCCCTCCTGGTCGAGCTGCGCAACACGCTGGAGGAGACCGTGCAGGTCGGCGTTGCGGCCGGGGTCGACGTCGTCTACGTCGAGCGCGTCGAGGGGCAGCGGGCGCTGCGCTATTCGACCAACTCGCGCCGCTCACCGCTGCACCGGTCGAGCGCCGGCAAGGTGCTGGCGGCGTTCAATCCGGAGCTGGCGGACGCCCGGCTGCGCGCCGGGCTGCCGCCGAGCACCGGCTACACCATCGTCGTGCCCGAGCTCCTGGTCGCCGAGCTGGCCCGGATCCGGGAGCGCGGCTACGCGCGCAGCGTCGACGAGACCGAGCTCGGGCTGTCGTCGGTGGCGGTGCCGGTGCGCGAGTCGGCCAGGGGGGCGGTGGTGGCCGCGATCTCGATGGTCGGACCCACACCCCGGGTGGTGGGCGACCACGAGGCACGACACGTGCGCGTCCTGAAGGGCGGTGCCCGCAGGCTCACCCAGGCCATCGCCGCGGGCGGCTACGCCATCCGCCCGGACTGATCACCCATCACGACGCGATGCCGAGCAGCTCCCGGGCCTTGTCGAAAGCCGCGGCGGCGGAGCCGGCGTCGACGTGGATCCCGATCATGCCCACGGCGCGGGCACCCTCGACGTTGTCCTCGGCGTCGTCGAGGAACACGATCCTCTCGGCGGCGAGTCCCAGCGCCTCGGCGGCGATGAGGTAGGCGTCCGGCTCGGGCTTGCCGACGCCGATGTCGGACGCGTCCACGAAGGCGTCCAGCTCCTTGAACGCCGGGCGCGTGTCGAAGAACGACCGGCTCTGGATGGCGTAGGCGTCGTTCGAGAGGACTCCGACGCGACGGCCCGCGTCCCGAGCGTCGCGCATGAGGGACAGCGCGTCGGCGTCGAAGAGCTCGTCGGGCACGAGCTCGGTGATCGCCCGGAACATCGTCCGCCAGCTGTCGTGGCCGGTCCTCCGCGCGACACGGTCCCAGTAGCCGTTCAGCGTCAGCGCGCCGGAGAGCTTCTCCTTCCACAGGGGATCACCCTCGGGGTCGATCGGACCTCGGCCCGGCACGGGCACACCGGTGGCCGTGGCGTAGGCGTCGAGCGCCCGCCAGGGGTCGAGGATCACCCCGCCGATGTCCAGCAACAGCCCGTCGTACATCTCTGGCACGCTCCGGTTCGTCGGAGGGAGGGGTCAGTCGGTGCCGCAGAACCGCGCCACGGCGGCGCTCGCCTCGGGAGCCTCGTCTAGCACCAGGTGTCCGGCGTGGGGGAACGTGACCAGGGTGCTGCGGGGGAGCAGCTCGACCCAGCAGCGGGCGAGCTCGACCGGCACGAGCCGGTCGTCCTCGCCCCACACCACGAGCGACGGGGTGTCGACGCGCCCCAGCCAGCGCGGCAGCACGCGGTCGAACGGGCGCTCCCACAGCATGATGGCGGTGGTCCGCATCTCGCGGTAGCGGTCGACGGTGAAGTCCACGTCGTTCGGATCGGCCGGCAGGTGCGGCGCGAGCGTGTCCATGCTGTGCACGAGGCGGCCCATGAGCTGTTCGGGCGGGATGCAGAACACGTCCTCGAACGCGACGCCGCGCCCCTGCAGGCCGGCCGGTGCGACCAGCACCAGGCGGCGCAGCCGGTGCTTCTGCTCGATCGCGAACCGCGCCGCGATCAGGCCCCCCAACGAGAGGCCGACGAGGTTGACGTCGGCCGTCAGCCCGAGCTGGTCGAACAGCTCGACGTAGTGCAGGACCAGGTCGTGCACATCCTGCAGCCCCTCCAGGTCGCCCGAATCGCCGTAGCCCGGATGATGCGGGATGAGCACGCGGAACCGCTCGGTCCAGGGCTCCGCGAATCCCCAACCGTGCCACGTGCCCGCGCCGTGCAGGAACACCAGCGGTGGCGCGGCGGTGTCGCCCGCCGCGAGCACGACCGTGGGCGTCCCGTGGACGAGGAGGTCGAGCCGCTCGAACGGAACGGTCGTCACCGGGGTCACGCTGCCTCCTTCTTCGAGCGGAGCCGGGGGATGACCTCTTCCGCGAACAGGGTCGTGTTCTTCACGACCTTCCAGTTCGGCATGTCGCCGAGGGTGAGGTTGAGGTTGAGGCGGCTGCTGCCCGACTCCTCGATCCAGCCGGCGATCGCGTCCGCGACCTTGTCGGGCGTGCCGGCAACGATCCGGTTGATGGCGACCAGGTCCTCCCAGTTGGCGGACCCGTGCACGTCGGGGGCCTGGATCCGCTTCCGGAACTCGGGCACGGTCACGTAGCCCGGTGGGTTCAGGTACCGCGGCGTCGTCCGCAGGGCGTTCTCGAAGAAGTACATGACATGGGGCAGGAACTCCTCCTCGGCCCGGGCGTCGGTCTCGGCGACGTAGGCCATCACGCCGATCGCCACCTTGTCGGGGGTCGGGTCGTGACCGTGGGCCGCCAGCCGCTCGCGATAGTGGTCGAACACCTTGAGCTGCGCCGTCCGGGGAATGAAGACGACCGAGTAGCCGAATCCGAGCTCCGCCGCCAGCTCGATGGTCTCGGGGGATCCGGTGCCGACGATGTAGCACTCGGGGTACGGCCGCTGCACCGGCCTGGGCCACGGGTTCAGGTACCGGTACGTGTAGAAGTCGCCGGCATAGGTCTGGGGGCCGTCCTCCGTCCAGCACCGCAGGATGATGTCGATCGACTCGCGGAACCGGGCGCGGGCGGTCGCGGGGTTGACGGCGTTGGCCCAGTACTCCATGCCGGTTCCGAGCGGGAAGGCGACGCGCAGCCGGCCGCCGGACATGACGTCGAGCATGGCGTACTCCTCGGCCAGGCGGTTGGGGTACCCGAGGTTCGGCGGGGTGCCGAAGACGCTGATCCAGCTCGTCGTCTGGGGAACGAGCGCGGCGGCGGTCAGGTTGGGCGCGGGGTTCATCGAGTACTGGGTGTTGTGGTGCTCGTTCAGCACCAGCCCGTCGTAGCCGAGCTTGTCGGCGAGCAGCATCTCGGACAGGTAGCGGTTGTAGAGCTCGTGCCCGGTCTTCGGGTCGTAGTTGGTGTTGGGGAAGTCGACCCACAGGGACGGACGCTCGCGGTGGTCGGGCGGCAGGTCGGTGTACGGGAAGAAGTGGAAGAAGTGGAACTCCGCTTGATCGACCAGACCCATCGGACCCCCCTCGGTCGGATGACGGTTTCGTTCGGTGGCGTGATGCCGACCCGCGAGGGCCTCAGTCGGCGCCGCGAGAATCGGCCAGGAACTCGACGAGGCGGTCGGCGACCCCGTCGGGCTCGTCCCATTCGAGCAGGTGGCCGGCGCCGGCGACGACCTCCACGGGCAGGCCGTGCTCCGCCCACGCCGCCGACCCGGCGACCGGGAGCAGCTCGTCCAGTTCGCCCCACAGCACCAGCGTCGGGCAGGCGATGCGATGGATGCGCCGGGCGTGACCCCGGTCGCCCAGCGGCCAGACCAGGCTGGCGGCGGCCACGTCCGACAGGTAGCGGGCCACCGGTCCGTCGTCGGGGCCGAGCTCGGCGAAGCGCTCGACGAACGGATCGGGCACGCCCTTGGCGAACAGGTGGCTCATCCGCTCGGTGGTGGGCAGGGCGAAGAGGTCGAGCCCCGGCTCCGCCTCGTCGAAGATGCCGAACGGCGCCAGCAGCACCGTCGCGGTGACGGCCTCGGGCCGGAACACGGCCAGATCGGCGGCGAGCATCCCGCCGATCGATGCACCCACGACGGCGCAGGGGAGGTTGTCGACGGAGGCGTCGAGCGCGTCCCACACGACGGTGAGCCAGCCCAGGTAGTCGTCGGGCGGCTGGAAGCCGGAGCGGCCGTCGAAGCCGGGGATCTCGGGGACGATGACGTCCCAGCCTGCGTGGCCCAGCGCGTCGAGGGCCGGCGAGTTGGCGGGGTGGCCGGCGATCCCGGGCAGGTAGACGACGGTCGTGCTCATGGTCTTGCCGCTCATGCCGGCACCGCGTTGGTCGGCCACCAGCGGTCCTCGGCGTCGGCGAACAGGCCCCGGAGCCCGGGGGCGACCTTCTCGCCGAAGAGCTGGGAGTTGTGGCGGGTGAGCTCGTCGCTCATGTTGCCGAACTGCAGCATCGTGAGCAGGTGGCCGCAGTTGAAGGTCCGGGCCACGTCCTCCAGCGTCTCCCGCACGGTGTCGGGGCTGCCGATCACGACGTAGCCCTTCTCGACCATCTCGTCCCAGGTGAGGTCGTGCTTGGCCTGCTTGGCCCGGACCACGGCTCGGACCTGCGACTGGTAGCGCGCGCGGGCCGAGGCCTCGGTGACGTAGCCGGGCGGGTCGGCGTAACCGGGATAGACGTGCAGGGAGCGGTTGAAGAAGTACTCGGCCGGCTCTCGGTACAGCCGGTACGCCTCCTGGTCGGTGTCGGCCACGCCGACGAACTGGAGAAATGCCAGCCGGTAGGGGTTGGGGTCCTTGCCGTTCTCCTCGACGCGGCGCCAGTAGCCGCCCACGGTCTCCTTGGCCATGAGGTGCCCGTAGTACGACAGGGCGGCGTAGACGTAGTCCCGGGTGGAGCAGTAGTCCCACGTCTCGACCGAGCCGCCGCCGGGGATCCAGATCGGGGGATGCGGCCGCTGCAGGGGGCGGGGCAACGCGTTCACGTAGCGCATCTGCGTGAAGCGCCCGTTGAACGCGAACGGCTCGGTGGCGGTCCACGCCTTGAGGATCAGGTCCACGCCCTCGTGGTACTTCCGGCGGAGGAT
>Ga0081538_10003380_pt1 | contig 15102 bp, 18 predicted proteins | sample TabmetS5T2R1_FD_71022 | JGI IMG/M metagenome (GOLD analysis project Ga0081538, IMG submission 71022) | Tabebuia heterophylla rhizosphere microbial communities from the University of Puerto Rico - S5T2R1 | ecosystem: Host-associated > Plants > Roots > Rhizosphere ... | reverse complement strand
TCGCGCTGGTGCGCGCCGGAGCACGGTTCGACAAGGGGGTGATGATCGAGCGTCCTGACGAGGCTCAGGAGGTCGCCGCGTGATCACGCTGGACGGGCGATCCACAACTCTTGACGATTCCTCCCCGTTCGGCCATAGCCCGCCCTGGGCAGGAGTCGCACCATGCCGGAGTGGATCTGGGTGCTGGCCGTGATCGTTGTGCTGTTTGCGGTGCTCATTGCCGTGCTGCGGGGTGCCCGACGCCGCTGAGCCCGACTGAGCTGGCCGGTCATGGCTGATGCTCTGGTTCGGCGAGCGCGGCCCGGCCTCCAGGCCGGATGCAGCCGGCGCCCACCGCCGTCGCTCCCCATGCGGGCACAGGGGTGGGCACACTGGCAGCCAGCATGTCGTCCAGGACCGAGGTGGTCAGCGTGGAGGCCATTGCACCCCTGGTGGCGTTGGTGGCGCTGCCGGTCTCGATCGCCCTGTTCGGCTGGCTGATATACCGGCTGCTCCGTCCTGGCGGCCGCCGCTGACCTGCCTGACGCTCAGTCATGGCGCACCCGCCCGCGGAGGGTGAGCAGGATGCGCGGGCGCGGGGTGGCGGGCAGGTCGACTTGAGGCCGATCCCAGCCGGCGCGGCTTTCCATCTCCCGGTGTGGCCGGCTAGGCTGGCCGCCGAGGGAAGGAGCGGCATGTTCAGCTTCGGTGTCAGCGAGCTTCTGCTCGTGGTGGTCGTGCTGGCAGTCCTGGTCGGTGTGGTCGCGCTGGGCGTGCGCCTTAGCCGTCGGTAGCCGTTCGCCGAGACCACCTCCTGACCTGATGGGCCATCCGCCCGAGCCAATGCGGGAATGCGGGCCGGCGCCGCCAGCGTCGCCACCGGCCAACGGCCCGAAGCCGCCGCAGCTCCTCGGTGGGATCCCAGTCGGGTTGCTCGCGCTGGCCGGTTTGGATGACGGCGGCGATGGTGGCCTCGTCCCGGTCGGCGACGGCCCAGCGAGGGCGAGCAGGATGCGGGGGCGCGGGGTGGCTGGCAGGGCCGGCACTTCGATCGGCTCGGTGGTCTGGCCGTCGTCGCTGGACGAGGCTAGGGCCAGCAGTGGCGCCGGTTCGTCTGGCTGGTTGAGAGCGGGCTGGGGTGCGGCCAGCGCTCCACCTGGGGTGGGGCGCCGAGGATGCCGTCGGCCACATAGACCGGTTCGGCCGCGCTCATCGCGGTGGCGCGCAGGGCGCTGGCCTCCTCCTGCGCCTGGGCCGGCACCGGGGCCTGCAGGACTGACAGTCTGACGGCCCGGCCGGCCTGGATGAGGAAGGCCTCGCCGGGATGCAGCTGGCGGACCTGGTTGGGGTCGACCCGGGGCCGGTCGACCATGTGGACCCGGGCCTGGCCGGCCGGGCCCAGGGGTCCAGCTGCCAGGCCTGCTCAGGCACTCGGACGGTGCCGGCTAGCTCGATAAGCCGGTCGGGGTCGGCCAGCTGATGCAGCACCAGCCCGCCGCCGATGGTGTGCAGCAGCCGCCATTGTTGGCGCTCATCCCCCAGGCCTTCGGGGGACTGGGCGCCGAAGACCACGGGGACGCCGACGTCGCGGAGCCGTTCGGCCAGGTGGATGGCCTGGTCGGTGCTGCCCTGGACCGCCGAGAACTCATCCAGGACCAGCAGCACGTCATCCCCGACCCGCGGCTTGCGGCGGGTGGCGAAGTGGCCGAGGTCTTCCAGGACCAGGCGGACGGCGGCGTCGGCGTCGGTGCGGCTGGCGATGGTCGGGATGGTCAGGACGGCCAGGTCCACGTCCTCCAGGCTCCAGCGGCCATCAGCGGTGCCGGCCAGGGCGCGGAAGAAGGCCGAATACCGGCCTCGGACCCCGGCCAGGACGGTGGGGTCGGCGGCGAGCTGCTCCAGATCCGCCTGGGCGGTCGGGTCGCCGCGCCACAGCTGCTGGAGCTTCTTGTGATCCAGGCGGCGCAGGAAGTCCTGGCTGTTTCGGGGTGGGCCCGAGGGTGGGGTGCAGGCCAGCTGGAGGGCCAGGGTGGCCATCCGCCGGTAGTAGAGGCCGTCCCCCTCGGCCGCCCAATCTTCGACGGCCAGGAGGCGGTTGGCGATGGCCATGCCGTCGCCGCGCCAACAGTCCAGGGCCTGGGTGGGCCAGAAGCCGACGGTGGCGCCGGGGTTGGCCAGCCGGTAGGCACAGGTGACCTGCCAGGCCAGCCCAGGATCGGTCCCTTTGCAGTCCACGAAGACCACGCGCATGCCCGAGCGGGCCGCGATCCACACGCGGCGGAGCAGGGTGACGGTCTTGCCGGAGCTGGGGATGCCGAGCACGGCCATGGCCAGGCGCTGCTCCCGCTCAGGGATAACGACCTCGGTCACTCGGCCGCGCTTGCGGAGCCAGGGATACAGGTCGCCGCCGGGGTAGGCGATCCCGAGCGCCGGAGGCTTGCCGGGGTTGGTGGGCTCGTGGTGGCGGCGGGTCGCCCGGGCCACGCTTCGGACGGCATGGACCTCGGCCACGAGGGCTTGGCGTTGGCTGTAGGGGCTCCACTCGGCCCCGGCGGCCAGCCGCTCCCCCCGGGCCACCGACAGGGCGCCGACCATGGCGCCGACCGGCATGCCGAGGGGGGCTTGGCAGGCGAAGATGGTCAGCGGCCAGGTCACCAGCGAGCCGATCCCATAGCCATGCAGGAGCAGCCACCACGGATGCACATGGAGGCGCAGCAGGTCGACCAGGCCATCGCCGGTGGCCTCGAAGATGGCCACCTCGAGGCCAAGGAGGGCCGCGGCGGCGAGGAACACCGCCCACCAGCCAACGCGGACCTGCCGGACGATGGCCGAGCGGACGACCAGGTAGGCGGCCAGGGCGACCACGCTGAACGACCACAGCACCAGGACGAGCAGGAAGGTGCCCAGGCAGCTGGTGCGCCGGGCCGCCCGCGGGTAGGTCGAGGAGGGGGCGACGTTCATGCCGCCCCCGCATACGAGACCCCCGGCAGCTCGGGCAGGGAGACGACAGTCACCCGGGACCAGGGTTCATGGCGGGCTCGGGTGGCCTCCTCCAGCACCGCCAGCCGCCGCCGCAGCCCTTCCTGGTGGCCAGCGGGGGTGAAGTAGGTGGTCTGGACCTCCCCCGGATAGCGGTGCTCGAACACCTGCTGGAGCTTGGCCAGATGCTTGGGGGTGAGCTGGACCTCGATGGTGTGCAACGGCGGCCCACCGCTGACCGCGACATCGGCCACGACCAGGCCGCCGTCGGGCCGCCACCAGGTCTCGCGGCGCTGGGCACGCAGCCGCGTCAGGGCCCGCTCCGAGACCCACTCGGCCTCGGGGGTGGCCGTCTCGATGGCCAGCCGCACGACCGCCACCGCGTGCAGGTGCTGGAGCTGGGAGGGGACCAGGGTCCAGGGCCGGTAGCCGCTGCCGGCGAGGTCGAGCCCGCCGCGGGTGGGGAGGATCCAGGTGCGGCCTAGGGCCCGCTGGGGCCGCACCCAGCCGGCGTGCAGCCAGCGGCGCAGGTGATACCTGACGGTGGCGTCGGAGAGCGCGGGCAGCTCGGCCCGGCGGCCGGGCGCATACTCCCAGCGATGCACCGTCCGCGGACCGTCCGGCGAGAGCCGGCCCAACAGCAGGCCCAGGGTGTCGGCCCGGACCGCGTACTGCTCCGCCACCCAGGCCAGGGCAGCCACATCTCGGTGGGTGGGCGCCCCTGTGGCCGGTGTGGCCGCCCCCACGGTGGCTGCTGAGGGTGCAAGCAGGGGCTGAAGCAAGGGGGTAGATAAGGGGTGAGGCAGGGGGGTGCGAGCGCAGGGGAGGGCCGCCACGGGGTTGGTGGCGGCCCATTCCTGCGCGTCCCCGCCACACCTACAGAGGCCGGTAAGCATGGTCCGCTGGGCACGGAGGGTGGCCGCGGTCACGGCGCCTCCCGGTGGTGCTCGGGCGGCGGCAGCATCGGCAGGGCCGGGCGGGCGGCCGGCGGCAGGGCACGCCAGCGACGCACGGCCAGGGTGGCTGGCGGCCTGGGTGGGGCGGGTGGTTGGTGCAGCCACCAGGCCGGTGCCCCAAGCGCCAGCGGCGTGGCGAGAATGGCGGCCAGGGTGGCGTACATGTCCAGCGGGCCCGGCAGGAGGTCCCTAACGTTGGCCGGCCACGCCGCCGCTGGATCACCGGGATGCTCGCGCAGACGAGCCAGGATGCGGGGCACCTCGGCCAATGGCACATCCGGCCAGCTGCCGGAGGCGAGCAGGCCGGCGACCTGACCCACCAGCCACACCAGCCCACCGATCACCACGACGGTGCCTATGACCACCAGCAGCAGGGTGTCGTTGGCCTGCTGATGCTGCAGCTGGGCGCAGGCCAGGCACTGGCATTGGGGCTGCTCAGGCCGCATCGCCACCACCTCCCCGATGGTGGGCGAGCAGGGCGCGGTCGCCGGCCCCGCCTTGGCGGGCGAACAGGCGCAGGGCGCGCTGTTGGCGGCGGCGGGTGGCCGTGGCGCGGCGGCGCCGGCAGGACGCGCAGCAGCCGGCGGGTGTGCCGGCTATGTCGAGGAAGTCCTCACAAGGCCTGACGGCCCGACAGGCAGGGCATCGTCGGTCGCCGGCCGGTTGGACCGGCAGGCAGGAGTCGCTAGGCTCGTGACGCATCACGAGGTTCCTTTCTTCGCGGCTGTGGAGGGGTTCGCTCGGGTGCTGGCCCCGGTGGTGTTGGCGCACTACCGGGGCCACTTCCTGGTGGTCGCTGGCATCACCTCCGTCGTCACGGCTGAGGAGGCCAGGGAACCACCCGGATGGACCAGCGACCAGCGCATCCAGGTGCGTTCCAGGTAGCACTCAGCTTGCTTGCTCAGGTTGCTTGCGTCGCAGGTGGCCTGAAGGTGTGTTCACCTGCAAAGTGGAATGCGGGCAACTGGGACGCTTGTCGTGAAGGCGTCGTACAATCTGAGACCCCACGCAGCCACGGGGGAGCCAGGTGATGGCAGGACGACGGCGCTGGCCGCCCAATGACCGTCTGGTGTACGAGCGGGAACGGCGCGCCTGGTCGCAGGAGGAAGCGGCCAGCCAAGCCAACCAGCTCGCCATTCGGCTCGGCCAGCCGGACCTGGTCTTCACCGGGCCGCAGTTTGGCCGCTGGGAGCGCGGCGAGTGCCGGCCCCGACCGCCCTACCTGGGCGTGGTCTGCCAGCTCTTTGAGGCCTCGGCTGAGGCGCTTGGGCTGTGTGACCCCCCTCCCTCAGACCGGTCTGCTCCCGCCTTAGATGGGTCTGCCGGAAGCGCGGTATCGTCGCCGTCGGACCTGCCTGGGGAGGGGGAGGGGAACTTGGACCGGCGCGCCGCGATGGCCTCGATGGCGGCGGTGCTTGGGGCGACGCTGTTGGAGTTCACCGGCGCGCTACGCCACTCCAACGTCGGCGAGCGCATGCTCGGTTACCTCGAGGCGTACGCCGCCCGTTTCGCCACCCAGTACGCGACCGTCGACCCCCATGAGCTGCTCCCGCCAGTCCAAGAGACGGTCACGGTGGTCCACAAGTACCTTGCCGGGCATCAACCGATCGAGCATCGGCGTCGTCTCTGCCGTGCCGCCGCCCAGCTGGCCACCGTGGCGGGCATGACGCTGTTCAATCTGCGGAACGAGCAACAAGCGCGCTGGGCGTTTCGCGCCGCCGGGGAGGCCGCCGCCGAGGCCGAAGACGATCTGCTCGGTGCCTGGTGGCCGCCAGCGAGTGCATCATCCCCACCTCCAACGATGACCCCTGGGAGGTGCTGGCGCTCACCCATCGAGGCCAGCGCCTGGCGGCCGGCGCCAGCAGCGTCGTGGTGGCCAAACTGGCCGCGTTGGAGGCCAAGGCCCACGCGAGTCTCGGCAATGACGGCGCAGCCCGCGCTGCGCTGGCATCCGCCAACCGCGCCATGGCCAAGGCTACGGCCAAGGAGCTGCAGCTTGGCGTGTTCGGCTTCCCCCCAGCCAAGTACTTCTTCTACGAGGGGACCTGTCATGTCCGCCTTGGCCAGCCTGACGCAGCGCTGACCGCATCTGAGCAGGCACTTGCGCTATACCAATCGACCAAGGCGTTCAATGAGCCGACGATTGCCCGCATCGACATGGCCATGGCCTACGCCAACAAGGGGGACCTCGACCACGCCTGCCAGCTCACCAGCCAGGCCGCTGCGATCCCGGTAGACCTACGCACTGGCCCCATCATGGCGCGCGTCCAAGAATTCTTCGCCGCCCTGGAACCGCGCCACGATGGTCTGCCGGCGGTCCGGGAGGTCCGCGAGCAACTCGCCCTCCCCCGGCCCACGCAGACAGATGGCGCATGAATCCCCACGCCCTTCGCTGGCGGCGAGCGGGGCCGACAGGGTGACTGCGCGCAGCTACCTGTTTGCGCCAGGCGATCAGGTCCGCAAGCTGCAGCACGCTCTTGAGTCGGGTGCCGATGCGATCATCGCCGACCTCGAAGACGCCGTGGCACCCTCGGCCAAGGCCAACGCCCGCCACCTGGTGGCCAACTGGCTGGCCCAACTCGACGGCGACCAGCCGCAGCTGTGGGTCAGGGTCAGCGGTTCTCCCCGGCTGCTCGTGGAGGATGTGCACGCCGTCGTCGGGCCGGCAGTGACCGGAATCTGCCTGCCCAAGACCCACGCCCCCGAGCAGCTTCGCAGCCTTGGTGAGCTGCTTGGAGCGGCTGAGCGACAAGCCGGCCTGGCCGAAGGCGCCCTCAAGGTAGTGCCGTTGGTGGAGTCGGCCGCCGGGTTGCTGTCGGCCCGAGCCATCGCCGAGCAGCCGCGGGTCTGGCAGCTTGGGCTTGGCGAGTTGGATCTGTGCGCAGAGGTTGGCCTGCAGCCCTCCGCCGACGAACGGGAGCTGCTGTCGATCCGCGTCCAGGTGGTCCTCGCCTCGGCCGCGGCCGGGCTGGCCTCGCCGATTGGGCCGGTCTCCACCGACTTTCAAGATCTTGATGGCCTGCGTCGCTCCACAGATGCCCTTCGCCGTCTTGGTTTCGGCAGCCGATGGGCGATCCATCCCGCCCAGGTACCAGTCATCAACCAGATCTTCACGCCTTCAGCAGACCAGGTGGAGGCGGCGCGGCATCTTGTGGAGCGCTATGACGGTGCGCTCGACCAGGGGGTCGGTGTGTGCGTGGACGAGGATGATCGGATGGTCGATGAGGCGGTTGTGCGCATGGCACGTCGAGTCCTGGCGCGGGCTCGCCCCACGGCCGAGAAGTCTGGTCTCGTTTGAGGATGACCGGCCGTCACGCCGTCGTCGTAAGAACCTTCTCTACAACGACTTCAAGGCCGGCCCTGCGGACGGCCGCCTCCGACGACCGTCCTCGGCCGGCAGCACGACCAGCAGCAGCGAACGCATACAACGCCAGTCATTTCACGGACCAATCAATCGAGGAGGAGAGACATGAGGAGATTGTTCATCACGGCCTCGACCGTGGCGCTGCTCATTGCCCTAGCCATGCCAGCGTCCGCGGAAGTGGAGCTTGTTCCCGTGGACTTCGCAGGGGCGGTAACGGCGGGAACCGAGCTGGTGCTGACCTGCCCGGAGGGCTACTTCGTACAGTTCACCGCCGAAGGACAGCCAGTGGCGTCCGCATCGTTCTACCGCAAGGTTCGCAAGATTCCCGTCGCTGAAGGCGTACCGCCACAGAGGGTGATCGCCGACGCCTCCGGTTACCCGGTAGGGGTCGCCTTTCCGGTTCCCAAGGGGGCCAAATACGCGGACGCCGCCCTGTGGTGTACCTCACCGGAGTTCACGGTGTCCTGGTCGGATCCCCCGCCCTATCCGTCTCTGACGAACATCACGATCAACTGCCCATTCACCTACCCATATCTGCTATCCGTCATCACGGTCGAGGGTGATGCCGACGCCAACCTGAACACCACGTCGGATCGGTACCCACTGTCCTACACGACAACCACCACAGGCGTCGTGATCAACAGCATCCAAGAAGGTCACAGGTGGCTCGTTGAGATGACGTGCAGCGTGACACGGCCCACGACCACGTCCCTCAGGTGAGGCTCTCACCGGCTGCCGCGAGCCCTCCGGGCCCTTGCCCACGCGGAGGTGGTCGTCCGGGCCGGGCCTCACCCTCTGGCCGAGCTGGAGCCGTCGCCGCCAGGCGCGAGCATCGTCGCTCGTGCCGGCCGTGCCACCCGCGTGCCATGAGCAGCGGTCACGAGCGGTATGCAGCGGTCAGTCACGGTCACTCGAGACGACCGCTGCGCTGGGCTCCGGCTCCGTGACCTGGGGCGTTGAAGCAGGCCGAAACTGCATGGCATGCAAGGGGTCAAGGCCTGTTTGGACCCGGGTAAGTCACGACCCCCGACGTTCTCTCGTCATGTACCAGATGTCCGATTCGGTTAGTAACCGCCATACGGCTCTCGGGTTAGCGGATCCCACCTGACGAGCTGTTTCTTACGCAGATCCTACGTCGGACTCCGTACCGATTAACGCTCAGGCGTTGTACGCGCCAGCTGAGGTGCTTACGCAATTCATCGTATTCGTTCGTTCTGGAGGGTTAGCTTACTATGAGCTCCGAGAGGGAACGAAGCAGCTGCGGTCGGGATCGTGCGGATACGCCGCACCAGGCCAGGACGAGCGCAGGATCACCAGGAGCAGTCGCCACCGACCTCGATACGAGTGTGGCTGACAGGGTTGTCAAGGCTCCGGACCACGCCAGACCATCCAGAGGGACCAAAGGAACCCTAAACCTACAATTTGAGGCTGCTCACAGGAGTCGAGGGAGGTGCCTGTGGCCGAGGAGAGGGAAATTACTCAGGAGCAAGTACGAGCTCGGCTTGAGGCATTGAGAAAGGAGCTTGACAGGGGTCACTTTGAGCTGCAGAAAGTAGAGCAACAGCGGAAGTACTTGCGCGAAACGTTGTTGCGGATCGATGGGGCCGTTCAGGTCCTGGAAGAGCTGGCCGAAGGTCGCCCGGCTGAGCAGAATGGGGTAATGCCTCGTGGAGTGCGACCTGCGTCCCAGCCAACGGGGGCCCCGCATGGCGTGCCATAACTCAGACGACACATGGTTTGGGCGGTAAGGGCTGAGTTGGACTACTAGAGGTTCGACAATGGGACCTTCGTAGAGGGGGTAAGGCATGCCTTGGGAACTCAACGGCAATTCAGGCATCGGTGCAAATCACTTCTTAGGTACGCGGAATAATGCGGCCCTGATCATCAAGACCAATACTGACACTGCGCCGGCTAATCTGGAGGAGGTGGCTCGTGTTACCCCCTCATCCGCGACGGGGAGGGGCAGGGTCGGCATCGGGACGGCCAATCCTCAACGCGCCCTCCACGTGGAGGAGAACGGGATACATTGTGGTGGCGGCGGCTCAGGCTATTCCTTTAGCAACCGCGAGACGGCAGCCTTTGTCCAGAATCCTGGTGCTGGTGAGCGCTGGGTATGGTTTGCCTCGGCAGGCGTAGCGCGGCTCTGGTCGGGAACCGAGAAGTTGACGGTGACGCCCGCCGGTGACGTAGGAATCGGCATCGGGACGGCGAACCCTCAACGCAGGCTCCATGTGGAGAACACCGAGATCCATAGTGGTGGCAGCATAGCGGGCTTGTCGTTTGGCAACCGCGAGACGCCACAGTTTGTAAATGGTCCCGGCGCCGGTGAGCGCTGGGTATGGTATGCCTCCGCCGGCGTAGCACGGCTCTGGTCAGGCAACGACAAGGTAACAGTGACGACCGCCGGCACCCTGACCGCAACAACCAAGAACTTCAGAATTAATCACCCGCTTGATCCTGAGCGCCGCTTTTTGATCCATGCCTGTCTTGAAGGCCCGGAGAATGCTGTCTATTACCGAGGGCAGGGCCGGCTCGAGGGCGGACACGCTCGGGTTCAGCTGCCCGACTACTTCGAGGCATTAGCCCGCCCCGACGGCCGGACAGTAATCGTGACGTCCTGCTGTGAGGAAAACGAACCCATCAGTGTTCTCGCGGCATCTGGCATCGTCAATGGTGCGTTCAACGTGCGGGCGGCCGATGACCGCAATCCAGAACAGCCATTCTACTGGGAGGTCAAGGCAGCCCGCGCCGACGTAGAATCGCTCGAAACTGAAGAGTACAAGGCCGAGGATAGAAGCGCAGCAGCCCGCGGGCTGGCACGGGTCGGACCAACAGGGACCTGATCACCAAGGACCAGATTCGCCCTAGACCCCGGTCATCTGACACGAAGAGGACGCATATCCGGCTAGGCATGCTCCAGGAGTTCCCCGAATTGCTCCAGAACCTTGGTGGAGCACGGAGTACGGCAATGCGCCGACAGTCGAGTAAGGGTGACGCCCGCCGGGCGTCACCCTTGGTTAGGTTCGAGGCTCGGTCAGAGGATGATCTTCAGGGTGAGCGGCTCATCGCCCTGTTCATTGGTCCCGAGGTCTGCAGCTCGCCGTGGGCGGTGCGGCAGGCGCCAGTGCCGCCGGTGATGGCGATGGTGACCGGCACCGGGCCGGTGCGGTCGACCAGCCCCTACACGGTGATCTGGCCCCTTGGGTCGCTACAGGGAGCCGACTCCCTGTAGCGAGGGCTTCCTATGGCGTTCTTGAATGTTGGTGTGCGGGGAGCTTGATCCCCGAGGTTGTGCTGGGCTTATGTCCGCACCAAGTCCGTGCCGCAACGGTTGAGTGCAGGGCCTTGGCAGCCACGAGCAGAGGCTGAAGCGTTATAGGCCGTAGCGCTCTTTGGTCCTGGGGCCGGCCGGGTCCAGTAAGGGCACGCCCCGTTCAGCCCGCAGCGCCTGGACCTCATCTAGGTGCCCTCGGACCCAGGCGGCTTCCTCGGGCGAGATGCGCCCCCGATGCGGCAAGCCCCACTCCACCTTGCCCCTGCGGCCAGCTTGGCCGTCCCTAGTCCCGCGGCTGCGTCGGCGTGCCTGCGCTGGGCCTTGCGGCTGCTGGGCGGCCACGGCGTTCATCAGCACAGTGTTCATGTCGCCGCCTGCGGCCAGCTGGTTGAACCGGTCCACCGACAGCAACGCCCGCTGACCGCTGCGCTCCCCCGGCTGGATGACCTCAATGGAGACGTATTGCTCGCTGTCGGGCAGCTCTCTGAGTTCCTGGGGTAGGACATCGAGGGTGATGGGTCCTTGGCATTGGGGGTGCTCGTGCACAATCAGCTTCGCGAACTGCTCCTCGCCAGCTTGTTGGCCGGAGAGGTCGGACACGCGGACTTGCTTGACCGCCACGGCTGGCCTCCATTGGTCGGGGGGTCGCAAGCGTAGCAAGAAAGAGTGACTCTCTGGCTTGGAAGGCCGTCTGGTGCGGATATTCAGCTCCAAGCACTAAGCGCCATTTAGTCTACATTCGGCTGGATCTTGCTGTCTGCCCTGGTCACGAGCATGATCACCACCGCCGGCCCGTAACGCTGGCCGGTGACGCGCTCCATCGAAGCCGCGACACTGATCCCTGATCCGCCGTCCTCGACATGTTCCCTGGAGAGGTGAGACGGGAGGCGCTCATGGCCAGGGCCGCCAGACCAGTTGGTGCCAGACGGCTCGGGCTTCGGGTCGGCGGGAGGCCCCTCGGCCAGCCGATCGATGTTCGCATCTTGGCCTTCGACCGGGACGGCCGCATGCAGGCATCGGCCATACAGACAGGCCGATTCGAGCCGGCGGACCACGCATCCTGGTATCGGCGGGTTCGCTGGGAGGTTCGCCAGGCCATCCGGAGAGACCAAACGGAGCTGGATCTGTCCGACTTGGCCCTGACGGAATTGCCTTCTGAGCTTGCCCAGGCCACCAGCCTCCAGCGGCTATTCCTCGCAGAGAACCTCCTGACCACGCTGCCCACCTGGCTCAGTCGGCTCACCAACCTCCAGGTGCTGGTCGTTGCCAGCAACCAGCTATCCACGATCCCGGCAGAGCTCGGCCAGCTGACCAAGCTGCAACGCCTGGACGTCTCAATCAACGAGCTGACCGCGGTGCCGGCCTCGCTGGGCCGACTCGCCAGCCTTCAATATCTGGATCTCTCGAGCAACGAGCTGACCGTGCTCCCCACAGAGCTCGGCCAGCTCACCAAGCTGCGACATCTGGACCTCATGAGCAACCAGCTGACCGCGGTCCCGGCCTCGCTGGGCCGGCTGACCAGCCTTCAACACCTGGACCTCACGGGCAACCAGCTAACCAGTCTCCCCACAGAGCTCAGCCGGCTGACCGACCTCCAATTCCTTTCGCTCTGGGCCAACCAGCTGACCAGGCTGCCGGACTGGCTCAGGCAGCTCACCAACCTCCGGGTGCTGAAGCTTGCGGGCACCCAGCTGAGCGCGCTACCGGCCTGGCTCAGCCAACTCACCAACCTTGAGCAGCTGGATCTCTCGGACAACCCGCTAAGCGCGCTACCAGCCTGGCTCGGGCGACTCACCATCCTCGAGCAGCTGGAGCTGTGGAACCTCCAGCTGAGCACACTGCCCGCAGAACTCGGCCGACTTACCAACCTCCAAGAACTGCTCCTCACGGGCAACCAACTGACGACGCTGCCCACCGACCTCGCGCGGCTCAGCAAGCTCGAAGAACTCGTCCTCTCACGGAACCAACTGACCACGCTGCCCACCTGGCTCAGACAACTCAGCAGCCTCCAAGGGCGGTACCTCTCGGGCAACCAGTTCACCGCTCTCCCCGCCGAGGTCGGCCAGCTCGCCACCCTTCAATACCTGTTCCTTTCCGAGAATCAGCTGACGACGCTGCCCGCCGAGGTCGGCCAGCTCACCAACCTCCAGCAGCTGGAGGTCCAGGACAATCAGCTGACGACGCTGCCGGCCGAGTTCGGCCAGCTCACCAGCCTCTGGGCGCTGGACCTTTCGGGCAACCAGTTGACGACCCTGCCGGCCGAGTTCGGGCAGCTCACCAACCTCCAGGAGCTAGACCTCAAGGGCAATCCACTTGAGGAGCCGCTGGCCAGCTTGGCTGCGCTGGGCATCCAGGACCTGCTCGCCTACCTGCGCGGCCTCCCCCCCACAGTGCCAAGCTCCGGGCAGTAAACTGCCATCTCGCCAGCCGGCTCCTACTTTTGCCCGCTCGGTGGGTTGAGGCAGATCAGCGGGAAGCCCAGGTGCGTGCAATCCCAGCAGGATGTCGGCGCGCCGCCCATAGCGCCCTGGCAGCCGCGGTAACCTAGCCACGCCAGGCCGTCGTCAGGCCGTCCGAGGTCGACTATTGGTGACAGACAACGGCAAAGGCTGAAACCTCAATCTGCAGGTTAACGGTCGGTTTCATGGGCAGCGGCCCAGGTCGCGATCGGCAAGCATCACCTCTACGACATCTGGTCAGCGGCATCATCGGGACATGAGGTGGCCTCGTCGTCCTCGCCGGGTTGCGTCGCTCACACCGCGCGGCCGGCAGTTCAGGCCTGCGCCCGAACCCTGGTGGGGCCGGCAGATCCCCTCCGAACCCGGCTTCGTTTTCTCGCCTGGCGGATGGACACCCCCACCGGGAGTCCTGCCGGCCTGGAACTGGCTACCATCCGAGGGCGCGGCACCGCGTCTTGACCTGGTGCCCTGGTGGGCGCGGGTCTGGTACCACCTGCCGTTCATCGACCGCTTCGCGTATGCATGGATGTGGCGGCATGGGGCCTGGGAGGTCCGGCCGCCCGAGACGGACCTGGGGCACAGTGGGGGCACGGACTGACGGCATCCAGCGGACAGTAGCGGATAGTCCCGGCAAGCGAATGCCCTAGTAGATGGCCGGGTGCGACGCCGAGGTATGACCTGAAGTTGTGGATCGGCTCCCTGCACGAGAGCGCGACGTACCCTCCTGCTTGACCAACCCAAGTGGGAGACCGGCGCGGCAACGCCGGTGAGGAGGGTGACGCCGCAATGCTGAGTGTAGTGGCCGACGAACGCGCGCGTGCCGTGCTGCGCGGAGACCTGGACGAGCTGGCCCGCGAGGGCGCCAGGCGGATGTTGGCTGCCGCGTTGGAGGCCGAGGTCGACGACTATCTGGCCGCCTATGCGGCCGAACGCGACGAGGCTGGCCGGCGGCTGGTGGTGCGCAACGGCCACGCGCGCGAGCGCGAGGTCACGACCGTGGCCGGCGCGATCCCGGTGCGCGCGCCACGGGTGGACGATCGCCGCACCGATCCGTCGACCGGCGGGCGTGCCCGCTTCCGCTCGGTGATTCTGCCGCCCTGGTGCCGCAGGAGTCCCAAGGTGGCTGAGGTGCTGCCGCTGCTGTACCTGCACGGGCTGTCCACCGGCGACTTCGTGCCGGCGCTGGAGCAGTTCTTCGGCTCCTCGGCGGGGCTGTCGGCGGCTGCCGTGGGCCGACTGCTTGCTGCGTGGCAGGCCGACTACCAGTCGTTCTGCCAGCGCGACCTGGCCGACCGGGACTACGTGTACGTCTGGGCCGACGGCGTGCACTTCCGGGTGCGGCTGGAGCAGGCTCGCCTGTGCTGTCTGGTGATCGTGGGCGTGCGCGCCGACGGCACCAAGGAGCTGGTCGCGGTGGCCGACGGCGAGCGGGAGTCGACCGACAGCTGGGCCGAGCTGCTGCGCGACCTGCGGCGCCGTGGGATGCGGGCGCCGGTGGTCGCGGTCGGGGACGGCGCGCTGGGGTTGTGGGCGGCCCTCCGCGACGTGTTCCCGGCCACCCGAGCGCAGCGTGACTGGGTCCACAAGCTCGCCAACGTGCTGGGCTGCCTGCCCGCCGCGGTGCAGGCCGGGGCGCGTAAGGCGCTGGCCGAGATCCGTGACGCCCCCGACCGGGACCACGCCGAGCAGGCGATCGAGGCCTTCGCGCGCGACTACGGCACCAAGTGGCCCAAGGCGGTGGCCAAGATCACCGACGACGCCGAGGAACTGCTGTGCTTCTTCGACTTCCCGGCCGAGCACTGGCTGCACCTCAAGACCAGCATCCGATCGAGTCGACCTTCGCCACGGTCCGGCTGCGGACCCGGGTGACCAAGGGCCCCGGCAGCAAGGCCGCCGGGTTGGCGATGGCCTTCAAGCTGCTGGAGGCCGCCCAGGACCGCTGGCGAGCGGTCAACGGCCCCCACCTGGTCGCGCTGGTGCGCGCCGGAGCACGGTTCGACAAGGGGGTGATGATCGAGCGTCCTGACGAGGCTCAGGAGGTCGCCGCGTGATCACGCTGGACGGGCGATCCACAACTCTTGACGATTCCTC
>Ga0081538_10003379_pt1 | contig 15103 bp, 15 predicted proteins | sample TabmetS5T2R1_FD_71022 | JGI IMG/M metagenome (GOLD analysis project Ga0081538, IMG submission 71022) | Tabebuia heterophylla rhizosphere microbial communities from the University of Puerto Rico - S5T2R1 | ecosystem: Host-associated > Plants > Roots > Rhizosphere ... | reverse complement strand
CGTTCGGGGAGATGCTGGTCGACGGGACCTTCGCCGAGGCCTACGCCCAGACCGCAGGCCCGCTCATCGTAGGCTTGCTGCTCACCGCCGCCGGCGGTGTGTTGGCAGGCCTCGTCATGGGCCTTTCCCCGCGAGCCGAATGGCTGGGGCTACCTGTCTTCATCGTTCTGCAGGCGTCGCCGTCGGCGGCGATCGTCCCGCTGATCACGTTCGCCTACGGCATCGGCTTCACCGCCAAGGTGTTCGCGGTGGTGCTGCTCAGCGCACCCGTGATCGTGCTCAACTCCTACCGCGGCATCGCCAACACGCCGCGCTCGCTCGTCGAGATGAGCAACGCGTTCCTCGCGAGCCGCTGGCAACGGATCTGGAAGGTGGTCATCCCGGCAGGCAGCGGCCTGATCTTCGCGGGGCTGCGGCTCGGCCTCGCCCAGGGCTTCACCGGTGCCATCCTCGCCGAGCTGATCATCACGCCGACCGGCGTCGGCGACCTGATCACCTTCTACCGGTCGACCGCCGAATATCCCCAGATGTTCGCGGCCATCCTCTCCATCATCCTGGTCGCAAGCGTCAGCGTGACGCTGCTTCAGAACCTCGAGCGGCGCCTCTTCCGACCCGAGCTGAGGGCGCTATGACCGACAGGGCGAGCATCACCTCCGAGCCCGGAGTGGACGTCCCGGTCGCGAACGGGCGGGAGCCCGCCGTGCGCATCGTCGACCTGGTCAAGGAGTTCACCGGCGGGGTCCGCGCGCTTGGCGGCCTCACCTTTGACGTGCCGAGGGGCGAGCTCACAAGCATCATCGGCCCCAGCGGGTGCGGAAAGACCACGACGCTGAAGATCATCGGTGGACTGGTCGACGCGACGTCGGGCCGGGTCGAGGTCGACGGAGCGGCTGTCACGGGGCCCGGGCCGGACCGGGCGTTCGTGTTCCAGGATTTCGCTCTGATGCCCTGGGCGACGGTGCTGCGCAACGTTGCCTTCGGCCTCGAGCTGCGCGGGCAACCTCGCAAGGAGCGCGAGGAGGCCGCGCGCGAGTACGTCGACAAGGTGGGCCTGTCCGGCTTCGAGGACTCCTACCCCCACCAGCTCTCCGGCGGGATGCGGCAACGCGTCGGGCTCGCCCGAGCCCTCGCTGTGGACGCCGACATCTTGCTTATGGACGAGCCGTTCGCGTCGGTCGACGAGCAGATCCGCCGCCAGTTCCAGGACGACCTGCTGCGGCTGCTCAGCGACGAGCGCAAGACCGTCATCTTCGTGACCCACTCGATCGAGGAGGCCGTCTACGTCTCCGACCAGGTCGTCATCCTGACCCGGGGCCCGTCGAGCGTGTCGAAGGTGGTCCGGCCGGGCGTCGACCGCAGCGGCAGCTCCGACGAGATCCGGCGCGACCCCGCCTACCTCGACTGGGTCGAGCAGATCTGGCACGAACTGCGCGGCTACCTGGAGCGCTGACGTGGAGCTGCGCGGTCACCGGATTCCGATGGCGTTCTCGCTGCTCGTGTGGTTCGCCATATGGGAGGTCGTCGGGCGGCTCGATCTGGTGTCCCTCCTCCCACCGTTCAGCGAGGTGATCGCCGCCGTCCCCGAGGTCGTGTCGACGGATACCTTCGCGGAGGCCGCGAGGATCACGCTGGAGGCATTCCTGATCGGGATGGGGCTGTCCTTCGCCGTCGGCATCGGCGTCGGCATCCTGATGGGCACGAGCCAAGCGGTCGGCTCCGTGATGGGGATGTGGGTGAACATCTTCGAGAGCTCACCGCTGACCGCAATAGTGCCCGCGCTGATGGCGCTGCTCGGCTTCGGGCTGGAGACGATGATCGTGACCGTTTTCCTGTTCTCGGTCTGGGTCATCGCGCTCGACACCCAGGTCGGCGTGGAGCGCGTCAATCCCTCGCTGGTCGAGATGGGCCGGTCATTCGGTGCTACCAAGCGGGTGCTGTTCTCCCAGATCGTCCTGCGCGCGGCCCTGCCCGAGCTGCTTGCCGGCATCCGCCTCGGGCTGATCCGAGGCCTCAAGGGCGTGATCATCGGCCAGCTGCTGATCGCCGTGATCGGCTTCGGCTACCTGTTTGAGCTCTACTCCCGGAGCTTCCTCATGCCGGAGTTCTGGGCCCTGCTCATCATCGTGTTCGCCTTTGCCTTCATCGCCTCCGAGGCGGTCGCCTACTTCGAACGAAAGGTGGCGTTCTATGCATCCAGCCGTTGACGGTTCGGCCACCTACGCAATCGCGCCGCCCGACATCACCACCGTCGCGGTGGCCGGCACGGATGCGGTCTTCCCCGTCGCGCGGGTGTTCTGCGTGGGGCGCAACTACGCCGAGCACGCGGTCGAGATGGGACACGACCCGGATCGCGAGCCTCCGTTCTTCTTCATGAAGCCCGCCGACGCGGTCGTGCCGGGGGGTCCGCTGCCGTTTCCCACCCAGACGCAGGACCTGCACCACGAGATCGAGCTGGTGGTCGCGCTCGCCGAGGGCGGCCGCGACATCCCGGTGGAGCGGGCCCTCGACCACGTCTTCGGCTACGCGGTCGGGCTCGACATGACCCGGCGCGATCTGCAGTCCGAGGCGAAGAAGATGGGCCGCCCGTGGGACATGGCCAAGGGGTTCGACCAGTCCGCGCCCACCGGCCCGATCCGCTCGGTGGAGGACATCGGCCACCCGACCAAGGGAGCGATCTGGCTTCGCGTGAACGGGGAGCCGCGCCAGGAGGGCGACCTCGATCAGCAGATCTGGAAGGTGCCCGAGACGATCAGCTTCCTGAGCACGCTCGTCTCGCTGCGCCCCGGCGACCTCCTCATGACCGGGACGCCCAAGGGGGTCGGCAGCGTCGAGCCGGGCGGCCGTCTCGAGGGTCACATCGACGGTGTGGGGGACTTGAGCGTCAGCTACGACTAGTTGCGGCGCTCCGCAGCGCTTCATCAAACTGAGGTCGTGAACTGGCCCCTCGTCGGGCGCGATCGTGAGCTGGAGCTGGTCCGCCGCCGGCTTGCCGCCGGACCCGCGGGTGGCCTCGTACTCGCCGGCGCGGCAGGCGTGGGGAAGACGCGGCTGGCGTCCGAGGCCGCCCGGGCCGCCGAGTCGTCCGGCTGGGCGGTCGAATGGGTGCGCGCCACGCGCTCCACGGCGTCCATCCCGCTGGGCGCGTTCGCGCCGTTGCTCCCCGTGGCGACGACGGACACGGACGGCGCCGAGCTCCTCTCCCGGGCTCGCCACGCCGTGGTCGAGCGTTCGGGCGAGCGCGGCCTCGTGCTCTGCGTGGACGACGGCCAGCTGCTGGACGACGCATCGGCGGCGCTCGTGCACCAGCTCGTCGCCGCGCGCGAAGTCTTCGCGGTGGTCACCCTGCGGGCGGGAGATCCCGTGCCCGACGCCGTGCGGGCGCTCTGGAAGGACGAGCTTTGCGATCTAGTGGAGCTCGGCGAGCTGGCTCGCGCCGAGGTCGATGAGCTGCTGGCAGCCGCGCTGGGCGCGCCGGTGCACGGGCGGACCCGGGCCGCGCTCTGGGGGCTGACACTCGGGAACGCGCTCTTCCTGCGCGAGGTCGTCCTCTACGGCGTGGAGCGCGGCCTGCTCGCTGAGGTCGGCGGGATCTGGCGCTGGGAGGGAGAGATGGCCGCCGGCATGCGGCTCGCGGAGCTGGTCGGGGCCCGGCTCGAGTCCCTGAGCGTGGAGTCGCTCGCCGCGCTGGAGATCGTGGCGGTCGGTGCGCCGCTCGAGACGGCGCTGCTCGAGCCCGGCGAGGCGTCCGCGCTGGACGAGCTCGAGCAACACGGCATCGTGGAGCGCGCGATGGACGGCCGGCGCGAGCTGGTCGACGTTGCGCACCCGCTGCACGGCGAGGTGGTCCGCGCCCGGCTTTCCCGTACCCGCCTGGGGCAGATCCAGCGCCGCCTCGCCGACGCCGTCGAGGCCCGCGGCGCGCGTCGGCGGGCCGACATCCCGCGTCTTGCGACGTGGCGGCTCGAATCGGGCGGCGCCCGCGACCCGAAGCTGTTCGAGCGCGCCGCCGAGCACTCACTGGCCGCAAACGACCCGCCGCTCGCCGAGCGCTTCGCCCGGGCGGCCGTCCAGGCGGGTGGGGGCTTCTCCGCGCGGCTCGCGCTGGGGCGGGCACTCGCGGGGCAGGGTCATGCGGACGAGGCCGAGGAGGTCATGGCGGAGCTGGTCGAGCACGCCCGCGGCGACCGCGAGCGCGTGGCGCTTGCGATCGCGTCCGCGAGGAACCTCTTCTGGGGACTGGGTCGGCCGGGGGACGCCGACGCCGCGCTGCGACGCGCCGAGAGCGAGGTCTCGGACGAGCGGCTGCGCGACGAGCTCGTCGCCCAGCGCATCAGGCTGCTCGCGGCGCGCGGCCGGCCGAGGGAGGCGCTGTCGGCCGCAGAGCAGCTCCTCGCCGACGAGGCCGCGAGCGAGCAGGTGCGCGTTCATGCCGCCGTGGCCGCGGCGCAGGCGCTCAGCTCGATGGGCCGGACCACGCAAGCCATCGCGGTCGCGGACACCTGGCTGCCGCTCACCCACGGAGTGGGCGACAGGCGGCCGCCGCTCGAGCTCGTGCCGCTGCTGGAACTGGTTCTCCGGAGCGTGCGGGCGATCGCGATGCGGTTGGAGGGCCGGCTCGTCGAGGCGACCGAGGTCTCGCTGCCGCTCTACGAGCGGGCGGTCCGGCAACGGTCCGTTCAGAACAACGCGGTCGAGGCCGCCTCGCTGGGCTACATCTGGCTGGCGCGCGGGCGCGTCGCCACCGCACTGCGGCTCTTTCGCGAGAGCGCGATCCTGCTGCGGGACGCCGACGCCACCGGGATGCTGGCGTGGGCGCTCGCCGGAATGGCGCAGGCCGCGGCTCAGGCGGGCGACGCCGACCTGGCTCGGGAGGCCGTGGAGGACATGGAAGCCCGCCACCTGGCGAACGAGGACTTCTCGTCGGAGTTGGGGCTTGCGCGCGCGTGGAGCGCGGCCGCGGACGGCGAGCTCTCGCGAGCGCGGGAGTCCGCCCTGGAGGCCGCGGATCTGGCCCGCTCGCACGGCCGGAGGACCTATGAGGTTCGCGCTCTGCACGAGCTCTGCCGCCTGGGCGCCGCGGGCGCCGCCGCGGAGCGCCTTGCTCTGCTCGCGGGCGAGGTCGACGGTTCGTTCGGGTCGCTCGGCGCGACCTACGCCGCGGCGCTGGTGGCGGGCGACGCGGGCGCTCTGATTGAGGCGGCCGAGTCGTTCGCGGCGATCGACGCCCTGATCGTGGCCGCCGAGGCGGCGGACGCGGCGGCCGCCGCGTTCCGCGAGACGGGCCACGCGGCGAGCGCACGGTCCGCCGCCGCCCGGGCGGCGCTGTGGCTTCAGTCGTGCGAGGGGGCGAGGCCGCCGACGCTGCTCGCCGCGCCGGTCGCGGCGGAGCTCACTCCGCGCGAGCGGGAGGTGGCACTCCTCGCCGCCGGCGGGCTCAGCAGCCGCGAGATCGCCGACCGGCTCGTCGTCTCGGTGCGAACCGTCGACAACCACCTCCAGCGCGTGTACCGCAAGCTCGGCGTGAGCCGGCGGGACGACCTCCCGAAGGTCCTCGCCGCCGCACCCGAGTAGCCCTCCGCGGGCGAAGTTGAGTAGCGCGTTGCTCATGCCGGCGCCGCCGGCCGCCCCGACCATGCCCGGCATGAGACACGAACGAGACATAGAGGAAGTGCCGGTGCTGATCGTCGGCGCCGGGCCCGCCGGCCTGACCGCGGCCGTGACGCTCGCGCGCTACGGGGTCGAGTCGCTCGTGGTCGAGCGTCGCCCCGATCTCTCGGCGCTGCCGCGCGCGACCACGCTCAGCACCCGCACGATGGAGCTGCTTCGGTCCTGGGGGCTCGAAGACGAGGTGCGCGCCGGCGGCGCGGAAGTCGAGATGCGCGTCTGGCAGAGCGAGACGCTCGCACGCGTGTCCGAGGGAACGGCGCTACCGGGCGGCTTCCCGACCCGGGAGCACAGCGCGCTGGTCAGCCCGACGGCGGCGGCGTGTGTGCCTCAGGACTGGCTGGAGCCCGTCTTGCTGCGCCACCTGCGCTCGCTGGGCGTCGCCCGCGTCGAGTTCGGGATGGAGCTCGCAGAGCCGGTGACGGGGCCCGACGGCGTGCGAGCGGTGATCCGCGATGTCACGACGGGCGAGCGGCGGGTCGTCCGCGCCCGCTACCTGATCGCGGCCGACGGCGCGCACAGCCGGGTGCGGAAGGCGCTCGGGATCCGCATGCGGGGCCGGCCCGACCTCGAGGACGCGGTTGCGGTCCTGTTCCGGGCGCCGCTGTGGCAAGTGGTCGGCGAGCACCGTTACGTCCTGTACTCGGTGACCCGGCCCGACGACATGGGCCTCTTCCTGCCTGCGGGACCGGGCGACAGATGGCTCTACGGCCTGCTGCTCGAGGACGGCACCGGGCGACCCGCCGACTTCACCGAGGAGGTCGTCACCCGCCGCATCCTGGACGGCGCCGGGGTGGGGGACCTGCGACCGCGGATCGAGCGCATCGGCGCGTTCTCGTTCGTCGCGCAGGTGGCGGAGACCTTCAGATCAGGCTCCGGGTTCCTCGTCGGCGATGCCGCCCACCGCGCCACGCCGCGGGGCGGCACCGGCTTGAACACCGCCATCCACGACGGGCACGACCTCGGCTGGAAGCTCGCCTGGGTCCTGCGCCGCTGGTCGGGGGCGGAGCTGCTCGACTCCTACGAGGCGGAGCGCCGTCCCGTGGCCGAGCACAACGTGGGATGGTCGGCCGACCCGAACGCCTCGAGGCGGCCGCCCGAGGACCCGCTCGCCGTCGACCTCGGTGGCCGAATCCGGCACGTGTGGCTCCCGACCGAGCGGGTCTCCACGCTCGATCTCATCGGCCAGGGCCTGACACGGTTCGCGGGGCCCGACGCCGCCGAGACCGCCCACCCGACCGCCGGATCGGTGCCAGTGACGGAGCGGCGGCTCGACGCAATCACCGCCCGCGCGCTGGGGATCCCAGCCGGCGGCGCGCTGCTGGTGAGGCCGGACGGGGCGCCGACGGCCCTCGTCCCGAGCGTGACCCGGACCGCCGCGCGACTGCGCCAGGCGGCATGATCCGGAAGGTCGCGCGGGCCATGATCCGCTGGTCCGCGCTGCTTGGCTCCGGGATGTTCCGCTCCTGCCTGCTCTGGATGCCGTTCGGGCCGGCGCTTTGGTGTGCTCCGTTCCGATCCAGGCCGGCTTGCAAAGGGGCGGCCCCGGGTCCTCGTCCCCGAGGGTCCGAGTCCCGGTTCCGCCGATAGAAAACCCGCGTGCCGTAGAGGCACGCGGGTTCCTGCTACCCAGGGTGGTGCTCGTTAGGCCGCTTCGATCGGCTCGAGGTAGAAGATCTCGGTTGCCACGTCGCGGTGCGTGTCCATGCCGCTGACGAAGGCCCACACCGTGCGGCCCGTGATCTGCTCGACCGACTCCGTGAAGCTCCGCTCGCTCGCGTGCTGGAAGAACATTCGTATCTCCCGGACCCGCTGGTGCTCGTCGAGCTCGAGCATGTGAAGCTCGGCCGGGGTGAGGCTGTTCTGGATCGTCGCGACCAGCGTGTCGGGGCCGGCGTAGTTCGTCCGCGCCTTGGTTGGGCCCCGACCGAACAGCTCCTTGTAGAGCCGCACTTCCCGTCCCTCTGATGCGAGGCCGCGCGAGAGGAGGAAGGACGTGAGAACCAGACGGGCGGCGTGCTTCGACCCGGAATGATAGACCCGGTCCGCGCGCGGGGGTCGACGGGCCTTCAGCCGGTCCCGGTCGGGCCAGGCGCGTCCGAGTGCTGATCGGTGTCCCAGGTCGTGCTGGCGGTCTCGTCCTGTTCGGGCGCCTTTTTCTCGCCTTCAGACTCGGCTGCAGCCTGCTTGTCCCTCTTGGGGTCCACCTGCTGTTCGTCGTCGCGATCCATTACCGCCTGCTACCCGGGCGGCGAAGGGATACCCCGCGCGGGGAGGGCCGCACGAGGGGCGCCGCCTCCTCCTGCCGCAGGGTGTCGCCCATCAGCCAGAACATGGGAGGCCACAGCCCCACGAACAGCGCACGCCGCTCGGCGTTGCCGCGCTCCTCCTGATCGACGGTCTTCGCGCGGATCCACAGGGCGATGCAGAGATAGATCGAGCCGAGCGAGGCGATTTGCAGGTGCCAACCGCGTAGGCCGGCGTCCCTCAGGATCTTTGTGAGCATGCCCGGCTGGTACCCGTGAGCATTCGGCATACCCCACGGCCTCGCGGGTAGTCGAAGGCCGTGGTTCGCTCCCGGACTCTGCCCCGCTTCCGCACCAGGAGGCTGCCTCTCGCGCGGTCCCTGGCGACCGCCTCCCGGTGGCCGGTCGGGGTGCTCCTCACCTCGTGGCGCTACATGTGGCGCACGACTCCGATGAAGCGATCGGAGGAGCCCGGCTCGTGGCCGGAGGACGCGCCGCCGCCGCTGCCCGACGGCGTGGTGGACGACGACGTCCAGCGGCTGGGTCACGGCGCCGGGCCGCTGTTCCATCGCCGCTACCGCGCGTACATCCGCGACCCATCGCTGTCGGCCGGGGAGCTGATGGCCCGCCTGCAACGAGATCCCGACTGCGCGGCGCCGTCCGAGTTCGCCACCTTCAGGAAGGCTGCGGGCAACGGCGACGGCATGCGACCCGGCGATGAGTACGTGGTCCGCATGCCGGGACCGTGGGACGGGCCGGTGCGCGTGGTGGAGACGTCCCCCGGCTCGTTTCGCCTCATGACGCTCGAGGGCCATCTGGAAGCGGGCCAGATCGTCTTCCGGGCCCGCGACGAGGACGAGCGGATCGAGTTCGAGATCGAGTCTTGGGCGCGCAGCGGCGACCGCCTGTCCGACCTGCTCTACGACCGCCTGCGGATGTCCAAGGAGATCCAGCTCCACATGTGGATCTCGTTCCTGGAGCGGGTGATCCGCCTGTCGGGTGGCACGCGCGACGGCGCGCTGCGCATCGACACCCGCCGGGTGGAGGACGTCCCAGTTGCTGCTGATTGACCGGCTGCTCGGCCAGCCGAGCGATCCGCGCCGGTCGCTCGCCGAGCTCCGCGGGCGCCCGCTGAACTTCGATCCGGCCCGTCGGGACGAGTACACGCCCGAGAACGGCTGGTACGCGGACGACGTGCGCCGTGCCCTCCCGCCCGAGCCCCCCGGCGACCCGCTCCCGGGCGGCAGCTGGGACACCGCCCGCCGGATCGCACGGGACTACGACTTCGCCGATCCCTCGATCGTCGAGGGCGTATTCGACCGCGACGAGCCGCTCGAGAGGCGCACGATGCTGCTGATCCTGCATTTCCGTTCGCTGCGCATTCACGTCGGGGTGCGGGTCGCCGAGGTCTACGACGAGCGACGTGAGCTGGAGGGGCGCACCGGGCGGGTCTTCGGCTGGAACTACCGGACGCTCCAGGGGCACGTGGAGAAGGGCCAGATGGACTGGCAGGTCTGGAAGTTCCCGGACAGCGGTGAGGTGCTGTTCCGCATCTCCTCGTTCTCACGTCCGGCAGGGGGCGGGAACCTCCTGCTGCGAATCGGCTTCCGGCTCTTCGGGCGACGGGAGCAGCTCCGGTTCCTGCGGCTCACCGCGGACCGTATGGCGCGCCTGACGGAGGGGTGAAGGAGGTCAGCTCCTACTCGGCTCGTCTCCGGCGAGGATTCGGTAAAGGCCGCGGCGGGTCTCATCCAGCAGCGCGCGGGCCTGCGCGTGCTGCTCGTCGTTGCCGGTGGTCACCACCTCGCGCACGGCTGCGGCCACCTGCCAGATCAGCTTGCGCAGCTCGATCATCTCGTCGCTGATCCCGGCGGCGGCGGCGTCCCACGGTGTGCCGAGCGTCTCGCGCCGCTCGTCGACGTATGCCTTGCCTTCCTCGGTGAGCTCCATCAGCTTGCGCTCTCCGGTCTGCGCGGCGCGGACGAGTCCCTCGTCCTCGAGCTGCTGCAGGACCGGGTAGACCGAGCCCGGGCTGGGGCGCCACGCTCCAGCGCTCCGCTCTTCGATCTCCTGCATGATCCCGTAGCCGTTGCGCGGCTCTTCGTCGAGCAGCACCAGGATCGCGGCGCGCACGTCGCCGCGGGGCCTGCGGCCACCGTGGCGGCCCCACGGTCCGCCGAAGCCGCGCGGGCCGCCTCGCCCGCGGCCGGCCGCCGCCAGCCAGTGGCGCGCACCGCGCCACACATCCCCCGGCTCCCAGCAAAAGCCCTCTTCTCGCATTCCGTGTGCGTGAGTCATCCCGCTCTCCGTATGTCGGCGACTATGCGATGTATAACGATATATCGCCAACTGTCGGCCGTCAAGCGGCCGCCGTACCTCCGGCGGGTGCCCATACCCCCCGCGCCGCGAGCTGCTCGCGCACGCGCAGGAGAGCGAGATCCTTCGCCTTCGCCTCGAACATCACGTCGAAGCTCAGGCCGCGGGCGGTTTCGCGCAGGAAGTGCTCCAGCGCGATCGGGTCCACGAGGTCCGCGTGCGCTCGGAGTTGTGGCAGGACGAGCGAGCGTTCCACGCGCCGGCCGACTCGCCTGCGCCGCTCGTCGACTGCCGTCTTCGGCGACGAGAAGTGGATCTTCGGCCTGACGCCCTCCGGCCAGGTTGCGAGCGCGAGCGACAGGGCCTCGCGGTCGGGTATGCCGGCCGGGTCATGGCAGTGGTGGTGCAGGACGTCCCATACCACCGGCCGGCCGATCCGCTCGCCGAGGCGCAGCACGTCGCCAAGCCCGAAATGGCGATCGTCGTTCTCGACCACGACGCGGTTCCGGGCGGCGTCCGACAGGAGCGCGAAACCGCGCTCGAACCGGTCGAGGGCGGCGTCTACGCCGCCGGCTACGCCGCCCACGTGCAGCACCACCACGGACTCGGGGCCGAGCCTCATCCCGTCCAGGATCTCGGCCTGCACCTCGAGCTCCTCGACGGCGACCCGCGCGGTCCCCGCGTCCTCGGAGTTGAGCACCGTGTACTGGCCGGGATGGGTCGAGAGCCGGATGTCGAGCTCGCGCGCCCGGCGGCCCGCGCGCTCGAGCTCCTCCGCGCACTCGCGCGGCTGGTGGCGGAACTGGGTGAGCTCGGGATGGCTCGCGTAGGGCGCGAGGGCGGTGGCCATGCGGTACATGCGGATGTCCCGGGCGTCGCAGTAGTCCAGGATGCGGGACAGGCGCTCGAGCGACACGCGCAGGTGGGGTCCCGACTGCCACCGCCGCGTGTCATGGGACGGCAAGCCGCCGTCGCCGAGCACCTTGACCGCAAACCCGAGCCTCATCGGCGGGACCTCCAAAATGGGCCTCGATGAAACGCGTCTACCTGCTCCGTCACGCCAAGTCGAGTTGGAAGGACCGTTCGCTTGCCGACCGGGACCGCCCGCTGGCCGGGCGAGGGAGGCGGGCGGCGAAGGCGCTCGCTCTTCACCTCGAGGCGGAGGAGGTCCGGCCCGAGCTCGTCCTGTGCTCGCCCGCCCGGCGAACGCGCGAGACCCTCGAACGCATCGAGGCCGGCTTCGGGGGCGAGGTCGAAGCGAGGATCGACGACGCGCTGTACGGAGCGGGCGAGGCAGGCTTGTTCGAGCGCCTGACGACCCTTCCCGAGCCGGTCGGCTCCGTGATGCTGATCGGACACAACCCCGGCCTCCAGCAACTCGCGCTCGCACTGGCCTCCGAGGGCGACGGGCTAGCTCGCATGCGGGACAAGTACCCGACCGCTGCGCTCGCAACAATCGACCTGCCGGCGGAGTCCTGGGGCGGTGTGGAACGCGGCAGCGGCGAACTGGTCCGGTATGTCCGGCCCCGTGACCTCAGGTCCAGCTGAGCTCGGATCGCGTCGACCAGTAGCGGTCGCTCGGCTCGGCGAGGTCGGCAAGCTCCGCAGCGTCCAAGTTCAGGTGGAGCGCCTCCAGGTTGCTCCTGAGCTGTGCCGCGGTGGCCGCTCCGCTCAAGACGACGTCGACCCACGGCTGCGCCAGCACCCAGGCGATGGCGACCACGTCCTCCGCCGCGCCGAGCCGCGCGGCGGCCTGCCGGAGTGGGGCACAGTCGCCGCGGGCCGTCAGCCGGCCGTTCGCGACCGCTTCCTTCACGATCACCCCGAGCCCGGTCTCGTGGGCGCGTTGCAGCGCGGGCCCGGCCGCCCGCTCCAGCAGGTTGTAGGTCGCCTGCACGGTGTCGAATCCGCCACGCTCCAGCGCGCGCTCGATCGTCTCGGCCTGGTCGGTCCCCGTCACCGTGAGGCCGACCGCCACGCCGCTCGCGCGGAGCCGGTCAAGCTCGGCCAGGACGTCGGGATCGTCCAGCACTCCGCTCTCGACCGTGGCCGAGTGGATCTGGTAGAGGGAGAGCCAGGGCCCGAGCCGCTCCCGCGTCTCGGCGAGCTGCCGGCGGAGCGTGGCCGCCGACAGGTCCTTCACCTCCGGCGGATCGGCGTCGACCTGCCAGTCCGCCGTGTAGGAGTAGCCCCACTTGGAGCCGACCGACACGGCGCCCGGCTCGATCCCGCGCTCCTCGAGCCACGAGGCCAGGAACTCCTCGGCCCGCCCGTAGGAGCGGGCGGCGTCGAAGTAGCGCACGCCTCCCTCGTAGGCCGCGTCGAGCACCCCGTGCGCGTGCGCCCGGAGCGCCGCGACGGACTTGTCCACGACGAGGTCGTCGCCGTGCCCGAGGTTCAGGTAGCCGGGCCGTCCGAGGGCCGCCAGGCCGAGGCCGATGGGGGTCACGCGGAGGACGCCGGCGCCGAGGGTGCGCTCCATTGGCGGGAGCCTCGCAGCTGGTGGGACAATCACAACCGGGATGGCTTCCGGAGCACCCACGCGCGTGCTGGTCGTGGCGCACAGGACGGCGGCCACCCCGAGGCTGCTGGAGGAGGTCCACGCCCGCGCCGGGCGCTCGCCGTGCGTCTTCACGCTCCTGGTGCCGCGGCCCTACTGGGACCCGGACACCGACGAGGCGGCGGCCACGCTCGAGCTGGCGCTGCCCCTGCTCGACGAGGCGGCCGGCGATCACGTCGAGGGCCTGGTCGGCGACACCGATCCGTTGGCCGCCATCCAGCAGGCGCTCGAGGAGGTGGGCTTCGACGAGATCATCGTCTCCACGCTCCCCGCACGCGTCTCGCGCTGGCTCCACCGTGACCTGCCCCACCGGGTCGAGGCCCTCGGCCTGCCGCTCACGGTGGTGACCGCCCAGCAGCTCGAGCGCGACGTCTCGGTGCCGCGCTGAGGGCCAAGTGCACTGGATCGGCGTCGCTCCCGGACGCGAATCGTGTGCGTCCTTGACCCCGGTTTGACGCCGGGCTATAAGCGACCGCAGCTCGTTGCCACCTGGTCCGCCCAAGAGAAGGAGGCGTGGCGATGCCTGAGCAGGACGTCGAGACGATCACCGAGGCTGCGGTCGAGGGCAACGGGGAGGGTGTGCTCGAGCTCGAGCGGAGAGCCGTGCCGGCCGGCGAGGCGCCGGAGGAGGCGGCCGCTGCCGCCGGGCCGGCGGCGGCGCCCCAGGTGCGCGTGAGCGGGCTCTACCTGCGCGACCCGCAGCCGGCGAACGTGCTCGAGGAGCTCCGCATCGACGTGGACGGCCGCTACCCGCAGATGGTCGTGAGCGGGACCGTCTACCGGCCGCTCCAGGCGCGCATGCACTGGGTGGCCGAGGTCGAGCAGGTGGCCCCGAACCGGTGGCGGGGCCCGATCTTCTTCGAGCACTCGCCCGGCGTGCGCTTCCGCTGGGAGCGCGTGACCGTGGAGGTCACCCGCGGCGCCACGCCTGATCAGCACAGGGCGAGGCTCACGATGCACCGCCCCGGCGGCAGTCCGCGCGTCAGGAAGTTCGCGTTCAGCCAGGAGGGCATGCGGTCGCGGCCGGTGAGCCTCGAGCTCGACTGGGAGGAGGGCGTGACGCCGGTGACCGAGGTCGACACCTGCGCGCACCCGGACCGGCCGAGCGGCCTTCCGTGCGAGACGGTCTCGATCGAGCGCGTCTACGAGCGCGCCGGGTTCGACGTCCAGCTCTCGCCGGGCGGGCCGGTCCCGATCCAGGCCTCCGGCGCCAAGCCCACCTGGAGCGACTTCGAGCTGCACGACGCGATGGAGGTGTACTGGACGCACTTCGCGCCGAGGGCGCAGTGGGCGGTCTGGGCCTTCTACGCCGGCCTCCACGACGACCTGCCCCCCGAGGAGCCCGGCGGGCCGCCCGCGCCCGGCGAGTTCCTGCTCGGGATCATGTTCGACAGCGGGCTCGGCTTCGCGGGACCGGAGGAGCGGCAGGGGTGTGCGCTGTTCGACCAGGCGATCGCGGCGAACCCGCCGCCGCCCGGCACGCCCAACGTGGCGGCCTGGCGCAAGCGCGAGACGTTCTTCACCGCCGTCCACGAGATCGGCCACGCGTTCAACCTGGCCCACTCGTTCCAGAAGTCGCTCTTCAACGTCGGGTGGATCCCGCTCGAGGACGAGTACGAGGCGCGCAGCTTCATGAACTACCCGTTCTTCGTGCGCGGCGGCCCGCGGGCCTTCTACAAGAAGTTCCGGTATCGCTTCTCGAGCCAGGAGCTGACCTTCCTCCGGCATGCCCACCCGGCCTTCGTCAAGCCGGGCGACCGGCCGTTCTTCTTCGACCACGGACTCGTCGACCCGGACATCACGACCGGGCTGGCGCTGCGCCTGCGGGCGAACCGCGAGCGGTCCGTGTTCGAGTTCATGGAGCCCGTGACGCTCGAGCTGAAGCTCACCAACCGGGCCGCCGACCGGCGCCTGGTGGACCGTCACTCGCTCGCGGTCGGGGACGGCATGGGCGTGTACGTGCAGCGCGATCGCGGTCCGGTGCGCCAGGTGCGCCCCTACTCGCGGCGCTGCATGCGCGCCGAGAAGACCGTCATCGAGTCCGAGGGATCGCTCTACGCGCCGCTGCGGGCGTTCACCGGGGTCGACGGGTGGGAGATCGCCGAGCCGGGCACGTACACGATCCAGGTGGTGCTGCTCGTGGAGGGCGAGGAGGTGGTCTCGAACCCGCTGCGGATCCGCGTGAACACGCCGCGCGAGCCGGAGGAGGAGCGGATCGCCGGGGACTACTTCTCGGACGACGTGGGCCGGACGCTCGTCTTCAACGGGAGCGGGGTGCTCGAGGGCGCCAACGACGCGCTGCTCGAGGTCGCCGAGC
>Ga0081538_10003378_pt1 | contig 15106 bp, 18 predicted proteins | sample TabmetS5T2R1_FD_71022 | JGI IMG/M metagenome (GOLD analysis project Ga0081538, IMG submission 71022) | Tabebuia heterophylla rhizosphere microbial communities from the University of Puerto Rico - S5T2R1 | ecosystem: Host-associated > Plants > Roots > Rhizosphere ... | reverse complement strand
CCAGGCGGCCGCGCTGGTGTGGAGCTCGGGCACCCGCTCGGGCTGCTCCCGCGCAAGGCGGGCGTGCAGCAGGTCGGCGAACAGGTGGTGGTAGCGCCACCAGCCCCGCACCTCATCCAGCGGCACCAGGAACAGATTCGCCCGCTCGATCTGCTCCAGCAGCGCCTGGCTGTCGGTGTGGCCGGTGACCGCCGCACACAGCGGCCCGCACAGCCGCTCCAGCACCGACGTCTCCAGCAGGAACCGGACCAGGTGGTCAGGGCTGGCCGAACATCGCCGTGCGGGCTCCACCAACGGTGGCGCAGCCGCGAGGTTGCGGCGGCAGGTCGCTGTCCGCCTCAGCGGCGGGGGGCGAAGATTCTCCCTCCTGCTCCACCTTTGGGGGATGCCCCACCTTGGGCGGGTCCCTAGCGTGCTGGTCAGACCAGCGCCAACCGATGGGGTCGAGATGGACCAGTACGAGCTGGGGGTCACCCTCGCCGTGGGGCGGATCGTCGAGTTTCGCCGCCAGGCCGACCGGTGGCGCCTGGCAAGCCGCATCTCCGGCTTGCCAGGAGGTCGGCACAGGAACAAGCCGCCAGGGCCGCCGCGCCTTCCGGGCCGACGCGGCCAGGCCGGTGGCGGCGTGGGCGGCACCCACGCCGCCGCGGCGGTCGCTGCCAGCGGGCCGGGCGGGGGCAACCACGGAGCAGCCATGCTGATCCAGCACCAGCACAAGCCGGGCGACTTTGACCCCGGCCACTGCCGCGAATGCGCCCGCAGGACCGACCCGCTGGGCCACTACCACCGCGTGCAGCGCGAGGAGCAGGCGTTCAAGGAGGCCACTGGTGGGCTTGGCGGGCCCGCCGCGACGCGATCTGGGACCTGTGGGTAGCCGGCGGCGGCCTCCTGCTAGCCGCCATCGCCCTGGTCACGGGCTGATCCACCGGTGGAGGTGATCCGCGACGGAGCCGCCGATGCACGACGAGATCCGCGTCCAGGGCGTGCTGGATCCCCGCTGGTCGGCCTGGTTCGACGGCCTGCGAGTCAGCAGCGACGAGCACGGCCGGCCAGACCGCCATCGCCGGCCCTGTCGGCGACCAGGCGGCCCTGCACGGCCTGCTCGCCAAGATCCGCGACCTGGGTCTGCCCCTGGTCTCGGTGCGCCGCATCGACCCCGACCACTAACCGACCTGGAGGCAGCGATGCAATCACTTCCCACCCCAACGCGCCCACCCCGGACCCAATGGCGGCAACCGCTTCGGATGCCCAGGCGGCGGCGTACGCGCCGGCCGACCAGCCCGATCGACCGTCGCACCCCATCCGGACGCCTGCTCCCCTATTGAGGGCAGGCACAGCCCGACGATGAGGAGATCAAGAACGTGACGGTTGACGACGCCAAGGGCCGGGCGGCGCGAGTGGACCGGGCTGACCCTTACCTGCTGTATGCCACGGACCTGAGCGTGCTGTATCTGGCCGTGCCGTCGCTCAGCTTGAACGGGTTGCGTCCCGCCCGCCACCCGACCAGCACGCAACCCCCAGGAAGTCACCCGTGAACCAGATCGCCGGCCACACGGTCGATCAGATCCCAGGACCGCAGAGGTAGACGATGACGGCGATCGTGTTCCTCGTCCTGCTCGACGGTTACCTCCTTGGCGACTGGGTGGTGCAGAACGACTGGCAGGCGACCAACAAGACCCGCTCCTGGGCCGCCCTGACCGCCCATGTGGCCAGCTACCACCTTGTCATGGGTCTGCTGCTGCTCATCCCGGTCCTGCGCGACGGCTGGCCGGCGGGCAAGGCGCTGGCTGCCCTGGGCGTGTCGGCCGCGACCCATGCCGTCATCGACCGGCGCTGGCCGGTGCGCGCGCTCATGCGCACCGCGGGCAGCCCCGGGTTCGCGACCGTCGAGTGGGGCGTGATCGCCGTCGACCAGGCGCTGCACCTGTTCATTCTGGCCATGCTCGCCCTGCTCCTCGGCTAACCCGGCACCAGTCCGCATGCCAAGCATGAGCCCACGAACGGAGGGGAGCCGGTGGACGCCAAGGTGAAGCGGACCAGGAGTGCGCCAGGCAAGGGGGTCGCGGCCGACGCCTGGGGATCCGAACCTGCCGACCTCCAACGTGTTCTTCCACGCCGACGACCTGCCACAGACCCACAAGGAGCTGACCCCCGCGAGGGCCGACTCTCCACTGCCGCCCGTCCAGCAGCCGTTCGGCCGCTGGTCACTGGTCGCCGACCCCGACCGCAACCGGCTCGCGCTCTCACCCCACGGCCAGGAGGCCGGAGGAGCGGGTGCGGGAGGTCACGGGCGAGCCGGCCGCGCCGCCGATGCCGTTGTCATTGCGCGGGCACACAAGCTGGATCCTGACCCACGCAACCACCATCCCAGCACACCCAGCACAAGGACGGATCGATGCACAGCAGAACCCTGTACCGGCTTACCTGGCTTGCGGCGGCGCTGTCGTTGGGCCACCACCTGGACCATGTCATCCGGCACAATGCCGTGGGTTGGCCGCTGACCGATCAGGTCAACGCCTTCACCGTCAGTCTGATTGTCTACCCGGTGATCGCCGCCGGGTTGCTGTTGTACCGGGCCGGCCGGGTGGGGCCGGGCTTCTGGGCGCTTGTCTCCGGCGGCGGGGCCGTCTTCGTCGGCGCCGTGCACTTCGGCCCCACAGCGGTCGAACCGCCGGAGCTGATCGTAGGCCCCTACCACCCGGTCCTGGGCTGGCTGGCGTTCACCTGGATGGTGGTCTTCGTGGCGGTGCTGGCCATCACCTGCCTGTACGAGAGCCGGCTGTGGTGGCTGCAGCGCCAGGCCCTGACCGCCACCCGGCCAGCCACTGGCGAGGGGATCCGTCGGTGACCGCCACGGCTCCGCCGTCGCGGCAGCCGGCCATCCGACCCCAGCCGGGCGGTGCCGCCGCCACCGGCGTGGGCGATGCGGCCCTGCTGGTTGGCACCCGGGTCATGCTGTGGCTGGGCGTGCAGCTGGTCCTGGCCGGGCTCCTGGTGCTCGGCGGCGGGGCGGCCATCGGCCAGGCGCTGGACGCCGCGGCCGCCTGGTGGATGGTCTACGGCGCCCTGGTGGACCTGGGGACCCTGGGGGTCATCGTCTGGCTGCTCCGTCGTGGCGGTCGCGCCTACCGCAGCCTGCTTGGGCCGTCGGCGGCCGCCTGGCAGGTCGCGGTCGGCGCGCTGGGCGTGCTGGCGGCCAGCGTGCCGGCCATGGCCCTGGGCGCTGAGGTCAACGCCGCCGTCTACCCCGACGCCGCCCCGCCGATGTTCGCCGTGGTCGACCTCCCGCCCGCGGCAAGCGCCTTCAGCGTCCTGGTGATGCCGCTGCTGGCCGAGCTGGCCGAGCCGGTCGCCTACTTGGGCGTGATCCTGCCACGACTGGAGCAGCGCCTCGGCCGGCCGTGGCTCGCCGCCGCCGTCGTGGTGGCCGTCTGGGCCGCCGAACACAGCGTCTTCCCGCTGCTGAGCAGCGGCGACGGTCTGGACCTGGGCTTTGCCGCCTACCGGGTGGTGTCGGTGCTGCCGTTCCTGGCCACCTGGACCGCGGCCTACTACGCCCTGGGCCGGCGGCTGCTGCCGATCATGGCGGCGAGATGGGTCCTCAACGGCGGCACCGCGCTCGCCCTGGCCCTGGACCTGGCCGGATGAGCCCCGCCTGCGTCGATGGGGCCGGCGCCCGGCGCCGGCTCCGACCGGCGTGAGCAGATCAGCAACCACGCCGGTCTCGCATCCACGCTGGGAGAGGTGGTCTAGATGACGAGCACGACGCCGGTGCGGCGCGAGCGCCGCACCGGCGAGTTGGACCTGTTCCGCCTGTACCTGGACCAGGCCGGGCGCCGCCCGCTGCTGACCCGGCAGGACGAGGTCGAGCTCTCCCAGGCCTATCGGCAGGGCCTTGACGCCCAGCTCAAACTGGCCGACACCAGCCCCGACGACCCGGCCCGCCCCCAGCTGGAGGCCATCGCCGAGCGGGGCCAGTGGGCCCGCCGCAGGATGATCGAGTCCAACCTGCGCCTGGTCGTCTCCATCGCCCGCCGCTACCGGGCCACCGGGCTGCCGCTGAGCGACCTGGTCCAAGAGGGCAACCTGGGCCTTCTGCGGGCGGTGGAGAAGTTCGACTGGCGCAAGGGCGTCAAGTTCTCCACCTACGCCACCTGGTGGATCAAGCAGGCCATCACCAGAGGGGCCGCCGACCGCGGCGCCAACCCCATCCGCCTGCCGGTGCACGTCGACGAGCAGGTGGGGCGGCTGCGCCGCGCCCAGGTACGGCTGGCGGAGCGGCTGGGCCGGGAGCCCTCCAGCGGCGAGCTGGCCGCCGAGCTGGGGCTCCCGGCCCAGGCGGTGGAGCGGCTCTGGGGCGCTTCCCAGGTGGTCACCTCGCTGGACGTCCCCATCGGCGACGACGGCGGCGCCGCCCTCCAGGACCTGCTGGAGGACGACTCGACCGTGGGTCCCGACGAGCTGGCCGTCGAGGCGCTCGGCCGCCAGGCCCTGGAGCAGGCGCTGGCCGCCCTGCCCGAGCGCCAGCGGCGAGTCTTGATCCTCCGCTTCGGGCTGGACTCGGGGACGCCCCGGACCCTTGAGGAGGTCGGGGCAGTGCTGGGCATCTCCCGCGAGCGCGCCCGCCAGCTCGAGCGCGCCACCCTGGCGGCGCTGCGGCGACCCGAGATCCGCGCCCGCCTGGAAGACCTCGCCTCCTGATGGAATCACAGCGCAGCTGATGTGTCGTGGCCGCAACGACGCTCCCAACGGCCAGCGGCGACGGGCGGGGCCTGCCGGCCGTCCCGCGGCCATCGCACCCTAAGGAGGCCTACCAGGACGCCACCATGACCCCAGCCGCATGATCTGATAGACATCGGGGCTGTCCAACCATCCTGGTGGGTCGTCGGCTGCGGCTCAGCGCTTGCGGCAGGCGTAGGCGCCATACACCGATCGGCTGAAGTCCGCCGTGAGGATCTGGAAGCCGGCGGCGGCCAGCAGCGGCTCCAACACCGCGTCGGCCTGCGACGGCTGGAAGTCGTAGATCAGGTCGCGCAGGCGCAGCACCCACCCGGCCGCAGCATCCGCCCGATGCGGTCCAGCGCGACCGCCTTCCAGAAGTCGGGCAGCTGGTGCAGGGCGTTGCGGGTGTACACGCCATCGGTGGGCGGCCCGGCATGCTGGTAGCTGAGGAACCCCGCCTGCACCACGCGGAGGTTGGCGACTCCGACCGCGGCGGCTCGCCCACGCAGGACCTGCAGCATCGCCGGGGAGATGTCCACGGCGGTGACCTGCCCGAACCGGGCTGTGGCGGCCAGGGCGAACCGGCCGGTCCCGGCACCCAGGTCCACCACCGTGGAGGTCTGATCCAGGCCATGAGCGGCCAGCACGGCCAAGTCCTCAGCGGGGTCGGGAGAGCCCTGCTTGCGCTCGTAGCCGGCCACGAAGGCCGGGTCGAGATGCTGTGGGCCGGCGTGGGCCAGCTCATCGAGGAGCCACGGCTTGGTCATGACCGATGCTTACTCCTCGGCGAGCGCCTTGAGCCTGGCGAGATCCCTACCGACCGTGGTGACCATCTCGGCCCCGACCAGGCGGTCGAACAGGCGTCCAAGGGGGCCTCCGGCCACCCGGTAGCGCATTGCCAGGTGCAGCTCGGTGCCGCCGTCGACCTGCCCGAACCGGGCGGTGGTGGTGCAGGTGACCAGCCCCAGCAGCTCCTTGAGGCGCTGGACGTGAAGGTCGGGTCGTTCCGCCTGCAGCACCTCGGCCGCCATCTTGAACGGCCACCGGTAGGTGATGACTGCCCGACCGCCGGGCTGATCGGCCAGGCCCGCCGTGCGGACCTCCCGCACCCCCGACAGCCGCCTAGGCCGCACAGCAGCCGGAGGGCAGGAGCCAGGTGCGCGGTCCGCTTGCCCGATGCCTCCGGTGTGGTCGCCGGGTCGATCGCCGTGGCGTCGTGCATGCCGTCCTCCTGATGCGGGCGCCCTTCGGGACGGTTCCCGCCAAACGTCAGCCTTCCCCTGCAGGGGAGGATTCCAGGGAGCGGTAAGGATGCGGATCAGGGAGCTGCCGAGTCGACGGACCTGCCCGGCCTGGCCACTCGGCAGGCGCCGGACCCGGGTCGCTGGAGGCGTCTGGCGGCGGCCGGCCAGGCAGGCGCTGGCAGCCCTCCACCAGGCCGTCGCGGAAGGCGAGCTCCACGCCGAGCGACCGCAGCAGCCCAAGCGCCGGCCGGTTGGTCGGGTCGACCAAGTAGACCAGGGTGGTCAGGCCGGCACGGACGGCGGTTTGCTGCAGGGCCTCAACCAGCAGCCGCCCGATGCCGCGGCCCTGGTAGCGGTCGGTGACGGTGACCGCAACCTCGGCCGCACCCGCCTGGTCGGCCAGGGCGATCCAGCGGGCGATGCCGACGCACCGGCCGTCGACCTCGGCGACCACGGCGCCCTGGCGGCGGCCGTCGACGTCCACCAGCCGCCGCAGCATGGCCTCGGGCAGCCGCGGCATGGGCTGCAGAAAGCGGCGGTGGCGGGACTCGGCCGACAGCCCGGTGAAGAACCCGGCTACCAGCTCCCGTTCGTCGCGGCGCAGCAGCCGCAGCTGCACGGCGGTGCCGTCGCGGGCGGTGGTCAGCTCCAGAGTGGGGTCGGCCGGGTCGACCCAGGCTTCCGACCCCATCGGCAGATCGGGGTGGCCATCATGGACCCGGCCCAGTAGGGCCTCGGGCGGGTCACCCTTGGCGTCGGTCTGCCGAGGAGGTGCGCCGGTCACGTCAACGCCCACGTCCGGTCCTATCACGCCGGACTCATGGCGTCGCCGACGGTCCAGCTGCCGATGGCGCGGTCGAGGACTCCATGACGCCCTCCCCCGAACCTCGTCGCCAGCCCACCAGCCAACGCCGCCGACGCCCCAGGCCGCTGGTGCTGCCACGACGTTGCGCGCGGGCAAGGCGCACAAGGCGCTGCTGTTCCGCTTGGCGGTGGAGCTCGGCCACCCGTCCCCCTGCAAGCTGCCCAGTCCAGTCAACCGGCAGCATCACGGTCTCCCTTCCTTGGTTCAGCCGGTCTGTCATATGCCGACGGTAGGGAGCCGACCGCATCAAGACATCACCAGAAGGTGGATCACCAGGTGGAAGCTCTTCAGCGAGGGCGCAGCCCCGGTGGTATCCGGATGGGCAAGCCGGGGAGCGGTCGAGTTGATGCGCCACTAGAATTGCTGCCTAAGGGCCTGCCGGGTGGGCGCGGTGATGGGCATGACCGAGCCGCCGAAATCGTCTGCGGACCTGGCCGCACCCCGTACGCGGCAGGTGCACCACTGGCCGGGCGGGCAGCATGCCAACCACCGCGGTGGTGGCCGCCAGGGTGTCCAGGGTCGCCCCAAGTAGCTCGTCGTCGCGGCGGTTGGCCGCCGCGGGGACCGCGCCCGGCGAGATGCTGTCGGTGTCGGTGACGATCGAGCGTTTCAGGCCTTGCTTGCGACGATCCACTGGGCTCGGCTCGGCGACCTGGCCGCCGCAGGGCGCCTTGGCGATACGGCCATCCACGGCCAGGTGCTCCAGGACCTTGTCGGCGGGCGGCTAGCCAGCGGTCCAGTTGCTGCCGCTCGGCCTCCAGCAAGGAAGGTTCGTAAGCTGTCAAGTTGCCACTTGGGGCGCTGGTGGCATCTGCGCTGCTCAGCGCAGGTTTAAGAATCAGTGGTGCGCCTGACAGGACTCGAACCTGCGACCTCCACGTCCGGAGCGTGGCGCTCTCTCCGTGCTGAGCTACAGGCGCGCTAGGCGAGTCTAGCGAGTCGGAGGGCCGGAGGGTCAAGTCCGGCCCTCCGACATGATGAAGCGGGCGAAGGGATAAGCACCGGCCTGGACCCGGCGTTCCGGATGGCCTTCGCCCTGATCGTCACCCACTACTTCCACCATCGGGGCTGGCTGGCCGGCGGCCAGCTCCTGCGCGAGGGGGGCCGGCGGGCCGGGATCCCCGGCGTCCTGCTCCACGGCCGCTTCGACCTGGGCGGCCCGGCCGACACGGCCTGGCAGCTGCCCGGGCCTGGCCGGGGCCCGGCTGCAGCTGGTCGCCACCGGCCACGCCGGTGGCCAGGAGCTGGCCAGGCGCACCCTGGAGGCGACCAACCGGTTCGCGCGGCTGGGGCGTTAGACCCGCCGCTGGGTGTGCAGCAGGTACTCCTTGCGGTCGAGGGGGTTGTGGTCGGTCCGGGGCCGCGTCGGCACCGGGCCGCGGACCGGCTGGTAGCGGTCGAAGGCGGTCTCCAGCACCCCCTCGCCGCGGGTCGGGGCCGACAGCTGCTGTTGGAGCTGGTGCAGCCTGGCCGCCGGGACCTCCCCCTCGAGCAGGTACGACGGGCCCCGCGGGACCGGGGCGCCCGGGACCGCGCCGAGCCGGGCCAGGACGGGCAGGACCGCCCCCAGGGTGTCGGCCGGCGCGTCCAGGCGGAAGCGGTGGATCGGCTCGCAGACCACGGTCCCGGCCTGCCGCAGCGCGGCCATCAGGACCAGCGGGGTCAGGCTGCGGAAGTCCTCGCCCGTGCTGGACACGCTCTTGGTGAAGCGGTGGTGGCCCAGGCTGTGCTTGGCCAGGTAGCCGGAGTGGGTCATGGCCACAAGGCAGTCGGTCACCTCCCAGCCGGCGAGGCCCTGGCGCAGGGTCCGCCGCACGGTGTCCTCGACGGCGGCGAAGAAGGCCAGCGGCATCGAGCCCAGCTCGGCCTCGATCCGGAAGGCCACGCCCGAGCCGGCGGGGGCCGGTTCGACGCGGAGCCCGACCGTGGCCAGGAACGGGTTGGGCGGCTTGCGCAGCCGCTCGACGGCCGCGCCGGTGCCGGTGGGCCGTTCGATGCAGATGGTGGTGGTCTCGCGGAAGCCGACCCGGAGGCCGTAGTCGTTGGCCAGGGTCGCCCCGATGACCTCCTTCTGGACCTCGCCGTAGAGCTTCACCGAGATCTCCTGGCGCAGGTCGTCCTGGCGCAGGTCGATGAGCGGGTCCTGCTCGGCCAGCTGGGTGAGGGCGGCATGCAGGGCGCCCTTGTCGGCGGGCCGGGCCGGGACGACCACCGTCTCCAGGGTCGGCGGGGCGAAGTGGTGCTCGGGCCCGGCGGTCCGCGGGACGCCGAGCTGGTCGCCGACCCGGACCTCGCCGAGCCCCCGGAGCTTGCCGATCTGGCCGGCGGCGATCGAGGGGCGGGGGACGGCCGCGCCGCGGTCGAAGACGCCGATCGCGGTCACCTTGCCCTCGTGGCCGTCGCCGAACCGCACCCGGTCCCGCACCCGCAGGGTCCCCGAGAACAGGCGGACGTAGGCGATCTTCTCGGTGGCCGGGCCGCGTTCGATCTTGAAGACGGCCCCCGAGACCGGGCCGCCGGCGTCGTCGCCGGCCGCCGGCAGCAGCTCGGCGATGCCGGCCGACAGCGAGGCCACGCCGGCGCCGGTGATCGCCGAGCCGAAGAACACCGGGTGCACCAGCGCCCGGCCGGTCTGGCGGACCAGCTCGGCCCGGAGCCGCCGGTCCGGGACGGTCGTCTCGCCGTCGAGGTAGGCGGCCAGCAGGGCGTCGTCGTGGTCGGCGAGCAGGTCGGCCAGCCGGGCGCCGAAGCCGGGGTCGGCGGCGGTGAAGGGCGTGACCTCGGCGTCGCGGGTGCCGAGCCCGCGGACCGACCCCATGGCCACCACCGCCGGGCCCAGCTTCTCGGCGATCGCCTGCAGCACGCGCTCGTCGGCCGCCCCGCCGCGGTCGATCTTGTTCACGAAGATGAGCGTCGGGATGGCCAGCCGCCGCAGCGTCCGCATCAGCACGCGGGTCTGGGCCTGCACGCCCTCCACGGCCGAGACGACCAGCACGGCGCCGTCGAGCACGCTCAGCACCCGCTCCACCTCGGCGATGAAGTCCGGGTGGCCGGGCGTGTCGATCAGGTTGACGGTGACGTCGTCGATGGCGAAGGACACCACCGCGGACCTGATGGTGATGCCGCGCTGGCGTTCCAGGTCCAAGGTGTCGGTCTGGGTGCTGCCCTGGTCGACGCTGCCGGGCTCGTCGATGACCCCGGCGTCATACAGCAGCCGTTCGGTCAGGGTCGTCTTACCGGCGTCGACATGGGCCAGGATCCCCAGGTTGAGAGTTCGCACGGGGCGTCATGTCCTCTGGGTCGAGAGCTCCTTCCGGGTGGACATGGACGCCTGGCATTTCCCTCTCCCTGGTCGGGTGGCCGTCCCTGAGTGCAGCAGACGGCCACCCCCGAAGCAACCGAATTGCCCGCCGGCCCGGCTGGTAGCCTCTCGTCCGATGACCACGGGTGGGCCCGAACGGGACGACGAGGAGCGGCCGCTGCGGCGGGCGCCGCAGCTGGCGGTGCTGCTCGAGGGCGGCGACCGCAAGGGGCTGCTGCACGACATGACCGCGGCGATCCTGCGCCACGGCGGGGACATCGTGCTGGTCGAGATCATCGAGCGGGGCACCCGCAGCGTCGTCTACTGGGAGCTGGACGGCATCGACGACCCGGAAGGGCTCATGCAGTCATTCCTGGAGATCGACGTGGTGGAGTCGCTCCAGCGCCTGCCCACCATGTACCAGGTGTGGGGCAAGCGGATCATCGTCGTCGGGGCCGGCGCCCAGGTGGGCCAGGTCGCGATCGGGGCCATCGGCGAGGCCGACCGGCACAACATCCGGGGCGAGAAGATCAGCGTCGACACCATCCCGATCGTGGGCGAGGCGGACCTGGCCAGCGCCGTCCGGGCGGTGGCCCGGCTGCCCCGCGCGGTGGCCGTGGTGCTGGCCGGGTCGCTGATGGGCGGCGAGGTGACCCGGGCCGTCGACGAGATCCGGGCCCGGGGCATCCTGGTCGTGTCCCTGAACATGGCCGGGTCGGCGCCGTTGCACGCCGACCTGGTCGTCACCGACCCGGTCCAGGCCGGGGTGATGGCGGTGATGGCCATCGCCAGCACCGCCTCCTTCGACATCGCCCGGGTCCGCGGGCACCACTTCTGAGGCCCACAGCATGGCGTCCGGACCGCTCGTGAGCGCCGCCCAGCTCGCCGACGAGCTGGCCGGCCCGGCGGCGCCAACCCTGCTGGACTGCCGCTGGGAGCTGGCCGGTGGGGCCGACCGGGCCGGGTACGACCACGGCCACCTGCCCGGGGCGGTGTTCGTCGACCTCGACCGGGAGCTGGCCGGCCCGCCGGGCGCCGGAGGCCGCCACCCGCTGCCCGAGCCCGAGGCGTTCCAGGCGGCCATGCGCCGGGCCGGGGTCCGTCAGGACCGGCCCGTGGTCGCCTACGACCAGGGCCAGCCCGGCGGCGCCGCCCGGGCGTGGTGGCTGCTCGGCTGGTTCGGCCATCCCGGCGCCCGCGTGCTCGACGGCGGCCTGCCCGCCTGGGTCGCGGCCGGCCTGCCGTTGACCACCGAGGTCCCCGACCCCGAGCCCGGCGACTTCACCGCCCGGCCGGGCGGGCGGCCGATGGCCGACGCCGCCGAGGCCGCCCGCCTGGCCGCCACCGGCGTCCTCCTCGACGTGCGTGCCCCGGCCCGCTACCAGGGCCTGGAGGAGCCGGTCGACCCGGTCGCGGGCCACATCCCCGGCGCCCGCAACGCGCCCATCACCGAGTTCGCCGGCGAGCAGGGCCTGGTCCCGCCCGACCGGCTGCGTGAGCTCCTCGCGGCCCACGGCGTCGGCGGCGGCACCCCGGCCGGCGCCTACTGCGGCTCGGGGGTGGCCGCCGCCCACCTGGTCCTCGCCCTCGAGGCGGCCGGCGTCCCGGCCGCCCTCTACGTCGGCTCCTGGAGCGACTGGATCACCGACCCGTCCCGCCCGGTCGCCACCGGCGGCAGGCCCTGACCCGGCGGCGACGATCACGAGGAGTTCCCGAGCCGCCCCGGGCCGTGTCCGGCGAGGCCCGGGGTACCGGCTAGCAGCCCTCGGTGGCCGGCGAGCCGTTGGCGAGCAAGGCCCGGCGGGCGGCCACGGCCTGGCGCAGGACCAGGCGCAGGGTGCCCGGGGGGCCGCCCTTGACCAGGTAGGCGAAGCAGCCGGCCTCCTCGGCCTGCTGCTCGAGGGCCGGGCTCTCGAACGCGGACAGCAGGACGACCTGGATGGCCGGGTCGGCGTCCTTGATCAGGCGGGCCGCGTCCAGGCCGCCCAGCACGGGCATGCGCAGGTCCATCAGGACCAGGTCGGGCTCCAGCTGCTTGGCCAGGGCGACCGCGTCGGCGCCGTCGGCGCCCTCGCCGACGATCTCGAAGCCGGCCTGGGTCAGCAGCTCGACCAGCGCCTGGCGCACCAGGTGGTGGTCGTCCACGACCAGCAGCCGCGGCCGGGTCACAGCCCCAGCCCCTCGGTCGGGTCGGTCAGCGGCAGGCGGGCCTCGACCACCGTCCCCTCGCCGGGCGCGGTGGTGATCCGGAAGCGGCCGCCCAGCGCCTCGACCCGCTCCCGCATGGCGGTCAGGCCGCAGTGGGCGACATCGGCGAGGACCTGGACGTGGTCGGCGTCGAAGCCGCAGCCGTCGTGGCTGACCCGCAGGACCACCCCCTTCTCGGAGCACTCGATGGCCACCAGCGCCCGGGTCGCCGAGGCGTGGTCGACGATGTTGGCCAGGGCCTGCTGGGCGACCCGGAACAGGGCCGTCCCGACCACCGGATCGAGGCGCCCCTCCAGCTTGAAGCCGATCGCGGCCAGGCTCTGCACGTGCCCGTCGTGGAGGTCGGCGGCCAGCCGGCGGTCGTGGCCCTCCTGGGCCTCATAGACCCGGCCGAGCAGCCGGCGGCGCTCGGCCTCGGCCCGGCGGCGGTCGGTGATGTCCTGGGTGGTGCCGATGAACCGGACCACCCGCCCGTCGCCGTCGACCACGCCCTCGCCGCGGGCCATGAGGGTCTAGACCGTCCCATCCAGGGCGACCATCTGGTGTTCGAAGGCGTACGGGTCGGGGTTGGTCCGCATGTAGCGCCGGCTGGCCAGGATCTGCCGCTCGGCGCGCCGCTGCTCGGTGACGTCCCTGGCGATCACCATGCCGGCGATCAGCATGCCGCCGATCACGGCGCGCAGCGCGGCCCGGCAGTAGGCCTCGGTGATGGCGGCGTCCTCCGAGCGGCCGACCTCGGGGACCGTCTTGCCCACGAACTGGTCGGAGGTCCAGCCGCGGGCCGCGAGGGCGGCGCCGGTGGCGGCCCAGATCCGGAGGTCGTCGTCGAAGGCGAGCAGGATCAGGTCGGGAAGATCCTCGGCGGGGAGCCGGAAGCCGGCATCGCCGGCGGGCGCTCGGGCCGTTGCCTCAGCGGTCACCGTCGACCTCCCCCCCACTTCGATCAAGGACGACAAGAAACCATAAACACGAACCGGACGCGACCACGAAGAACCACTCGGATCACTGATCCCGCTCGGTCGTCACAACACGGCCGTCTCCATCACCAGGTCGCCCTCGGCGAACCGTGACGGGCGCAGCGGGCGCAGGTCGAAGGCGCGGCACTCGTCCAGGGTGACCAGCTCGGCCACGGCCCGGCCGGCCGCGGGGGCGTGCATCACCCCGTGGCCGCCGAACCCGGCGCAGTGCAGCAGCGCCGGCCGCTCCGGGGCCGGGCCGACGACCGCGTGGTGGTCCGGGGTCTCGGGATACAGCCCGGCCCAGCACTGCCGCGGGTCCAGGGGCAGGTCCTCGAGCAGGGGGAACCGGTTGCCGACCCGCGAGGCCAGCTGCTCCAGGAACCTGGGGTCGACGCTCGTGTCCCAGCCAGGCGGGTCGTCCGGGTCCGACCAGGCGACCACGAAGCCGCCGCTGGCCTCCCGGCGGACCAGCACCCCGGTGTCGAGGTCGACGCACATGGGGATCAGCTCGCGGGGGTCGCCGGGCTCACGGACGTAGGCCAGGTTGCGGCGCACCGGGGCCACCGGCAGCTCGGTCCCGCCGAGGGCGGCGACCCGGCCGGCGGCCGGCCCGGCGGCGTTGACCACGAACCCGGCCCGAGCGGTGGCGTCGCCGGCGCGCACCTCCAGGGCCCCGCCCGGAGCCGGCTCGATGGCGGTCACCTCCGTCCCGGTGCGGATCTCGGCGCCCAGGCGCTCGGTCTCGGCCCGCAGGGCCGCGACCACGCCGTGGGGGTCGAGGAAGCCGTCGCGGGCGTGGAAGGTGGCCGCCCGCAGCCCGTCGGGGCGCAGGAACGGCACCAGCTCCAGCGCCTCCGCCGGGCCCAGCCAGCGCGTGTCCACGCCCAGGGAGCGCTGCAGCTCGCAGGCCGCGGCCAGCCCCTGCTCGCCGGCCTCGGTGCCGCACAGCAGCAGGTAGCCGGTCTGGTGGAAGCCGAGCAGCCCGGTGGCGGCGTCCAGGCGCTCCAGCTCGGAAATGGAGAAGGCCGAGAACTCGATGTTGACCCGGGTGGTGAACTGGGCCCGCACGCCGCCGTTGGCCCGCGACGACGAGCCCTGGCCGACCGACGCCTCCCGCTCCAGCACCAGCACCCGGTCGACGCCGGCCAGCCGGAGCTCGCGGGCCACCGACAGCCCGATCACGCCGCCGCCGACCACGGCGACGTCGACCGTCTCGGGCATGCCGCCGGCCGCCCGTCAGGCGACCGGGGCCAGCCGGGCCTTGACCCTGGTGGCCAGGTTCTCGGCCAGGCCGACCAGGCCGATGCCGAGCAGCAGGTGGATGACCTCGATCACCCAGTGGGCCGAGCCGGGCAGCAGCTCGCGCTGGGTGAGGCCGACGATGGCCACGATCAGGCCGTAGACGGCGGCCGTGGCGACCACGCCGGCGGGCACCCCGGCCCGGTAGGCCAGGACGGCCATGGTCCACAGGGCCAGCACGAGCAGGATCCCCAGCAGCTGGTGCAGGTCGACCAGGCCGAGGAGGTTGCCGGTCCAGAAGGCGAGGCCGAGGGCCAGCTGGACCAGCCAGACGGCGCGGATGCCCATCTGCAGGGCGGTGATGGCGGATCGCATGCGCTGCTCCTCTCGTTAGTTGAGCCAGCCGGGACGGACCAGGCCGGACTCGTAGGCGAACACCACCAGTTGGGCCCGGTCCCGGGCCCCGAGCTTGACCATGGCCCGGCTGACGTGGGTCTTGGCCGTGGCCGGGCTGACCACCAGCTTGGCCGCGATCTCGTCGTTGGACAGCCCGGCCGCGACCAGCCCC
>Ga0081538_10003377_pt1 | contig 15107 bp, 15 predicted proteins | sample TabmetS5T2R1_FD_71022 | JGI IMG/M metagenome (GOLD analysis project Ga0081538, IMG submission 71022) | Tabebuia heterophylla rhizosphere microbial communities from the University of Puerto Rico - S5T2R1 | ecosystem: Host-associated > Plants > Roots > Rhizosphere ... | reverse complement strand
GAGCGGGTGTTGGCGCGGGAGCGGGTGTCGGCGCGGTATCCGTGGGAGCGGGAGCGGGCGTTGGCGCGGGAGCGGGTGTTGGCGCGGTATCCGTGGGAGCAGGAGCGGGCGTTGGCGCGGGGGGCGTGGGCGCGGGCGCTGGCGTCGTAGAGGTCGCAGGCTCGACCGTCGGCGGTGGCGGAGCCGGCGTCGCCTCGGGCGCCGGGACCGGCGCCGGCTCGGTTTCGGGCGCTGGTGCCGGCGGCGGCGCGGGTGCAGGCGACGATGGCTCAGCGGTCGGTGCCGGCGGAGGCGGCGGGGCAGACGGTGGCTCTGGTGCCGATGGCGTCGACGGCTCGGGCGTCGGGGCGGGCTCGGGTGCCGCGGCCGGCGCCGGGCCCGGTGCAGGCGTCGGCGTCGGCGCCGGCGGGGGGCTCTCTGGCGCGGGCGCGGGGGCCGGCTCAGGCGCCGGCGGGAGGCTCTCCGGCGCGGGCGCAGGGGCCGGCTCAGGTACCGGGGCGGGGCTCTCCGGCGCTGGAGCAGGGGCCGATTCAGGAGCCGGCGCGGGCGCCTCTGGGGCGGGGGCCGGCTCCGAAGCCGGGGCCGGCTGCGCGGTGGGCGCCGTCGGCTCGGGTGCGGGTGTCGGATTTACCGCGGACGGGTCGGCCGCGGGGGCGGGCTCTTCGCTGCTGATCTGCGCCGATGCGGCGGGAACCAGGACTGCGAGCGCGAGCAAGGTGAGCAGGGCAATGAGAGCGATCCGTGACACCGCGCCGCTGACCGCGCACATGCGACGGACGCCGGCGGTGCCGGCGTTCGTCCTACCTTCGCTCATCCGAGTCCCCATGCGCGCAGTTGCCATTGCTTGCGACGGCAGTAACTCAAACCTACGTTTGGGGTCACGGGCCCGGATTCGGATGATGCCCTAAATCTCCGCAAATTGCGGGAATTCTCAGCATGTGAGCGTATGCGTATACGCAAGCTCGCCAACGGCCGGCGCCGAGAGGCGTCGAATGAGGCCGCTGGCTAACGCACTAGAAGGACCGGATCAGTGGTCACGCGCGCGCGACAAGAGTCGCCGACTCCCACGGTCGCGCGCCCCCGCGAAACCGCACGAATGCGGCGGAGCGCACGGGCAGCCTCGCGTGCCGGTCTGTCCGCCGAACGAGATGCCTTCGCCGGGCCCCGCCGAGCCCGCGCCGGCGACGCTCAGGAAGCGTCCCTGAGCCGCTGCGCCTCGGGCAGCCCCTCCAGCTTCTTCAGCGTGTTGTTCTCGATCTGACGGATGCGCTCGCGCGTAACGCCGAAGGCCCGGCCCACCTCTTCGAGGGTGCGCGCCTTGTGGCCCTTCAGCCCGTACCGCATCTCGATCACCTCGCGCTCGCGCGGCGGTAGCGCGTCGAGCGCCAGGCGCACGTTCTCGCGACGGAGGTTCTCGCTCGCCAGCTCGAACGGCGACTCGGCCGTGTCGTCCTCCACGAAATCGCCGAGCTCGGAGTCCTCCTCCTCGCCGATCGGCTTCTCGAGCGAGACCGGCAGCTGTGCGATCCGGAGGATGTCCTTGACCTCACGCGCGGTCCATTGAAGCTCGGTGGCGATCTCCTCCGGGATGGGCTCGCGACCGAACTCCTGCACGAGCTGACGCTCCACGTGCACGACCTTGTTCAGCTTCTCGACCATGTGGACGGGGATCCGGATCGTCCGTGCCTTGTCGGCTATCGCGCGCGTGACGGCCTGCCGGATCCACCACGTGGCATAGGTAGAGAACTTGTAGCCGCGGCGGTAGTCGAACTTCTCGACGGCCCGGATCAACCCGAGCGAGCCCTCCTGGATGAGGTCCAGAAAGGAGAGGCCACGACCGAGGTAGCCCTTAGCAATGGATACGACGAGGCGCAGGTTCGCCTCGATCATCCGCTGCTTGGCGAGCATGTCGCCGCGCTCGATGCTCTTCGCGAGGACTACTTCCTCGTCGGCGGTGAGCAGGTCGACCCGCCCGATCGATCGCAGATAGAGGCGTAGGGAGTCGAGGCTCGGCTCGACGGTGAGGTCGATCTCGGGGCGCTTGGGGCCGGTCGCCTGCCCGCCCTCGCCGGCGGGGACGTCCGACATGGCCGGGCCGCGCCCGGCCCCGGCGACCACGTCGACGCCCGCCTCGAGCAGATGCGACTTGAAGTCGTCGATCTGCTCCTTCGTGACCTCGACCTCCTCGAGCGTGCTCGCGATCTCCTCGAACGTGAGGTATCCGCGCTCCCGCCCCTCGGCCACGAGCGCCCGCAGCTCCTCGACTTCGAGGAAGGCCGCTTCGCTGGTCCCCTCGAGAAGCCCTGCGTCGTCCTTGTCGGTCAACCCTCGCTCCTTAGCGGCCGTCTGGTGGGCGGCCATGTCTGTGTCGGGTTGTGGCGGTCCGCGGCGCCTGCCGCGAGGGGCTGTGCTGGGGGGTCCAGGGCGTCCAGCCGCGGCCAGTGTACAACGACTTGTGCGCTCTGCATCGAGCGGGCGAAGCGTCCCAGCCGGGAGCGGGGCCGTGGCCGACGAAGGCGCGCTCATCGGCGCCGACGGCACGGCCCGCTCGGAGAGCTCTCCGGCGAGGGGTCGAGTCGCGGGGAGCGGACGGGTCCTCACATGACCACGCGCGAGTCGCTCGCGCCGCGCTGACGGCGACGCCTCGGCTGCCTACCGGTAAGCTCGGACGCGCTCGCCGGTGCCCGCCACTCCCCACATTCCACTTTCGCAAGACGCGGCGCTGGTGGTCGCGCTGGCTGGCACGGCCATGCCGTTCGCGCACTCGGCGGAGGACGAGGCCGAGCGCTGGCTGCGGGTCCTCCGCATCCACGGCCGAGTGGGGACGGCGCTCCAAGCGCTCGGCGTGGGCGAGGCGCCGCTGACCGGAGAGACCGAACGCGAGGCGGGCGGGACCCCGCCCCACGGCCCGGAGATCCTCGACGAGGTGACCCGCCGGGCCACCGAGTTCGCGGCGGGACGCGAGGCCGACCGGGTCGGCACGCCCGATCTGCTGTTCGCCGTCTTCGAGGTGTACGGCAAGCTGTTCGATCGCGCGCTCTACCTGCGCGGGACCAGTCGCGAGGAGCTCGTGGAGCGGCTGTCCGAGGCGGGCTCGGCTCAGGCGTCGCGCGAGTAGCGCCGGCCGCGGCGCCGGGCCAGGTACTCGAGCCCCGCGGTGCTGCCCACCGGTCCCAGCGGCGAGACCGTCGCGGCGAGCAGCGGCCAGGGGAACGTTCCCCGCCGACAGCCGTACGCGACCAGGAGGCACAGCAGTATCCACCCGATGCCGTGCGTCCATCCGAGGACGAGCTCGGCGTCCTCGCCAAGACCGCCGATGGCGACCACGAGCAGGGCCGCGAAGATGCAGACCTCCACCAGAGAGTAGACCCGCACCGCCTGGAAGTAGCCCACGGCTACGCGGCCGCGCGGCGCCCGGCAAGGGCGCCGGCGGAGAAGCGCGCGATCGCCATCTGCGCGAGCGCCGCGGGCGTGACACCGGCCAGCGCGAGCGGCGTGCCGGCGGCGGTTGCGAACAGGAGGCCGGCCGCGCCGGCGAGGACGGGCCACCCAATGAGCGGGTTCGCGATCACGAACACCGGGACGTACGCGGTGAGCGCCCACCTACCAAGGCCCTCGCCGACGGAAGGGAACGAACCGGTCGCCGCCACGAGGATGAAGATCGTCCCCACGATCGCGGCGCCGACGGCGATGCGCCAGAAAGCGGACCGCCGCGACCACATGCCGCGAGGGTAGTGATCTCACTGCCTCGCGGGCTCGCCGGCCCTCCGCCCGAACGAAGGCCGCGAGCGGTGCAGTGGTCGGCTAGCTCGTCCGGCGCGACCGCCATGCGCCAACGGCCGCCGAGCAGATCCGGCAGTGCCTCCGATGCCATCAACCTCGACCTTACCCTTAATCTTCGCGTCGACCGAGCGCTGCGCGAACGGGGATCCCGGGCGTGCTCGAGGCAGCGCCCTGCCCCCGGATGCTCGTCGTCACCTACGACCCGCCGCGTCGCGACGAGCTCTACGCGCCGGTGACTCTGTGACGTCGATCACAGAAGCGGCGTGCCAGGAATAAAAAGGTTCGATCGCCGCTCCTTCACCTCGGATCCGTTTCCGACAAGGAGTCGAACATGGCAAGCAGAAGCAGTTCGAAGGCACGTCTCGGCGTGTTGGTCGGGGCCGCCTCGGCGGTCCTGCTGGCGGCTCCCGGCGTGGCGAACGCACAGGTCACCTCGAAGGTTGAGAATGGTGACCTGACCGTCTCGAGCGACGCCGGCGACCCGATCGTCATCACGGACGTCGGGGGCAACGTCAAGATCAACGACAAGGACCCCGACAGCGGCCAGGCGCCGAGCTCGACGATCGACACGATCGTCGTGACGGGCGGGCGTGACGCCAACAACATCGATCTCAAGGGCGTGAACGGCGACGCCTTCCCGGCGCTCAAGAGCGTCTCCGTCGATGGTGGCGAGGGTGACGATCTGATCAACGGCACCCAGCTCGCCGACGTTCTCGAGGGCGGCGACGGCCACGACCGGATCATCGGCGACGACAACCCGGGCGGCACCGACGACGACATGCGCGGTGAGGCCGGCGACGACACGCTCGTCTGGAACCCCGGCGACGACGACGACATCAACGAGGGCGGCCCCGGCCACGACACCGCCGAGGTCAACGGCGGCGGCAAGGAGCAGTTCGAGGTGGCGCCCGGGGCCATCGCAGGCCGCGTGTCGTTCGACCGCGTCCAGCCGAACAATGACCAGAGCTTCGGTGCGCCGTTCAACGTCGACATCAGCGACGACACCGAGAAGCTCGACCTGAACGCCCGCGACGACGTCGACATCGTCAACGCCGCGGCCGGGCTCGACGCGCTTGCGTTCGCGCTCGACATCGACGGCGGGGATGGCGACGACACGATCGACGGCGGCGACGGCCCCGACCGGATCTCGGGCGGGAACGGCAACGACCGCCTCACCGCCGACGACAACCCACTGAACACCTTGGACGTGGTGCGCGGCGACGCCGGCGACGACACGATGATCTGGAACGGCGGCGACGACGACGACGTCAACGACGGCGGCGACGGCAACGACACCGTCCAGGTGAACGGGGCGAACCTGCCCGAGGCGTTCACGGTCAAGCCGTCGGCGACCCAGGCCGGTCGCGTGCAGTTCGATCGCCTGGACACCCCGGGGCCCGGACGGTTCAGCATCGACATCGGGACCTCGGAGACGCTCGACCTGAACGCGAACGGCGACGATGACACCGTCACCGCCGACTCCGGCTTCAACACCCTCCGGCTCGACGTCGACGGCGGCGACGGCAACGACAGCCTCGACGGCGGCGACGCTGCGGACCGGCTGTCGGGCGACAACGGCAACGACCGCCTCGTCGGCGACGACAACCCGCTCGGCTCGGACGACGAGTCGCTCGGTGGCGCGGGCGACGACACGATGGTGTGGAACCCCGGCGACGACGACGACATCAACGAGGGCGGCGACGGCAACGACACCGTCGAGGTGAACGGCGGCGGCGACGAGGACTTCGAGGTGAAGCCCTCGGCGGCGCCCGGGCGCGTGTCATTCGACCGCACCGACCCGGCGCCGTTCAACATCGACATCGGCACCTCCGAGCAGCTCGTGCTGAACGCGGGCGACGGCGACGACAAGATCTCCGGCTCGAAGGGGCTCGCCGGGCTGCTCGCGAGCACGTTCAACGGCGACGACGGCAACGACCGGATCAAGGGCACGGACGGTGAGGACCTCCTCACCGGCGGCAAGGGCAAGGACCTGATCCGGGCCCGCGACAAGGCCGCCGACCGGGTCGAGGGCGACGGGGGCTTCGACCTGGCGTTCGTCGACCGGCGCGACACCGTGCGCGGCGTCGAGATCGTGATCGGCGGCCGGCTGCGCGTCCGCCACCTCGGCGGGAACGCCCTCTTCGTGAAGGGGAGCGCGGTTGCCCTGCGGCTCCGGAGCGTGGGCACCGGCCGGACCCGTGGCCGCGTGCACCTGATCCGCGGCGGAAAGTCCCTCGGCAGCGTGAAGTACAGCGTCACGCGGAAGCCGAAGAAGTTCCGCATCAAGCTCAACCGGAGGGGCGTCCGCCTGATGGCGCGCGCTCCGCGGAAGGGCCTGCGCATCAAGCTGCGGATCGACGCCCGCGACTCGAACGGGAACGGCTGGCGCACGTCTGACTCGATCAGGCTGAAGCGCTAACCGGACCCCCTGGCCCTCCCAGGGACCTGAGGCCGCCCGCTCCGCGGGCGGCCTCAGCCGTTCCGGACCGCCCGGATCGCCTGCTCCCTCGTGCGGTACTCGTCCACCCGGACGATCCTGTCGTTCCGCACCAGCACTGCGTAGGTCTCGATGACGTCAATCTCGATCCCGCTGCCCTTTCCGTGCAGTCGCCCGCTCGTGGGAACCACGATCCAGTCGCCCAGATCGATGTAGTCCTCCGGCACCACCGTGCGGTCGAAGCGGTTCGTCCAGGGCTCGGCGAGCGAGCGCACCCACCGCCGGATCTCCTCGATGCCGCTGTATGTCCGCGAGTCCGGCTCGTCCTCCGCCGCCGTCCACTCGGCGCGTGGATCGAACGCCGCGAACGCGGTCTCGAAGTCACCCGCCACGAACGCGTCGAAGCTGCGGCGCACCAGCTCGAGGTTGTCCCCCGACATCACCCTCCCGAGGTCGTCGACGCCGTCATGCCGCAAGATACCCGGCATGTCGACCCGTCGCGCTCTCACCGCCGTCGCCGTGACGCTTCTGCTGGCCGCGCTCGTCCCCGGTGCGGCGGGCGCGGACGGCGGAGGGGGCGGCCCGCTGCGCATGAACGAAATCCAGGTGATCGGGACGCACAACAGCTACCACCGGGAGCTCCCGGCCGCCGAGCGGGCCGCCCACGACGCGGTCTACGGCGGCGCTCCGATCTATGAGGCGTTCCGCGCCTATAGCCATGCATCGCTCCCGAACCAGCTCGGCCGGCAGGGAGTGCGCGGGCTGGAGCTCGACCTCTTCCCCGACCCCGCGGGCGGGTTGTACGCGAACCCGCTCCTACGCCAGCGGCTGACGGCCGGGCCGCTGACAGACCCCGAGTGGCAGCGGCCCGGCATCAAGGTCCTGCACATCGAGGACCTCGACTACAACACGACGTGCGTGCGGCTCGTCAGCTGCCTGAGGCTCGTGCGCGGCTGGTCGCGGAGTCATCCGCGGCACGTGCCGCTGCTGGTCATGCTCGAGTTGAAGGGGACCGACCCGGTGGCCGGCGCGATCGGCGGCGTGCGAGTGCCCCAATGGGACGGAGCGGCCCTGGACGCCCTCGACGCGGAGATCCGCTCGGTGTTCCGGCCGGACGAGTTCATCACTCCCGACGACGTACGCCGCGAGGGGCTCACCCTGCAGCAGTCGGTCCTGCGGCGAGGCTGGCCTCAGTTGCGCGCGGCGCGCGGCCGGGTGATGTTTCTCATGAACAACAACCCGGGACCGATCAGCGCGGCCTACACGGCCGGGCGGCCGAGCCTGCAGGGGCGGGTGCTCTTCACGAACGCCCGACCGGGCAGCCCCGACGCGGCGTTCGTCAAGCGCAACGACCCAACCGGCGCGGCCCGCGCCCAGATCCGGGAGCTGGTGCGGGCCGGCTACCTCGTCCGCACCCTCTCGGACGACGCCCTGGCGACCGTGCTGTCCGGTGACACGACCCGCCTGCGCGCGGCGCTGGCGAGCGGCGCGCATCTCGTCTCGACCGACTTCCCCGAGGTGGGGATGAGCGCCCGCTACGACCGCGACTACGTCGCAGCCCTGCCGGGCGGGGGGCCGGCGCGGTGCAATCCGGTGATCAGGCGGCCGGGCTGCCGGCGCGCCCTCAGCAGGGGCGCGCCTCGGGCGAGATCGCGGCCCTGACCGCCTCCTCGGAGAGCTGGTCCAGGGCCGGAAGGAGCTCCCGGATGCGCGCGAGCGGCTCGCGGTCCTCCTCGCGGGTCCACTCCGCCTCGTCCCTGCTCCTTGCGAAGCCGTCGAGCGCGTCGCGCCAGAGGTTCAGGCGAGCAGGGCTGAACACGAGCGTGCGAATGGCGCCGTCGGGACCGCGCTCGCCGAGCTCGTCGGCGAGGGAGGTGAGCTCGCGAAGCTGTACGACATCGTCGCCCGACATCTCCGACATGCGGAAGCGCTCCTCTATCAAGGCGCGAGCCGCGTGGGCGGATGCCCGGACCTCGTCCTCTGCCAGGTCGACGACGGCGAGCACGACGGGCCCGCCATCCATGTTCCTGGAGATGTCTACGCGACCGCGAAGCATGTCTCCCAGCCACAGTAGAGCCTCGAGCGGCGCAGTGTGTGACGCTCGACTCATACCCGCGCGGGCGTGAGGCAACCGCCGCCGGACCCGGTCAGCGAAGCTCCTCCCGCACCGTCCGCGCCGCCTCGACGAGCGCCTTCAGCTTCATCCGTGCCACCAGGCGCGGAATCGCCCTCATCCCGCAGTCGGTCGTCAGATACACGCGCTCGGGGGGCACCACGTCGATCACTCGGCGGATCCGGTCGGCCACCTCCTCTGGCGTCTCGATCATCGTCGTCCGGATGTCGAGGACGCCGATGGCGACCTCCTTGTCGTCGGGCAGCGATTCGAGGGCGCCGATGTCGACCATGTCCCGGTTCGCGTAGTCGAGGACGAACTGGTCTACCGGCACGTCGTAGAAGTGGGGCAGCACCGCCTCGTAGCCCTGCTGGAACAGGCCGGCGAGGCGGTTGCCCCACGCGTTGCCGTAGCAGAAGTGCCACGCGATCTTGGCGTCAACGCCGTCGACGCACTGCGTGATGACGTCGGCGATCCACTCGTAGTCCTTCTCGTCCTCCGTGAAGAGCGGCAGCCATGCGCCGAGGTCCTCGATCTGGAGAAAGGTCGCCCCGGCCTCGACGAGCTCCTTCATCTCGGCGTTGAAGATCGGGGCCAGCGCGTAGCTGATCTCGCGCGCGTCCTTGTAGTGCTTGAAGTGGACGTGCCACGCGAGGTTCACGGGGCCGGCGCCGACGGAGACCTTCACCGGCTTCGTCGCGTACCGGGCGGCGATCTTGTAGAGGTCGGTCAACCGGATCGGCCCGCGCTCGACCGGGCCGCTGTTGACGACCCCGCCCCAGTCCGCGAGCAGCTCGACCTCCTTGGTCCGGACCGCCGCGCCGATCTCGGAGGGATGCTGCTCCTTCGCCGGCTCGAACCCGGGGATGCGCTCGTACATGTACCAGCAGAAGGAGCCGATGACCCCGACGTAGTCGTCATACGACATCTGCCCGTCCGTGACGATGTCGAGCCCGGCCTCCTCCTGGTCCTGGATGACGACCCGGGTGGCGTCCTCGTAGGCCTCGGCGTGGTCAACGTTCTTGAAGGCGACGCGGACGTCGCGCCCGAGGAGCTGGTGCGTGAACCAGTGGGGCCTCGGATACGACCCGACCATCGTCGTGGGGAGCAGTGTGTCGACGATCTGTCTCGGCATGCGGTCTCTCCTCCTTGCGGTTTGTCCGGTGGCCTGTCGTCCGGCGCCGGAGCCTATGCCCGTTGGCGCCTCGTTAGGAGCCCGCGCCCACCTCACCAACCGCGCCGCGCAGGCCGACGCAGCCCACGCAGCCCACGCATCCGACGCAGCCCGCGCACCCCACGCAACCCACGCAGCCGACGCAGCCGACGTTCCCGACTCCCCCGACGATCGCGGCGCCGCCCAGCACTCCGATGCTCAGCGCGACGACCGCGCTGAACGCCACGGCGGCGCTGCCGACCGTCCCCGCGCCGCCCACCACTCCGGAGCTCGCGACGGTGCCGGCGCTGCCGATCACACCCGCGCTCGCGATGGTCCCCGTGCTGCCAATCGCGCCGGCGGCGCTGACCGTACCGGCGCTGCCGACCACGCCGGAGCTCTCGTCCGTGCTTACGGTTCCCTCGGCCATGCGGCGCGAGACTAGTGGGTCAGCCGTTCGCCGACGAGCGCCACTGGTCAGCCGGTGAAGCGGGCCCCTACTCGGAGTCGAGGGGATCCGGCTGCGAGCCGCTCGACCCGGAGCCGGGGGAGCCCGGCCCGGACGTGACGGGGCTCGTTCCCGAGCCGCTCGAGCCCGGGCCGCTCGAGCCGGAGTTGGACGGCCCCGGGCCGGAAGATTCGGAGCCGAGGGTCTCCGGGCCCGACGATCCGGAGCCGGATGTGCCCGAGCCGGAGGGGCCGGGCCCAGACGTGCCCGGGTTCAAGCCGGAGCCGCTCGAGCCCGACCCGGAGGCGCCGGAGCCCGACGACCCGGAGCCCGACGACCCGGAGCCCGACGACCCGGAGCCCGACGACTCGGACCCGCCGGAGCCTGGACCGCTCGAAGCCGAGCCCGGACCCGAGTTCGAGTCGACATCGCGTCCACCGCCGCCCCCCGGCCCGGACCGCTCGCTCCGACCGCTGCGGTCGTCCTCGTCGCCGTCGCCGGGCCCGCTGCGGTCGCGATGCCCGCTACGGTCCCGGCCGTCCCCGTCGCTGCCCCCACGCGCGCGTAGGGCGCTCGTCCCACCGCTTGCTCCGCCGCCGCTCGGCAAGCCTCCGCCGACCGCCCGCGGTCCCGACGCGACCGCGTCCCGGCGGCCCGCCGACGGACCGTCATGCGAATCGCCGACCGGGGCGACCGCGACGCCGCCGGCTACGGCACCGGTGACGAGCGCGGTCGCCGCAACCTTGGTCGCCACGGCGCCGGCGCCCGCGGCGCCGGTCAGCTCGGCGACGCGTGCGGCCACCGAGTCGCCCGCTTCGGCGCCACCCGGCGGAAGCCGCAAGAGGAAACTGGGCGGAATCACAGCGGTCGCGGCCGCGCGGACGGTGTTGCGCGCGCGGTTCAGCAGCTGGCGCACCGCGCCGCCCCCGACGCCCAGCGCCGCCGCGATCTCGTCGTAGGACCGCCCCTCGAGCTCGCGCAGCAGCAGCGCGTCGCGCTGGCGCGGGGGAAGCTCCTGCACGGAGGCGATCACGGAGCGCAGCCGCTCGCGCCGCTCGACTGCCATCTCCGGACGCTCGGCGGTCGGGCTCTCGGCCTCGAGCGGCTCATCCCGGAGCGCGCGGTCGCGCAGCGCGTTCAGCGAGACGTTGTGAGCGATGCGGTACAGCCAGGGCTTCAGCCTCAACACTGCGTCGTCTCTCCGTATGGCGTCGTAGGCGTTCACGAACGTCTGCTGCACGGCGTCCTCCGCACGGTGGCGCCCTATCAGGGCCGAGCAGTAGCGGAGCAGCGGGCCTCGGTACCGGGACACGATCGCCTCGAACGCCGGCTCGCTGCCCGCCCGGAACAGGTCGACCAGCCGCTCGTCGCTCTGCGTCGCGAGGAGCGGCCGGCCGGCAAGCCGGGCGGGCTCGAGCAGGTGCTTCGGAGTCACATCACGAAGTATGGGCGTCCGTCAGCGCCGCGCGCCGGTCGTGGACCGAGTGCGGGTCGTTCCACGGGTACGGCTCGTCGTCGTGCCGGTGTTCGAGCGCGTGGTGGCGTGCCTCGAGGTCGTGGCCGTGCCGGTCGTGCCACGGGCGGCGCTGCTTGTCGTGGCGGTGTCGTCGCCCGTCGTATCGGCGCGCCGGCCGGATTCGGTCGCCGTGTTGGTCGTCGCCCGGGCACCGCTGGTTGTCGTGTCCTTGTCGGTGGCGGTACCGGTCGTGGCCCGGGCGCCACTGGTCGTCGTGTCGCCGTCGCGGCCGCCGGGACCGCTCTTGTCGTCGTCGTCGTCGCCGCTGCCGGGCCCACCGTTGTCATCGTCGTCGGCGCCGCCGGGGCCACTGCTCGATGGCGGCACGATCGCGTGCGGGTGCCCGGAGCCGGGCGCCGAGTCAGAGCCGCTCGAGGCCCAGGACGGCGATGCCCACCACAGCGGCGCGGCGAGCACGAACAGGCCGGCAAGGAGCACGGCGCCGGCGCGCTGACGCGCCGAGGCCCGCAGGTCGGGTTCGTCTCCGGCGATCAGCCCGAGATATGCGCGCGGTGCCGGTGCAATCGGGTGCCTCACTTCATCCATCTCTCCCTCCTCGCGGTCGGATCTGCGGTTGGAACACGGGCCGCGGCCGAAACTCACGCCCGCCGCCGGCTGAGGGTGAGCCTGCGCGGCAGCGCCGCGACGAGGGGCTCGAGCTCGGTCGCGACCTCGGCAGCGCTGGGCCGCGAGGCCGGGTCCCTGGCGAGCATCCGATCGATGAGCGAGGACAGCGCCTGCGGCAGATGGCCCGGGAGGGGCACGGCCTCCACGGAAAGCTGCGGGAACCGCACGAACGGGTCCTCGCTGTCGCGGGCCGCGGGCTCGCGCGGAAAGGGCTTGCCGCCGGCGAGCGCATGAAACAGCGTGGCGCCGAGCCCGAATACGTCCGCGGGTGGCCCGATGGGGGCGGCTTCGTCACGGTCGAGGCACTGCTCCGGCGCCATGTAGCCGTCCGTCCCGATCGGGCCGCGCAGGCGGCGCGCACGCTCCACCTCGCAGGCGATGCTCAAGTCGATCAGCCGCGGTGGGATCCCCATGACGATGTTGTCCGGCTTCACGTCGAGGTGGACCATCCCCTCCCGCGTCATGTAGTGGAGAGCCGCGGCAACGTGGAGAGCGAGCGGAAGCACCTGCTGAAGCGGCAGCGGTCCGCCCTTCTTGATCACCCGCCGCAGCGTCGGCCCCTCGAGGTGCTCGATCAGCAGATGAGGGTGCGGACCGTCGAGCACTGCATCGAACCCGCGCACGATGACCGGATGAGCGAGCCGCCCGAGCGCCTCCGCCTCACGGCTGAGCTCGCGAAGAGCGTGCTCGTCCTCGACCTGGTCGGGTCGCAGGACCTTGGCGACCATGATCGCGAAAAGGTGCTCATCCCAAGTGAGCAGCGCCTCATATCGACTGCCGCCTCCAAGCCGCGCGAGCACCGTCCGGCCGGGCGCGATCTCCGCCCCCTGCTGGAACGCCCAGCTCGCTCGTTCCTTCCTCGCCGGGACAGCCTCCTCGACCGCCATGCGCGCCACACCGCCCTCAACACCGGCCGGGCCGGAAACTCACGCGCGGCGGAACGGAGCGTTCTGAAGCCCCGCGTTCAGCCCGGGTATTCGTCCTTCCGCCAGGCGCGAAACTCGTCGGTTTGGGGCTTCGGTGTCCGCTTGAGCAGGAACGAGTGGTACGGCGCGACGAAAGGATCGGGCGCCGCCACCGTGTAGGTGTGGTAGACGGTCCCGTTTTCGCGCGCGAAGGCGATGAAGCTCGGGTTCTCGCGCAGGCCGTCCTCGAGCTTGGCCCCGACCTGCCGCCCCCAGTCCTGGAGCCACCCCGGTGGGTTGCCGAGTATCTCGCCTACCTCGGGGATCTGCTGGGCCTGCTCGGGGGTGAGAGCGAGGCCGAAATCGAACGGGAAGTCCGTCCCGTTGGTGGAGACGTAGGGAAACTGCCAACCCATCCGCTGCTTGTAGGCGATGAGCCGATCGATCGGTGCGCGCGAGAAGCAGATCAGCGTCACGTCCCGGTGGTTCAGATGCACGCGCGTGGCGTCGAGCTCATCCCCCAGATTCGTGCACCCGGGGCAGGCACCGACCTCGTAATCGGGACCGAACATGATGTTGTAGGCGAGCAGCTGCGAGCGGCCGTCGAACAGCTCGGCGAGCGTCTTCCTCCCATCCTCGGTGTCGAACTCGTACTCCTTGTCCACCGGAACCCAGGGAAGCTGCCGTCGCTTCTCGGTCACCTTCTGGCCGAGCTCGGCCTGCTCGGCCTCGAGCTTTGCGAGCTCGTCGCGAGCCGCCTGCCATTCCTCGCGCGTTCCGGTCTTGTGCTCGGGCATCGTGTACCTCCTTCGCCGTTGGTCACCTCAGCGTACGCAGCTCTTCGACGTCGGTCGCCGGCTGCCGTGTCTCGCGTGTTGAGACCGGCGCGCCGCGCCGAACTCATCGCCGTCGTGGCCGCGGCGGGCCGGGCCAACCTCTCGCGGCGATCGGTAGCGGCTGGCGTTGACTTCGGCGGCACCTGGCTACAGGATCGGTGTGTCCTGCGATCGGGAGGTGGCCGGTGGATGTCTTGATCTCTGGGGCGGGGGTCGCCGGACCGATGACGGCGTCCTGAGGCACGCTCTCGATCGCACGGGACGACGAGTACGAGCGCAGGGCGCATCGGGTTTGGACGCGAGCTGTGCTCGCCGCTGGAACTCGACGGGCTGAATCGTGCGGACCGTGCGATGGCTGCGCTCACCGAGGTGTCGGCGATCCGCGACGCGAGTGCTCGCAGCGGACGCGGAGCGGTAGGCCACTCCGCGTGCGGATCGAGGCCGCTTGACGCCGGTTCCGGTCCGGCGTTAGCGTGGAAACGTCTACAGATCCGCGTGCGGAGCGGATTTCGAGAGAAGGAGGAGACACATGCGCCGCGTCTTACTCGCTGTTGTCTTCGCCGGTGTCCTGGCTTTGGCGGCACCCGCGAACGCCCAAGACCCAGTCCCCAGGCATCTGCACTGTCTCACGAACGCGAGCGGCAAAACGCACGCGATCGCCGGCGGTCTGACCAGGAACGCACCCCAGTCCGCGTTCGAGACGTTCCACTTCGGCGTTCACCTCGGCGTCTTCGTCGAGGGCCCAAACCCTCACACGGTGATGCCCAGCTTCACGGGCAGCTGCGAGTAGGCGGCCAGTCCGGCTCCGGGCGGAGCGCGCGTGCGTGATCTCCGTCCGGAGCCGTGAGCGCCGTTGAGCCGTCACGACGCACGGCCCTCGTTTGCGACGTGCCATCCGGGTACGAGCAGAGTCCCCAGGAGGGAGGCCAGGCCCGCCAGACGAACGGCGGCGCCTCGGGGAGGGAACTGCTGGTTGCGAGTGAGCATGTGCCAGATCGCGTGGATGAGCGGCCGGCCGATGTCGACGGGCGGGGATCCGAATTGGCTCCCGGTGCCGTCTTCCGGCGGCCGCGGGTGGCGACGGGCCCACGAGTAACGTCTCCCGCGATGGATTTCCTCGACCGGATCCGAGCGGCGGCTGATCGCGCCACCGCGCGCCTGACGCTGGTCGGCGTGGATCCCCACGACGACGAGGACCTGCGTGCTCGAAAGGCCCTGCTGGTCCTGATCTCAGTGTTGATCCTGCCGGTCGCGGCGTTGTGGGGGGCGATGTATCTCGTGTTCGGATC
>Ga0081538_10003376_pt1 | contig 15108 bp, 17 predicted proteins | sample TabmetS5T2R1_FD_71022 | JGI IMG/M metagenome (GOLD analysis project Ga0081538, IMG submission 71022) | Tabebuia heterophylla rhizosphere microbial communities from the University of Puerto Rico - S5T2R1 | ecosystem: Host-associated > Plants > Roots > Rhizosphere ... | reverse complement strand
GTGGACGCCGACATCCTGCTGATGGACGAGCCCTTCGCGTCGGTCGACGAGCAGATCCGCCGCCAGTTCCAGGAGGACCTGCTGCGGCTGCTCAGCGACGAGAGCAAGACCGTGATCTTCGTGACCCACTCGATCGAGGAGGCCGTCTACGTCTCCGACCAGGTCGTCATCTTGACCCGGGGCCCGTCGAGCGTGTCGAAGGTGGTGCGCCCAGGGATCGACCGCAGCGCCGGCTCCGACGACATCCGGCGCGACCCCGCCTACCTTGACTGGGTCGAGCAGATCTGGCACGAGCTCCGCGGCTACCTGGAGCGCTGACGTGGAGGTGCGCGGTCACCGGATTCCGATGGGGTTCTCGCTGCTCGTGTGGTTCGCCATATGGGAGGTCGTCGGGCGGCTCGACCTGGTGTCGCTGCTTCCGCCGTTCAGCGACGTGATCGCTGCCGTCCCCGAGGTGGTGTCGTCGTCGACTTTCGCCGACGCCGCCAGGATCACGCTCGAGGCGTTCCTGATCGGGATGGGGCTGTCTTTCGCCGTCGGCATCGGCGTCGGCATCCTGATGGGCACGAGCCGTGCGGTCGGCTCGGTGATGGGGATGTGGGTGAACATCTTCGAGAGCTCGCCGCTGACCGCCGTGGTGCCCGCGCTGATGGCACTGCTTGGCTTCGGGCTGGAGACGATGATCGTGACCGTTTTCCTGTTCTCGGTCTGGGTGATCGCGCTCGACACGCAGGTCGGCGTGGAGCGCGTCAGTCCCTCTCTGGTGGAGATGGGCCGGTCCTTCGGCGCTACCAAGCGCGTGCTCTACTCCCGGATCGTCCTGCGGGCGGCTCTCCCCGAGCTGCTCGCCGGCATCCGCCTCGGACTGATCCGCGGGCTCAAGGGGGTAATCATCGGCCAGCTGCTGATCGCCGTGCTCGGGGTCGGCTACCTGTTCGAGCTGTACTCCCGCAACTTCCTGATGCCGGAGTTCTGGGCGCTGCTCATCATCCTGTTCGCGTTTGCCTTTATCGCGTCGGAGGCCGTCGCCTACTTCGAACGAAAGGTGTCGTTCTATGCATCAAGTCGGTGACCGGTCGGCCGATTACGCCATCGCGGCACCCGACATCATCACCGTCGCCGTGGCCGGCATGGATGCCCGCTTCCCCGTCGCTCGGGTGTTCTGCGTCGGGCGCAACTACGCCGATCACTCGATCGAGATGGGTCATGACCCGGACCGCGAGCCCCCGTTCTTCTTCATGAAGCCGTCCGACGCGGTCGTGCCGCCAGGCACGTTGCCGTTCCCCACGGGGACGCGGGAGCTGCACCACGAGATCGAGCTGGTGGTCGCGCTCGCCGACGGCGGCCGCGACATCCCGGTTGAACGGGCCCTCGACCATGTCTTCGGGTACGCGGTGGGGCTGGACATGACGCGCCGCGACCTCCAGGCAGAGGCAAAGAAGATGGGCCGCCCGTGGGACATGGCCAAGGGCTTCGACCAGTCCGCGCCCACCGGCCAGATCCGCGCGGTGGAGGAGATCGGCCATCCGACCAAGGGAGCCGTGTGGCTTCGTATCAACGGGGAGCCGCGCCAGGACGGCGACCTCGACCAGCAGATCTGGACGGTGCCCGAGACGATCAGCCTCCTGAGTACGCTTGTCGCGCTGCGGCCCGGCGACCTCATCATGACCGGGACGCCCAAGGGCGTAGGCCGGGTCGAGCCGGGCGACCGTCTCGAGGGTCACATCGACGGTGTGGGTGACCTGAGCGTAAGCTACGACTCCTGAAGATCGTCTTCGAGCGCGAAGCCGATCCCCTGCGCGGCGACCATCGCGTGTTCGCGCCTTGCGCCGTTAAGCGGTGCTGTGCAGCGAGCCCGCGAACACGCTCAAGATGCGAGCAGATCGCCGATGTCGCGGCTGCCCGCCCGACGGTCGGCCACAAGCCGCGGCGCGTTGTTGAGGAGGGTGTCGACGAGGTCCCTTACGAGGTCGTGATCAGCGAACTGCTGGCGTAGCGTGTCGAGCGTGCCCTACCCAGCGCCGGATCCTCCGGGGCGTCCGCGGGCAGCTCGATCGCGGCGAGAGCTTCCGGCAGCTGAGCGAGCCGGATCGGCTCGGCGCGGTAGTCGAATCCGTCGGGTCGCCTCGAGCCCATCGAGGTCGGCATATGGACGTCCATCAACACGACCTCGTAGCTCTTACGATCGACGGCCTCGAGCGCCTCGACCCCGCTTGCTACCACGTCGGCGGCGAACCCGAGCTTTCGAAGCAGCCCGAGGGCAAGCTTCGGGTTCAGCGCGTTGTCCTCGGCGATGAGGAAACCGCGGGCCGTCGTGGACGGGTGGCCGCGGTGGGCAACTCGGCCTCGTCCTTCGCCGGCTCGTCGGGGTTCTCGGGACGCCGCGCCAGAGTGGCCACCAGCGCGTCATAGAGTTGCGAGGCCCCACCGGCTTCGTGAGCGTGACCGCGAACTCGTAAGAACGTGGGGCCGGCTCTTTCCGGGCCAACGAGGTCAGCAGCAGCAACGGCAGCACCTGTCCCACGGACTGCCTATGTATGCAGCGAGCCAACGTCAGTCCATCCATCTCCGGCATCTGCGTGTCGAGGAGGCCGCGTCGAAGTGCTCGCCTCGCTCCACCCACGCGAGTGCGCGACTGGCCAATGGCAGAACTTCGGCGCCGCCACACCGTCGATCTGCTCGACCACACGCTCCGCGACGAGGGGTGGGCGGCGAGCTCCGACGGTCTACGACTGCTGGCTCCGAACCGACGAGGTGTCCCCGCTCGGCGACTTGATGTGCGGCACCTGTTCCGTCGGGACCTCCAACGCATGCCCCGCTAGGTTGACGGGGCCGCACCTGCACGTCGTCCGCACCTCGTAGCGGAGGAGCCGTCAGCGAAGGTACGAATGAGGACCGGATACGGGCCGCCCAGGGCGGCTCGCCCTGGCAAGTCGTCCGCGCCGTCCCCATCGCAAAGGAGCTGCTCGACCTGCTCGACGGAGTGCCGCGCCGCGTCGACACCAGGCTGATGTTCCCCGGCCCACACGGACTGTGGATGGACCATGCGCTTGGCCGTTCGTTCGACGCGGCGCGCAACACCATCGGGGGCTTGGGTTGAGGTCCCATCTGGGTCTCATTCCGCTGGCCACGGGGGCGGAACACGAGATCCTCGGGCTCACGGCGGGCCTCAGCTCCCTGTCGCCGGCCAAAGCGAATGGGACGCTGCCCGCGGCTCTCCAACCTGCCATCCCCGCCAACAAGGGCCAACATCACGCTCGAGGCCGCGTGCCGCGCGTCTCGTAGCGTTCGACGCCCGGCGTGGAGGAGTCTCGGGGATCGGTCGAATGCGCAGGCCCACGCGCTGGGTCGGCGCCCAGGGTGCTCAACCAGGCGGGGCGACCCGCCAGGTCAGGCGGTGACTGCTTCGCGCTCGTCCGCGGTCGGCCCGGGGATCGTGTCGATGCCCTCCATCGCCTTGGTGAACTCGATCGCCTCGTCGTCCATGACCGCCCGCGGGTTGAAGGTCGCATCGGCCATGACGCCATGCACCCGCCGGCGCTGCATGCCGAAGTTCCCCGCGTCGTAGAGCGGCAGGATTGCCGCCTCACGCAGATAACGGTCGAACGAGTGCTTTCGGTCGACGGAGTTGACGCCCACGACCTGCATGCACTTGTAGACGCAGTCGAACAGCATCTCGGTGCAGTGGATCTTGCACATCGCGCCGAGCATCTCGCCGTGGTAGTCGTGCTGATCGAGGTAGTGGCCCGTCTTCCAGCAGAAGTACCGCGCCGCCTCGATCTTCGCGGCCACGTCGCCCAGGACATAGCCCGGGTACTGGTAGTGGATGATCGGCTTCGGCCCGCCAGCCGTGTAGGTCCTCGCCCATTCGAGGGCGTCCTCGTAGGCGGCTCTCGCGACGGCGACGGCGCCGATGCCCGCGACCGGGCCCGACCACGCGAAATTGCGGTTGATCACGAGGTCGCCGTTGCCCTTCGCGCCCTCGATCATGTTGTCAGCCGGCACGCGCGCGTTCTCGAAGGCGATCTCGAAGTTCGGCGCCGTACGCTGGCCAAGGGTGCTGATGTTGCGGTAGGTAACCCCTGGTGTGCCCCGCTCGACGATGACGGCGGAGAGCGCTTCGGTCCCGCCACGGCTGGAGTCCGTGCGCACGATGACGAGGTTCAGGTTCGCGCCCTTGTTGTCCCAGCCGCCGACGTTGCACGGCCAGTACTTGCGCCCGTTGAGAACGTACTCGTCGCCGTCGAGCGTCGCCGTGACGCTCATTCCCGCGCCCTCGATGGCCGGCGCGTCGAAGTTCGCGGTGCCTCCGGGAGATCCGGCTGGCTCGCTGGCGGCGTAGCCGACAATGAACTCGTTGCTGGTATCGGCAGTGGCGCCGCCGATGAACCGCTGCTTCTGGTCCTCGGTGCCGTAGTACCACACCGGCATCAGCCCGAGGCCGTTGACGAGAACCGTCGTGCCAAAGCCGGGGTCGACGGCCTGGATCTCCTCGGCCGCAATGATGAAGTCGACGTTCGACATCCCACCGCCGCCGTACCCGGCGGGGAGCATGGACCAGGCGATGCCGCGACGGCAGGCCTCCTCATACGCGGGCTTCGCGAGTTGCCAGCCGGCGTACGGATCGGGCTCGGCGTCGATCTTGGGCGCCAGCGGGCCGAGGACCTCTTGGGCGAAGTCTCGCGCCAGCCCCTGGATCTCCTTTTGCTCCTTCGTGAGGGTGAAGTCGATAGCCATTCTCCGCTCCCTCTCCTCGCTTCGTCGTTGACTTTGCGCGGCTGAACCAACCACGCCCGCGCGCTCGCGCTCAGACGGAGACGGTGACTTCGTGCAGACGATGGGATTCCACAGAAGCCGCCGCTAGACCAGAACTCCTTGATGCCATGAATGGGCGGGTCTCTAGCGGCGGGGTGCCTGGAGCACTATGCGGCGGGCGCATTTGACTCGGCAAGCAATCTACCCCGGCGTTGGCGGCACCAATCACTGCCCGCCGCGGCAGCTGTGCGGATGGGCGCCGCCGGCGCCGTAGTGCTACGATTCGTAGCAGTGGCGCCCAGGACGATCCCCCAGCGCGAGCTCCGCAACAACATCGGCGCCATTCTGCGGGAGGCCGAGGCGGGCGCGACGTTCACCGTAACCGTGCGTGGGCGACCCGTCGCCACCCTCGGCCCGGCGCGCGCGGGTCGCCGCGTCGACGTCGATCGGGAGACCATGCGCGGAATTCTCTCGACCCCGCTCGATGGTGCGGCGATGCTCGGCGACCTCGACCGGGCCGAGGCGCCGGTCGACGATCCCTGGCGCGATTGAACGGCGCGCTCGTCGACACGTCGGTCGTCGTCGCTGATGAGGCCATCGCCGACGTGATACCGGAGCCCGTCTCCATTTCGGTGATCACGATCGGCGAGCTACGGGCGGGAGTTCTACGCGCCGGCGATCGGACGCAGCGGGACCAGAGGGCACTGCGGCTCGAGGCCGTCAGGGCTGTCTTCGAGCCTCTGCCGGTGGACGAGCACGTGGCCTCAAGGTACGGGGAGCTTCTTGCATGGGTACGCGACCGCCGGCGCTCGGAGAAGGCCACCGACCTTCTGATTGCGGCGACCGCGGCGGCGACCGACCGGCGGCTCTACACCCTCGACCGGCGCCAGGCTGATCTCGCCGAGGGCGCCGGTCTGGCGGTTGAGCTGCTCGCGGCGGCGTGAACCGGCACCCATACTGCTCTAGAGAGCGGACTTGCACCCTGTCCGGCCCATCGCGAACTCTCTGCATCTCCGGGTCGGACCGCGTCCCGGCGCTGCCGTGCGTGGTGTCGGCGTCCTGCGGAGAAACGGGCTTACGACAGCGCGCGCGTGGTGACAACGTTGTCAATGGCCGGTGACACGGCCGGGGGGCCACGAGGAGGAGCACCGGATAGCGGGCGGTCGCCGAGACCGACGATGAACGACGTCGCACAAGCAGCCGGCGTCAGCCTGAAGACCGTCTCCCGTGTGGTGAACGAGGAGTCGGGCGTTGGGACGGCGACGGCCGCGCGCGTCGGCGACGCCATAGCCCAACTCGGCTTCCGGCGCAATGACCTCGCTCGCAGCCTGCGGCGAGCGCACGCGTCGGCGACGCTCGGCCTGGTCATCGAGGACCTTGCCAACCCGTTCTACTCGACGATTGCCCGCGCGGTCGAGGAGGTGGCGAGGCTGCGAGGGTACATCGTCATCACCGCGAGCTCCGAGGAGAGCGGCGAGCGGGAGCGCGAACTGGTGGCCACGCTCCTCAGCCGCCAGGTGGACGGGCTGCTGCGCGTACCGGCCGCGCGCGACCACAGCTATCTGCGGCCGGAGCTTGCAATGGGGGTGCAGGTCGTCTTCCTCGATCGCCCGCCCGGCGGACTCGAGGCCGACGCGGTGCTGATCGACAACGCAGGCGGGGCACGTGCCGGAGTCGAGCATCTGCTTTCGCGGGGGCACCGGCGCATCGGGCTGATCGGCGATCCGCCCCAGCTCTACACGCTCGCCGAGCGCGTCAGGGGCTACCATGCCGCTCTCGCTGGATGGGGCGTCGAGTTCGACGAGAGCCTGATGCGGCTCGGAGCACACGATGTCGCCAAGGCCGAGCTGTCCGCTCGGGCACTGCTCGACCACCTCGATCCCCCAACCGCGCTCTTCGCCGCCAACAACCGCGTGAGCGTCGGTGCGATTCGCGCGCTGAACGCGGCAGCGGCACGCGTCGCGTTGGTCGGCTTCGACGATTTCGAGCTCGCCGACATGCTTCCCGCGCCGGTCACGGTCGTACGGCACGACTCCCCGGAGCTGGGCCGCCGCGCCGCGCAGCTCCTGTTCGCTCGGTTGGATGGCCACCGCGGCCCGCCTCAGACCGTGAGCCTCCCGACGGAGCTGGTGGTACGTGGCTCGGGGGAGCTGCCCCGGTGAGACCGCTGCCGTTACCCGCGAACCCGCTCCGACGCTTCTACCGCGGCGGGAGACGCATCGCGGAGCTGCGCGGCCACGCCGGCGGGCACGATGATCGGGTCCCGGAGGACTGGGTCGGATCGGTGACCACCGCCTTCGCGTCGGACCGCGATGGGTTAAGCCGCCTGGAGGACGGCCGCACGCTGGCCGACGCGAGAGCGGCGGAGCCGGAGGCCTTCCTCGGCCCCGAGCGGGCCCGGAGAGGCTCGCCTTCGCTGCTCGTGAAGCTGCTCGACGCCGGCGAACGACTCCCCGCGCTGCGGCGCGGCGCGACGGTGCTCTTGCCCTGGGCGGCGGGCGAGGCCGGCCTCGAAGGGCAACTCGAGGTGCTCCGCGGCGTACCGCCCGAGGCGGTGGCCTGATGCGCGACCTGCTCTTGGGCATCGACGTGGGCACGACGTGGTGCAAAGCCGCGCTGGTGGCGCCGGACGGAAGCGAGCTCGCGCACCACCGCGTGCCCGTCCCCTGGCGAGCGGTCGCGACGGGCGCCGAGATCGAGCCGCGTCGACTGATGGAGAGCGCTCTGGCCGCGGCGGGCGGCGCGGTCGACCGGGCGCCGACGACCTGCCGCATCATCGGTGTCGGCGTGACGAGCATGGCGGAGACCGGCGCGCTGGTCGACGCCCACGACGACCCGGTCGCACCCGCCATCGCCTGGCACGACGCGCGCGGCGCCGAGGAGGCCGCGGCGCTCGCGCGCGAGCTCGGGGAGGAGCGCTTCAGCATGACGACGGGCCTCCCCGCGAGCCCGCTCTGCACGCTTACGAAGTACCGCTGGCTGCGCGCCAACGGTTCGGACGCGGCCCGCGGGGCGCGCTGGCTGAATGTCGCCGAGTGGGTCGTGCACTGTCTGGGCGGCGAACGGCTGGGCGAGCTCTCGCTCGCCTCGCGGACCGGGATGCTCGATCTGGACCGTCGTGCCCCATGGGACGAGGCGCTCGATTGGGCCGGCGCGCCGCACGACCTGCTGCCCGAGCTCGCGCCCGCCGGCACGGCCGCGGGGCATGTCACCCAAGCCCTCGACGAGGCAAGCGGGGCGGTCCTGTGCGTCGCGGGACACGATCACGACTGCTCGGGCGTCGGCGCCGGCGCCGTGCGCGACGGCGATGTCTTCGACTCGTGCGGAACCGCCGAGGCGTTCGTGCGGTCGGTGCGCCCTTCGCTCGGGCGGGAGCTGCGGCTGAGGGCCGTCGCCCGAGGCGTGACCGTTGGCTGGCACGTGATCCCCGAGCGGCAGGCGTTGCTTGGCGCGTTCGAGTCCGGGCTTGCCCTGCAGCGCCTCGGACGCCGGCTCGGAATGGAGGATGAGGAGGCGCGGCGCGGACTCGACGCAGGCGCCCTGACCGTCTCGCCCCTCGGCGACGGCGCGGCGCTGCTGGACGGGCATCGGGAGGCCGTCCCGGAAGGAGCGGATCCTGCGGAGCTGTGGCGCGCGGCGCTCGAGGCGCTCGCCGCACGAGGCGCGGCAATGCTCGAGACGCTGGAGGAGCTGGCCGGGCCGGCCGAGCGCATCGTCGTCACCGGCGGCGGCGTGCGCAACGAAGCGGCACGGACGATCAAGCGCGCGGCGATCGGCCCCTTCGAGCGGCCACCGGTGCATGAGGCGGCCGCGCGCGGGGCGGCCCTGCTCGCGGGCTGTGCGGCCGGCGTCTTCCGCGGCGTCGACGAGCTGCCGGCGCCTAAGCCAACCCGAATCGAAGGCCCTTCGTGACCGAGGAAGCACCACTCGCGGGCGACGCGGACGGGTCGCCGGTGTCGCCTCGCTCCTGATTGTCTCGGCCTCCAGGCTCCACGCGGTCCGCGCGGTGCCGAGCACCTTCATGGGGTTTGCGTCGACGTTCGCGTTCCTCAGCCTCGTCGATGGGGCCGACACCACGGACAACATCACCTCGTTCGGCTGGGACAACGCCGGCATCGCTGTGGCGGTGTCGCTCGTGATCGGCACGGGGCTCGGAATCGCTGAGGGTAAGCTTTCGCGGCTGCCGAGCGCCCCGCCGCGGGAAAGAAGACCGGGAAGCCGCGGCTGCGCCTCGATGGTTCATCCCACCAGAGCGAGCCGACAGACGCCAGGACTCTCGGCCAGGAGGCATGACGTGTACTTCGATCTCGTATCCGACCGGGGCATGAACTACACCCTCAATCGGTCCCTCGCGGACGGCGTCGCCACCAAGCGCCTCGAGCGCGCCCGGGAGCTCGCGCCGAAGCTGACCGACTTCGATGCCTGGTCCTCGATCTGGCTGGAGGAGGCGAGGCGCGCGGAGGCGGAGGAGCGCTGGCTCGACGCGGCGCACTGGTACCACAACGCCGAGTTCTACCTACCGGCCGGCGACACCCGCAACGGGCTGTATGACGACTTCCAGCGCGTGTGGGGGAAGGCGCTGGAGGGCTTGGAGGGCATCGAGCGCATCGAGGTCCCCTACGAGAACGGGGTCCTGCCGGGCTACCGGCTGCCCGCCAAGAATGAGGTCGCCACGGTCATCGCCCACGGCGGCTACGACTCGTTCATCGAGGAATGGCTGCCGTTCGCGCAGCCCATGACCGACGCGGGCGTCACCGTGATCGCCTTCGACGGCCCCGGCCAGGGAGGCGCCCTGCGCCATGGCCTCTACTTCACCCACGCCTGGGAGAAGCCGGCCAAGGCCGTCCTCGATCACTTCGGCCTCGAGGAGGTCGAGTGGATCGGCGCGTCGTGCGGCGGCTATCTGGCGCTGCGTGCCGCGGCATTCGAGCCACGGATCAAGCGCGTGGTCGCCTTCCCGGCCACCTCATGGGGCCTCGACATGCTGCTGCGGCAGGCCACCGCGGGACAGGACCACCGGCTCCTGTCACTGTTCCTGGGCGGCCATCGCGACGAGGTCAATGGGCTGGCCGCCCAGCAGTGTGATCCGAAGGTCAACGCGAACACGAACTTCTCCTGGTGCGTGACACAGGGCATGCACATCACCGGCACTTCGACACCTTACGACCTCATGGAGCACCTCTCCAAGCACTCGTTGGAGGGAGTCCTCCAGAACGTAACTCAGGACGTCCTCCTTACCGAGGGCGAGAACGACCACCTGTTTCCGATCAGCCGGATCGGCGACATCATGGCGGAGCTCGCATGCGCGAAGTCGGTCAGCGCGCGCATCTTCACGGCCAGAGAGGGCGGCGAGCAGCACTGCCAGGTCGGGAACGGAGCACTGGCTCGCGCCGAGTTCGTCAGCTGGCTTGCCCGCTTTCGGGAGAGGGACTAGGCGACCCGGTGCGAGCAAGGTCAAGGTGAAGCTAAACCGAAGAGACCGTCGGCTGGTGGCGCGCGGCGGCGCGCTGAACGGCCGGGTCCGGTGGAGCACGCACCACGTGAACGCAAGGCGCACCCGAACGGTGCACCGCGTAGTGCCGCGGGCGCAGCGCAAGGTCGCTCCGAATCTCGTGACCGGGGGTAAAGGGGGGCGCTTCGAGAGTTGGGCTCGCCAGCGCGGTGCTGGCGCTGCTGGCGCCCGCGCCGGCGGCAGCGGACGCGCGCGGTGTGGCGTCGCCGGCTGGAGCTGCTGCCAAGCGGATCGGCTGGGAGGCGTGCGGTGCGCGGCTGCAGTGTGCGCGGGTGCCGGTCCCCCTGGACTGGGCGCGCCCCGGCGGGCGGAAGATCCGGCTGGCGTTGATTCGTTATCGGGCCAGCCGCCGGCAGCAACGATCGGCTCGCTGTTCTACAACCCGGGCGGCCCCGGCGTGCCGGGGGTGGACGCGCTGAGGCAGGTGGGCGAGTCCTTGGAGGCCCTGGGCCAGGGCCGCTTCGATGTCGTCAGCTGGGACATCCGAGGTTCGGGTCGCAGCGCCCCGGTGAGCTGCTTTCGGAGCGACCGCGCGCGGGCTCGTTTCTGGGCGGGCCGGCCGGTGCCCAGCACCCGTCGTGAGAAGCGTCGCTATCTGGCCAAGACGGTGGCGTTCGCGCGGCGCTGCGGTGCCGTGAGCGGCAGAAAGCGGCTGGCGCATGTCACGACGGCCGACACGGCCCGCGACCTCGACCACCTGCGGCGACAAGTCGGCGACCGGCGGCTCACCTTCTACGGGCAGTCCGCAGGCACGATGATCGGTCAGACCTACGCCAACCTCTACCCGCGCAGGGTGCGGGCGATGGCGCTCGACAGCGTGATCGATCCCGTCGCCTACGTGAAGCGAACCGCCGCGTGGCTGGCGAGCAGCATGGGCAGGGTCGACGCCACGTTCGACGCGTTCCTGTCGCTGTGCCACCGGGCCGGGCCGGACCGCTGCCCGCTCGCTGGCATAGTCCCCGCCGAGCAGCACGCACGGCAACTGTTCGCCCGGCTGCGCCGCGCCCCGCTGGCGGCCCCGACGGCGACGCCGCCGGGCAGGCTGACCTACGGGGAGCTGCTGACCGCGCTCAAGTTCACGTACCTGCCGGCACCGTCCACGTGGCAGCAGCTGGGGAGCGACCTGGCGGCAGCGGTCGGCGGGGACGGCTCCGCGCTCGAGACGAGCGCCGGAGTGTCCGCGAGCGAGCCCTTCCACGAGGCCCTGGAGCCGATGCAGGCCATCGTCTGCGCCGACAGCCCCGCGGGGAGGGACGCGAACGCTTGGCCGCGTACGGTGGATCGGCTGACCCGCGTCAGTCGCATCGGCGGCCCGCCCTTCGGCTGGCTGATCGGGGCCCCTTGCGCGTCCTGGCCGGCGCGCAAGACCGACCGCTATACGGGTCCCTGGAACGCCTCGACACGGAACCCGATCCTGCTCGTCGGGGGGCGGTTCGACCCCAACACCCCGCTCGCCGGTGCGCGACATGCCGCGCGGCTACTCGGCAACGCGGTCCTGTTGACCCACGACGGCTACGGCCACATCAGCACCGCTGACCCGAGCGCATGCGTCGACCAGGCGCTCAGCCGCTACCTCGTCGACCTCCGCACCCCGGCACGCGGCACCGTCTGTCGCTCCGACCGGCTGCCATTCGACCCCGACTTCGGGCAACCGCTCCCCTAGGACTGACCGCTTCCACGGCAAAGGCCACTGGCCACCAAGGCAGCCTCATGAGTTGCCGCGGAGCAGGTCTCTCATCGATCGGTTTGGCTTAGGTCAGCGGAGTTGGCTCGGGTTGGCCGGGGTCAGATCCGCAGAAATTGGTGACACGGTTCGGGACACGCTTACGAGTGCTGTGGCCTCAATCTCTACTGGCTCGGCATGGGCGAGCGAGGCGGTGGAGCTCGACACGAAGCGCCATCACTACCTGGTCGAGCGCGACACGGCACCCGACCCGGTGCGCAACCCAGCCGGGTCGTTCAGCACGGCGGAGCGGAGCTACGCGTATCTCGCCGGCCTGCGGGAACGGCGCGGCGGTCGCTCTCGCAGGGGATAGACCGGCTGAGCTCACATACGTGGAAGTCGAGCCGGGTCAGCGCACGAAGCGTTCCGGCTCGCGAGCGAACTCGCCGGCGCAGGCGAGCGTGCAGAAGAAGTAGGCGGTGCCTTCGTGCATCAGCCGGCCGGCGGCGCGGTCCGGGTCGACCGCCATCCGACAGACGGGATCGACCGGCAGCCGGCGCTGGGTGGATTCGCTCTGGCGGACCGCCGCGAAGACGTCGACCGGTTCGCGGACGTTGCGCAGCATCTGGCGCCCGCGCGGCTCGTAGAACACACCCTCGAGCTCGGGCGCAAGCGCGGCGGTCCGCGCGGTCATGAGCACCTCGCCCCCGGTGGCGAGGCCGGAGACGCGTGCGGCGAGGTTGACCGCCGCCCCGAAGTAGTCGCCGTCGCGCTCGATGGCAGGGCCGTGATGGAGGCCGACACGGACGGCCGGCGCCCCGTGCCCTTGCAGCAGCCTGTCGGTCACGTCGAGGGCGAGGAGGATCGCCTCGGCGGGGTCCGGAACGCGCAGCATGAGCGCGTCGCCGATCGTCTTCACGTGAGCGGCGCCGGCGGGTAGCTCGGCTCTGACCGCCTCGCAGAAGTCAGCCACCAGGGTCGCCGCCTCCTCGTCCCCGTGCGCCTCCGTGAGCGCGGTGAACCCGGCGATGTCGGCGAAGACGAATGTGGCGTCGGTGGTCACGGCGCTCTCCGGTCGCCAATAGACGTTAGTGGCATTCCGTCCGCCGCACGCCCATGGGACGGCTGTGCGCGAACTCACAGAGGGAAATACCCCCCACGGGTATCTTGACGCGGACACGAGCTCTAGACCGGAGGAGCGATGAACCCGCCGAGACGACCCGAGACCGACGCACATGCCGCAGCCGATCGGCGCGGCAGACGAAGGTTCTTGCGCCACGTCGTCGAGATGTTGGTCGCGATGTTCGCTGGGATGGCCGTGCTGGGCGGGCTGACGCAGGTGGCCTTCGCAGCAGCGGGCGGCAGCTTGACCGACGCGCCCGGGAGCATCCGGGTGCTGTTAATGGGGCTCGACATGACGGTCCCGATGGTGGCCTGGATGCGCTACCGCGGGCACCCACGGGCGCGCAACGCCGAGATGGCCGCGTCGATGATGGTTCCGACGCTCGGGGCGGCGGCTCTCGCGGCGGCCGACGTGGTGTCGACCGGCTGGCGCTCGGCGTCCAGCACGCCGCAATGATCCCCGCGATGGTCGGCGTGATGCTGTGGCGCTACGACCACTACGCCGGCGCGCACGCCCACGCCTAGCCGGGTTCGCTGCGCCCGTCGCCGTAGTCCGGAATCTGTTGGACTGCCCAGCCGTTGCCGTCGGGGTCGCTGAAGAACACGAACCTGCCCCAGGGGAAGTCCTGAATGTCGGAGACCTCGACCCCGCCGTCGGCGAGCTGGTTCCGGGCCGCCGCAATGTCGTCCACCACGAGCTGGAGTCCCTGGAGCGACCCCGGCTCCATCTCGGTGATGCCCTCGCCGATCGAGACCGAGCAGCCGGAGCCGGGCGGCGTCAGCTGGACGAAGCGCAGGCCTTCCTGAACGGTCACGTCGTTGTCCACGGCGAAGCCGGCGCGCTCCGCGTAGAACGCCTTCGCACGATCGACGTCGGAGACCGGGACCGGGATGAGCTCGAGCTTGAAGTCCATCGGGCGGGGCAGTCTATCCCGGCAGGCGGCTTACCCCGGCCCGAAATCGTGACGTCCCGCCAGGCGCGCGTCCGCCTCGGGGCGCGTCAGCTCGTAGATGGCGAGCCGCTGGCCGCCAGGCGTTCGCAGCTCCGCGCACGGACCGTGCGGGATGCCGAAGCGCTCCTCCACGGCGATCCCGCGGCGCGCCAGCTCGGACAGCGCGGCCTCGAGGTCGGCGACGCGATAGACCAGCACCGGTGCCTCCCCTTCCAGGTGGTCCGCCAGAAGCAGCGCGGGACCGCCCTCGCGCAGCCTGATCCGCGCCACGCGCGCCCCGAACGCCTCGATCGCGAACAGCACGTCGCCGCCGAGTGCGCCGGAATAAAAGGCGAGGTCCGCCTCGACGTCGCGCGTGGGCATGTACAGGAAGTCCAGCTGCTCGATCACGGCCACCGGCTAGCCAGCCTAAGGCGAGACGGCGCGGCCGATCCACTTGAGCCTGTTTCAACTTGACCCGCACTCGTAGTCGTTGAGGACCTGGACGGCTTTGGCGATCTGGGTGACCTGGTGGGGATCGCAGCGGATCTGGTCGAAGATGGGCGAGGCTTTGAACGGCGTGGCCACGAGTTCGTGGTCGAGCCCCTCATAGCCTTTGTCGCCCAGGGCGAACAGGCCGTGCTGGGCCAACAAGCGAGGGATCTGCCAGATACGCGCGGCCTTCGTGTCGTGGATGGCCCCGCGTATGGCGCCGGAGATCCAGAGCAGGTTCCCGCGCGCATCGGCGCTGGCCTGCAGGTTCATACCGTGTCGTTTGTGCGTCCCCTAGTAAAAGGGTCGGTCCAGGCGGTTCCGGTTGGTGCGGACCAGGGTGCCGTCGAGAATCACGAATCTCCCAAACTGCAACTCCTATTTCGAGGAGACCGATCCCGTGCGCACGCTCATCTCATTCATCGGCATCAGCCTGGACGGCTACTACCAGGGCCCGAAGGGCGAGTTCGACTTTGCCAACGTCGACCAGGAGTTCTACGACTTCTCCAACCGGCAGGACGCCTACATCGACACCCTCATGTTCGGCCGAGAGACCTACGAGCTCATGGCCGCCTACTGGCCGACCGCGACCGAAGACGACCCCGAGGTCATCGAGTTCATGAACAGCGTGC
>Ga0081538_10003375_pt1 | contig 15110 bp, 12 predicted proteins | sample TabmetS5T2R1_FD_71022 | JGI IMG/M metagenome (GOLD analysis project Ga0081538, IMG submission 71022) | Tabebuia heterophylla rhizosphere microbial communities from the University of Puerto Rico - S5T2R1 | ecosystem: Host-associated > Plants > Roots > Rhizosphere ... | reverse complement strand
AGGTGCCGGGGAGCCAACAGCAGGCGCAACGTCGGCATCTGGGTGCGCGCCCGTAGATAGGCCGTGATGACGATGTCTTCTTCGCCATGATGCGTGCTTCCCGCCATGAAGACCGGCGCTTCGCCGATCCCGAGGTCGGCTCGCAACGCGTGCTCATCAATGCTGGTCAGCGGATTGAGGGCCAAATCGTACTTGATATTGCCGGTGATGTGGACACGAGAAGGCTCGGCGCCGATGGCGATGATGCGCTCGGCATCTAGCTTCGTCTGCATGCTGAAGGTGGTGATCGATGGCAGAACGCGGCGCATGAAGGGCCGCAGTTGTCGGTAGCCACGGAACGAGCGTGGGGAGATCCGCCCGTTGATCAGGACGGCGGGGATCTTTTGCCGCGTCAACTCGTGGAGGAAATTCGGCCAGATCTCGGTTTCCACCATCAGGAACAGGCGTGGCTGCAGACGTGCAATCACCTGACGCACGACCCAGCCATAGTCGAGTGGGAAGTACAGGAAGGCAGCCGCTGCTATTTTCTCGCGCGCTGTGGCCTGACCGGTCTCGGTCACTGTCGACATGAGGATCGGAAGGTGTGGAAACCGCTGCCGCATGGCATTCACCAACGGCACAGCGGCGATCACTTCCCCCACCGATACGGCATGCAGCCACAGCGGACGCACACCCTGTAACGCCGATATAACCTCTGAGGGAACATGACCAAAGCGCTGACGGAGGCCGGCGCGGTACCTAGTGGTGCGGAGCGATTTGACGGCAAAATAGGGGAGTGCTCCGAGGGAAGCGAGGAGTAGCAAGGTATTATAGAGTGAGTACATCGCCCCTCACCCAGGCCCTCCCCCGAAGGGAGAGGGGGCCTCGTCAGGACGCTTCACTTGGCGCCTCTGCTCAGAGGGGGAGGGCATAGAGGGCGACGCCGCCAGGGTCGCGTCCTCGGTGAGCTTGAGGAGTTTACCCTCCAGCTCTTGCCGTTTCTGCTCCAGCACTTCCGCATCGGCATCGGACGGCACCACCACTGGCTCGCCATAGGCTACTACGACACGACTGCCGGGTAGAGGCATGAGAAACCGATCCCAACTCTGAAATTCGATCTTCCAACGCGCCCCTACCGCCACTGGAATGATCGGCACCTCCGTGAGCCGCGCCAAGGCGATAATGCCCGATTGCGCTTGATGACGCGGTCCCCGCGGACCATCGGGGGCGATACCCGTGCTAGCCCCGGCACGCGCCCGCCGCACTAGTTCCAACAGACTCCTCCGGCCGCCGCGCGAGCTGGAGCCGCGAATCGTCGGCAATCCGAAGTGCCGCAGAATCCAGCTCAGCATTTCGCCATCCCGGCTCTGGCTCACCAGAATGTAGGTGCCGCTGCCGCGATAGCGATACATCAGATAGAGCAGATGGCCGTGCCAGAAGGCATAGATGACGTTGCGCCGCCGGGCACGCACGGTCTGTTCGATATCGCCGTGCACCACTTGCACGCGCAAGGTCGCGCAGACAGCTTTGATGAGCCAAACCGCTGGGGTCAGTAGCAGGGAACGCAGCACAGGAGGCATCGCTGTTCCGCTCTCCCATCTATGGCCGGGCGACTCGATGAGCTCCCTCGACGGCCAGGGGCCGGGGCTCGTCCGTACCAAGATAGCGTAAGATCCCACTGGCCACACGCTCCGGCACACCAGGGGTGCCGAGCTGGTCGCGCAGGGTCGCTAACCCCATGCGCGTCGCCGTCGCGCGCGCCGGGGAGGTGAGCAGCGCCAGCGCCTGAGCGGCCATGTTTTCCGCAGTCACGTCATACTGCCACAACTCGGGCACGATGGCACGTCCGGCAATGATATTGGGCAGCCCAATGCACGACACCCGCATCACCAGACGCGCCAGCATGTACGTGAGCAAGTGGGCCTTATAGACGATGACCATGGGTGTCCCGATGAGTGCGGCTTCGAGCGTGGCGGTTCCTGAAGCCACTAGCAGCACGTCGGCCGCTTGCATAGCCTCATAGGTCTGGCGTTGCACCAGCCGCACGGGTATGGGAGCCGTCTCGAGCGCCTCCTGGACATCCTCCGGCTGCAGCGTTTCTGCCAGAGGCAAAATAAATTGGGCATTGGTCATGCGGGTGTGGATCTGGGCGGCAGCCTCCAGCATGGGGCGCAAGAGATAGTGCAACTCCGAGCGGCGGCTCCCCGGCAGGAGGCCCACGACCGGGGTTGCCGGATCAAGGCCACAACGGGTACAGGCATCAGCTTTGGCACCGCTCATTTGCACTAGATCCAACAGTGGATGGCCAATAAACTCGGCTTCGATACCGGCCTCATGGTACAGAGCGGCCTCAAAGGGGAGAATGACGAAGAGTCGGCGCACCCGGCGCCGAATCTTCTTCATGCGGCCGGGGCGCCAGGCCCAGACCTGGGGAGCGATATAATACAGCACCGGGATGCCGCGGTGTGCCAGGGCTTTGGCCAATTTCAGATTGAATCCCGGGAAATCGATGAGGAGGACGGCATCGACCGGCGCGCGCTCGACCTCCTCAAGCAGCGTGCGGTAGACTGTCCACAACGTGCGCAGGCTATGCACGGCTTCCACCGCCCCGACGACCGCCAGGTCGCGGATATCGAAGAGCAGTTCCACCCCAGCCTCGCGCATCCGGCGTCCGCCCACACCCAGGAGTTGCAGGGTTGGCTGTTGGGCACGCAGAGCGCGGGCAAGATTGCCGCCATGCAGGTCCCCCGAAGCTTCTCCCGCCACGATTAACAGGCGCTGTACCATATAGTAATCATCCAACTCAACACAAAAATTGCCCCCTCCCCGACCCTTCCCCGTTGAGGGCAAGGGATGGACGGGGGCGGCGGCTATTCCGCCACCACACTGATGCCAGAGTCATCTGCTGCACGGGGAAACGCCTCGCCCCCCACCACAATCGTCTTCCCCGCTTCGATGGCCAGCACGGTGGCCCGACCGTCGCGCATCACCTGCAACGTTTTCACCCCAACCGTCGGCATATCCAGGCGCGGATCCTGTCCGGGTCGACTCACTTTGACCACCACCGCACCCTCATGCGCCAGGCGACAGCCGCGCCTAATCGCTTCGTCGGTGCCTTCCATGCCCTCCACCGCCAGGATAGTGCCGTGTTTCACCACGATCGTCTGCCCGATGCCCAGTTTTCCAACGCTTCGGGCGGCGCTGAAGCCGTATTCGATATCCTGCCATTCACGTCGGGTCGGCCGCCGGCGGGTTAGGACTCCCCCCTTTGGACAGAGGTCGGGAAGAAAGTAGGACTGCTCCACAACGCGAATGCCCTCGGACTCAAACTCGCGGATGATCTCGGTCAGGAGGACGTCGTCCTGAAAGCTCTTGGCCCGGCGCAGAACACGCCAGGCGCGGCTGTCGAAGCGCCAGCGGCGGAACAGGACATCTTTGCTCACTTTGCCGATCAACACCAGATCCCGCACCCCCTCGCGCCGCAGCACCTCGATGATCTTGTTCCCCTGGCCGGCGCCAAAGCAGTGAAGACGCCGGACGAGCGGCTGCAACTGTACATAGATCGGTTCGCTGAGGGCAATGGCGACGATGTCCAAGCCCCGGGCCAGCATGGCACGCGCCAGAATGGCCGGTAACTCCCCTTCGCCGGCGACTAACCCCACGCACTCAGGCATCGTCATCGGCCCCCTCATCCTCGGCTCCGTGGCGCTCCCCGGGCCGGAGCCCGCCGCAGATGCCGCGTTTCGCCCCCTCGACGAACGCAATCAGGCGCTGGACCTCGCTGCTGGTCAAACCTTCCTGCCGCATGCCGTCCAGCGCTTGCGAGGTATTGAGACCCGAGCGATACAGCAGCCGATAGGCGCGGCGAAGCTCGCCGCGCACCTGAGGTCCGAGGCCGAGTCGACGCATCCCTACGGTGTTGAGCCCCCGGATACGGGTGGGGTTCCCCTCGGCGATCATGAAGGGCGGAACATCTTTCACGACCCGAGAGGCACCGCTTACCATGGCCAAATACCCGATGCGGACAAACTGGTGCACGGCGTTATGGCCGGAGATAAAGGCACGATCCTCCACCTCCACATAACCCGACAGCCCCGCATAATTGACCATAATGACATAGTCGCCCAGCCGGCAGTCGTGCGCCACATGGGTATAGGCCATGAGAAAATCGTGTGCCCCGATGCTGGTGACCCCGTCCTCTTCGGCGCTGCGATGGACGGTGACATACTCGCGGATGCAGGTATGGTCGCCGATACGCAGGAATGAGCGCTGTCCGCGGTACTTGAGATCCTGCGGCGGCCCTCCTAAAACCGCCCCGACGCCGATGTCGCAGTGCCGGCCGAGGGTGGTCCAGCCCTCGATCACCGCATGCGGACCCACGACCGTCCCTTCGCCAAGGCACACATGCTCGCCGATCACCGCGTGCGGGCCGACGCTGACCCCTGCCCCAAGCTCAGCCTTGGGGTGGATGGTGGCTGTGGGATGGATGTTCATACTGGCTCTGTGATGATCATGGCCTGCAGCCCGGCCTCCGCTGCTAACTTGCCGTTGACGGTGGCGTGGCCGCTAAACGCCCACACGCGATCGCCGCGCCGCCGCGTTACCTCTAATTCCAGGCGCAATTGATCTCCCGGCACCACGGGCGCCCGGAATTTAGCCTTGTCAATACCTGCGAACAGCGGGATGTGGTCGCGGCGGCCGCCCAACGAATAAAACGCCAGCACCCCCGCCACCTGAGCCATGGCCTCCAGGATCAACACCCCCGGCATGACGGGCCGCTCGGGGAAATGCCCTCTGAAGAACGGCTCATTATAGGTGACATTTTTGAGGCCAACGGCGCGTTTGAATGGCTCGATCTCGATGATTCGATCCACGAACAGAAACGGATCGCGATGGGGAAGATAGGCCTGAATCGCTAGGCAATCCATGATCGGAGGCGGTGGCGTGGGGGTGGGGACTTCCGCGGCATCATCCATGCTCGGTCTCGTTCGCGGCGCGTATCCGGTTAGTTTCGAGCGCGGCAATGCGTCGCTCCAGCGCGGCAACAGTCCGCAACAACTCGGGTAATCGGGGGGTGCTGGCCTGGACACGGCGCCAGAGGTGGTGTGGCATCGCAACGCTGCCAGCCACAACGGCCCGCGGCTCGACATCTTTGGCAATGCCGGCTTGCGCGATGACTGTGGCGTGATCGCCGATGTGCACATGGTCGATCACGCCGACCTGACCCGCCAGTGTCACATGCGTGCCCAGGCGGCAGCTGCCGGAGATCCCAACCTGCGCCAGCAGCAGGTTATCCTCGCCCACCTCGACGTTATGGGCGATGTGGACCAGGTTATCGATTTTCGTGCCGCGGCGGATCAATGTCTCCCCCAAGGTAGCTCGGTCAATGCACACACTGGCGCCGATTTCCACGTCGTCTTCGATGCGCACCCCGCCGACTTGCGGAATTTTATGATGATGGCCATCCGGACCTTGCACGTAGCCAAACCCATCGGCTCCGATCACCGATCCCGCGTGGATGATCACCTGCCGGCCGATGGTCACGCGATCGTAGATGGTCACGTTGGCATATAGCACCGTGTCGTCACCGACCGATGAGCCCGGACCGACAAACACCCCTGGGTACAGGACGACGCGGTCGCCGATCGTCACGTCATCGCTCAGCGTCACGAAGGGCAGCAATGTCACCTCCTGCCCCAGGCGGACCCGTTTGCCTATAATTACGGGTGCCATAATGCCCGCGTGTGGGCGTGGGCGCGGGTAGAAGCACGTCAACAGGGTGGCGAAGGCGCGATATGGCTGATCCACACGAATCGCTGGCCGGTCGGCCGATATCGTCCGATCCAGGATGAGTGCCGACGCCTTGGAGGTGTTGAGCACCCGCAGATATTTCTGCTGCGCGACAAACGTGATCTCACCCGGTTGTGCTTCCTGAAGGCCCGCGACTCCGGTGATGACCAGCGCCGGATCGCCCTCGACGCTACCACCGACCAGCGACGCCAGCTCACCTAACGTATGCCCGGCAGGTATGCTCGTGGTTGTGCGTTCCGCTTCCTGCTCCATCACTACCGTCTCGCCGTCGTATCGAACCGTTTGATGATTTTCTCGGTCAAGTCAACAAAGTCAGCCACGAACAGGAGCACGCGGTCGTTGCGCTCGAAGATGATCGTAAAACTCTCCTCTCGCCCTACAGCTCGGACGATTTCAAGCAGGTCGCGTAACAGACGCGAGGTGAGCTCGGCCTCGCGCTCGCGCAGCTCGCGCTCAGATTCCTCGATGAAGCGATTCGAGTCATCGATAAACTTCCGCAGATCACGGACTTGCCGCCGATAAGTCTCTTCCTTATCGCGCTTGGCGGTATCGCTGAGGACCATGCTCTGACTGGTCAATTCTGTTTGTAGGTCGCGCAGCGTCGTTTCCTTCGCATCCTTCTGTCGCTTTTTGTCGTTGATGTCCTTGACGACCTTATCGCGAAACTGCTTTAGCGATGCCAGTGCTTGCTTCCCGGACGCCGATTCTTTCAGCGCGCGGTCCAAATCGACGATCCCTACTTTCAAGGCCGACGGCGATGCTTGCCCAGCCCAGGCATGGCCGACTATCACGTGGTGGGCCACCCATATCAAGCTGGCGTAGAGCACAATGTTGACGAGTGTCTGTTGGCTCATAGATGTCCTCGGCATCACCCTGCACGATCGCCCTCTGCCACCGACGAGATCCCATGCCCGCAATCGATCCCGACGACCTCCCGGAGAAAATTTCTTCACCCCCACCTTCACATCTCCCTATCCCAACAAAGGTTTCACACGTCTGGATGAGCTTCTCGGGTACATCCCCGCTCGGAGGGCCGGTGATCATTCCGCCACCATCGCTCGCAGTGCTTGAAGGCGACACTATTTCTCTTACACAGCTTGATGCGGGAAAGAACCAGGATGATCACAGACCTGTGGCAGAAACGAAAAAACCTCCTGTGCCCATGGATACGGGGGGATCGGGCCTCAGGAGGGTTAGGGCCCTCAGGCGCTATTGTAGCCGAGCCTGAGTCAGACCACCAGCTCAGAAGAGGGAGCCAATATTAAAGTGAATCTCACTCGGCTTCTCACCCGCTTTTCGATCGAGCTTGAAGCCCCAGTCCAACGCCAGCGGACCGAGGGGCGTCACGAAGCGAATGCCTGCCCCGATCCCGACCCGCAGTGTCGTCGGATCGAACTCGTTCTTGTCGTAGAGATTCCCGGCATCGATGAAGCCGACAAGGCTCAGACCTTGGGTGATGGGAAAGCGCAACTGGCCGCTGAGCAGGATCATTGAGTTGCCTCCGATAGCATCGCCGTTGATGTCTTTCGGCCCCACATCTTCAAGACGGTAGCCGCGAATCGTCACCGCTTGCGTGCCAACGAAGAAACGTTCGAGCAGGGGAAGATCTTTATCCCCCCAGCCGTCGGCGTATCCGATCCTCCCGCGTGCGGAAAAGACCAGATCGCCTACCACCGGATAGTACCAGTTGGCCTCGCCGATCGCCTTATAAAATTGGTTCTCTGCGCCCAAAGGCCCCCCCGCGAAATCTACCGACAGGAAGTTGTAGAATCCGCGCGTTGGATTGACCGTATTGTCACGGGAATCCCAGGCGACGGAAGGGGTAATGACACTGCTCGTGCTTTGTCCGGCCAGGTCCTTGATGCGCTGGGAGGCGTCCTCTGAGATCTCGCTGATATCGATATCCTCATAGCGATAGCCCAAGCCGATGCGCCAATACTCGCCGATAGCGCGGCTGAAGCGTAGGCCTGCACCGGTCTCTCGGGAATCGAAGGAGTCATAGTCGAAGTTTCGATTAAAGGCTTCCAGCCCCAGACTGAATTGGCTATCCAGAAAGTAAGGCTCCGTGAAACTCAGCGTGAAATCAGCACTGACCGCGCTCAAGGCCGCCGAGAGCGCTAGCCGTTGGCCGCGGCCAAAGAGGTTATTCTGCCGAATGGAAGCGGTGCCGATGACGGACTGCGTGGAGCTGTAGCCGGCCCCGGCGGTAAAGGCCCCGGTCGGCTGCTCTTTCACCCGGACTTCCAGGTCGACGAGATCTTCCTCCGGGCGCCGTCGCGTATCCAGCTTGACCTCTTCGAAAAAACCCAGATTGCCAAGGCGTTGCCGGCTGCGTCGCAGTTTGCTGCTGTCGAAGAGGTCGCCTTCGTTGAGCCGAATCTCCCGGCGGATGACTTTATCGCGCGTGATCTCGTTGCCAACGATCAGGATGCGCCCGACACGCACCTGCGGCCCCCGATCGATCTGCACGTCGATATTGACTAGGCGCTTCTCTTGGTCGATGTTCGTCAGCGGCACCACATCGGCAAAGGCATATCCACGCTCGGTGTAGCGATCGCTGAGCTTTAAGACGTCGTTCGCCAGCTGGGAGCGGTCGAAAATTTCTCCTTCCTGGAGCCGCATTAAGCTTTTCAGCTCTGCGGCGCTGAAGAGATCGTCCCCCTCCACCCGCAGGCGGCCGACGCGGTACTGATCCTGCTCTTTGATGGCAACGGTGATGAAAATGCCCTTGGCTTTCGGATCGACCCGGACATCGGGTTCACTGATCTCCGCCCGCAGGAAGCCGCGCGTCTGGTAGAATGCCTCGAGGCGGCGGAGGTCATTGCGCAGGGTTTCCCGTTGATACACGCCTGTGCCAGTGATGAACGAAAGCAGGTTCGCTTCTTTCGTCTCCATCACATTCTTCAGCTCCCACGGCTCAATCGCCCGGTTGCCAACGAATGTGATACGTTTGATGAGGATTTTCTCCCCTTCGGTGATGCGGATGGTCAGGTCGATCTCTTCGGGGCCGACATCGGTGTAGATCGCTTCGGCCTCGGCGAAGTAGTAGCCCTTTTCCTGATACAACTGTTTGATTTTATCGAGGCTATCGCGGACCTGGTTGCGGTTGAGGACCGAGTTGGCTTTCAGCGCCAGTTTGCCCTCGATCTCCTCGCGCTTAATCGCCTGCGCGCCCACGATAGTGATGTCACGGACGAGCGGCTCTTCCACGACGATGAAGGTCACCCTGAGCCCGCCCTCGAATTCCTCGACATCGACCTGGACATCCTTAAAGAATCCCAGGCGGTAGATGCGCAGGATGTCCTCGCGAATACGAGCGACGGAGAACTCATCACCAACTCTATTGCGGATATAAAACTGGATGGTCGAGGTGTCGACCTTTTGATTACCCTTGACTTCAATGGAGCGAATTCGGGGAGTCGGGGCCTCCCCTCCATAGCTTACCTGAACGGCCAGACACGCTATGCAGAGGAGGATCACCCGACCAAGACTGCGAGGGGTCGCAGCAGGAACGGCGGGATCAAACCCGATCATTGAGCGGCGCTTTCTACCATATCCTTTTTCAGCGAGAACGCCAGCTCATCCCCACTGCGCTTCACTTCCACGATGCCCCCCTCTTTGAAGTGACCGCGCACGACTTCCTCGGACAGGGGATCTTCGATGTGCTTTTGAATGACACGCTTCAGCGGCCGCGCCCCAAAGGAGGGGTCGTAGCCCTTCTCGGCCAGCCAGTGCTTGGCCTCCTCATCGACCTCGATCGTCAATCCCTTCTCGATCAATTGCTTGTTGAGGCGCTCGACTTGAATGTCGACGATCTGCACGATGTGATCGAGGTTCAACGGATGGAACATCACGGATTCATCGATGCGGTTGAGGAACTCGGGGTTGAACACCCGCTTCAGCTCCTGCCTGATGTTCTCCCGCATTTTCTCCATGGCACTCGTTTCACTATCGCGCTGGAAGCCGAGAGCCGTTTGTTTTTCGATGGTGCGACCGCCCATATTGGAGGTCATGATCAGGATGACGTTCTTGAAGTCGATGGACCGTCCATAACTGTCCGTCAAGCGGCCATCGTCCATCACCTGCAGCAGGATGTGGAAGACATCAGGATGGGCCTTTTCGATCTCATCAAAGAGCACTACCGAGTAGGGTCGGCGACGCACCCGCTCGGTAAGCTGGCCGCCTTCGTCATAGCCGACGTACCCTGGAGGGGCGCCGACTAAGCGTGACACCGCGAAGCGCTCCATGTACTCAGACATATCGATGCGGATCAGCGCATCTTCATCGCCGAACAGGAATTCCGCCAGTGCCCGCGCCAACTCGGTCTTGCCGACACCGGTGGGCCCCAGGAAGATGAACGTCCCGACCGGGCGATTGGCATCTTTGAGACCAGCGCGGCTGCGACGGATCGCTCGGCCGATGGCCTTAATGGCCTCATCCTGGCCGACCACGCGCCGATGTAACTCATCCTCGATGCGCAAGAGCTTGCTGGCTTCGCTCTCTTCGATCTTGGAGAGCGGGATGCCGGTCATGCGGGACACCACATAGGCGATATCTTCCTCCGTCACTATGGGCTCCACGTCATCCCGCATGTCTTCCCATTGCTTCTTCTCCGCCTCGACGTCGCGGCGGAGGTCTTCCTCTTTGTCACGGAGTTCGACAGCGCGCTCGAATTCTTGCTTCTCGATAAACTCCTTCTTCTGCCGCACGATCTCCGCGATCTGGCGCTGCAGGTCACGGACGCGCGCCGGCAGCGTCTCTTTGGCCAACCGCACCCGTGAGCCGGCTTCGTCCATGACATCAATGGCCTTATCGGGAAGGTAACGATCGGAAACATAGCGATCTGCTAACTTTACGGCCTGGACGATCGCATCATCGGGGATTTTTGCCCGATGATGCGCTTCGTAGCGCTCTTTGAGACCGCGCAGGATATCGATCGCTTCGGGCACCGTCGGCGGCTGCACGATGATGGGCTGGAAACGGCGCTCGAGGGCGCCATTCTTCTCAATATAGCGGCGATACTCATCCAGGGTGGTGGCGCCGATGACCTGGACCTCGCCACGCGACAGTGCGGGTTTAAGCATGTTAGAGGCGTCCACCGAGCCCTCGGCGGCCCCAGCCCCCACCAAGGTATGCAGCTCATCGATGAACAAGATGATGTTTTCTGCCTGCTGGATCTCCTTCATGATGGCCTTCAAGCGGGCCTCGAACTGGCCACGGTACTTTGTGCCCGCCACTAGCGCCCCGAGATCCAGGGCGACAACGCGCTTATCGTAGAGAATCTCTGGCACTTCTTTGTTCATGATGCGCTGGGCTAATCCCTCCACGATGGCGGTTTTGCCGACGCCAGGCTCGCCAATGAGGGCGGGGTTATTCTTTGTGCGCCGGCTGAGGATCTGCACCACGCGCTCGATCTCGTTTTCCCGGCCAATGACCGGGTCGAGCTTCGCTTGGCTCGCTAACTCGGTCAGATCACGCCCGAACTCATCCAGGGCTGGCGTTTTGCTTTTTTCTTTGCTTTGTTGCACAGGTTCTTGGAGTAGACTCAAGATCTTCTCCCTCGTTTCCACCAAGCGGACGCCGAAGGTGTTGAGCACTTTAAAGGCAACTCCATCTTTCTCCTTGAGCAAGCCGAGGAGGAGATGCTCCGTGCCGATATAGTTATGGCCCATGAGGCGGGCTTCTTCGACCGCAAATTCGAGCACCTTTTTAGCCTTCGGCGTAAAGGGGATCTCCCCTACAACCAAGGTGTTTAGGCTGCGCGGAAGGTTGCGTTCGACTTCTTGCTTGAGTTGCTTGAGATCGACGCCCAGCTTTTGGAGGACGGTGATCGCAATGCCGCCACCGTCCTTCAAAATGCCCAGAAGAATATGCTCGGTCCCCAGATACTCATGATGATAGCGCTCGGCCTCTTCCCGCGCTAAGATGATGACCCGTCTCGCTCGCTCCGTGAATCGCTTGAACATGCCTCCATCCCTCCTCAGCAGGGGAATAGCTCGCCGTCGATCAGTCGAACCGTGCGATCGAGCGCTTTGGCAAAACCCTCGTTATGCGTCACGACGATAAACGTTTGCTTGCGCTCCTGGTTCAGGCTGCGGAGTAATCCCTGGATCGCCTCCCCACTTTGCCGGTCGAGGTTACCCGTCGGTTCATCTGCCAACACAAGATCGGGGTGATTCACCAAGGCCCGCGCAATGGCCACCCGTTGCTGTTCACCCCCAGACAGCTCTCCAGGTCGATGCTCCATCCGCTCTGCCAAGCCCATCATGGTTAATAATAGTGTCGCCTCTGCCACGACCTCACGCCGTACACGGCGCGCCATAAGGCCGGGTAGCATGACATTTTCCAAGGCGGTCAGCTCCGGCAAGAGGTGATGGAATTGGAACACAAACCCTACGTGCCGGTTCCGATACTCCGCCTGTGCCTGCTCCGAAAGCTGGAAGACATCTCGCCCATGAAACCGAATGGTCCCCCGGTTGGGCCGCTCCAGAGCCCCGATGAGATAGAGCAACGTGCTCTTCCCAGACCCCGAAGGCCCAACAACCGCGAGCATCTCCCCCCCATTGACCTCGAGCGTGACCCCTTTTAATACGTCCAGCCAGGTGTTGCCTTTGGCAAATCCTTTCCAAACATCGACGACTTCCAGCAACACCAAACATGCCCTTTCGCGCCGACCCCTCCTGCGATAGATGAGAGGTGCCCCTATTCATACCGGAGAATTTCCACGGGGTCAAGTCGTGCAGCATTCCAGGCTGGATACAACGTCGCCAGGAAGCTGAGAACAACCGCTGCTAGGGTGATCAGCGTAAAATCTACCCCCTGCAATTTTACCGGCAGCTGATCGAAGTAGTACACATCTTTCGGGAAGACGCTGATCTGCAGCACGTGTTCGAGCAATCCACGAATCTGCTCCAGTGAGGAGGCTAGTACGACGCCTCCAATAGCGCCCGCCGCCGTCCCCGTCATGCCGATGATCAGCCCTTGCAGCACAAAGATTCTCATGATCGCACGCTTGGTCGCGCCCATGGCTTTCAGGATCGCGATATCACGCCGCCTTTCCATGACCATCATAATGAGGGTGCTGATGATGTTAAAAGCGGCAACCAACACAATCAACACCAGGATCACGAACATGGTCACTTTCTCAACGCGCAACGCCGCGAAAAGATTGCGATTCATCTCCGTCCAATCGCGCGTCCAATAAGGGAACCCCAGCTCGCGTCGCAATGCCTGCGCCACCTCGGGTGCACGATCGACATCGTCGACTTTGACCTGGAGGCCGCTCACGGCATCGCCGAGATTGAAGAAGCGCTGAGCTGTCGGGAGGGAGATGAACGCCAGGCTCGTGTCGTACTCAAACATGCCGCTGTCAAAGATCGCGACGACCTCGAACCGGCGATACTTAGGCATCATACCGGCAGGCGTGATGGTCCCTATCGGGGAGACCACCGTCATCTCATCGCCAAGGAACGTGTTGAGGTTCTTCGATAACTCCCGCCCGATCACAATACCGGGGGAACGGGAAGGAACTTCCTCCTCTACGTTAGCGGCTCGAGCGACCTCTTCACTCAAGCGCTCAAGCCCACCCTCGCGGATGTTCTTGGCGAGGTCGGTCACCAACTGCTCCCGTGCGGGATCGATCCCACGGATCACCACCCCCATCGCATTCGTGCGGGAGCTCAGCATCACCTGACTATACACAAACGGGGTGACAGCGATCACATGTGGGGCCTGCCGCACCCGCTCCACCACGCGTTCGTAATCGTTGAGGCGGTGGCTGTCGAGCTGCAACACCACGGCGTGGGCATTGGTCCCGACAATCTTCTGTTTGAGGAGGTCCTCAAACCCACTCATGACCGCTAGCACCACGATCAACGCCATGACGCCGACGGCCACACCACCCACAGAAATCCACGTGATGAGGGAGATAAAAATCTGCTGGCGTTTCGCCTTGAGGTAGCGCAGACTCAGCGCCCACTCAAACGGGAAGTGCATCATTCCTGATCCTCACAATGCAGGTTCAGTATAATGGAGTGGGCGCGCCGCAGTCAAGATGTTTTTCCCACGCCTGAGCTGGCTTCCGGCGCGCTTTTCGTGACTCCTGAGGGCCGTAAACCAAGCGTTCGTTTGCACCTCAAAGGTGAGGCTTGTCCGCCTATGTGCCAGTTCGCCCCCAACTTCGACAATCGCGCCTCTAGACCCAGCCGCTGCGGCACCGCTGGCTCCTGTGACGGTCCTTGACACCAGATCATGCTCCCCCATCGTGAGCCTCGTGATGCGCCTATGCCCGCCGCACCCTGGTGATGGCCCCGATTAGCGGGCCGTGAGAAGATACTGCTCGATGAACGGGTCGAGGTCGCCATCGAGCACAGCTTCAACGTTCCCCACCTCCAAGTCGGTGCGGTGGTCTTTAATCAGCCGATACGGATGCAGGACGTACGAGCGGATCTGGTGCCCCCAGGCAATATCTTTCTTGCTTTGGGAATATTGTTCGAGCTTCTCCGTGCGCTTTTCCTTCTCGATCTCGTAGAGGCGTGAACGTAAGACTTTCATCGCCGAGGCCCGGTTTTTATGCTGGGAGCGTTCGTTCTGACATTGCACGACGATGCCCGTGGGGATATGGATGATACGTACGGCGGAATCGGTAACATTAACATGTTGGCCGCCATGGCCACCGGCGCGAAAGGTTTCGATACGCAGGTCCGCCTCGTTGATGACGACCTGGATGTCATCGGCGATCTCTGGGATGACAAACACCGACGCGAAAGAGGTATGTCGACGATTATTGGCATCGAAGGGGGAGAGGCGAATCAGGCGATGCACCCCGGATTCGGCTTTGCCATAGCCATAGGCGTATTTCCCTTCGATCAGTACGGTGGCGCTCTTGATCCCCGCCTCCTCACCCGCCAGGATGTCGAGGATCTGTGTCCGAAACCCTTTACGCTCGGCCCAGCGTAAGTACATGCGCAGGAGCATCTCGGCCCAATCCTGGGATTCGGTGCCGCCAGCCCCCGCATGAACGGTGAGGATGGCGTTTTTCTCATCGTCTGGGCCGCTGAGCATGCGAGCCAGCTCCGTTTGCGCGACGTCGCGCTCGAGCCTGCTCAGCACCCCAGCAATCTCCTCCGCCACCGACAGATCTTCCTCGGCCTCGGCCAGCTCGAGCATCAATGCCTGCTCCTCCACGCGCTTCTGCAGGCTCTCCCAGCCTTCGATCGCCTCCTGCAGCGCGGAGCGTTGCCGCATCAACTCCTGCGCGCGCTTGGGCTCCTGCCACAAATCTTCACGGTTGATCTGGCGCTCAAGTTGGTCTTTCTCCA
>Ga0081538_10003374_pt1 | contig 15112 bp, 9 predicted proteins | sample TabmetS5T2R1_FD_71022 | JGI IMG/M metagenome (GOLD analysis project Ga0081538, IMG submission 71022) | Tabebuia heterophylla rhizosphere microbial communities from the University of Puerto Rico - S5T2R1 | ecosystem: Host-associated > Plants > Roots > Rhizosphere ... | reverse complement strand
CGGCTCCGCCGCCGGGGCCGCCGCCGCCCCCCCCCCCGCCGCTCAGCCGTTCGCCGAGGCGCTCGGCGCCTACACGGCCGCGTGTCCGGTCGACGAGTTGCGCGTCCAGCTCGGTGGCCGCGGCAGCGATCTGATCCCGCTGCTTCCGGATCTCGCGGTGCGCGTGCCCGGTCTCGGCGAGCCGGCCCCGGCGGAGCCCGACGTCGAACGGCTGCGCATGCTCGATTCCGCCGCCGCGCTGCTGGAGGCCGCCGGGGAGGCGGCGCCCGTGTTGCTGGTCCTAGACGACATTCACTGGGCCGACGAGCTGTCCCTGCTGCTCCTACGCCACCTGCTGCGGGCCGATGCCGACATGCGGCTGTTGGTGCTGCCCACGTACCGCGACACCGAGCCCAGCCGCTCGCCGCTGCTGGTCGACGTCGTGACCGGTCTGGCGCGCCGCCCCGATGTCACGCGCATCGAGCTCGCGCCGCTCGCCGAGCCGGACATCGCGAAGATCCTCGTGGATGCCGGCCGTCGCCCCGTGCTTGCCGCGCAGGTGCGCACCGCCACCGAGGGCAACCCGTTCTTCGTCCGTGAGATGGTCGACGCGCTGAGTGATGACCCTACGGCCGGTGCGCCGCTCACACCGCGAGTGCGCGACATCGTCCGCTGGCGGCTCGGCCGGCTGCCGGAACCGGCGGACGATGTCCTGGCCGTCGCAGCGGTCATCGGCGCGGAGTTCGACGCCGACGTTCTTTCGGGCGCGCTCGGCATCGAGCTGGCGTCGGCGCTGAGCGCGCTCGAGGCCGCCGAGCGCGCGCGGCTCGTGCATCCCGTCGGGACTCTGGATCGCTTCACGTTCGCGCATGCGCTCGTGCGCGAGACGATCGCCGACGAGTTGCCGGGCGGTCTGCGCGTGCGCCTGCACGCGCAGATCGCGTACGCGCTCGAGCACGCGGCCGCGACGCGCGCCGTCGCGCTCGGCGACCTCGCCGCGCACTTCGACGCCGCCGGCTTGCTCGTCGACCCAGCCATGACGGTGCGTTACGCGCGTGCGGCCGGGGACGAGGCGACGGCACGCTTTGCGTTCGGGGTCGCGGCCGAGCAGTACGAGCGCGCCCTGCGCGCGTACGGGCGACTGGCGCCTGACGGGGAAACCGAGCGGCTCGAGCTCGAGCTTGAGCGCGGCCGCGCCCTATCGCTCGCCGGCGACCAGACCGCCCACGAGGCGCTCCTCCGCGTCGCGTCCGCCGCCGAGCGCGCCGGCGACGGGAGGCGCATGGCGGATGCGCTGTTGACACTTCGCCTCGACTACGCCGATCACGTCGAAGAGGACGCCGAGATGGTCGCTCTACTGCACCGCGCGCTGGCGTTGCTCCCGCATGGGGACAGCGCGATCAGGGCTCGCCTCGAGGGATTTCTCGCCCAGGAGGCGTTCTCCACCATGCCCGAACCTGAGCGGCGTACGACGGTCCGCGTCGCGCTTGATATGGCACGCCGCGTCGGCGACCCCGCCGCGCTCGCATCCGTGCTCACCTCACACTGCTGGATCGTGGCGGGTCCGGAGAGCCTCTCCGAGCGCCTGGCCATCGCGGACGAGCTCGTCGCGGTGGGCCGGGAGGCCGACCTGCCGTACGCCGAGTGCGACGGACAGCAATGGCGATTCCTGGCGCTCGTCGAGCTCGGCGAAGTGAAGGCCGCTGACGCTGCGCTTGCGGCGGCACACGCCGCGGCGCGAACCACGAAGTCCCAGTGGACCGTCGGCTTCCTAGACGCGGCGAGAGCGCTGCTCGCCGGTCGATTGGCCGACGCGGAGGCCGCCGCCGCGCGTAGCCGCGACGCGGCACGGGAGACGCTGGCCCCCTCGGCGTTGGACGAGTCGGCGTACGTGAGGCTCCTCTCATGCATTCGCCTGGTTCAAGGCCGCCTGAGCGAGCACGAGCAGCCGCGTCGGGCGATAGCCGAGGGCATCACCAAACTGCCGGCCACGTTCTTCGTCGTCGGAGCCCATGCGGCGCGCGAGCGGCGCGACTATGACGGTGCTCGCGCGGCGTTCGATGAGGCACTGGCGCGCGGCCTGCTCGACCTGCCGCGCGGTCCGACGTGGATGGTGACGCTTACCTGGGCCGCCGACATCTGCGCCTGGCTCGAGGATCGCTCGACCGCGACACTGCTCTGCACCCTACTCGCGCCGTTCGCGAACGTGATGACGTGGCAGTACGGCCCGGTCGGTCGCAGCGTCGCGCTCCTCGACGTCGTCCTCGGGCGCCGCAATCAGGCCGAGCGCCGCCTGCGCGAGGCTATAGCACTGTGCGAGCGCATGAACGCGCAGGCGTTCCTCGCCACGGCGCGCGCGGACCTCGGCGCGCTGCTCCTCCCCTCTCCCGAGGGCCGCCGAATGCTCCAACAGGCGCGTGCGGCCGCCGACGAACTCAGCCTGCCGGGCCTCACCGAGCGGTCATCTGTGGCCCGGATGTAGCGGCCACGGCGAGCTACTCGTTGGCCGGAGGCGCGTGCCGCCGCACTCGTGCGCCGCCGACGCATGCCGGTCGAACACGAGCGGTCTACCCGTTCCGCGGGAAGTTGCCGGGGCGGGCTGCGCCGGCACGCCGAGGCGTCGCCGGGCGCTGGTGCTCAGCCCTTGAGCACCAACGCGAGCACGAGCCCGAGCACGAGGATGCTCTGCGCGCTGTGGACGGCGATGCCGATCAGCGCACTGCGGTATGCCATCAGGCCCTCGCCGGCGTCGGCGTCCGACCGAAGGTCAAGGCTGCGCGTGGCTCGGGGTAGGCGAGCTGGCTCGAACCCGCGGCTGCGCCGCGGTCGCCTGCTACGCACGAAAGGCCCGCCCCGAGGGGCCGGCCTTTCGTGCGTCATCTGGTGGCGCAGCTCAGCTTGCGCTGGGCGCCAGGTTGGTTGTCTGAGTCTTCCGGGACCGGTTGCGCGGTGGGCGTACGGCGAAGACGATCAGCGTGGCCGCAGTCAACAGCAGGATCGCCCCGCCGCCGAGGGCGCTCCAGCCGATCTCCTTCAGGTAGGGGAGCTTCGCTGCGGCGCTGATGTCCGCCTGTACGCTGGGCGATCCGTCGGCGTTCATGACGACGATCGACCAGTCACCGTCCTCGACGTCCCAGGTGAGGGTCTGGTGGCCGGTGCCCTGCGTCGAGGCTGCCCAGATCCGCTCGGTGCCGGGAGCCGCCGGCTTGCGGTCGCCCGCCTGACGGCTCTGGCGGGCCTCGAACGGGTCGACCTCGACGTCGGTCACGAGGCTGTGCGAGACGTCGGCGAGGTACGAAGCAACCTCGTCCGTGCGGGCGATGCCCACGAACAGCTGCTCGTCGTGCTTCGACTCGACGTCGAGCCGGATGTCTCCGAGGCCGGTCGAGTTGACCAGCTCCTCGGCTCCATCTAGATCGAAGTCGAGGTTCTCGGTAGCGATGGCACGGGTGCCGGTCGCAAAGCTCTGGCTATCCGTCGAGAGATAGCCTCGCTCGTCCTTCAGCCCGTCGCCCCACATCGCCAAGAGGCCGAGGCCGATTGCGCCGACCGCTAGCACGCCCGCGATGGCGCTGCTCACGATCAGGGTCACACGCGCCGCGGTGGAGCGCTTCCGGGGGTTGGTGTTGTTCTCAGTCATCTGGTCACTCCGTTCTGGTTGGGGTTGAACCTGGGTCGTCATGGGATTTCCACCTCTCTGATCTGGATGGCATTCGTCCGCTCGGCCACGAACCTCGGCAGGAGCGCGAGCGCCGACCGGCGGTCTGTCGCCTGCACCTGCCACCACAGTCCGTGTCCACCGACCAGGCAGCTGCACGGCGCCAGGCGGTGTCGCAGAGGGCTCTGGAAGCCCTGCCAGGCGGCGAAGATCGCCGGGCACTCGTCCGGCCTGTGCTGGTGATGTAGGAGGAACGACGGCATGGACCGATGGTCCCTCCCAGAGGCGATGGGTACATCGGGCGGCACCCTTAACCGGCGCACTGAACTTGCCCGAGCTCAGACCCAGAACGGGCGGCGCCCGCCGGGGGGCGGGCGCCGGTGTGCGGCTCGTATGTCGCTCGTGGCTAGGCCCGGGCCGGCTCGACCTCCGGCTCCATGCTCAGCCGCGGCAGCCAGTCGAGCTTGCTGGGCAGCCACCAGTTGCGGTCGCCGAGCAGCTTCATGGCCGAGGGCAGCAGCACGCCGCGGACGATCGTCGCGTCGATCAGCACGGCGGCGGCGAGGCCGACGCCCACCTGCTGCATCTGCAGCGTCGACGACATGGCGAACATCGAGAACACGGCGACCATCACCAGAGCGGCGCTGGTCACCACGCCGGCGGTGGTCTTGATGCCGTGCGCCACCGCGTCCTCGGTCGTCATGCCGCGATCGAACGCCTCGCGGATCCGGGTCAGGATGAAAACGTGGTAGTCCATCGAGAGCCCGAACAGGATCACGAAGAGGAACAGCGGCAGCCAGGCCGCGATCGCCGAGCCGGGGAACGCGAGCACGAGCAGCCCGTAGGCCGAGCCGACGGACAGCAGGTTCAACGCGATCGCCTTGACCGGGATCACGAGCGAGCGGAACGTGACCAGCAGCAGCAGGAACGCCGCCGACAGCACGAACGCGAACACGTACGGCAGGTTGCCGATCATGGCGTCGTTGAAGTCACCGGTCGCCGAAGCCTCACCGGTGGTGTAGGCCTCGACACCGTCGACCTCGCCGAGCGTCGCCGGCACGAGCTCGTCACGGAGCGTGTCGGCCGCCCGGTTTGACAGCTCGTCTGTGCCGGTCCCGGTCGTCGGGAGCGCCACGGTCGCGACGGTCTGGTCCGAGCTGACCTCCAGCGTGGTCTCGCCCTCGAACAGGGCCGAGCGCTGCTGGGCCTGGCTCTCGAGCGAGTCGATGGCCGACACGACCTGCGGGGAGGTCACGTGGTCTGCCTTGACCACGACCATCTCCATGCTTCCCTCGCCGGGGAACGCGGCCTGGATGCGATCGTAGGCCTTCATCACCGGTAGGTCGCGTGAGATGTCCTCGTTTCCTCCGAGCGCAGTCTCCATCCCGAGTGCGGGCACCGCGAGGGCGACCAGCACCCCGGCCGAGAGGAGCGCCGACACCAGCGGGCGCCGCAGCACACGGTCCAGCGCCCGCGACCAGAGACCGGCCTCGCCGACTCTGTTCTTGATCCGCCCGACGAGCGGCACGCGGCCCCGGTCAACCCGGTCGCCGAGCGTCGAAAGCAGCGCCGGCAGCACCGTCAGCGAGCCGGCCACCGCGACGGCCACGACCATGATCGTGCCGGTCGCGAACGAGGCGAAATTCGAGATCCCGCCCAGGTACATGCCCGCCATGGCCACCATTACGGTGAGGCCGGAGATCACGACGGCCCGGCCGGAGGTCGCGGCAGCGGCCTCGATCGCCGCGTCGTTGTCGCGCCCGGCGGCGCGCTCCTCACGCGCCCGCTTGAGATAGAACAGGCTGTAGTCCACGCCGACGGCCATTCCGACCAGCAGCACCACGTGCATGACCTGGCCGTCCACCGGGGCGATCTGCGACACGGGACCCAGCAGGCCCATCGTCGCGGCCACGCTGGTCAGCGCGAGCAGGATCGGGATGCCTGCAGCCACGAGGGCGCCGAACGCGAACACCAGGATCGCCAGCGTGAGCGGGATCGAGAACAGCGCCGACTTACCCATCTCCTCGTTGTCCTTGTCCAGCGTCGCCTTGTTGATCGACGCGTCGCCGGCCTCCTCGATGCGAAGCTCCGGATGGGCCCGCTGCGCCGCTTCCACGGCCGCGAGCGAGTCGACGACGTTCTCCTCCGCAGTCTTCGCGTCGCCCGGCAGCTCGAACGTCACCAGAGCCGAACGCCCGTCGCGCGAGACCCGCCCGGCCGCGTCCTGGTACGGACCCACGATGTTGTCCACGCCCTCGGTCCGCTCCAGTCGCTGCGTTACGTCAGCAACCGCGGCCTTGAACTGCGGGTCATCCGAGCGAAGCGTCTCGCTCTGCACCAGCACCTGCTCCGCCGACTCGTTCGGGAACGCGTCATTCACGACCTCGGCAGCCCGACCCGACTCGCCCGGACCAGGAGCGGTCCTGTTGTCGATTTCCTTCTGCGGGATGACGTTGAAGCCAATGACCATCGCGGCCACCACGAACGCCAGCCAGCCAAGAATCGCCTTCTTGGGGTGCCGCGCGCTCCAACGCCCGACCCGCCCAGTGATGTTGTCCTGCTTGTTCAACGTGACTCCTCGGTTCGAGTTGCCTGACATTCGAGAAGCCTGCTCGCTCGCGCGCCGGGGATCATCGGGCGGCTGCCTTAACCCGGACCCTGAAACGGCCATGAGGAGCATTAAGCTGGACGCACGGTGTCTCCTGGCCCCGGGCAGACCGTCGGGCGCTCGCGTGAGCTGGAAGAGCTCGATGCGAGGCTCGAAGCCGTGGCCGCCGGCGCGCCGGCCTGCATCGCTCTCGAAGGAGAGCCCGGAATCGGCAAGACGCGTCTCCTGCAGGAGCTCCGCGAGCGGGCGGAGGCCCGCGGCCACATCGTGCTCGTCGGGGCGGCCGCGGAGTTCGAGCGCGACATGCCCTTCGGCGTGTGGGTCGAAGCGCTTGATGCCTACGTCGCCTCTCAGGATCCAGGCCTCCGCGATGACTTCGAGGACGGCCTGTTCCATGAGCTCGGGGCTGTCCTTCCCGCGGTCCGAAAGCAGGGCGGAGAAGAGAACCCGGCGGTGCCGGATGAGCGATACCGCGCGCACCGGGCCGTCCGTGCGCTTCTGGAAGTTCTCGCCGGGAGGGAACCGCTCGTGGTCGTGCTCGACGACCTCCACTGGGCCGACCCCGGCTCGATCGAGCTGATCGGCTCGCTGCTGCGACGCTTGCCCGACGCCGCCGTTCTGCTGGCGCTCGCCTATCGCTCGGGCAAAGCCCCGGCCAAGCTGGCGTCGTCGCTCGCCTCAACGGAGGTCGCCAGGATGAAGTTGGTACCGCTCAGCGAGCGTGAATCAGCCGTGCTCACCGGCACGGAGCCCGATTCGAGGCGGTCGGCAGCGATCTTCGCGGAGAGCGGGGGCAATCCGTTCTACGCGCTCCAGCTGGCAAGGGCGGCCGAGCTCCCGTCTCGAAGAGCATCGGGGGATCGCCTGACGGGCGTCCCGGACGCGGTCGCGGCCACGCTGATCGCCGAGCTGCAGGCCCTCACGCCGACGGCGCGTACGCTGCTGGCCGCCGGCGCGATCGCCGGCGATCCTTTCGAGCCGGAGCTGGCTTGCGCGATCGGGCGCCTGACCGAGGACGCCGGCCTCGCGGCCCTGGACGAGCTGCTGGAGGTCGCGCTGCTGCAGCCCACCGACGTACCACGGCGCTTTGCATTCCGGCACCCGCTGGTTCGACGTGCCGTGTACGAGTCCGCGACGGAGGGCTGGCGCCTTGGCGCCCACGGGCGCGCCGCCGCGGCACTGGCTGCACGGGGCGCCTCGGCGGCAGCGCAGGCGCATCACATCGAGCAGTCGGCCGCACACGGCGACGGCGCGGCGATCGAGCTGCTTCGCGAGGCCGGTGACGCGGCCGCGCCGCGGTCGCCTGCCGGCGCCGCGCGCTGGTACGCGGCCGCGCTGCGGCTGATGCCGGATGCAGAACGGGAGGCTCGGCTTCGAGTGCTCATCGAGCTCGCGGCGGCCCAGCGGGCGGTCGGAGACCACGAGAACTGCTGCCAGAGCCTCTTGGGCGCGATCGAACTGGTGGCTCCCGACGACGTCGACCTGCGTGTCGACCTGACGGCAAGGTGCGCCGGGTCGGAGCTTTTCCTGGGTCAGCACGAGCGAGCCCAGCGTCGACTGGCCGAGGTCTCCGACGCCCTCCCCGATCGCGGCTCCCGGCCCGCTGTCGTCGCGCTGCTCGCCCAGGCGACCGCAGCGCTGTTTACCAGCGATCACACGCGGGCACGGGACCTGGCTGCGCGGGCGCTTGAGCACGCGAGGTCGCTGCGGGACCACGGTCTGACCGGGGAGGCGGCTGCGACGCTTGCCCACGCCGCGACGATCCAGGGGGACATTCCGCTGGCCGACTCGGCTCAGGTCGAGGCGGCCACCCTGCTGGACGGCCTCGCCGATGCCGCTCTCGCGGCGCACCTTGAGGCGGTCCACCGCTTCTGCCGGGCCTCGCTGCATCTCGAGCGCTACGAGGACGGGGTGCACCACGCGCAGCGCGGCCTTCGCGTGGCCCTGGCGACCGGAAGAGGCGAGTTGGTGCCGGTGATCAAGAGCAGCCTCGCCCAGTGCGCTCTGATGCTCGGACGACTGGCGCTCGCCACGGAGTCCCAGGACGCGGCGATCGAGGGCGCGCGGCTTGCCGGCAACGGCTACGTGACCTGCGCGCTGCTGAGCACGTCCGCCAACATCGCCTCCTTGAAGGGCGACCTCGAAGGCGCGCTGAGCGCAGGAGAGGAGAGCGTTGCGATCGTCGCAGCGTCCGCGCACGGCCACATCCTCTCCGTGGCCAAGGCCTGCCTGGCGGTGACAATGCGGGAGGCGGGGAGCTCGCGGGCGCACGCCGAGGCGCTGGTCGAGCCCGTGGGAGGCTGGGCGCTGACACGGTTGCCCGCGGTATGGCGAGTGCGCCACCAAGAGGCGCTCACCCGCATCGAACTCGGCGCCGGCGAGGTTGAGCGGGCGAAGGAATGCGTAAGGCTGGCCGAGGCGGCGGCCGCCGAGCTCGGCATGGGGGTGGCAAAGGCCCTGGCCGAGCGTGCGCGGGCCGCCATGCTGCTCGCCTCGCAGGAGCCGGTCGCCGCCGCCGAGCTCGCGCTGGCTTCTGCCGCCAAAGCAGACGCCGCGGGCGCACGCATCGAGGCCGCAAGCTCGCGGATCCTGGCCGGCCGGGCGCTCGCCGCGGCAGGGGAACGCACCCGCGCCATCGACCTCCTGCGCGAGGCCGAGGCCGAGCTCGACGACTGCGGCGCGCTGTCAGGGCGCAACCATGCCCGGCGTGAGCTACGCAAGCTCGGGGCGCGCTCGGAGCCCCGCGGCCCGGCGAGCGGGGCCGATTCCGGGCTGGAGTCGCTCAGCGCGCGCGAGAGGGAGATCGCAGAGCTGGTCAGGAAGCGAAAGACGAACCCCGAGATAGCGGCGCAGCTCTACCTCAGCAAGAAGACCGTGGAGTCGCACCTGCGCAACATCTTCATGAAGCTCGGCGCGTCCTCACGCATGGAGGTAGCGCTGATCCTCGAGCGGGCACGACACGAGGAGGAGGGCGCGCCGGTGGCGCGCTGACCGGCCTAACGCGACCCGGGCGTGAGCGAGCTCCGGGCTCGCCGGCGGTCCGCACCACCGCGGCCGTCAGATCCTCACAATCCGTCCGCGCTCGAGCCCCACTCAGGCAATGTCGTTGGCGAGGAGCTCGCCCGTCGCGCGCGCGGCCGCGTTGAGCGCGTTGTCCCACGTGGCGAGGAGCACATAGTCGCCGCGTAGCTGCAGGGCGCATGCCAGGTGGACAGCGTCGTAGCCGCGCAGGGCGTGTTGCGCGGCGAGGTCGCCGGCGTGGCGGGCGAGTCTGTCGTCGATAGCGAGGGCGCGCAGCTGGGCGTAGAGATCGTCGAGCGTGGCAACCGCGCTGACGTGCGTCGATTCGCCGATACGGCCGCCGCGGGCAGCCGCCGCGAGCGCGGCGCGTGTCTCAGGGTAGACGAGCTGGCTGGAGGCCAGGAGGTCGGCCCGATCCCAGAGTTCGACGGCGAGCTCGGAGCCGGGCTCGTCGAAGATCAGCTTGACGAGTGCCGATGTGTCGAAGTAGACGATCAGCGCCGTTGGTCTGCGACGAGGTCGGACACGGGCTTCGTGGCCCTGAGCCGTGCTCCTCGCGCGCGCTGGGTGCGAGGCTCGGTCGGCTCGCGAACCAGCCCGCGGGCGCGCAGATCCGCCAGCGGGTCGATCTCGTCGACGGGGACCAGGCGCGCCACGCGACGGCCGCGCATCGTCACGACCACCTCGCCGCCGTCCCTGACGTGCTGGACGTAGCGGCTGAGCTTGTCGTGTAGCTCGCGGACACCTACCTCAGACTTCAGCGGTTCACGATGTAGCGTCATGGTTACCAATTATACGCGCTACATGGAGGCGGGGCATTCCGAACCGCGGGTCCGATCAGCCCGGCGTCACGATCTGTTCGATCTCGCCGATGCGCGGCTCGCCGGGGTCGATGCCGTGCTGGGCGAGGATCGGCATTATCCGGGCCGCAAGGGTGGCGAACCGCCTCGCAGCCCGCCGCGGGGAAGCCGCCTAGTCTTTTGGCGCCGTGAATCTCGAGACGCCCGAGGTGCGCTACGCGCGCTCAGCCGATGTCAGCATCGCCTACCAGGTCGTGGGCGAGGGACCGGTCGATCTGATCTTCGTGCCGTTCATGATCAACCTGGTGTGGGCTTGGGAGCAGCCCATCTTCGTCGAGTTCTGCCAGCGGCTCGCCGCCTTCTCCCGACTCATCCTGCTCGACAAGCGCGGCACGGGTCTCTCCGACCGGCCAAGGGACCTGCCGGGCTTCGAGACCCGCATGGACGACATCCGCGCCGTCATGGACGACGCCGGCTCCGTGCGCGCCGCCCTGCTCGGCGCGGGCTCACCCGGGGGCCAGCTCTGCGCCGTGTTCGCCGCCACGTACCCGGAGCGCGTCGTCGCGCTGATGCTCCACAACACCTGGCCGCGAGTCGTCTCGGCGCCCGACTTCCCGATGGGCGACACGCTCGAGCAGTGGCACCGGCGGGTCCGGAAGACGCGGCTCAACTGGGGCGATCGCGACTACCAGCTCGGCGAGCTTCGTAGGTACTTCCCGAGCCGGGTCGACGACCCGGAGTTCGAGCAGTGGCACGTGAACCACGAGCGTCTTGCGGCCAGCCCTGGCGCGGCGGCCTGGTTCCTGCGTGTGCTGATGGAGACCGACATCCGCGAGGTGCTCCCGACGATCTCCGTCCCTACGTTGGTCATGTACCTCGACCGCTACAGGGACGGCTGCCTCTACCTCGCCGAGCGCATCCCGGATGCCGAGGTCCTCGAGATGACCGGGCCGGACACCAGCATCTACGGCGACCTGGCGGTGCCCGGCGCGGTGGAGCGCTTCCTCTCCGAGGGACGTGTGGACTCCGCTCCCGAGCGTGTCCTCACCACCGTCCTCTTCACCGACATCGTCGAGTCCACCTCGCGCGCGGCCGAGCTGGGCGACAGCCGCTGGCGCGCGCTGCTCGACGCCCACCACGCCACCGTCCGCGCCCAGCTCGCTCGCTACGGCGGCCGGGAGGTTCGCGGCACCGGCGACGGTTTCCTCGCCACCTTCGACGGTCCGGCGCGGGCGATCGCCTGCGCTCACGGCGCGATCAAAGCCGTGGGCGAGCTGGGCCTCGAGATCCGGGCGGGTGTCCATACGGGCGAGGTGGAGCTCGTCGGGGCCAAGGTGGAGGGCATCGCGGTCCACATCGGCGCCCGGATCGCCGACGAGGCCGGAGCCTGCGAGGTGCTCGTCTCCAGCATCGTCCGGGACCTCGCCGCCGGGTCCGGCATTGACTTCGAGGACCGTGGCACGAAGAAGCTCAAGGGCGTTCCCGGCGAGTGGCACCTCTACGCGACTCGACTCAGCGACCGCGCGCGCATAGGCTAGGGCCGCCATGAAGCTGTTCAGCCAAGACACCAAGGTGAAAGCCCTAAAGCGCGCCCCCCTCTTCGACACCCTCTCTCGCAAGGACCTCACCCAGCTGGCGCGGGTGTCCGAGGACCTCGAGGTCGAGGCGGGCACGGTGCTTTGCAAGCAGGGCGACATTGGCCACGAGTTCTTCGTGATCGTGGACGGGAAGGTGAAGATCACGCGCGGGGGCAGACGCGTCGCGATGCGGGGCGGCGGTGACTTCGTGGGCGAGATCGCCCTGCTCGAGGATGTGCCTCGCACGGCGACGGTGACCGCCGAAACGCCGCTGCGCCTCTTCGTGCTGACCCGCAAGGACTTCCGGCACCTGCTGGACGAGAACCCGGGAGTGGAGCGCAAGGTGCTGCGGGCGCTGGCGCGGCGGCTGGCCGACGCGTCGAAGGACCCCACGCTGGCCTAGCGTCCCCCGCCCCGGGGCTCGCGGTGGTCGCGTTCCAACGCGCGCGCGTGAAAGCCCGCCCCACGCTCGAACGTTCCTTGGACCCTACATAGAAACACGACCGAGGACCGGTCGTGCGAGTTCACCGGCGGAGACAGGGGCCGCCCTCGGGTGGGCCCCTGTCTCACGCCAAGCCGAGAGGCGAGCTCAGCCGACGACGAATGCCTTGCGCAGCCGGCGGACCTCGGCCGCGGCGAGGCTGCGCCGCGGATCGTGGAAGTTCAGCTGCGAGAGCAGCCGCTTCCAGGCGCCAAAATCCTCGCGCCCCGAGGGCGACTGGACCCACGCCCAGAGCGTTTCGTGCTCGTCGGCGGTCATCACCGCCTGACGTAGCCAGGCCTCCAGCGAGTCGCGCTCGCGCACGACGCCCGGCGCTTCGGAGCGCGGCAGCAGCGGCCCCTGGTAAGCCTCGACCGCCTCCCTGACCTCGCCGCGGTCGAGCAGGCCCTTCACGCGGGCGACGTCCGACTGGACGTCCCGCGAGAGTCGATAGGGATCGGTGTCGATCCACTTGCCCAGGACCTTGCGGAGCCGATGGACCTCGACCCGGGTGGTGCTCGACGTCCCAAGGTCGCCGTAGAGGTCGGCGGTCAACTCCTCGCCCGTCATCCCCTCCGGTCGCATCGACAACAGCGCCAGCACCTCGGAGTGGCGGCGGCTGAGCTGGATGGGCCGCCCGCCCAGCTCGACATCGGCGCGGTCGCGACCCAGCAGGCTTAGCTTCAGCGGCGGACGGCCCCGCGGCGCACCCTTCCCCTCGGCCGCTCGGACTATGAACGCCTCTTCGTGGCCGAGCGGCTCTGCGAAGGCCCGCGTCCCGGAACCCAGCACGAGCTCTCCGCCGCCGGCGGGCAGGTCGAGCCGTCCTTCCTGCAGCCACCCCTCCGGGCGGGCGGTCAGAACCCGTCCGCTCGACGTGACCAGTGCGCCCGGGTCGGCCGCCAGCGCGACTCGATCTTGATAGCGCGCGCGGAGCCGGTCATCCCGGTCGTGCATTGCCAGACGGAGCTGCGACTCGACCGCCTTTGCCGTGGTCGAGGCCACGGCGAGGCTGTGGGGGTGCACCGTCGTCATCTTCCCGGTGAGATCGACGATGCCCAAGAGTTGGCCGGTATCCGGGTCGTGCACGGGAGCTGCAGCACAGGTCCAGGCCTGCACAGGCTCGTTGAAGTGCTCGGCCGCAAAGACCTGCACGGCGTGGTCGGCGGCCAGGGCGGTCCCGATCGCGTTCGTGCCGGCTCCGTCCTCGCTCCAGAGAGTCCCCTCGGTGAAGTTCATCGACTCGGCGGCGGCCATGCGAACCCTCGCGTTGCCGGCGATCCAGAGCAGGAGCCCGTCGGCGTCGCTGATCACGATGAGGTGCTCCGACTCGTCGGCGATGGCCGTGAGGCTGTCCTCGATCAGTGGCAACGCCGCGGCCAACGGATGAACGTCCCAGCGCGCCGACGTCTGGTCCTCGTCGGCGAGAACCGGTGCCAGGTGATTGCCCGAAGGATCGACGCCGGCAGCGTGCGAGCGGCGCCACGAGTCGGCGATCGGCCCGCGCACGGCGTCGAGTTGCCCATTGCCAAGGAACCGCTCCCACAGCCGCTTCAACTCGCGCGCCCGCTTACGCGGCGGCGTTGCCGCGTCGATCGCAAGCCACGGGTTGGCCGGCACTCGCCCTCCTAAGCCTCGTCGGGCAAACCATCGGCAGTCTAGCGCCGGCCGGTAACGCGGATGAAACGCCCGTGGCAGTAGAAATAGCGCTGAGACGGCCGAGCCGCTAAGGAGGACGCATCCCGTGAGTCGAGCAAGCATCACGAAGGCCCACAACAAGATCCAGGAGCTTTCCTGGGAACCGACGTTCGTGGAGCCGGTCGACAAGTACCCGACCGACTACACGTTCGAGAAGGCCCCCAAGAAGGACCCGCTCAAGCAGGTTCTTCGCTCCTACTTCCCGATGGAGGAGGAGAAGGACAACCGAGTATTCGGCGCCATGGACGGCGCGATCCGGGGCAACATGTTCCGGCAGGTCCAGGAGCGCTGGATGGAGTGGCAGAAGCTGTTCCTCTCGATCATCCCGTTCCCGGAGATCTCCGCGGCCCGCGCGATGCCGCTTGCCATCAACGCGGTGCCCAACCCAGAGATCCACAACGGGCTGGCGATCCAGATGATCGACGAGGTTCGTCACTCGACGATCCAGATGAACCTCAAGCGGCTCTACATGAACCACTACATCGATCCCGCCGGGTTCGACATCACCGAGAAGGGGTTCGCGAACTGCTACGCCGGCACGATCGGGCGTCAGTTCGGCGAGGGGTTCATCACCGGGGACGCGATCACGGCCGCCGACATCTACCTCACGATCGTGGCCGAGACGGCGTTCACGAACGTCCTCTTCGTGGCCATGCCGGCTGAGGCCGCCGCGAACGGCGACTACCTGCTGCCGACGGTGTTCCACTCCGTCCAGTCCGACGAGTCGCGCCACATCTCGAACGGCTACTCGATCATCCTGATGGCGCTCGCCGACGAGCGTAACCGCCAGCTGCTCGAGCGCGACCTGCGCTACGCATGGTGGAACAACCACGCGGTCGTCGACGCGGCCATCGGCACGTTCATCGAGTACGGGACGAAGGACCGCCGCAAGGACCGCGAGAGCTACGCGGAGATGTGGCGGCGCTGGATCTACGACGACTACTACCGCTCCTACCTCGTGCCGCTCGAGAAGTACGGCCTCGTCGTACCGCACGACCTCGTCGAGGAGGCCTGGAACCGCATCTGGAACAAGGGCTACATCCACGAGGTCGGCCAGTTCTTCGCCACCGGCTGGTTCGCCAACTACTGGCGTATCGACACGCTGGACGACGAGGACTTCGAGTGGTTCGAGCACAAGTACCCGGGCTGGTACGACAAGTACGGCAAGTGGTGGGAGCGCTACGCCGACTTCTCGAAGAAGAACGGCACCAAGCCAATCGCGTTCGAGCCCGACGCCGACTACGAGTACCCGCACCGCTGCTGGACGTGCATGGTCCCGTGCCTGATCCG
>Ga0081538_10003373_pt1 | contig 15113 bp, 14 predicted proteins | sample TabmetS5T2R1_FD_71022 | JGI IMG/M metagenome (GOLD analysis project Ga0081538, IMG submission 71022) | Tabebuia heterophylla rhizosphere microbial communities from the University of Puerto Rico - S5T2R1 | ecosystem: Host-associated > Plants > Roots > Rhizosphere ... | reverse complement strand
CGGGCGACCTTTGCGCCGATCTCCGAAACGGTGCGCTCGATTTGAGGAAGCGCGTCCACGTTTCCGATGGTATACGCGTCGTAAGCACGCTGGCAAGCCGTGCTTGACGGATTGCAGGAGCGACGCGTAGCATCGGCGTTCACGATCCGATACGCCGGATAACCGGGAGAGAGGGGCAGCCGTGGCGAAGTCCGAGACGATCCAGCGCCCGGAGAAGGGCACTGAGCTCTTCGACGTGTCCGAGAAGGTGTTCCCGGACGTACAGGCCGAGCCTGGGGAGAGCGCGTACACCTTCATGCACACCGTTCCCTACGAGGGCTCGGTCGGGCTCGTGAACCTCCTGACCACCACGCGCGTGCTGCGCAAGGGGTTCAAGACCCACCTGATCCTCTACGGGCCCGGCGTGCTGATGGCGTCCGGCAGCCGCGGGTTCCCGAACGTCGGCGACGAGGCGTTCCCGGGCCACATGGCGATCAACAAGCAGCTCGAGACGTTCATCGGCGAGGGCGGCACGGTGTTCGCCTGCCGGTTCGCGTCCGGCGCGCTGTACGGGTTCCCCGAGAACCTGCTGATGGAGGGCGTCAAGCCGTTCCACCCGCTCGACGTGCTCGACTCCGCCCTCACCGCCTGGCGCGAGAAGGCGTTCCAGCTGAACACCTGGACCGTCTGAGCGGATGCGAGATGCGTCGCACCACGACCCTCGCGCCCGTCTGCACGCGCCCCGCGGCGCCGGACCGCCACCCGCCAGACCCGGCGGTACGCCCGGTACAGCACGGGTCTGGCGGGCGGCGTCCGGCATCCACGGTGCACGCCCATCCGGGCACGACGGCCGAGGCGCGACACATCTAGTGCTGGACCGCGAGGCCGCGATCGCTGCGTGGCGGCGCGCCGAGGCGCGCATCTACCCGTCCGTCATGCTCAACGCCGACCTCTACCAGCAGTACATCGGGCTCGTGCGCTCGATCGCGGAGCTGCTGGAGGACGTCCGCACCGAGGACGAGCTCGTCGTCGCGTGGAACGAGCGGCGCGAGCTTGTCCAGGAGGCCGTCTCGCGGTCCACGCCCTCGATGCTCGCGCTGATGGACCGCGAGGCGGTCCGCGACGCCGCGTTCTGCCACCGTCACCGCGAGATCACCCGCGAGCAGGGCAAGGTCATCGCCCGCGAGCGGCTCGAGCGCGCGCGGGCCGAGCAGGCGGAGTGGGTCGTGCTGTTCGAGGACGTCACGCCGCTCGGCTCGCACCGGCTCGAGATGCACGTCGCCAGCGGCCGGGCGCTGCACGCGTCATCCGAGCTGCCGCTCGACGCGTCGCGCCCGAAGTTCTCGCTCGAGGTCGTGCAGCTGGACCCGAAGGACGGCGCCTGGCTCCTCGACACCGCGCCGCTCATGCCGGCACAGAGCTACGACACCCGCGAGGAATGGGAGGCGCGCATCGAGCAGGCGCGCAGCCGATTCGGAAGGGGCTGACATGGCCACCCACCCCCAGAAGATCATCGACGCCCACTGCCACATCGGCGAGATCCCGCCGTGGAAGTTCTACGACCTCGAGCATCCCGTGAAGCCGACGGTCTACGACTACCGCGACACGAAGCAGTTCGTCGATCGCCATATGGACTACTTCAAGATCGAACGCGCGCTCACGATGTCGAACTACGGCGTCCCGGTCCACGAGCTCTCGTTCGACCTCAACGACGTCGTCATGGACGCGGCGACGTCGAACGACCGCATCCTCGCCGCCATCTGGGTCTCGTTCCTGCCGCGCAACGCCGAGCTGACGCGCAAGGCGCTCAAGCTCGCGAGCGAGACGCGCGTGGTGGCGCTCAAGACCACGTTCCTGCTCGGCGGCAACCCCGACCCCGGGACGTGGGACGAGGAGACGCTGGCGCTCGCCGACGAGTGCATGGACGTCTGCGAGAAGCACGACCTGATGTTCCACTTCCACACCAGCCCGGGCGGGAGCTCGGACATCAACAACTTCATCCCGCTCGTGGAGAAGTACGGCAAGCGCTGCAAGATCTACCTCGTCCACTTCGGCGGCGGCGTGTCCGGGCACATCAAGCTCGTGCCGAAGTTCCTGCAGTGGGTGCGGGACGGCTACAAGGTCTACACCGACACGTCGTGGGCGGTCGGGTTCGGCGCCCGCTGGCTGCTGACCGAGATCGAGAAGCAGGGCGTCGGCGGCGACCGCGTGTTCTTCGGCTCCGACGAGCCGTGGTCGGACTTCGACAGCGAGTACTGGAAGCTCAACGGCATCCGCGACATCTCGCAGGAGCTCAAGGACCGGGTGTTCTGGCGCAACTACGAGGAGGCGTTCGGGACCCATGCGTAAGCATGGCTCCACCGATCCCCGCGGCGCCTCGCCGCCGCATGCCTGCGCCAGGACCCACCGGCCGCGCTCCGAAGGGGCCCACCCTGCTATCGCGCGGCCGGCGGCCCCTGGCTTGACCTGCGGCGCCGAGGCATCCACGGTGGATCGGCGGACCCATGCTTGAGGCGCTCGACGACCGGCGGCTGCTCGTCGAGCTGCAATCGCTGGGGGTTCGCGTCGTCGAGGAGGACGCGGACTCGCTGCCGGGGCGGCGCGGCGGCGCCGGTCCCTCGGACGCGCTGTTCCTCTACGTCCGCGGGCTGCCGCTGACGGTCCCCGCCCACGCGGAGTTCGTGGCCGTCTCGCCGTACACGCTGCGCCGGAACGGCCGCAAGGCCACGCTCTACCGGGGCGACGACCTCGTCGGCCCGGTCACCGTGCCGCGCCGGCCGAAGATCTACGACATGGAGACCGCGGACGGGATCCCGTACTGGAAGATCGCGCTTCTGCACCTCGACTCGATCGCCTCCACCGTGGTCCAGAAGTGCATCTACTGGGGCACGCACGAGCAGTGCGGCTTCTGCGGGATCGAGCTCACGCGCGGCGAGCAGACGATCCCGGTCAAGACGCCGGCCCAGCTCGCCGAGGTGTGCACGGCGGCGCGCGACCACGATCACGCGGTGGACGTGACGCTGACCACCGGGTCGCTGAACCGGCGCGACCGCGGCGCCATCTACATCAGCCGCTGCGCCCACGCCATCAAGGAGGCGAGCGGGCTCCCGATCCAGGTCCAGTTCGAGCCGCCGGACGATCTCCGGGTGCTCGACGAGGTCAGGCGGGCGGGGGTCGACGCGGTCGGGATCCATTCCGAGACGTTCGACCCCGAGGTGCTCGCACGGGTGGCGCCGGGCAAGGCCCAGTGCGGGATCGAGGGCTACTTCGCGTGCTGGGAGCGCGCGGTGGAGGTGTTCGGCCGCGGCGCGGTGACCACATACGTACTGCTGGGGATGGGCGAGCGGCCGGAGCTCATCCTCGAGGGCTGCCGGCGCGCGACCGAGATGGGCGTGTACCCGTTCGTGGTGCCGCTGCGCCCGGTGCCGGGCACGCTGATGGCCGACTCGCCCGCCCCGGACCCGGACTACGTCGGCCGCATCTACGCCGAGGTGTCGGCCATGATCGCCGACGCCGGGCTCAACCACCTCGAGGCCAAGGCCGGCTGCGCGCGCTGCCAGGCGTGCTCGGGGCTCTCGGCCTGGGAGCGCGTGGCCGCACGGGAGAACGACGATGCCCTCGTCGGCACCCACCGCTAGCGCGCTCGCCTGCCGGCTCGTGGAGTCGGCGGAGGAGCTGGCCGCCCACCATGCCGTGCGGCATCAGGTGTTCGTCGTGGACCAGCGGCTGTTCGCCGGCAACGACCGCGACGAGCGCGACCTGGCGCCCGGCACGCTGCACGTGGTCGGCGTCGACGACGGCGCGATCGTCGGAGCCGTCCGGCTCTATCCGTTGACCAGCGGCTACTGGCAGGGCGACCGGCTCGCGGTGCTCCCCGCGGCGCGCGTGCGCCACCTCGGGGCGCTGCTCGTGGGCTTCGCGGTGGCCACCGCCGGGGAGCGCGGCGGGCACACGATGGTCGCGCGCATCCAGCTCCCGAACGTGCGCTTCTTCGAGCACCTCGGCTGGCATGCCGACGGGGCGCCCGGCCCCTACCACGGGGTCATCCACCAGCCGATGGCGATCCCCCTAGGGGCCCCAGCCCGGTGAGCGGCGTGCGGCCGAGGTCCCACACGGGCGCCTCCTCGCCGCCGGCCGCCAGCCGTAGCACGCGCGTGCGGTCGAGCTCGCCGCACGCGGCGCAGGCGAGGCCGCGGCGCGTGAACGCCCAACACGCCGCCTCGACGTGCTCGGGCCGGGCCGCGAGCAGGAAGCCGAAGCTCGGGAACGTGAGCAGCCAGCGCTCGAGCGGGGTGTCACCGGGCCGCGGCAGGCGGTCGAGGTCCAGCACGGCGCCGCAGCCGGCGCCCTCGAGCATCTGCAGCAGCGAGCCGGCGATGCCCGGCATCGACACGTCGCGCGCGGCGTGGCAGATCCCCGCCTCCGCGATCTCGACCAGCGCCTCGCCGTCGTCGCGCAGCTGCTCGGGAGTGCGGTCGCCGAGCGCGGTGAAGAACGGGCGGGTGGCGCTCATGTACCGGCCGTCGAGCGCGAATGCGGCGAGCAGCGTGTCGCCGGGCTGCGCCGCGGCCGCGCGCAGCGGCCGGCGGGCGACGCCGGTGCAGGACGCCGACAGCGCGGGCGGGTGGCCGATCGTGAGGTGCCCGCCCACCACCGGGACGCCGAGCCGCTCGCTGGCCCACGCCATCCCGTCGAGCACCGTGCGCGCGTGCTCGCGGTCGGGGCTCACGAGCATGTCGACGATCGCCAGCGGGCGCCCGCCCATGGCGCGCACGTCGGACACGTTGGTGACCACGGCGGCGGTTCCGGCGCCGTACGGGTCGGCCTCGAGGAACGGCGGCGAGATCGCCTCGCCGCAGACGACGAGGTGCCCGTCGCCGTGGGGGAGGAGCGCGGCGTCGTCGCCGTCGATGCCGAGCCGCTCGATCAACTGCAGGTCGCGCTTGCCGAGCAGGCCCGGGGCCGAGCGGACGGCCGCGGCCAGCGCGTCGAGATCCGGCATCGGCGGGATTGAACCATGACGCTCCCCGCTCGCGTGGAGGCCGTGAACGTCGGGCTGACGACGTTCGCCGACGCGCTGCGCGCGCAGGGCGCGCCGGTGGTCGAGGTCGACTGGCGGCCGCCGGCCGACGGCGACCCCGCGGCGCTCGCCGTGCTCGAGCGGCTGTGGGGCGGCCACGGCGAGCGCGTGCAGGCGGCCAACGACGATGTCGTCGCGCGGCTCGAGGCGGTGACGCCGTGCGCGGTGACGGTCGCGCGCGCGGGGGAGGTGGTGCCGGGGCTGCGCGACGGGCTGCTGCTGCACTCGGGGCCGCCGATCGCCTTCGGCGAGGTCTGCGACCCGCAGCGGCGGGCCCTGCTCGCCGCGATCGTCTTCGAGGGCTGGGCGCCGTCGCGCGAGGAGGCGGCGCGGATGCTCGAGGCGGGCGAGGTCGGGCTCGAGCCGGGGAATCAGCACGCGCACGTCGGGCCCATGACCGGCGTGTGCTCGCCCTCGATGCCGGTGTGGGTCGTGGAGGGCGGCGGCGCGCGGGCGTTCTCGACGCTGAACGAGGGGCCGGGCCGGACGCTGTGGTTCGGGGTCGGCGACGACGAGGCGGTCGAGCGGCTGCGGTTCTTCCGCGACGAGCTGGGTCCGGCGCTCGCGCGGATGCTCGAGTACCGCGGCCCGGTGGACGTGTTCTCGCTCGCCGCCCAGGGGCTCAACATGGGCGACGAGCTGCACATGCGCAGCCAGGCGACCGGCAACCTGCTGCTCCGCGACCTCGCGCCGGCGTTCGCGGCGCTCGGCGGCGAGGCGTCGGCGCGGTTCATGGCCGGCAACCACCACTTCTTCCTCAACCTGACCATGGCGGCATGCAAGTGCGCGTGGCTGGCGGTCGGCGACGCGCCGGGCTCGAGCGTCGTCTCGGCGATGGCCCGCAACGGCACGACGATGGCGATCCAGCTCGCCGGCCTGCCGGGCCGCTGGTTCACGGCGCCGGCGGCGCCGGTGCAGGACCAGCTCCTGCGCGAGGGGTACGCGGCCGAGGACGCGGCGCTCGACATCGGCGACTCGGCGGTGATCGAGTGCACCGGCCTGGGCGGGATGGCGCTCGCGGCCGCACCCGCCGTGGCGGCGTTCTTCGGCGGCGACGCGGCCGCCGCGGCGGCGCGGACCGAGCTGATGGCGCAGATCTGCACGGCCCGCTCGTCGCGCTTCAGCGTGGCGGCGCGCGGGACCCCCGTAGGGATCGACGCCCGGCTGGTGGCCGAGCTGGGGATCACGCCGCAGATCACCACCGGCGTGCTGCACGCGAGCTCCGGCGCGGGGCAGATCGGGGCGGGCGTCGCGCACCAGCCGCTGGAGCCCTTCCGCGCGGCGGTGGCGGCGCTCGCGGAAGAATTGGCGGCGTGATCGAGGTCGGGCCGAACTTCATCGCGCGGCCGTACCGCGGCGTGTCGGTGCAGGACGCCCCGGGGCTCGACGACGCCGCGCTGCGCGAGTGGCTGGTCGGGCGGCGGGTCTACCGCCGCACCGAGTTCGTCGTCGCCCGCCGCGGCGACGCGCTCGCGGTCGTGCAGGTCGAGCACCCGGTCGGCGACGACATCCTCGCCACCGTGGACGACATCCGCGTGCTCGCGCGCCCGGACGAGGTCGCGTTCGTGGAGGACCCGGCCGTCGACACCGGCAACGCGACGCAGATGGCGCGCGTCGCGCGCGGGCGCGTGACGGTCGTGCAGGGGCGCTTCGAGCACGTGAACTTCATCGTCGAGCCCGCGCCGGTGCCGGTGCGGGTGCTGGAGGTCGTCCCGCCCGAGCCGCCGAAGCTGCTGGAGATGGCGCGCTCGGTGGTCGACTACGACGAGGACCTGCCGCCCGTCGACCTGCGGTTCGAGCCGATCGACCTGCGCGACCTCGACGTCGGCCCGGGACCGGCGATGTACCCGTGCCGCTGCTCCGGCCTCGAGGGCACGTTCCTCGACGCCGGACCGCCCGAGCCCGCCGAGACGCTCGTCGGGTGCGAGCGCTCGCGCCAGATCCACGTCGCGCTCTACGGTGCCGAGCCGGCGCGGCGGGTCGACTTCTGCCCGCGCGTGACCGCCGCCCCCGCCGGGCCGACGCTGATGAAGTGCTGTCTCTTCGAGCGCGGCCTGCACCGCGACGGCGCGGCGACCATCGTCCCGTGGGGCGCGACGCTCGAGGAGGTCCGGGAGGCGCTCCGGGAGCTGACGGCATGACCTTCGACCACCTCTGGACGACGATCGAGACCGAGGAGCTGTTCGGCGACGGCGGCCGGACGACCCGGTGGCTCGCCATCATCGGCGAGATCGCCTCCGGCCAGGCCGCCTTCGGCCTGATCCCCGAGCCGGCCGCCCGCGAGATCTCCCGGCGCGCGGAGCTGGGCGTCGACCTCGAGGCGGTGGCCGAGGAGACGCGCCGCACCGGCCACTCGACGCTCGGGCTCATCCGCGTGCTCCAGCGCGACCTGTCGGAGGAGGCGCGCCAGTGGGTCTCCTACGGCACCACCGTCCAGGACGTCGCCGACACGTGGACGGGGATCGTCGCGCGCGAGATGCTGAGGATCGCCGAGCGCGACCTGGGACGGACCGAGGCGTCGCTGGTCGCGCTCGCGCTCCGGCACCGCGACGCGATCATGCTCGGCCGCACGCATGGGCAGCCCGGGCTCCCGATCACGTTCGGCTTCAAGGCCGCGGTGTGGATCGCCGAGCTCCGCCGCCACCGCGAGCGGATCGGCGAGGCGCGGCCGCGGCTGGCGGTCGGGCAGCTGAGCGGCGCCGTCGGGACGATGTCGGCCTGGGGCGAGCACGGCCCGGCGCTCCAGCAGCTCGTGCTCGAGCGGCTCGCGCTCGGCGTGCCGGACACGTCGTGGCTCACCGCGCGCGACCGCGTCGCGGAGCTGCTCGGCCTGCTGGCGATGGCGACGGCGACGCTGGCGAAGATCGGCAACGAGGTCTACAACCTCCAGCGGCCCGAGATCGGCGAGCTGAGCGAGGCGCCGGCCGCGGGTGTCGTCGGCAGCATCACGATGCCGCAGAAGCGCAACCCGGAGCGCTCCGAGCACCTCGGCACGCTGGCGCGCGTGGTCCGCGCGGCCGCCGGGCTCGCGGTCGAGGGGATGGTCGCCGAGCACGAGCGCGACGGCGCGGCGTGGAAGACGGAGTGGGCGTTCCTGCCGCAGGCGTGCGGCGCCGCCGCGGCCGCGCTGGCGCTCGGGGCCGAGCTGGCGGCCGGGCTGCAGGTCGACGAGCGGCGGATGCGGGAGAACGTCGAGGCCCAGCGCGGCTACGTGCTCGCCGAAGCGGCGATGCTGGCGCTCGGCGCCGAGGTCGGCCCGCGGCGCGCGCACGAGCTCGTCCACGCGGCGGCCGGGCGCGGCCTCGAGCGCGGCCAGACGCTGCGCGAGGCGCTGGCCGGCGACCCGGAGATCGCCGGCCGCGTCGACCTCGACGCGACGCTGCGCCCCGAGCTCGCGCTGGGCGCGACCGACGAGCTCGTCCGCCGGGTGCTCGGCGATGGCTGACCCGCCCCACGGCATGCCTGGTGGCGAGCCGCCCCCGGGGTATCTCGGCGCCGACGGGCCCGTCCGCCGCGGGCCGGCGCCGGAGCTCGTCGAGGCCGGCTACGCGCTCGAGCTCGCCGACGCGCCGCTCCTGAGTCGCGGCCTCGGCCTGGCCGACCTCGCCCACGTCGTCGCGCTCGAGGCGATCCCCGACGGCGATCGCCGCGCGCTGCTCGCGGCGCTGCTCGCGCTGCTCGGCGAGGAGATCGCGGTCGACGAGCGGTACGGCGACCTCGTGAACGTACGCGAGCGGGAGCTGGAGCGGCGAGTCGGCCGGGCGGCCGGCTGGCTCAACGCGGGCCGGCCGCGGCGCGAGGCGGGCCGGATCGCGTTCCGGATCGCGCTGCGCGGGCGTGTGCTCGACCTCGCGCAGGCGGTCGCGCGCTTCGCCGCCGGGCTGACCGCGGCCGCCGCCCGCGAGCGCGACACGCTGATGCCCGACTACACGTACCTGCAGGCCGCGCAGCCGACCACCGCCGGCCACTGGCTGCTCTCCTTCGCCTACCCGGCGCTGCGCGACCTCGACCGCCTGCGCGGCGACTTCGACTCGGTCAACCGCAGCCCGGCCGGCGCAGGCGGCGTCAACGGCTCGCGCTTCGCGCTCGACCGCGGCCGGCTCGCCGCGCTGCTCGGCTTCGCGAGCCCGATCGAGCACACCCGCGACGCCGGCTGGCAGACCGACGGGCTCGCCGCCCTCACCGCGCACGTGGCCATCGCCGCCACCGGCGCGAGCCGCTTCGCCGAGGACCTCGAGGTCTACGGCAGCCAGGAGTTCGGCCTCGTCCGGATCGGCGACGAGCTGTGCCGCGCCAGCGCCCTGATGCCCCAGAAGCGCAACCCGTACGCGCTCGTCGTCCTGCGCGGCGGGGCCGGCACGCTGATCGGGCGCGCCACCGGGGTGCTCGCCACCCAGCGCACCCCATCGGGGCGGACCGACAACCTGCTCTACGCCTACGGCGAGGTCGCCGGCGCGGTCGAGCTCGCCGCGCGGCTGCTGCGGCTCGCTGCCGCCGTCGCCGAGAGCCTGACCGTCGACGCCGCGCGTGCCGAGCGCGCGCTGCGCGAGAGCGACGCGATGGCCACGGACGTCGCCGAGGCGATGAGCCTGGAGACCGGCCTGGACTACCGCTCGGCGTATCGCGAGGTCGCGGCGAAGGGGCCCGCCGCCGCCGCACGCGATCTCGCCGTCGACGCGCTCGACCCCGCCGCCGCGATCGCCGCCCGCACCGTACCCGGCGGCGCGGCGTCGGAGCCGATGGACGCGATGCTCGCCGCCCTCCGCGAGGAGATCGAAGGCGCGCGGCGATGGATCGAGGAGCAGCATGCCGCGATCGAGCGCTCCGAGCGCGAGCTCGTCGCGCTCGCGCGTACGCTGGTCGGGTGACCGCCACGATCACCGCGCTCGCCGTCGCGCCCGTCAAGGGCATGCGGCTGACGCCCGTCGACGAGGCCGAGATCGAGTCCACCGGAGTCGCCGGCGACCGCGCGTTCCTCGTCGTCGACCACGACGACCGGCTGCTGCTCAGCACGCGCACGCCGCGGCTGCTCGAGGTCGCGCCGCGCTGGCGCGACGGCGTGCTGGGGCTGACGTTCCCCGACGGGCGCGAAGTGGCCGAGGAGCTGAAGCCCGGCCCACGGGCGACGACCGCCAACTACGAGGGCCGTCGCATCAGCGGCCGGCTGGTCGAGGGCGAGCTCGCCGCCGCCCTGTCCGAGCACCTCGAGCGTCCCGTGCGCCTGCTGGCCCGGGAGGCCTCCGATCGCGGTGCCGACGACGCCCCCGTGACGCTCATGTCCGAGGCCTCACTGGGCGCGCTGGCGCCCTCGCTCGACGGCGCGACGCCCGACCCGCGGCGCTTCCGCATGACGATCACGATCGACGGCGTCGACGCCTGGGAGGAGCATGGCTGGGCGGGCCGCGAGCTCGCCGGCGGCGAAGCCGTCCTGCGCGTCACCGCGCCCGTGCCGCGCTGCGTCGTCACCACCCGCGACCCCGACAGCGGCCGCCGCGACGTGCCGACGCTCAAGGCGCTCGCCCAGCTCCGCGGCAAGGATGACGTCACGTTCGGCGTCTGGTGCGAGGTCGTGGCGCCCGGCCGCGTCCGGGTCGGTGACGCCGTCGTCCCGTAGCGACCAGCCGCGCCGGAGGCGCCGGCGATGACTGCGGCGTGAGCGGACGCGAGGCCGCGACCGCCCGGTCCGCTCCTGCACGATCGTGCGGGCGACGAGAGGTGTGATGAGCGAGCGCATGGTGCGCAGCGTCGAGCCCGCCGCTTGCAGCCCGCTTGCGGGCCGGTTTCACTAGCTCCGACATGGAGTTCCGGATCCTCGGGCCGCTCGAGGCACGCGACGGCGATCGCGTGCTGAACCTCGGCGGGCCGAAGCCGCGCGCCCTGCTCGCCGCGCTGCTCGTCCACGCCAACGAGCCGGTGCCCGCCGAGCGGCTCGCGATGGCCCTGTGGGGCGAGGACGCCGCGGCCGACGCGGTCAAGACGCTGCACGTGCATGTCTCCCGCCTGCGCAAGGCGCTGGGGGGCGGCGACTCGCTCGAGACGGCGGGCGGCGGCTACCAGCTCCGCGTCGGGCCCGGCGAGCTGGACGCCGGCCGGTTCGAGCAGCTCGTCGCCGATGGCCGCGAGCGGCTCGCCGCCGGCGACCCGGAGCGCGCCGCGGCCCTCCTCCGTGACGCGCTCGCGCTCTGGCGCGGCTCGGCGCTGGCCGACGTCGACGCCGCCGGCTCCGCCGCCGCCCGGCTCGAGGAGCAGAGGCTCGCCGCCCTCGAGCTCCGCATCGAGGCGGACCTCGCCGGCGGGCGGCACGGCGAGCTGGTCGGCGAGCTGCAGGAGCTGACCGCGTCGCATCCCGTGCGCGAGCGCCTCCACGGCCAGCTCATGCTCGCGCTCTACCGCAGCGGCCGTCAGGCCGACGCGCTCGACGCCTACCGCCGCGCCCACGTCCACCTCGCGGAGGAGCTCGGCCTGGAGCCCGGGGCCGAGCTGCGCACGCTCCAGGCCGAGGTCCTCGCCCAGTCGCCCGCGCTCGACCTGCCGGCGCCGCCCACCGGCCTGCCGGCCCGCGGCGCGCTGCTCGGGCGCGAGGACGACGTGCGCGCCGTCGTCGACCTGCTCGCGCGCGACGGCGTCCAGCTCGTCACGGTGACCGGGATCGGCGGCGTCGGGAAGACGACCCTGGCGGTCGAGGTCGCGCACCGCATGGCGGCGCGGTTCCCGGGCGGCGCCGCGTTCATCGACCTCGCGCCGGTCTCGGAGCCGTCCGGCGTCGCCGACGCGGCCCTGCAGGCGCTCGGCGGCACGCTCGAAGGCGGCACCGCGACGGAGGCGCTCTGCCGACTGCTCGCCACGCGGCCGCGCCTGCTGGTCCTCGACAACTTCGAGCACGTGCTCGACGCGGCCGGCCTGCCGGTCGAGCTCATGAGCTCCGCTCCCGCCTCGAAGCTGCTGGTGACCAGCCGAACCGCCCTCGACCTCGGGGGCGAGCAGCGGTATCCGCTCGCACCGCTCGACCTGCCGACCACCGGCGCGCCTGCGGACGTCGCCGCCGCGCCTGCCAGCGCCCTGTTCATCGCGCGCGCCACCGCCCGCGACCCGGCGCTGGAGCTGACCGCGGACGCCGCGGCGGCGATCGCCGAGCTGTGCCGCCGGGTCGACGCGCTGCCGCTCGCGATCGAGCTCGCCGCGGCACGGGCGAGCGTGCTCTCCCCGCAGGAGATCGCCGAACGGCTCGACACCGCGCTCGGCGACCTCGGACACGGACCGCGCGACGCGCCTGTCCGCCAGCGCACGCTGCGAGCGACCCTGGACTGGAGCTACGCGCTGCTCGAGGAAGAAGAGCGGGCGGCGTTCGCGCGGCTGGCGGTGTTCGCCGGCGGCTGCGATCCCGACGCCGCCGAGCGCGTCGCCGACGCGCCCCTGGACATCGTCGAGCGGCTCGTCGCCAAGAGCATGGTCCTGCGCCGGCGGGGCCCGGACGGCGAGACCCGCTTCGTGATGCTCGAGCCGGTGCGCGAGTACGCCGCCGAGCGGCTGGCCGAGCTCCGGGAACGGGCAGCGGTCGAGGATCGACACGGGCGCTACTTCGCGGAGCTCGCCGAGACCGCCCACGTCGGCCTCATGGGCGCCGACCAGGTCGGCTGGGGCCGCCGGCTCGACGCCGAGGCGGCGAACCTGCGCCGCGCGCTCGAGCGCGCACGCGAGGCCGGCGATCCCGAGCGCGTGCTGCGCATCGCGACCGCCGTCGACGACTGGTGGTTCAGCCGCGGTCTCTGGGGCGAGGGCCGGGCCTGGGTCCGCTGGGCGCTCGATCGGGCCGGCGAGGCGGTGCCGGCGGTCCTGCGTGCGGCCGGCTGGCAGGCCCTGGGCTACCTGCTGTGGCCCGAGCAGGACATCGCGGCGGTGCTCGCCGCCGCCGAACGCTCGTGGGCGCTCGCCACGGCTGCCGGCGACGTCGAGGCGATGGTCTGGAGCCTCGAGCTGCGCGGACAGGCGCACATGGCGGCCGGCGACGCGGCGGCGGCGCGCGAGGCCGCGGTCGAAGCGGTCCGGCTGGCGGGCGACGTGGACGAGCAGGCGCTGGGACACGCCCTGCGGCTGCTGGCAGTCACGGCCGACGAGTGGGCCGAGGTGCGCGAGACCGCCGACCGCGCCGCGACGACGCTGGAGCGCGCGGGCGATCTCCGCGGCCTCGCGTGGCTGTGGGAGGACCTCGCCTTCGAGGCGCTGGCCGACGCCCGGATCGACGAGGCCGCGGAGCTGATCGAGCACGCGATCGCGGTCGAGCCGTGGCTGGACGACCCCGCGGACGCGCCGACGAGGCTCGTGCATCACGGCATCGTGGCGGTCGAGCAAGGCGAGGACGACGTCGCCCGCACGCGGCTCCTGGACGCCCTCGAGGCCTACCGGGCGCGTGGCATCCGGGCGACGCTGTCGCTCGCCCTGCTCGGCCTGGCGGTGGTCGCGGCGCGGGCCGGCGACCACACGCGGGCCGGCCGCCTCGCGGGCGCCGCGGGCGCCGCGCGCGTACGCGGCGCATCCAATCCCCTGGAGCTGCGGCTCGAGACGACGGCGCGCGATGAGGCCGGATCCTCGCCTCAGGCGTGGGACGAGGCGGTCGCCGCCGGGCGCCGGCTGGGGTGGGAGGAGAGCCTCGCGCTCGCGCTCGACGAGCGAGCGCTGTCAGCGGACTGAAGGCGGGTTGAAAGCGGCGGCCGGGACGGTGTGCAGGACCCGTCCACCCTCCACCACGGAGAGCCCATGCCCCGCAGCACCATCGCCGCCGTCGTCGCGTTCCTGCTGCTCCTCGCGCCGACGGCGAACGCCCGGCCGCTCGACGAGGGCTACACCTCGTACCCGACGCCCGAGGCGACGAAGCAGGCGCAGGTGATGCCCGAGCGCATCACCGACACCGGCGCCAACGCGCCGAAGGCCCAGAAGGTCGTGCCCGAGCGGGTCACCGACCACCGGGCCCCCGCGCCGACCGGCAGCCTGGCCGGCACGACCGACAAGACCGCGCCCGTGGACCCGTGGGAGCGGTACTACGCCTCGCAGGCCGAGGCCGTCCGCCAGGCCGCGCTCACGCAGGAGCAGAAGGGCGCCTCGCACGCCTCGCTGGTCCGCGAGCAGGAGTCGACGAGCGGCTCCGGCAACCAGGGCCTGCCGGCCGGTGACGACGACTCCCCGTGGCTGATCGTCGGCCTCGGCATCGCCGGCGCCGCCCTGCTCGCCGGCGGCCTGACCCTGATGGCACGGCGCACCCGCACGCGGGCCCGCGTCACCGCCTGACCACTCGCCCAGCCGCCGTGCGCCTCCCGGCGCACGGCGGTCGGCACCAGCGACGGAGAGACCTCCATGACCCGAACCCGAATCATCGTCGCCGCCCTGGCGGCCCTCGCTCTCGCGGCCCCGGCCGCGTCGGCGGATCCCCACGCGATCGACGCCCACAACCGGGCGGTGCAGAACACGCAGGGCCTCCGCTCCGCCGACGCGCGCGAGGCGGCCGTGCAGGCCGAGCTGAGGGCGCGCGGCCGCGACGGCGTGCAGACCGGCAGCCTCGCCGGGACGACCGCCGCGACCACGCGCGCGCTGGCGCAGGAGCGCGCGTACTCGACGTCCGGGGCGCGCGCGCCGGCCGAGACGCCGCCCGCGCCGGTCGAGTCGCAGCCGGCGCCGGTCGCCGACGGCGACGACGGCCCGTCCTGGCCGCTGATCGCCATCGGCCTCGCGGGTGTCGCGCTGCTGTTCGGCGCCGCGGTCGCGCTCGTCGCCCGGCCGCGGCGGGCTCGCGTCACCGCCTGACCCCTCGCCGAGCCGCCGTGCGCCTACGGGCGCACGGCGCTCGGCAGCAGGTCGAGCGTCTCGAACCGCAGCCCGCGGCGGAGCGTCTCCAGCGCGATCACGTCCTCGGCCTTGATGTTGCCGAGGTTCACGTTCGGCCCCGCGTGCTGCAGCAGCCACGTCTGCTGGCTGCGCAGCGGCGCCTCGAAGATCACGACCTCGCGCCCGACCGCGTGCAGGATCGCCTCGACCAGCTCGGCGTGCACGGCGCCCGTGGCGT
>Ga0081538_10001642_pt2 | contig 15120 bp, 15 predicted proteins | sample TabmetS5T2R1_FD_71022 | JGI IMG/M metagenome (GOLD analysis project Ga0081538, IMG submission 71022) | Tabebuia heterophylla rhizosphere microbial communities from the University of Puerto Rico - S5T2R1 | ecosystem: Host-associated > Plants > Roots > Rhizosphere ... | reverse complement strand
CCGCGCAGGTCGGGCCGGACGACGAGATGTCGCTCGGCGAGCGCGCCGACCTGCCCGTCCCAGAGCCGCCGGTCGCCGACGCCTGCGTGGAGGAGGAGCACGGCGGGGCCGGCGCCGACCGCCTCGTAGGCGATCGTCGTCCCGTTCAGCTCCGCGGTGCTCAGCTTTCCTGCGTCGACGACTCTCGGGCGCGCCGGGCGAGCACCTGCAGAAGCGCCCAGGCCACCTGGGGATGCTCCTCGACGAACGGGCGGAACTCCCAGGGGGTGAGGCCGTAGCAGAGCAGGTCGGTCGCGGCGATGATCGACGCCGAGCGGATGCCCGCGTCGATGAGGGCGATCTCGCCGAAGTGGTCGCCGGCGCCGAGCGTCGCCCGGTGCTCCCCGCCGACCAGGACCTCCGCGTTGCCCTCGGCGATCACGAAGAACCCCGCCCCGCCGGCTCCTTCCACCGTTACATCCGACCCTTCCGGGAAGCGGCGTTCGTGCAGCTGGCGCGAGAGCTGCTCCAGGTCCCGGTCATCGAGCTCGGCGAAGAGCGGGACGTTTCTGAGGGCTTCGATCGGCGCGCTCATGGCGGCGATGATAGATGGCGGCGGGCAGGTCCGGGCGCGGGCGCGGCGAAACCCGGGAACGCCGTGCGCACCCAGGCCGCCCTCTACGAGGAGATCGACCTCGAGCTCTCGTGGTCCGAGGCCGAGCTGCCCGAGCGCGAGCGGACGAAGCACGTCCACCGCCTGCATCCGTATCTCGGGAAGTACGTTCCGCAGCTCGTCGAGGTCTTCCTCGGGCGCTACGGCTGCCCGGACCGCCTCGTCTGGGATCCCTTCGCCGGCTCCGGGACGACGCTCGTGGAGGCGAACACCTTTGGCGCGCCGGCGGCTGGGTGCGACATCTCCGCCTTCAACTGCCTGCTGGCCCGCGTGAAGACCGCCGAGTACGAGCGGGAGGCGCTGCTCGCCGACGCGGTGGCGCTCGCGGATGTTGCAATGCAAGACCTGACACCAGGGCATGTCTCGCCGTATCTGAGGAGCTGGTTCGCGCCTCGCGCTTTGGCTGAATTGCTCGCCTTTCGCGCGCGGATCGACGGGACGGCCTACCCCGATCTCTGGCGCATCGTCCTCTCGCGCGCGGCGCGCTCGGCGCGCCTCGCGCGGCACTTCGACCTCGACTTCCCCGCCGAGCCGGTGCGGGGCGAGTACTTCTGCCACAAGCACCGGCGGGTCTGCCGTCCAGTCGAGGAGGCGGGCAAGTTCCTGCGCCGCTACGTCCGCGACGCCGTCACGCGCGTGCTCGCCTATGCGGACGTGCGCCGCTCGTCCGAGGCGACCGTCCTGCACGGGGACGCGCGCGTCCTCGACCCGCCGGAGCCGGTCGACCTCGTCGTCACGTCTCCGCCCTACCCGGGCCTGATCGACTACCACGAGCAGCACGTCTACGCCTTCGAGCTCCTCGGGCTCGAGCGCCGCGACGAGGACGAGATCGGGCGCGGCGTCGCCGGCTACTGCGAGGGCGTCTCCGAGATCCTCGTCCGCGCCAGGGATGCGCTCGTCCCAGGCGGGAGGATCGTGATCGTCGTCAACGACCGACGCGGACTATACGAGGACATCCTCGCCGACGCGGGCCTGCGCCTCGAGGAGCGGACGGCGCGCCACGTGAACCGGCGCACCGGCCGCCGGAAGGGCGAGTACTTCGAGGACGTCCTCGTGGCGGTCAGGGCTGGGGCCTGACCGCCTCCGCGCGCCTGTTGAGCTCTTCGATCTTCCCCTCGGCGGCGTCGAGCTTGCCGACGCACAGCCGGTAGAGCTCCTCGCCGCGCTCCCAGAGGCGCACGGCCTCCTCGAGGTCGGCGCGGCCGCTCTCGAGCTCGGAGACGATGCGCTCGAGCTCGGCCCGCGCCTGCTCGAAGGTGAGCTCCTGGCTCATTCGCGGGTCTCCTCGACCCGGGCGCCGAGGGCACCTTCGGCGAGCTCGACGTCCACGCGTATGCCGGGAGCGACGGCTCTCGCCGAGCGGACGATGCCGGCGTCGGTTCGGACGATCGCGTAGCCGCGCTCCAGCGTCGCCCGAGGCGAGAGTGCGCGCAGCCTGCCGGCGACCGCGTCGAGGCCGGCTCGCTTTCGTTCCAGGAGAAGGGCGGGGGCGCGGGTGAGCCGCTGGGCGTCCGCGGCCAGCGCGTGCCGGCCGCGCTCGAGGATCAGGCGGGTGTCCCGGCCCAGCGCCGCGCGCAGCCGCTCGAGGTCGGCGCGCAGCCGCTGCTCGTCCGGGACGACCAGCCTCGCGGCCGCCGTCGGCGTCGAGGCGCGGACGTCGGCGGCGAGGTCGCAGAGCGGGGTGTCCTGCTCGTGCCCGACGGCCGAGACCACCGGAACCGGGCAGGCGGCGACGGCGCGAACGACGCGCTCGTCGCTGAAGGGGAGGAGATCCTCGAAGCTGCCGCCGCCTCTCGCGAGCACGACCACGTCGATCTCGGGCTCGCGCGAGAGAGCCTCCAGGGTGGCGACGATCGCCGCCGGCGCCTTGACGCCCTGTACGAGCGTCTCGGCGACGAGCACGCGTGCGGCGGGAAAGCGGGCCGCGACCGCCGTCACGAAGTCGCGCTTGGCCGCGGCCTCGTTGCCGGTCAGGAGCCCGATTCGCCGGGGCAGGAGCGGAAGCGCCCGCTTGCGCTCGGCCGCGAAGAGGCCCTCGGCCGCCAGCGTCCGCTTCAGGCGCTCGATCCGGGCCAAGGCGGCTCCGAGCCCGAGCGGCTCCAGGGAGAGCCCGCGGAGCCGGAACACGCCGCGCGCCTCGTAGAGCTCGGGCCGGCCGTAGACGTGCACCTTGTCTCCGTCCGCGACCTCGAGGCGGAGCGCGTCGAAGGTCGTCCGCGGCATCGAGACGGGGAGGCACGAGCCGTCCTCGAGGTCCTTCAGCGTGAAGAAGACGCTCTGCCAGCCTTCCTGCCGCCTGAGCTCGGTCACCTCGCCCTCGATCCAGAGCGTCGGCAGGCGCGAGAGCCAGGAGCCGACGCCGCGGTTGAACGCGGAGACCGAGTAGACCTTGCGGTCGCCGTGGAGCGTTGCCTCGACCTTCACGGCCCGACTGTAGCTCAGAGTCGGAGTCCCGCTGTGCCGACTTAGAGCAGGATCTCGGCGGCGATCTCGGGGGCGCAGCCGCGGCGGTCGACCAGCTCGACCGCGAGGTGGAGGTCGGCGTGGCTCGAAGCCAGACGCTCGGCGAGGGGGAGGGGGTAGCCGGCCTCCATCAGCACGTGCAGGCGCCAGCTCTCCACCTTGCCCCGCTCGTCCTGGTCTCTTTCGTCGAGGAGCGTCAACTGATCCATCGCCGCATCGGTTCTCTCTCACCGAGACGTTTCCTGCCGGGATGAGTTTGTTTCGATCGCCGCTAGGACGGCTACTCGCGCTCGACGGCCTTGACGGCGCGCTCCACGTCGCCGAGCTTGGCGTCGAGACGGACGTCGACCTCGTCCTCGTAGGCGGCGATCCGCTGCTCGGCCGCCGCCAGCGCCGCGTCGAGCCGCTCCGAGACGTGGCGCAGGCGCTCGCTCGCCACCTCGCCCTGCGCCTCGGCCGAGCGCGCCACGTCGCGCAGGCGCCGCTCCATGCGCTCGGCTGTCGTGCGGGCGAGCTGGGCGATCCGGTCGGAGACCTCTGCCTCCGCCTGGCGGACGAACTCCTCGATCGACTTCTCGAGCTCGCGCGACAGCCGCTCGGCCGACCGCTCGCGCGACTCCTTGATCTGGGCGTCGAAGCGGCGCTCCGCCTCTTCGGAGAGCCGCGACGCCGCGCGGTCGAGCGCCTTCTCGAGCTGGGCGAGCTGGCGTCGCTCCGCCTCGGCCAGGCCGCTGGCGACGCGCGAGCGCGACTCGGCCTCCTCGCGATCGATCTGCTCGCGGAGGCTGCGCTCGCGGCTGCGGAGGCGCTCGGCCACCTCGTGGAGCGCCCGGCGTCGCTCGGCAGCGTGCGCCTCGACCTCGGTCCGTCCCTCCTCCACGAACTGGGTGATCAGCCGCTCGAACTCGGAGCGGAGCTGGGTCAGGGCTTGCCTCTGCTCGTCGCTCGCGGCCGCGAGCCGCTCGGCGTCCGCCTGCAGGCGCGCGTCGTAGTCGGCGAGCGCCTGCTTCTGCCGCTGCGCGAGCTGGGTCAGCTGCGCCTCGAGGTCGCGCTGCCCCCGGTCGAGGTCGGCCGCCCAGGCCATCAGCCGCGTCTCCAGCCGGCCCTGCGCTCCCGAGACCGCCTCCGTCAGCTCGACTCGGGCGTGCTCGGCCTGACGGGCGATCGAGTCGCGGCGCTCCTCGGCCAGCTGCCGCTCCTGCTCGCCGAGGACGTAGCTCGCGTTCGCTCGCTCGCGCGCGAGGACGCGGTCCAGCTCGGCGCGCCGCTCCTCCGTGTAGCTCTCGAGGTGGGCGTCGAGCCGCGCGCGCGCCTCGTGCTCGACCCGCTCGATGTCGCGGATCCGGCGCAGGCCTCGCTGGAGCACGAAGAGGCCCGTCTCGGCGAGCGCGGCGAGCGCGAGCCCACCGGCCGTGACGAGGAGAAGCGCCTCGTCGTCCGTCCCGCCAGTGATCTCCAGCCCTGCGACGGCGGCGCCCGCGAGGGCGGCGATCCAGAGGGCGACGGCGAGGCCGAGCAGCACGCGCGCCGAGACGCGCGCGAAGGCGAGGGCCGCGAGCGAGAGGGCGACGACGGCCAGGGCGGCCGCGAAGGCGATCTCGAGTGCGAGCGTCATCCCGGGAATCGTAGGCCGAGCACGAGGCGCGTCAAACGGTCCGCATGAGGACGAGGGCGACCGCGAGCGCGACGGCCGCGGCAGCGAGCGCCCTCAGGGCGCCCTCGTTCGCGCGCACGAGCAGCTCGCTCGTCACCGGCTCGGAGCTGCCGTCGGTGCGGTCGATGCGCCCTTCGACGTGGGCGACGCGGCGGCGGACGTCCCGCACGGGAGTGGACAACGTCCTTTGCGCCCTGCTGAGGAGAAACGCGTAGGCCGCTCCGGCGGCGGCCACCAGGTCGAGCTTCTCCGCCGTGGCGAAGTACGCGGTCACGAGGGGGAACGAGCCCCACGCGAGCGCGAACCAGGCGTCGCCGTGGAAGCGCCCGCCCAGGAGCTCGAGGTTGTACGCGACGACGATGAACCCGCCCGCCAGGACGAAGGCGGCGATCCAGGGGTCGACGGTGATCGCCCCGACGATTCCGATCGCCACGGCTCCGGCGATCGAGAGGGCGGCGAGCGCGACGAGCACGCCGCCGGGAATCCGGGTGCGCAGGGGGCGGCCGTTGAGCTCGTCGAGCGCGTGGGCGCCGATGCCCACGGCGAGGAAGAACGCGGCGAGGGTGGGGAGGAAACGGTCCCAGGCGAAGGCCGACGTGAGCGCGGCCCCGACGGCGACGTAGCTCAGGTGCCAGGCCGTGTACGGGAGGTGGAGGAGGGTGACGTAGTCCCGCCAGCCTCCGGGCGCGAGCGCGTAGAAGGCGGGGCGGCTTGCCTCAGCCTCCACGCGTCCCCCAGACGACCAGGCCGCCGCCGAGGCTGAGGAGACGTGCGTCGACCTGGCCGATTCCAGCGCCTTCCCAGATCCCGCGCAGCCGGTCGAGCGGGTACTCCTCCCAGAAGGCGCGGATGCTGGGGCCCAGGAAGCCGCCGACCTCCGCCCAGCCCGGGGACACGACCCGGCCGGCCGCCGGCAGCCCTAGGCGGACGTAGGCCTCCCAGGCCAGGCGCGGGAGCGGCCGCGACGGCACCGAGAACTCGAGCATGGCGACCCGCCCACCCGGCCGGACGACCCGAGCCAGCTCTCGTATGGCGGCCGCGGGGTCGTCCACGTAGCGGAGGAGGTAGGTGAACGTGAGGCCGGCGAAGGCCGCGTCCTCGAACGGCAGGTCCTCGGCACGGCCCTCCCGGAGCTCGACCCGTCCCGCGAGGCCTGCCGCCTCGACCCGGCGGCGCCCTTCGGCCAGCATCTCCGGGCTCTGGTCGACGCCGACGACCCGGCATCCGTGGCGACGCGCGAGCTCGATCGCGACCGCGCCGGTTCCGCAGGCGACGTCCAGCACCGTGTCGCCCGGCCCTGCCTCGAGCTGCGAGACGAGGAACGAGCGCCAGCGCGGGTCCTGCCCGAAGCTCAGGAGGCGGGCGTACCGGTCGTACGTCGGCGCGAGCGGCGCGAAGAGCTCTCGTGCCGCTCGGTTCCGCTCCGAGGCTGAGGCGACCACAGGGCTATTGTTGCGGCCCGTGAGCCTCGAGGAGGAGCTGAGCGCCGCCGGCGAGGCCGCCGTGGCGCACGCGGAGGAAGGCGAGCAGGTCGTGGCGGTGATCCCGACCGAGCCGGGCTCCGGCGCGCGCGTCTACCTGTGCGCCTACGAGCGCGCCGGGGAGCGCGCCTGGCTCGCGCTCGATCGAGACGGGCGCCCCGTGGCCGATCGCGTGCTCGTGCGCGACGCGGTCGCGATCGCCGCCATGGTCGAGCTCGCCGAGGAGAGCGCGGGCGGCGGCGACGTCGGCGAGCTGCGCGCGCGCCTGGTCGAGCTCCGGCTCACGGACGAGCCCGAGGGGATCGAGGAGGCCGAGGTCGCCGCAGCCGAGCTCCAGCAGGCGATCAAGCCGCCGCCGCGGGTGGCCAGCGTCGACTACCTCGACGAGCTCGGGCAGGCGGCGACGAAGCTCGAGCAGGCGCTCGGCCAGGTCGGCGGCTCGCCCTTCGCGGAGGCCATGAAGACTGGAGTGGCGGCCTCCGACGACCTCGCCGACGACGTCGAGAGAAGCTACAAGGGCCCGCTGGGCTAGTAAGAACCCGTCCCAGAACGAAGTCCTGTGCCGTCGGGCCGCGCTGCTCGCCCCGAGGGCTGCGTCCTCAGTCTCGCCCGTAGCCTCCGGCTACGAACGCTCCCTGCGTCCTTGCCTCGGAACGACCATCGCACCCCGACGGCGAGGCGTCATTCTGGAACGGGTTCTAGAGCGCGCCGCCGGCGGCGGCGGGCGCGGACGGGTCCTCGCCGGCGTCGCCGACTGAGGTGCGTGCCAGGTAGTCCTCGGCGAGGAGCAGGTTCGACTCGGCCGCCCGCGTCACGATCGAGAGGAGCTCGGACATGCTCGCCACCTCCTCGCGCTGCTCCTTCAGGAACCAGTCCAGGAACTGCGCGCCGACGAGGTCCTCCTCCTCGCGCGCGAGCGAGGCCAGGCGGCTGATCTGGGCCGTGACCTGCTTCTCCTGCTCGAGGGCGAGCTTCACCGGCGAGACCGCGTCCGAAAACGAGGTCTGGGGCTCGGCGACCGCCGGGATCGTCACGGGCAGGTCGGCGTCGAGCAGGTACTGGACGATCATGTGGGCGTGGTTTCGCTCTTCCACGGCCTGCCGGTAGAAGTGCGAGGCGAGCTGGGGAAGGGTCTCCTGGTCGTAGTAGACGGCGATCGCCACGTACTGCTGCGCCGCGGCGTACTCGTTCGCGATATGAGCGTTCAGCTCCTCGGCGAAGCTCATGGTGTGCGTACATTACGTGGGGAGACCGACGAAAGGACGCCATGGAAGGCGGATTCGGCTTCCCCCTGGGAGGCGACCCGGAAGACCTGATGCGCGGCCTGCGCGAGTTCGCGGAGCGGCAGACGGAGGCGATGCAGGAGTCGCAGCGCGAGCAGTTCGCGACGCTCACGCTGAACACGGCAGTCGAGCTGACCGGCTCGGCGCTCAAGCAGATGCGCGTCGAGGGCTCGCCGGACGAGCAGGCGATCGCGCTCCGCGACGGCATGCGCGTGCTCTTCCCGGAGGCGGTGGCGCTCGTCTCGGCCGCCCGCCAGGGCTTCATGCGGGAGCGGTAGGTGCCGCTTCCGGATGCGGGGACGCTTGCGGTCTTCGCCGCGGCGGCGGTCGCGCTGCTCGTGATCCCGGGCCCGGCCGTGCTCTACATCGTCGCGCAGTCGATCGAGCATGGACGCACGGCCGGCCTGGTCTCGATGCTCGGTATCCAGGTCGGCGGCCTCGTGCACGTCGCCGCTGCCGCGCTCGGCCTCTCCGCGCTGCTCCTCCAGTCGGCCACCGCGTTCAACGTCGTCAAGTTCGCCGGCGCCGCGTACCTCGTCTTCCTGGGCCTGCGCAAGCTCGTGCGCCGGGAGCGGTTCGAGACGACCGGCGAGCGCCCGCCGCGGCGCCTCGACCGTCTCTTCGCCCAGGGGATCGTCGTCAACATCCTCAACCCGAAGACGGCGCTCTTCTTCTTCGCGTTCCTGCCTCAGTTCGTGGATGTGGACAAGGGCTCGGTCGGCCTCCAGATCCTCGCCCTCGGCGTGCTCTTCATCCTCATCGCGGTGGTCAGCGACGGCCTGTACGCGCTCGCCGCCGGGACGGCGTCGGACTGGCTCCGAGGCAATCCGCGGTTCCTCCGCGCGGAGCGGTGGGTGTCTGGGACGGTGCTGGTGGGGCTCGGCGTGACGGCGGCGCTCTCCGGGAATCACCGCAAATAGCGAATTCTCGGGGGCACCCCGGCCCACCACCCGCTTCCGAGCCTAACGCCGAACGCTCCAGTGGCGGACGGCGCAGATAAAAACGCCGTCCGCGCTCAGGGGATGCAGTGCTGCCCGCGCTTTGCCGTGGCAGCTCTGCGAACGGCCGGGCCGCCTGGCGCGCGAGCTCCTACTTCCAAGTGGCCATGCTAACCGGGCTGAAATTCAGCCCAAACGCGTCACGCCGCGCACGCCGGCGGCGTCCTTCGTGCCCGGGCCACTGGAACCAGGCTTCGTAGCGTCGCATACTAGGAAATCCCAGAGGCGTGGCGAAAGCGGCAGAGCCCGTGGGAGGTGATCGATGACGCGTGTGGTGAAGTTTCCGCTCGAAGACGGCGGCAGCGTGCTCTTTCGCGTGTCCCTGTCCTGGAAGGGGCCGGGGCCCGGAGCTTCCTGAGGGGGAAGGGGCCGATGCCTCGGCCGACCTACCTGAACTTCGACCTCCTCGTCGAGCGGGCCGGCGACGACTGCATCGCCCGTGTCCTCCAGTCACCTGCAGGCGACACGCGAGGGCGCGCATTCACCCTACCTTTCGACCACCGGGACCTCGAGAACTTCTTCCTGCGCATGGTGGCGGTGGGCAGGAGCGTCCGGCGCGTCGAGTCGCCCGAGATGGCGCTCGTCAAGGGCTTCGGCGGTGACCTCTTCGACACCGTCTTTGACGGAGACGTGCTCCGCTGCCTGACCAAGAGCCTCGACCGCGCCGATCAGCGGGGGGCGGGGCTGCGGATCCGGCTTCGGATCGAAGACGTCCTCCACGCGCCGGTCTCGCCCGGGGCCGTGGAGACCGGGAAGAAGCGTCCGGTCGTCTCCCTAGCGGACATCCCGTGGGAGTTCCTGTACGACCGCTCGACGGACGAGTTCCTGGCGCTGCAGAGGACGTCCCCGCTCGTGCGGTACGCCGCGATGCCCGAGGCGGTCGAGCCTCTCTCGGTGGAGGCGCCGCTCAGGATCCTCGTCATGATGTCGAGCCCGCGCGGTTACGCAGAGCTCGAGGTCGAGCGAGAGTGGCAGAAGCTCCAGCAGGCGCTGGGTGACCTCACGAGTGTCGGCAAGGTGACGCTCGAGCGACTTCGCTCGCCCACCCTCGAGGCGCTCCGAAGGCAGCTCCTCCGCGGCGGCCCGTACCACATCTTCCACTTCATCGGCCACGCACAGTTCAACGAGAAGGTCGACGACGGCGAGCTCCTCCTGGAGACAACGGGCGGACAGCCACACCCGGTCAGTGGGCAGAAGCTCGCCGTTGTGATGGCCCAGCACAATTCCATCCGGCTCGTCGTTCTCAACGCGTGCGAAGGCGCCCGCGGCTCCGCCGAGGATCCGTTCGCGGCCTCGGCGCAGACGCTCATCCGGGTCGGCATCCCGGCCGTCATCGCCATGCAGCTCGAGATGACCGACGAGTCCGCGATTCTCCTCTCCCGCGAGTTCTACACCACCCTCACCGACGGATATCCGATCGACACTGCGCTCAGCGAGGCCCGGGCCGCCATCTACACGGACGTCAGCCCGCTCGAGTGGGCCATCCCTGTTCTCTACATGCGCTCCGAGGACGGTTCCATCTTCCAGATCGGCACCGCGGAGCTACGGGACCTGCAGGAGCGCGTCCGGCTGAAGGAGGAGGAGCATCGGCGGCGCGAGGAGGAAGCAGCGGCAGTCGCAGCCGAGGGCCAAAGGCAGGACGGGGAGGAGCGCCGAGAGCGCGAGGAACAGGCGGTGGCCGAACGGCAGCGGCAAGAGCAGGGGCGCCAACAGCAGGAAGAAGAGCGCCGGCGGCGCGACGAAGAGGAAAGGCAGCGGCGAGCGGAGAAAGCCGCGGCAGCGGCGGCGACCGAGCTGCCGCGCCAGGAGGATGAGCGCCGGCGCGAAGAAGAGGCCACAGCCGTCGAGGCCAAGCCAGGGTGGAGACGCCGTTTCCCCTGGCGAAGCCGCCGTTTCCCCTGGCGAAGCCGCCATCTCCGACGATCTCAAGCTTCACATCCGTTGAGCGCCGCGGAGTTGGCAGAGAGCCGCGCAAAGGTGCGCTCGGAACCCGCCCGAGGGCCTTCGGACACTCGCGCGCGCGCCGGTGTCGACGTAAACGCCGACGAGCGGGAGGACGTCGTCGATTGCACCGTCTTCGCCCCGGCCTTCGCCACGCCGGGCGATCAGGTTTTCGTCCAGGTGTTTGCTCATCTGATGGAGCAGGCACAGGACGCTGGAAGCCTCGCGGGGGAGTTTGACGCCGACGCCGAGCGTCGTGCCGTCATGACCCTGGAGACGATCGTTCGGCGCGGAAGTAGCCTGATGTTCGAACTCCGGATCGCGCGCCTAACGGTTCGAGAACGAGTCCATTCGCTGACCTGGAGGGGCAGGCCGGTGTCCGCTCAGTTCGAGGTCGAGGTCCCACAAGAGGCAAGGCTGGGAACCTACATCGGAACGGTGACTGTCAGCCTCGAGTCGGTCCCGATTGGACACGTGAAGTTCAAACTCGCCCTCGTTCCCAAGGACGCGCGCCCCGAACGGCGAACCGAGCCGGTGGGGGACGACGCCAAGCGTTACAAGACCGCCTTCGTCTCGTACTCGTCCAAAGACCGTAAGGCGGTCCTCGAGCGCGTGCAGATGCTGAAGCCACTCGGCATTGATTACTTCCAGGACCTGCTCGACCTCGATCCGGGCGACAGGTGGGAGCGAGAGCTGTATCTGAGCATCGCCGAGTGTGACCTCTTCCTGCTCTTTTGGTCGAGCGAGGCCAAGGCGTCACGCTGGGTGCGGAGGGAGCTGCAGTACGCGCTCGAGCGCAAGGGCGGCGACGATTTCGCTCGGCCTGAGATTCTCCCGGTGATCATCGAAGGACCTCCGATCACGCCCCCATGGCCCGAGGTCGGCCATCTGCACTTTGGCGACCCCCTCGTCTACTTCATGGCCCAACCTGGCTGATCCAAAGTCGCCCTTGCGGCGCGCGGATCGCGCCGAAAGCGTGACGATCGCCGCCGGGCCTCAGCCGATGTTCACCCGCCGCGCCAGCCGGTAGAACGTCTCCCGGAAGCCGCGCCTCGGCCAGAAGCGGGACGACTCCAGGTTGGCGACCCGCCAGTCGGTGTACACGGTGGCGTACCCGGACTCGCGGGCCCAGCGGAGCGCGTGCTCCGTCAGCGCGACGCCGACGCCGCGCCCCCGGGCCTCCGGCGTCGTGGCCGCGGCGGCGAGGTAGATCGAGCCCGGCGGCCTGAACAGGTCCGGCGTCTCCGGTTCCAGGAGCAGATGCCCGACCACGCCTCCGTCGAGCTCGGCGACGAAGTACGCAGGCCCCGGCTCCGCGAGCGTCTCCTCCCAGTCGGTGAGGAAGACCTCCGGGGCCGGCAGGGTCAGGCCGGTGAACGTCGGCGCCTCCTTCTGGTGGCGCCAGATCTCGGCGACGAGCTCGGGGGTGTCGCGCAGATCCTCGATCGCGCCCTTGCGGATCGCGAGGCCGGGAGGGAGCGGCCGCGGCTCGGCGCCGCTCTCGCGGATGCCGTGCGCCTGCATGTGTGCGAATGCGAGCCTGAACCACGGCTCGGCGAGTTGGGACACGGCCGGCACGAGCGCGACGTGGAGCTCGGCGCCGTCCGCGACCCACCGGTCGGCGGCCGCGCCGTAGAGGTCGCGGACGAGCTCGGGCTCGGTGGCGGCGTGTCCGGCGAGTCCGACCCAGACGTGTCGGGGCCACCACTCGTTCTCGTCCACGCTGCCGATCAGGTAGCCGACGACCTGCCCGTCGCGAACGGCGACGGCGCCGCTCGTGCTCTCCTTCCCCCAGGCACGTGCGACCGTCGCCTCCGCGTCCTCGACGCGCGGGAGCAGCGGCTCCGCTGCGCGGTGACGTTCGTGGCGCTCGGCGAGGAGCCCGGCTGCCGCCTCGACGTCGGCGTCCTCGAAGGCGCGGAGGCTAAGTACCGCTAGCCCTCCTGGGAGGCCTCGGCCGCGGCCCGCTCCCTGATCTCCTCGACGACCGTCGGGTCGGCGAGCGTGGTCGTGTCGCCGAGAGCGCGGTTCTCCGCGCAGTCCTTCAGGAGCCGCCGCATGATCTTGCCGGAGCGGGTCTTCGGAAGCTCGGGCGTGAAGACGAGGTTCGCCGGCCGGGCGATCTTGCCGATCTTCGTGGCCACGTGCTCGCGCAGCTCGGCCATCATCTCGGGCGAGCCCTCCTCGCCGCCCTTGAGGCTGACGAAGGCGACGATGGCCTGGCCCGTCGTCTCGTCCTTCCGCCCGCAGACGGCCGCCTCGGCGACCCTGGGATGGTCGACGAGCGCGCTCTCCACCTCGATCGTCGAGATGCGGTGGCCCGAGACGTTCATGACGTCGTCCACGCGGCCCATGAGCCAGAAGTCGCCGTCCCGGTCGATGCGGGCGCCGTCGCCGGCGAAGTACATGCCGGGGAAGCGGCTCCAGTACGTCTCGACGAAGCGGTCGTGATCCTTGTAGATCCCGCGCAGCATCGCGGGCCACGGCCGCCGCAGCACGAGGTAGCCCCCGCCTCCAGGCGGAACCTCCTCGCCTTGGTCGTTGACGACCGCGGCATCCACGCCGGGAAACGGCTTGGTCGCCGAGCCGGGCTTCGTGGTCGTGACGCCGGGCAGGGGCGTGATCAGGATCATGCCCGTCTCGGTCTGCCACCACGTGTCGACGATCGGGCAGCGCCCGCCTCCGATGTGCTCGCGGTACCAGACCCAGGCCTCGGGGTTGATCGGCTCCCCGACGGAGCCCAGCAGGCGCAGGGAGGAGAGGTCGTGCCGCTCCGCGTACTCGGGCCCCCACTTCATGTGCGCCCGGATCGCGGTCGGGGCCGTGTAGAGGATGTCGACCTTGTAGCGCTCGATGATCGCCCACCACCGGTCCTTGTCGGGGAAGTCGGGCACGCCCTCGTAGAGGACGCCGGTCGTCGCATTCGCAAGCGGCCCGTAGACGATGTAGCTGTGGCCGGTGACCCAGCCGATGTCGGCCGCGCACCAGTACACCGAGTCCGGCTTCACGTCGAAGATGTAATGGTGGGTCGCGGCGACACCGGTGAGGTAGCCGCCGGTCGTGTGGACGATCCCCTTCGGCTTCGCGGTGGTGCCGCTCGTGTACAGGAGGTAGAGGAGGTCCTCTGAGTCCATGGGCTCGCAGGGGCACGTCGCGGGGTCGTCGCTCTGGCCCTCTGCGAGCTCGTCCGCCCAGACGTCACGGCCATCCCGCATCTCGACGTCGATGCCGACGCGGCGCCAGACCACCGAGGTCTTCACGCCCGGCGAGCGCTCGAGCGCCTCGTCCGCGTTGCGCTTGAGCGGCACCTCGCCGCCCTTGCGCCAGCCGGCGTCCTGCGTGATGAGGACCTCGCACTCCATGTCGTTCAGCCGGTCGGAGAGCGAGTCGGCGCTGAAGCCGCCGAAGACCACGGTGTGCGGCGCGCCGAGCCGCGCGCACGCGAGCATGGAGACGGGAAGCTCCGGGATCATCCCCATGTAGATCCCGACCGGCGTGCCCTTGCCGACGCCGAGCTCCTTGAGCGCGTTGGCGAACCGCACGACCTCGCGCTGGAGGTCGGCGAAGGTGATCGTCCGCCGTTCGCCCTCGGGCTCGCCCTCCCAGTGGTAGGCGACCTTGTCGCCGAGCCCTGCCTCGACATGGCGGTCGACGCAGTTGAAGCAGACGTTGAGCTTGCCCCCGACGTACCACTTCGCGTAGGGCAGGTTCCACTCGTAGAGCTGGGTGAAGGGCTCGAACCAGGAGATCCGCTCGCGGCCCTCCGTCTCCCAGAACTCCTCGAAGCCGCGCTCGTAGATCTCCGGCTGCGCGTTGGCCTGCTCGGCGAACTCGGGGGGCGGCGGATACCGGCGCTCCTCGAGCAGGAGCGCGTCGATCGCATGGGCGCCTTCCGTCACTGCTTCTCCCTCCCGGATGGTGGTCCGCGAAGGATAGAGCGTCGCCGACGTTCGCTAGGACACGTCGAAGAAGGGCCAGAGGAGGATGGCCGCGATCCCGCCGACGACGAGGCCGATCGCCGCCGCCTTGAGCGCGTAGTCGGCCACGCGGCGGACCGAGAACGACCCACCCGCGATGGCGGCGACGACGACGACCACCGGACCGGCCGGGTTCCACTCGAAGGAGAGGATCGCCGCCACGACCACGCACGCCGCGAAGAGGGCGCCGACGACCGCGCCGAGGGCGTAGTCGCGCGCGGTCGGACGCCGCCGCGGGTCGGCCTGGCGCTCGGGCTGCTCGCCGTGCTCGAGCGGGTTCTCCATGCAGGCATTGTGCGGAGCCGGCCGGCTTCCCGCAACGACGCGTCGTAGAATCGCGGCGCCTTGGCAGTTCTCGACCGCGCGATCGCCCGGGTGCTTCCCGCCGTTCCCAGGCCCGTCGTGCGGCGCCTCTCCGACCGGTACATCGCGGGCGCAGAGCTGGCCGACGCGGTCGACGTCGTCCGCGCCCTGAACGACGCGGGGAAGAAGGCGACGCTCGACGTCCTCGGCGAGGAGGTCACGACCGCGGACGACGCGCGAGCGATCCGCGCCGAGTACGAGCGGGCGATGGCGGCGATCGAGGACGAGGGCCTCGACGCGAACGTGAGCGTGAAGCTGACCGGGCTCGGCCTCAAGGTGGACGAGGAGCTCTGCGAGGAGAACGTGCG
>Ga0081538_10001217_pt2 | contig 15120 bp, 19 predicted proteins | sample TabmetS5T2R1_FD_71022 | JGI IMG/M metagenome (GOLD analysis project Ga0081538, IMG submission 71022) | Tabebuia heterophylla rhizosphere microbial communities from the University of Puerto Rico - S5T2R1 | ecosystem: Host-associated > Plants > Roots > Rhizosphere ... | reverse complement strand
CTCATGATCGGGAGAATAAGCGATGACGCCCTTGACTGGGTGTTCTATCTCAGGGTAGTCCCACCTGATCCCTATCCTGTCGCCCATGTAGTCGACGGTGTTCTTGCCCACCGCGTCGCCGCAAACCCACCCAGAGATGGTCTTTTTGCCCATCTGCAGGATCGGGTTTCTGTCGACCACTAGAATCTTCATTGACTGTTTTGAGTAGTATGCTGCAGAGGACGCCATGATAAGGCCGGCAAGGCCGCCGCCTGCCACGATGATATCATAATCCCTTTTAGTAGACATTACAGACCAGCGCGTCAAAAGCGGCACACGATATTTAAAGTGTTCCCACCTTGCTTTTGCAGAGGAGAAAGATAGAATAATAACAGTCGTGTGGTAACCGGAACAAAAATGTCCAGGCCGCCGTTCGTGTTCTTTGATCTCGGCCAGACGCTTGTGGACGAGTGGAACTTTATCGACCACTTTGACCAGAAATTTCTGGAGCTCTTGAACGGCTTTGGTGCAAGGATAGACCAACGCAACTACAAGGCTGTCAGAGACAGCATAATCCGTGACCGCAAGATAGGGCACGGAAGCATAAAGGAGCTGATAATCGAGGTCTGCCGGATGTTGTCTCCTCCTGGCTATGAGAAAGTGATTGCAGGCAGGCTCGAGCTCGAGATAAAAGAGGCGAGACAAGAGTTCTTTCACTTCTTTGGCGATGCCGAGCCCACGCTAAAGGCGCTTTCAAAACATTGCCAAATAGGCATCATTGCTAACCAATCTGAAGACATCAACGACCTGTTGACAAAGTCAAGGCTTGACAGGTTCTTCAAGGTAAAGGCGATATCGTCTTCTATCAGGCTGAAAAAGCCCGACTCAAGGATTTTTGAGCTTGCTCTCAGGGAAGCCGGGCGGGCTGCACAAGAGTGCGTAATGGTAGGAGACAGGCTCGATACCGACATTTGCCCGGCGAACAGGCTTAGCATGGCGACGATAAGGACGACAAACTCGCTTTTCGCCCTCCAGCGGCCGGCCACTGACTGCGAGCATCCAAAATACACTGTGGCGCACCTGTCGGAAATCCCGGCGATAGTGCAAAGGATTATCAGTTGAAACTGCGGATGTATTTTGTGCTGTTGCGCGCAGTAGTAAAGATGGTGAAAAACACCCATAGGCACCCGGCTAACCAAGCGCTCCACTTTGCAGGCGCACCGCTCTACGCAGTCGGGCTTGCAATTGTCATTGGCCACTTTGCGGCAGACATGCAGGCGAACCCGTTCGCCGGCCTTACGATGTGGCTGTCAGCGATTGCCATGTTTGTTGCCGGCCACAAGATAGAGGGCAACGTCATGTCTATGACACCAGTGCTCCTCTTTAGGCTCTTTTCAAGAAAGGCTGCCGGCTATCTTGCTGCGAAGCGTGTCCATCTCGTCTGAGCCTATCTTGGGCCTGTTCTTGAACATCGAGTGGATGGGCCCTGCCCCGTCGCTGCTCTTTCTTGGTACGATGTGCACATGGACGTGTGGTATCTCCTGCCCAGCTTCTCTTCCGTTGTGTACCGCAATTGTTGAAGCGCTGACCTGTGACCCGGCTTCGACTGCATCGGAAACCTGCCAGGTGATTTCAAAGACTGCCATCGCGTCTTCCCTGCTCATCTCCTGAACCTTGGCATAGTGCGATTTGGGGATCACCAGCGTGTGGCCTGCGGCAAGCGGGAAGGCGTCGAGCAGCGCCATCGCTCTTTCGTTCTGCACAATGACCTTGGTAGGTATCTTGCCGGCGGCTATCTTGCAAAAGATGCAGTTTGGGTCCTGCATATATATGTCTGCTACTTATGCTTGATATATTAATCATAATGTCATTGCGACACTTGTAGAGTGAACGTAAAAGTTGCACCCCTACCATCCTTGTTGTTCTCTCCCCACATCCTCCCACCATGCGCCTCGACTATGCTCTTTGATATGAACAGCCCAAGGCCGGTGCCCTTTTCAGACTTGGTCGCAAATTTCGTAAACAGCCTTGGCATGATGTCTGGGTCTATATACCGGTGCTCATGTTCTGCATTGCAACGACGATATTGTCGCTGTTCCTCTGTGTCGTTATCGTCACCGTGTCACTCTCGGCGAACTTTAATGCGTTGCCAAGCAGGGTTGACCCGAGCTGCATCATTCTTTCTCTGTCTGCCTGAACGTAGATGTCTTCTGTCTGTCTGGCCAGTACAATAAATTCACACCGTTGCCGGCAAGCTGGTCGCTGTAATCTTCAATTGTGTTCAGAATTATACCGTTGAGGTTGAGTCGCTCCATCTCCAGTTTGAGCGACTGGCTCTCGATCCGCGTTATGTCCAGAATGACGTAGGTCAGCCCCTCCAACGCAGCTGTTGCCTTCTCTATCGCTCATGCTGTAGAGTTCTTCTTGTACGCCTCCTTCTCTGAAGCTATAGCTACAAGCTTCTCCTCCTCCTCTATCCCTTCCTGCACCATGTCAAACTGCTGCTTCTTCATGCGGTAGTGCCCAATCCAGAATTGGACGCAGAACCGTAGGAACGACGTCAGGGTATCGTGGTCAATGATACCAAGGTCGTAGCAGTCATGCATTAGAGGGTATATATAATGTTCTGAAGTTGGTCTTCAGTTACTCGGAACCCTATGATCTTTGTTTTTTCATTAAGTTGTTTTGGATCGTCAGACATCTTTTTTCTAATCGATTTTTCTATCGATAGGGGAGAATTTAAAGTTAGTGAATATTGTTGTTAAACGCGTTTAACGTGTTTAACAGGAAATTGTTCTGTCCTGTTTAACAAAATCTACAAGGGGCGTATTTTATTGTGCAATCCTGTGCAATGCACGCTTGCAAAGCCTGGAAAATGACATACCATAATAGTCTGTTCTCATAGGGTTCCTGTATTTGATGAACGGGGCTTGCAAACATGCAAAGTGGTTTTTGACGCTGCTTGCACAGCCGTTGCACAACTACTTTGAGCCATTTTTGTTTAACTGTTTAACATTTCGTGTTTAACAGTTAAACAGACCAACTGAAAGAAATATACGGAAAAATTATCTTAAGAAGTTCTATAACTTGGATAGCTTTTCCTTTTTCTCTCTGCCTGTTCTGTTTGGCCCTACAGATGGCCCAAGGGTTGTATTTGCGATGCCTGAGAGATGCATGTAAAATCCGGCGGCTAAGGAATACTCTAGGATACTTTTCAAGAAGCCGCAGGCTGGACTGGGCCTGTCAGGTGCGCAAGTTTCGCTTTGGACGCCACGTACTGGCCGGCGTCCCGGCCAAACGCTACCGACGCTGTGCCTTTCCTTGACACGAACCCTATCTTTTCTGGCGCAAAGTTGTGCTTATTCAGGTCCTCGATTATCAGGTTGGCGATGTCTCTCGTGGCGACTATCAGATGGCAGCCGTTCAGCGAGGCAGTCGCGTTTTCGACAACGAACTCTTTAGTCGCAAACCGCGCCATGTCCTCGTGCTTGACTGGAAGCTCGTTAATTATCAGATGCGAGTTTGCCAGCTCTGCAAGCGAGCCCAGAGCAAACACGCCCCGCGGCCCGACAGGGTAAACTACAGTAATGTGCGCGTTCTTGTCAAAAGGAGCCCCAAAGTCAGGGCAGTATTTTGCTATTATCTTGCCAAGCGCAAAGTGGGGCTCGCTCAGGTTCTTTATCGCCTCGTCCCTTGCCGCAACAATGCCCTGGTATGAGATGCCGTTTGTCTCATACTTGATGACGTTTTCAGAATCCATGCGGGCAAGCGTGTAGAGGCTCATCGCAGGTAGGCCGCCGAACTTGTTTGTTATCATGATTTCCATCCCTTCTTCCACCTGCTCGTAGCGCGTCGGCAGCTCTTTTGTGGTAGTTGCCATTGCGCTCGTGCCGTAGAACAGTTTGCCTATCTTGAGCGAGCTGTAATCCTCCATCGCAAGGTTGTAGCGCGATGTAAATGCGTCAAGGTTCGACCTAATCCTGTCGAGCATCTCTTCCGAAGGCGCGTCGTACACCGGGAAGAGCTTAAACGACGACGAAACCCCGCACCCAAGCAGGTTCAAAGTTTCAATAGCAGAGGTCATGGCGATGCTGCTATGCGTGTCAGAGTCCGGCGTCGTTGTTACGTCTGTGACCTGCGTCGCCGCAGTGACAGCCGGCATGTACCCCACTTTGTCGCCCCTGTGGAGCTGGATGTAATCAAACATCGCAAACTGGGCGTCCGGGTGCTCCGTCAATACCGCGGACGCGCTTGACACTGCCACTTTGGCGCTAAAGATTTTTAGGAAATTTTGCAGCGCTTCCGATAGCAATGGCGTGTATTCGCCAGACCCGGTGTGGACGCGAAAGATTGCAAGCGCCCTCTTTACTTCGACTTCCTTGTCAACCATAGGGCTTGCAAGGCTGTACACCCTTCTCGTCAACTCAGGTGTCTTGCCCTCGATATGGTAGAACGGGTCGAACCATGAAGGGGAGACTTTGATGGTGCTCTTTTTTGCCTCTTGCAGGGCGCTTCGCAGGACGTGCGGGTCAACTTCGTTTGAGCAGGCAGGAATCCAACGGAGAGGGTCAAAGCCGAGCTTTCTGTAATGATCTACATGTTCCCAAAAATTATCAACCAACCACAATCTCTCCTAGCGATCAATATTGTTAGCAGGCGGATTTATACAATATATAGAAGAATACTGGTTAATAAACAAACTTCTTTATGCTCTCATGAATCCGCGCCGCCTCGAGGCTATTTCATGGCATCGCCCATTGTAAAACGAGTTCATGCAGTACATGTTGGGGCACTCAAAGACGCGGCTGCATTCAAGGCACCTATTGCTGTGCGAAATTGTTAGGCTCTCACACTGTCATGTAACGGCGGATTTTCAAAAAAGAATACAGGGTAGATTGGCATTAACGAGCTAGCTTAGCTTACAATTCTTTGTGTCGGCCAACCCCAACAATTTCCCGATAATGGATATACTTGTAAGAGCCTGCGGTGCACAGAATAAATATTATAAGGAGTCGTGACCTTTTACACACCATATATGGCGCAGAAGCTTACTCCTGTGCAACTTGAAAAGCTCGCTGACGAATTTGAGAGCAAGTCTGCCCAAGAAGTATTGAAATGGGCTCTTGACACTTTCGGAACCAGAATCGCCCTTGCGTCCAGTTTTGGCGCAGAGGACGTCGCAGTCATCGATATGATGGTCAAGGTAGACAAGAACAGGACGAGGGTGTTTACGCTTGAAACCGGCCGGCTAAACCAAGAGACGTATGATGTCATGGACGCCATCCGCGCAAGGTACAGCATCCAGATCGAGGCGTTCTTTCCCGACCAGAAAGAGGTTGAGGACATGATAAGGTCAAAGGGCATGAACTTGATGTACGAAAGCGTAGAGAACCGCAAGTTCTGCTGTGAGATCAGAAAGGTGCACTCACTCAATCGGGCTCTGAGCAACCTTGACGGCTGGATTACCGGCCTGCGCAAGGATCAGGTCGCCACGAGGTCCACGACCAAAAAAATAGAGATCGACGCGGCCCACGGCGGCATTCTGAAATTGAACCCGATAGCTGACTGGAGCTCCGACATGGTCTGGGATTATATCCGCAAGAACAACATTCCTTACAATGCACTGCATGACAAGGGCTTCCCGAGCATCGGCTGTGAGCCGTGCACAAGGGCGGTGCAGCCAGGAGAAGACCCGAGGGCAGGAAGGTGGTGGTGGGAAAATGCCGCAGCCAAAGAGTGCGGCCTCCACTTTGACCCGACCAAAAAGAAAAAGCAGTAGTAGTAGTGATATTTTTGGCCGATACAATTCCCCTGCCCCATGGAGGCAGACTTGTAAACAGGTTTGTTGCTTCTGACAGAAAGGCAGACGGGATGTTCACCATGCAGGTGAGCAGCGATCTGCAAAATGACATTGAAAATATCGCAGACGGCATATTTAGCCCCCTTGAAGGCTTTGTAGGCGAAGAGGATTTCCAGAGCATTGTAAAAAAAGGCAGACTGAAAAACGGCCTTGCATGGACGGTGCCCATAGTTCTCGACGTTGACGATCAGACCGCCGCCAAGATGAAGGACGCGGGGCAGGTCATACTTGCATCCAATGGTGAGAAATTTGCAATCCTACATGTTGACGAAGTCTATTCGTTTGACAAATTAGCGTGCGCAAGGGCTGTCTACCAGACAGACGATATCAAGCACCCAGGCGTCGAAAAGATGGCCAACATGCAGGACCGGCTGGTCGGAGGCAGAGTTGACATCGTCAGGAGGATCGCGCAGTCGCCTCTGCGCAAAGTAAGGATGACCCCAGCGGAGACAAGGACAGAAATAGCAAAAAGAGGATGGAAGACCGTCGTTGGCTTCCAGACAAGAAATGTGCCCCATGTCGCGCACGAAATGATGCAGAAAGCGGCGCTCAACCTCTACGACGGGCTGTTTGTCAACCCGCTCATTGGCAAGAAAAAGCAAGGCGACTTTAAGGATGAAGTGATATTGTCAGCCTATGAAACGCTCATTGAAAATTACTACCCAAAAGACAGAGCGATGTTTGTCACGCTTCACACGGAGATGCGCTACGCCGGCCCGAAAGAGGCGATACACCATGCAATCATGAGGAAGAATTTTGGCTGCTCTCACTTTATAGTGGGGCGCGACCACGCAGGCGTCGGCACTTACTACCAGCCATTTGCAGCGCATGAAATCTTCAAGGATTATCCCGATCTTGGAATAGAACCTGTGTTCTTTCCGGCGTTCTACTACTGCAAAAAGTGCCTCAGCTATGCCAACGAGCGCAACTGTCCGCACGGTCCAGAGTTTCGGGAGGAATTGAGCGGCACAAAGATGAGGAAGATGGTGAGCTCAGGCGAGATGCCTGCCGAGCACCTGATGAGGCCCGAGATAGCAAAGCTGATAGTGTCGTTCAAGGAGCCGTTCGTCTAGTTAGCCGTCATCAATCCTTTTTGCAGCCTGGACGGAAGAAGCGGTGTCCACAGGGCTGCCGGTGATGCTGGCTGCAGCAATTTCCTTCCTGCTTTGCAAGAATTTGCTCGATGGATTGGGCGATCTCTGCAAAATTGCGGCTGGCCACAATGCGGATGTTGTTGAGATGGGCCATCGCAGAGAGGGCATTCGGCTTTTCCGATACCGCCAGTATAGCCACCAGTATTGTGATGCTGGGCAAAATGTCCATGACCTTTATGAATGAATTATTATGTCAGCGTCTTCTACTACTGCCACAACTTCTGCATTGGCTGCCACCTTGATGTCTACCTACCAAGACTGTCCTGCTTTTCGCGGTTGTAGGCGTAGAAAGACATGGTGTGCGCCACTCCGCTCCTCCCATTTACCTGCGCCGCCAATATAGTTGTCTACTTTATGTTCGCGCATATTCTACAACTCCCCTCAAGTGATCATGATCTCCAAGATGCAAAGTTTGTGCCAGCATTTGCAGGCCGTGCCTTTTTATTGCCGTAGTAGAATGGATAAAATAATTAGGGCCGGGCTAGGTCGTGAGAAGCGGCATCTTTGATGTAGCCTCGCTCTCTCTGACAAGCTCGATCATGCGACCGTAGCAGGCAAGGAATGCCCTTCCCTTTTCTGTCGTCCTGTAAACAAGCGCCCCATCAGCTACATCTTGAACTATAAGGCCTTTGCTAAACAGTTCGCTAAGGTAGTGAATTATCTGTTCGTAGCTCAGGTTCGCCCGGTACATGATGTGTGTTTTCTTGATGGCGGCGGTCGAAAGGGACAGAACGTCGGCCATTATTTCGATTTTGCCTCTGTTGTTTTTGCGTTCGGGCATGTATTTAGCATTGTAGATGTAGTTATATTAGGACAATGGCGGAACTCGCATGCTGAAACGGCCGTTCCATCATTCTTGGCGCGCTTTTGCCCGAAAAACTGTCTGTTTTGAGCCTGAAAATGACGTGGCAGCGACTCTGCCGGGATGGAAAAAGCGTTGGTGCGCAGGCTTTTTTGTAGAAAACCTTACTGGTCGTCGCCCGTGTCGTTTCCGCCCTTGGAGCCTTCGCCGCTGTTCTCGCTTCCCTCATTGCCGTCCTGGCTGCTGCTCGTATTGTTGCCGGCGCTCTCCGATTCAGATGGCGCGCCGCCGTCATCGCTTTCGCCCTCGTCAATGATCTTCCTTGCTTCGTTCACTGCATTGAGCGCAGCAAAGAGAGCCACTCTCGCAGATTCATAGTTCTGGCCCTCTATGCTTGCTCTGGCGCTTGGGATGAAAGACAGCGCTTCTTGTATCTTGGCCTCAGCCTCGGCGCTTGATCTGCTCTGGTTGAGCAGATCAAGCGCCCTTTGCTCATACCTGTCAGCGAGACTTGCCAGCCCGCTGTTGTCTTGCCCGCCAGTGCTGTTGTTTGCATTCTGGGTGGCACTCTGGTTGTTGCCTTGTTGTTGTTCTTCCTCTCCGCTCTCGAAGAGGTCGGCCCTTATCTCTTCTAGCAGCTCGTCCACCCTAGCAAAGTTCCGCTCTGCGCCGGCGATTTCTCCCTCGTCTATCATTTCCTTCGAGCTTGCAAGGATCGATGCAACGGACTTAAAGTCACTTTCTCTGTTTGCGCCATTCTTTTCGGTGAGCTCTTCAAGCCTGTAGTAATATACTTTCAGCCTGTTGTACTTTTCCAGACTGCCCGCCGAGCTGTCGCTTTCACTACTATCGCTGACGGCGCGCTGTTCTGTGATCTGGTCAAAGATGACGCGCTCCGAGGATAGCGCGTCGAGGACTTCACGCAGGTGCCGTATGGCAAATATCATATGCTTCTTTGCCTCCGCTGCGTCGCGGAATTCGATGGCCTGCAACGTGAGAGAGGTCTCGGACACGCCGCTGCTGTACTTTTCTGCAACCTCTTCTTGGACTGGGTAGCCTGCCTCGACCAGTTCATTCAGCTTCTGGTTGACTACATCCTGCGCCTGCAGCACGGCATTCTTGAGGAGACGCAGCTCCAGCCCGTTATTTGCGTCCACGCGACTGTTGTTAGACACTGTGAACATTGAAGTGGTGTTCATGTCTGCGTAATACGCTGACACCCTGTACTGCCCCATGCCGCAGGCGTCAAGCCTTACGGGCCTTGAGACAAACGAGTTGTCTCCTGCGCGCAGCAGGTTCTGGAGCGAGCACTCGCTTCCATCTGGGCCAGTCACCCTGATCAGGACTGCATAGCCTTCAGGGGCATCCATCGGCACCGCGCCGACGATTATCGCGTTCTCGTCAGCTGTATAGATGTCCTTGTTCGACGTCACAGTAAACGATTCTGCATACGCCGAAAAAACAACAGGCAGAGCCAGAATTAGCGATAACAATGAAGCGATAACGGCTTTTCTACTTGCTAATGAGCCGTTAGCCTGGTACAATATGCTACTACCATCTAATACTTTCGCATGGCATTATATCAGGAACCCTTGGAACGGCCGTTCCACCTTTTACTGCGGAAAAAAGCCAGAAATGTGGCTGTACCTGCCGCCAAGCACTCTCAAAAGGAATAATGCTGCACTTGCTCTACCAGCTAGATGTGTGCCAAATACAACAACATTAATCGGTTAAAGAAGCGCAAGAGAGAAGAGTGGAAGCAGGCACTTGTACAGGAGATCGCCGAGCACAAAGGCGAGGTAAAGGATCTCAAGGGATTTGTGGTCATAGACAGCGCAGCTGACGAGCAGGAAAGCATATCGTCCTTACACATTCTGCGAGATAAAGGAGGACATGAACGCTTTTTACAGCCCTGGCAACAGGATAGTCGCCTCCTTTCTCGAGAGAGCTAAGCCACTCATAGAGCAGATGCCGCAGAGGAGCGATTACGTAGTGGCAGAGATGATTTTGTAGCAGACGAAAAACGAGTCGCATATATTACTAAAGCGCCAAATCACCGGTGTCACATATGCGCCTTTTGCTTGCGACAGTTGCGGTATTGATCATCTCGGCCATGATCCCTGTTTTTGGCCAGCAGGAATACCAGATAGTGAAGTCAGACAGCAGCGAGAGCTTTGCGTTTCCGTATACTGCTGGAAACCGCGACATAGACGACCCTCTCGTCTACACCTATGACGTTCCCAAGGGCCCGAGCTGGATAATGACGATATACAACAACATGTCCTACGTCGCAAGGAACGAGGCCAAGACGATAGTCAAGATACAGGAGCCGGCGCCAAGCGAAAAATACATCGAGATTGCGATGTATGGCGGCGAGTCCAGAAGGTACTGGGTCGCAGTAAACACTCCTGAAGTGGGCTACGCTACAATGTACGATAATAACGAGAACGGCTGGTTGACTGACGGACCAATATCAGTCACATACGGGGAAAACACTGGCCTCACAGTCACCAACGGTAAGAGGATAGTGGTCGACAGGCTCAACTTGGATGGCTTTTCAGTGGGCTCAATAGCAGTCTATGGCAAGGACGAGCCGGTGTCGCTTGCCAACGTGTACGCCGGCGACATGACGTTTGAGATACTGTTTGGCAGCTTTAAAGAATCGCCGCTATACATCGTGCCGGCCGTAGTCATGATAGGGGTCGGCAGCCTCGTGGCAGGCCTGCTGGTGCTGAAGAAGAGGAAGCCTTCTGACTAGAAGAATAATAATACCGACATTCTTTTTTCAGATCGCAAGCTTTGCAGTTTGGCCGCAATGGAAGGCAGATGTTCTGGCCGTACATGACGAACGTGTCGTTTACCTTCGTCCAGAGCCTCCTGTCGACCAGCCGGCTCAGCTCAACCTCAGTCTGCTCTGGCGTTTTCGTGCTCACAAGCCCAAGCCTGTTTGATATCCTGTGGACATGTACGTCCACGGCTATCGCAGGCTTGTCAAACGCGTAAATGAGCACGCAGTTTGCAGTTTTGCGTCCGACGCCAGGAAGCTCCAAGAGGCTGTCGATGTCAGAGGGCACCTGGCCTCCGAACCTGCTCAGGATTGTTTCCGCGACCTGCTTGATGCGGGCGGCCTTGATGTTGTAAAAGCCGATGCTGTGGATTATCTTTTTTACCTCGTCGATGTCTGCCAAAGCAAGGTCGTGGGGCGTCTTGAACTGGGCGAACAGTTTGTTTATCACGCGCGTGGTGTTCTCATCCCTTGAGCGGGCCGACAGTATGGTACCTATCAAGATCTTGAACGGGTCGCCCTGCTCTTCCATCTGGAGCCCACGCAGCGCAGTCAGGCGGGGCGGCTTTTCGCGGTAGAGCGCCTGCTCCATCTTTTTGAGAATGACGTCCATCGAATGCTGCTTGGCCAACTGGAGGGCTAATTCTCGCCCATCATATAATTGCGTAATGGTTGATATAGTGAAGACTGAAAATACATAGCTGAATAATGGAACTTTCAAGGGATGAGGAGGAGGCGCTTGCCGGCAGGCATGGCGAGGCCATGGCTTCTGCGTACAGGATTCTCGTCGCAATAGGCGAGGCCACTGGCGCAAAAAAGCTGATTCCAATAAAGTGGGCTCACGTGTCAGGCGTTAACTATAACACGATTGGCGACGCGGGCGTGCAGTTCCTTGATAAATTCAGCAGCACCGCCAAGGTCTCGGTAAGGACCACTATCAATCCTATGGGCTATGACAAGAGCAGGCCCGGAAACATCATCGAGCATTTCCAGAAAAAGCAGGCAAGCATTGTCAGGTCCTATGAAAGGATAGGCGTTACGCCGTCGTTCACATGCACGCCGTACGAGGTTTTTGATGATATTCCGCAAAAAGGCACGGCCGTCAGCTTTGCCGAAAGCAATGCGGCCGTGTTTTCAAATTCGGTCCTTGGATTGATGACGAACAAGGAGAGCGCGCTCTCGGCGCTTGCCAGCTCTGTCACTGGTAAGGCCACGCTTTCGGACCTGCGGCTTGAAGAGGCGAGGGACCCCAAGGTCGCCATTGAAGCTGACTTCAAATTTGGGAGTGAGCTTGACTACGGGCTGATGGGGTATTTTGCCGGTAAGGTCGTCAAGAACAGGAGCTGCGTGGCCCTTGACGGCATAGAAAGGCCATCGACCATGCAGGCAAAGGCGCTGTCCGCGGCAATAGGCACTTCAGGATCGTGCGGTATGTTCACAGTTGGAGGAAGAGCCAAGAAGAAAATCTCATTTGGCAAAAAGGAAGCACAAGCAGTCATAGACGAGCTGGGCACTGCAGAGCATGGCGACATGATTACACTTGGAAGCCCGCAGCTTGGAATGAATGAGCTTGAGCTTTTGGCTAAGATGACCGAGGACAAGAAATTCACGAAACGTTGTATGATCTTTTGCTCAAGGGCAATCCATAACCAAGCAACGAAAATAGGTCTAGCAGGCAAGATCGAGCGATCGGGCGCTGAATTCATGTGCGATTCGTGCATGTGCCTCACGCCCTATGTCACAAGAGACGAGTATGACGCGGTTATAACAAATAGCGTCAAGGGCGCATACTATATGAACAATTCCAACAAGGTCAAGGTGGCGCTCAAGGACATAAAGACGATAGCAAAGGAGTATACGGAATGATAATTTCAAACTGCCGCAAGATAGTGGGCGGCGCTGGCGAAGGAAAGGCGCTTGTCACGGCGCAGCCCATTAACTTTCTTGTGATGGTCGACGCCAAGACTGGCAGGATAACAGACCCCAAGCATGAATTGTATAACAGGTCGCTCAAGGGCACGGTGCTTGTGTTCCCCTATGCAACCGGGAGCAGCGTCGGCGCCTATGCATTCTATTCATTGCGAGAATACGGGACCGCGCCAAGCGCAGTTGTTTGCTTAAAGGCAGACATTACCACCGCTTCCGGCTGCGCGATAGCCAACATCCCCGTAGTCGACCTGCCAAAAGATGCGCAGGCAGGGGCAATAAAGCAAGGGTCGTTTGTGAGGGTCGAGGCTGACGCCGGCATGGTAGTAGTAAAGGTTTAATTTCAAAAGACGTCATATTATAACACTCGGTGCATGGCATTTACGATGGGCGAACCGACCACTACAAAAGTGGAATGACGACCAAAGTCCATGCACCGAACTATTGCTCTCTACGCCTTGTTTCTGTCTGCAAGAGCGCGTACATTATGTTAAGAGCTGCAAGATATTTGACGCCTTTTGGCGCGGTGCGATAGCGGTGTTTGCCCTGCCGGGCTCTGGCGGAGACTTGATCGATATTGCTATGTCGTCCCCGCTAACATCGATGCGCCATCGGAGCTGAACCTGACTGAAACAGAGTAGCGCACGCTATTGTTGGTCATGCAGCTACTGTTGAAAACCTTTTATTGGTGATGGCGAGATAGGAGTACGATTGGCAAGCTTTTGTCCTGAATGTGGAGGAGAGCTCAAGTTCGACCTCGCTAGCAAGAACTTTATCTGCAAAAGCTGCGGACTCTTTGCCTCCCGGGAAAAGATAGACGAGCTGCGCGACAAAGCCGAAAGGTCAAACGACGACCCGAGGAGAAGGCGCCATGACGACTACCTCGACTGGTGGCAGTCGTCAAAGAAAGATAAGCAGAAGTGATCAAGTAGCGGCCGCGCCAGCCCTGTCCGAGATGTCCTTTTTCAACGACACTGACTGCTCTTCCTTGGTAGTCTTGAGCACGGCCATCAGCTCGGCCTCGGTTATCTGAGGAAGCTTCCGTATCTTGTTCACCACAATGTCCCGCATTTCTTCAAGGCTCCTTGCGCGTATTTTCAGCAGCAGGTCGAACCTGCCGTGCATTTCGTGGATTTCCATTATCTCGTCCTCCTGCGATAGCGCCTCGGTGACCTCGTCTGCCGAGGCCTCCTTGATGTTTATCCCCATGAAGGCAAGGTGTCCATAGCCAAGAAGCCGGCTGTCAGTCGCTACCGTGAACCTGCGGATGACACCAGCTGCAACCAGCCTCCTGACCCGCATGTGCACGGTCGCGTCCGAGATTTCAAGCTCCCTTGCTATCTCGACGAAGGGCCGTGACGCATCGCGGCTCAGGATGTCGATTATCCTGAGGTTTGTCTCGTCGAGCAGATCGGATGGGAACAGCAATACAAGAGAGTACCATCTTTCGATTTAATAACAATTCATGCTCGAATGGTTAATAACCCTTTAAGTGTGCTTTGCTACTCATGCTTTGCAGCAAGTGCGGCAGCAGCCAGAGCGTGTTCCACAGAGCTTATTCCGGCGAATACCTGTGCAGGAAATGCTTCCTTCGCTCTATCGAAGAAAAGGTTGCAAAGGCAATTTCGAAGTATTCGATGATAGAGTACGGAGACAGGGTTGCAGTCGGGGTTTCTGGCGGCAAGGACAGCCTATCTTTATTGTATGTGTTAAAGATGCTCTTTGACAAGCACCCGAACAACGGCAACGAGCTCGTTGCCGTGACTATAGACGAGGGCATCAAGGGCTACCGCGACGAATCATTGCAGATAGTCAGGAACTTTTGCTCCCAGCTTGGAGTCGAGAGGAGAGTGCTCAGCTACAAGGAACTCTTTGGGGTGGATATGGATGAGGCGATGATGCTGAGGCCATCCGAGAAAATGTCCTCCTGCTCCATGTGCGGCACGTTCCGCAGGCGCGCAATCGATATCGCTACCGAAAGCATTGGGGCCGACGTAGTGGCGACTGCGCACAACATGGACGACCAGCTGCAGACCTTCATGATAAACCTATTAGCCGGCGACGTAGAGCGCATAGGCTGGATATATCCAGAGCCGGTGCAGTATGCAAGCAACAGCATGAAAAAGGTTAAGCCGTTCATCGAGATTTACGAATACGAAATCGCATTTTACGCGCTCCAGCGCGAGATCCCGTTCCAGTCCGAAGAATGCCCGTACATGAACGAAAGCATTCGAACTGACTTGCGCGAGTTTTTCAACAGGCTCGAGAAGGATCGCCCCGGGATCAAGTACAATGCCTACAATTCCATGATGAAGGTGTCCAAGACCTTGCGCAACGCTCTCTCCAGTGCTGAAGGCAAAAAATGCTCGATATGCGGGCGGGACTCTGCCGGCGACATCTGCTCGGTCTGCAAGACCATAAGGGTGCTGACATCGTCATCCAACAAGCAAATGTAATATAGCCATCTTGCAAAATAGTGGACGGAGGCAGGTAGGATCGGGGTGCTAGCCGTGCCCCATACTGGAAATCGGCTTTATGCCAGGATCAGTAACTGCTGGGTAAATCTGTTGGCAGGAGGTACCCGCTTGCCTTGCTGAAATGAAATCACGCCGTG
>Ga0081538_10003372_pt1 | contig 15124 bp, 17 predicted proteins | sample TabmetS5T2R1_FD_71022 | JGI IMG/M metagenome (GOLD analysis project Ga0081538, IMG submission 71022) | Tabebuia heterophylla rhizosphere microbial communities from the University of Puerto Rico - S5T2R1 | ecosystem: Host-associated > Plants > Roots > Rhizosphere ... | reverse complement strand
CGCCTGCGACTGCGGATAGTGCCCGACGTGGTCGATCATCACGACCTCGCCGTCGATCCTCGACGCGATCCACTCGGCCTCGGCCTTCGGGTCGGGGAAGTCCGGGTCGACCGATCCCATGACGATCAGCGCGGGCGCCTTGACCTGCGCCAGCCGCTCCTCGGCCGGAGCGTGCGACGTCCGCATGGTGCGCGAGAAGGCCTTGACCTTGCCCGGCGCCCGCATCGCCTCGATCATGCGGTCTCGTTGAACCGCGAAGTCGTCGGGCTTCCGGCCGGCGTAGAGCCTGGGCAGGTACGCCTTCCACATCTGTCGGGCCCACGGCGGCCACATCAGGACGCGGGTCATGACCTTGGTGAGTGGACTGATCCGCGGGTCGCGAACGAAGGCGCCGAGCAGGACGAGACCGCTGACGAGGTCGGGTCGGTTCGCGGCGGCGATCGCGGCGGCGCCCGCGCCCATCGAGTTGCCGACGAGGTACGCCGGACCGCCGAGCTCCTCGATCAGCGCGAGGGCGTCGGAGGCCGCCGCCTCGTCGTCGTACGACGTGAACGTCGCGTCGCTGTCGCCGTGGCCGCGCAGGTCGAGGCTGGCGACGCGGTAGCCGGCGTCGACCAACGCCGGCACGAGGAACCGGTAGGTGGTCCGAAGGTCGCCCATCCCGGGAAGGGAGACGACGAGTGGTCCGTCGTCGCCGTGGAGGTCGTACGCAAGGCGACCCTCGGGTCGCTCGAGGAACATGCTAGTAGCCATAGCCATAAAGCTAACACGCTTAGCCTCGCCACGCAAGTCCCACGCGGTCCTAGCCGTCGTCGAGTCGGCGGAACGGGTGTGCCTTGATCCGCCCACCGACCCGACGCCACGGATGCGGCTGGGAGCGCAGCAGCTCCATGAACAGGGCGGGCGCGACGCCGTAGTACTCGTACGTCCCACCCGACACGTACGCGATCGTGAGCACTCGTCGCCTCGGGTCGTAGTCGACCCCGACCAGAGCGTCGGACCGGATGGGTTGCAGGCCCATGTCACGACGGTACGCCGGCCCGCCCGTCATCGCTCGCGGAGAAAGACCCGTACCTGGGCGCGCGACCGGAGCCGAGGACGACCCGTCGCATCAGGGTCGCTCGCCGGCGAGCCGGGCCAGCTCCGTGCGGTTGGCGACGCCGAGCTTCGCGTACACGTGGCCGAGATGCGCCTTGACCGTGCCGCGACTCATGTAGAGCCGCTCGGCGATCTGCGGGTTGGAGAGGCCGGCCACCGCGAGATCGACGACCGACTGCTCGGTGGGCGTCAGGCTCGCCCAACCCGAGCTCGGCCGCCCGCGCGGACCCCGAGCCCGCGACGCGTACGCCGCCGCGGCGTCGAGGTCCATGGCGAGGCCACGCTCGTACGCCGCCGCGCGGTCCGGATCGTCGAGGGCGACGTCGGGTCGAGGTACGGGATGCGCCGCGTAGCCCGTTCTCGACCGGGCGACGTCGGCGGCGCCGAGGAGGGTGGCCGCGAGCTCCGGGTTGCCGCGACGGTCGGCGAGGCCGGCGAGCGCCGCCAGGCTGTCGACGCAGCCGAGCACCAGCCGATGGTCGGTCCGGATCCGCAATGCCTCGTGCTGCAGGTCGGTCGCGTGCTCGAGATCGGCGGCGAGGAGCGCCCGCTGTTCGAGCGCCGCCGCCACCACGCGCGGCATGTCGAGGTCACGTGCCGACTTCTCGGCATGGTCGAGCAGGCGGGACGCCGCCTCCGCGTCGCCGACGAGCCGCAGCGCACTAGCCAGGACGACCTGCGTCTCGGGCAGCAAGGCGTCGTCGGTCCGTGCCTCGGCCGGCCAGGACCGCTCGCGCCGGCACCATTCGATGGCGGCATCCGGGTGGCCGCACCACAGCTCGACGACGGCGTTCGTCCGCTCCCAGCCGGGGATGAACGGGGGTCGATCCGAGCCCTCGACCAGCCGCCGGATCGGCTCGAGTGCGACCACGGCGTCGTCCGTCCGGCCCTGGAGGCCACGGACCGAGGCCAGCACGCAGCGCGCCGATCCGAGTCGGTGGAAGTCGCGCAGCGGCTCGGCCGCCGCGATCGCGCGTTCGGCGACGTCGCCGGCCGGCTCGAGCTCGCCCCGCCACGCCATCGCCAGCGCGAGGCAACCCAGACCGGTCGAGGCCACGCCGCGATCGCCTCGGTCGAGGAGCCGCTCCGCCGCCGGGCCCAGCGACGCGATGGCGAGGTCGTTCTGGTCCTGCAGCATGTGCAGGGCGCCGACCAGGACCTCGGAAGCGTCGGCGACGAAGGCATCGCCCGCCTCGGTGGCTTCGTCCCGGAGCGCAGCTGCCTGGTCGCGGGCCGCGGTGAGGTCGCGTGCCAGCATGCCGATGTTGACGAGTGCCCGGGCCAGGCGTTCGGTCGCCGCGTCCCCGTGGGTCGCGGCCATCTCCGCCGCCACCTCGGCCGTCTCGTAGTCGGCCGCCTCCGGACCGGCGGTGTCGGCGACGAGGGCGATCGACATCAGGAGGCGGGCCTGCTCGGCGCTCGACTCGGTGCCGCCGCGTTCGGCTGCCCGGCGCAGCAGGCGCAGGCCCTCCTGGCCGCGACTCTCCAGATGCCACAGCCACGCGATCTCGGTCGCGAGCCGCCGGGCGGGGCCGGTGTCGGCCCGGTCCAGACCCCACTCGATCGCCGCCCGGAGGTTCGCGTACTCCTCGCCCGTGCGTCGGCGCCAGGTGTCCTTGTCCGACCCGAGCAGCGGGCGAAGGCTCTCGGCGAGCCGCAGGTACGCCGCCAGGTGGCGCTCGTGTACCTCGTTCGTCTCGCCGGCCTCGTCGAGTCGCGCCCTGGCGTACGCCCGAACGACTCCGAGCAGCCGATAGCGCGCGACGTCGCCGGTCGTGTCGGCGACGACGAGCGACTTGTCGATCAGGCCACGCAGGGTGGCGAGGAATCTGGCCGGATCGAGCGGGGCGTACGCCCCGACGGCGCGCGCCACGTCGGCGGTGAACCCGGGCTCGAACCCGCCCAGCCGTCGGAAGAGGACCCGCTCGTCGTCGTCGAGCAGCCCGTGGCTCCAGCGCATCGAGCCGTCAAGCGTCTGATGCCGAAACGGTGCGTCCTGCGGGCCGCCGGCGAGCAGGCCGAGTGGATCGGCCAGGGACTCGGCGATCTGGTGCGTGGTCAGCGCATCGGCCCAGCCGGCAGCCAGCTCGAGTGCCAGGGGGAGCCGGTCGAGTCGGTCGCAGATCCGTCGGGCGCCGGCCCGAACGTCCGGGTCGTCGGCCGCGACCCCGGCCCGGGCCAGGAACAGGTCGAGGCCGTCGTCGAGGGACATCGGCGGCACGCGCCAGACCCGCTCGCCTATGACGCCGATCGGCGCCTGACTCGTCGCCAGCAGCCCGACATTGGGGCAGTCGGCCAGGACGGCGGCCGCGACGTCGGCCGCACCGGCCAGGACGTGCTCGCAGTTGTCGAGCACCAGCAGTCGGCGACTGCCACCGAAAACCCGCGACAACATGCCGAGCGGAGTCGCCGGATCGGGAACGGGAACGTCGAGTGCGTCGGCGACCCGATGGGCGACCTGATCGGCCCGCGTCACCGTGCCGAGATCGACCCACCAGACGCCGTCGGCCCAGCGCGGCGCCTGGTCGGTGCTGACGCGCCCGGCCAGTCGCGACTTCCCGCAGCCGCCGGGTCCGACCAGGCTCACCAGGCGACCCGGGCCGATCGCCGTCGCGATCGACGACAGCTCGGCGGTCCGGCCGACGAACGTCGTCAGCTCGGGCGGCCGGTGGTGGACCTCGGGCACGGCCGCAGTGTGCCACTGGCCAGGTCGACCCGCCGAGGTTGGCCACCTGGCCGATGTTTCGGCGCTCCGGCCCGACGACGATCGCTGACATCAACCGAACGGCGCCGCGAGCGTCGAGCCAAGAGGAGAACCAGATGACATCCCACACCGACTCGAACCGCCGCACCGTCGTCGGCAACATCTCGCTGTCGCTGGACGGCCGCGTCCACGGCCTCGGCGGCGACCACGACATGGGTTGGATCGTCCCGCACGCCGTCACCGACGCGGCCCGCGACCTGATGGTGCGCCTGAGCAGTACGGCCACCACGGTCGTACTGGGACGCAAGAACTACGAAGGCTTCGGCGGTCACTGGCCGACCGTGGCCCGAGACCCAGACGCCGAGCCACGCGACCGGGCGACCGGCCAGTGGCTGGACGCGGTCGAGAAGGTCGTCGTCTCGACCACGCTGACCGGGGCCGAGTGGAGCAACTCCCGCGTCGTCAACGCCGACCCGGCCGCGGTCGTCGAGGAGCTTCGGAGCCAGCCCGGCGGCGACATCGTGGTGCTCAACAGCTCGAGCGTCATCCGAAGCCTGCTACGGGCGGGCCAGCTCGACCGGCTGATCGTCACGCTGTGCCCCGAGATCGTCGGCGGCGGCGCCCGCCTTCTCGAGGACGGCCTGCCCACCTCGTCGTGGCGGCTGCTCGACCTGGCGAGCTCCGACACCGGCGCCCTCTGCCTCACCTACGAACGCATCCCCGCCACCAGCTGACCACGAACGAGACGAAGGAGACCTGACATGACCGACAACGCTCAAGCCCAGATGCCCACCCCAGACCCCGCCCTCCAGCGCCTGGACCGCTTCGTCGGCACCTGGCGGATGCGTGGCCGCTTCGTCGGAGCCGACGAGGACACCATCAGCGGTGAGGCGACGTACCGCTGGCTGCCCGGTGGCTTCTTCCTGGAGCAGCGGATCTCGCTGAACTTCATGGGAATGGCGATCGAGAGCCTGGAGCTCATCGGCTACGACCCGGAGACCGGGACCTTCCCGTCCACGGTGTTCGCCAACATGTCACCGACGCCGCTGCCGTACGTCTGGAAGATCGACCGCGACGACGTGACGATCTCGGTGTCGTACGGACCGCTCGACGCGACGTTCACCGGGAGGTTCAGCGCCGACGGCAAGACGTTCGGCGGCGGCTGGCGGCCCAACCCCGGCGCCGATCCCCAGGTCAACGCCGCCTACGACATCGAGGGTCAACGGGTCGACTGACCAGCGTCGTGCGAGTCGTCGCCGAGGTCCACCAGCGCTCCCTGGGCCTCGGCGACGATCAGCGCTCCGGCGAGATCGAGACGAGTGTCGCGGAGCCGGGCCGCGCCCAGGTCGGCCCCGTCGAGCCCGGCTCCGCGGAGGTCGGCCTCCCGGAGCGTGGCCTCGCGAAGCGACGCGCGGCTCAGGTCGCAGCCTCGAAGAACCACGCCGGTCAGGTTGGCCTCGGAGAGCTCGGCCTGGTGCAGGCGTACGCCGGTGAGGTCGAGCCCGCTGAGATCGGCACCGCGCATCAGCACGTACGACCATTGCCCGCCGGCCACCGTCATCGGCCGCAGTGTGCACTCGACGAACGTGCTGCCCGACAGCTTGCACGAGTCGAGCGTGGCGCCGAAGAACGACGTCCGCCGAAAGGTGCAGCGCGTGAACGCCGTGCCGACGTGCTCGGACACGTTGAACCGGCAGTTGCTGAACGTACAGTCGTCGAATACGGCGCCACGAGTACGGGCCTCGGTCAGGTCGACCTCGTCGAACCTGCAGCCGAGGTAGCTGACCCCGTCGAGCTCGACGCCGTACCAGTCGTCGCCGCTCCACTCGGTGTCTCGGTTCTCGACGTCCATGCGCCGAGCCTGGCAGATCCGGCTGACGATCGACCGAGGTAGCGCCCTGATGTTGTGCATTCGCGGTCAATGCGGTGACGGGTGGGTGACCTGGCTCACGCCATTGCATGAGTTAGGAAAGGCTTCCTTTCGTCGAGAATTGCGGTCTGCGTTTCTCGCTGAGTAGGGCTTTAGGCCAGCCTTTCCTTGCTGGTTGGGAATTCTCGATCCCGGTATTCTTTCCCTGTGACCGCGATACAGGCGCGACCGACCGGCGTGGGAGAGATCGGGCACACCCATGCGGACGTCTCGGGTGGCTGGTTGCGCGCGTCTGTCTTCGGTGCCATGGACGGTCTGGTCACCAACATCTCGCTCGTGGCCGGGGTCGGAGCGGCCGGCGCCAGTGCGCGGGTGATCATTCTGACCGGCCTTGCCGGGCTCGTTGCCGGTGCCTTTTCGATGGCGCTTGGCGAATACACGTCGGTGCGTACGCAAAATGAGCAGGTCGACCGCGAATGGGCCGTCGAGCGACGGGAGATCCAGGACAATCCGGAGGCCGAGGAACGCGAGCTGACCGAGATGTTCATGGGGATGGGATTGCGGGAGGCGACCGCCCTCGCCGCGGCGCGTGACGTTCACGCCGATGCCGAGCAGGCCGCACTGCTTCACGTCTCGCAGGAGCTCGGTCTCGACCCGACCGACCAGCCGTCACCCCGGGTCGCGGGGGCATCCTCGTTCGTGACGTTCTCCGTCGGCGCCGTCATCCCGCTGCTCCCGTACCTCTTGGGCTACACGTCACTCGTGGCGGGTCTCGCGACCGGCGCGATTGGTCTGCTCGGCGCCGGCGCCCTCGCCTCGGTCTTCACCGTGCAGCCGTGGTGGCGCAACGCCCTGCGGCAGCTCGGCTACGGTGCGCTCGCGGTCGCCGCGACCTACCTGGTGGGCACGCTGATCGGCACCGGCGCCGGCGCGGTCTGAGTCGCCGAACGCCCAGCCGTCGCGTCGGTCCGAGATCGGCGTCGACCGGCGTGGACCGGCTAGGGTCGCTGGATGATGAGGCTGCACCGGCACGACAGCGGATCGTCGCTCGCCGACACGCGAGCGCACGACGTCGGTCGCCGCTGGTCCGGTCAGATCGAGGCCGGGATCGCGGCGTACCGACGCTACTTCACCCAGGCCGGCCTGCCCGCCGGCCGCGTCGACCGGATCGCCGACGCGTCGCTGGAAGCCCTCATGGAATGGTGCCCGGCTCTCGGTGCCGAGCTGTCCGCCATCGCGGCCGGCGCCGGTCGGCCGGTCCGCGACATCGCGGTGCTGAACGCTCGTACCGAGATCCTCGCCCGCGCCCCGAGGCTGGAGGAGGGCGAGTGCTCGACGGTGGTCCGGGTGCCGACCGCTGCCGCGCCGGACCTATGGACGCTGGCGTTTCAGACCTGGGACTGGCATCCCGACCTCGCCACGGAGGGTCTGCTGTGGACGTACGAGCCGGCGCCGGGCCGATCGGTCAAGACGTTCACCGAGTTCGGGATGCTGGCGAAGATCGGCGTGAACAGCGCCGGCATCGCGGTGCTTTTCAACATCCTCTACCACCGGTCGGACACCGCCGCCGGTGGCGTGCCGGTGCACGCGATCGCCCGACGCATCCTCGACGAGGCGACCACCGTGACCGAGGCCGTGGACATCGCCCGCTCCGCCTCGGCCGGCGCGTCGTCGGCGATCACCGTGCTGGCCATCGGAGGTGGGCAGCCGGAGGCGGTGTCGCTCGAGATCTCCCCCGACGGTGTGGGGCTTCTGCGGCCGGAGCCTGACGGGTGGCTGGTGCGTACCAACCACTTCCTGAGCGCCGAGTTGGCGGCCGGTGACCGGCGCCCGGCCGTCACCACGACCGTCGCTCGGCTCGATCACCTGCGCGGAATCGTGTCGGGCGACGCGGTCGCTGACGCGGCTGGCGACGGCCTACCCGCCCTGGCCCGGGCGCTGTGCGGCTCGGCGGGCGCGCGGGCCCCGATCTGTGTGACCGGCGATGTCGTGTCGTCGACCGGGCGGCCGTCGCACACGTTGTTGACCGTACGGCTGGACCCGGCGTCGGGCCGTTTCGAGTGCTGGCCCGGCACGCCGTACGAGGCCGCCTCGGCGACCCCTGAGCGGCTCTGACGCGGTCGGGAGCGCGGCTCGCCTTGACGATGCGGCCACGGGCGATGCGTGGCGAGGGCGATCAGTGTGCCTGCTGGGCGGAGCGCCGGACGTCGGCGTCCCGCACCCATTGAGCGTCCTCCTCGGATCCCGAGTACGCCGGGAGGACCTTGACCCACGGGCCGTCCGCACGCGTCTCGCGGTCGACGATCAGGCCGGCGACCCAGCGGGCCTGGCCGAAGGAGTCCCTGCCGGCCCGAAACTCAACGCGTTCCTCGTCCATCCCCGGGACGTTAGCACGTTTGTTCGAACGCGCGTCGCACGCTGCCGCGCGAGCCGCGCGGTAGCGCAACGGTTGAGTTGCGCGTGCACCCGATCGATTGCGCTGTTCGATGGGCCATCGGATGGTGACGCGGTTCCGCGGGACCGCCCGGGCGTCGCGCGGTCAGGTGCTGGTCTCGGCGTGTCGGGCCCAGGCGAAGGAGTACAGGCCGAACGCGACGAAACCAGCCGCGACGCCGACGAGCAGCCACGGTCCGACGCTCTCGTCGAGGAGCGTACGGAGGGCGGTGTCGAGTCCACCGGCCTTCTTCGGGTCGTACGTCCATCCGGCCCAGATGAAGATCCCGCCGAGCACGCCGAACGCGATGCCCTTCGCGACGTACCCGACCTGACCCAGCCGTTTGACGACGGTGCCGGACGGACCCTCGAGCGCGCCGGGCTTGAGCCGCTTCTCGAACCAGGTGGTCACGCCCCGCTTGACCTGCACGATACCGATGACGCCGATGACGACGCCGATTCCGATGACGATCAGCTGACCACCGGGCAGGTCCAGCAGCTTGCGGGTCAGGCTGTCCTCGTTGGACGTCGACGAGCCGGCGGTCGCGGTCTTGATCGCGGAGTAGCCGATGACGGCGTAGATCACGCCTTTGGCTGCGGATGCGGCGCACTTGTAGGCCCGCTTGACGCCATCGTCCTTGGTGTGTCCCCAGGCGGCCTTGGTCAGCTGCCACAAGGTGAGGATGAACAAGCCCAGGCCCGTGACCCAGAGCATGATCTCGCCCCCGGGCTGCTGGGCGAGGATCTGGAACGCACCCTGCTGGCTGGGTGCGCCCTCCCGGTCGCCGAAGGCCAACTGCAGTCCGAGCCACCCGATGAGAAGGTGAATGATCCCGTACGCCACCAGGCCGACCCGAATGGCGTAATCGAACCACGTACTGTCGCTCACCGACCGCGCCTTGGCACGGGCTTGAGTGCCTGTCATTCCCAGGTCCGACATCGCTGATTGCTCCCGCCTTCCACGATCCTTGCCGAAGCAGTACCCGGGAGTCCGCGAGTCACACGGGCGTCCGATGCGGAGGGCGGCAGCGGCGCAGCACACGCCGGTGGCCCGGTGATACGCCCCTGGCGCTGTCGGCCCAGGTCACTAGCCTGATGGCATGCCACGCGACCCCAACATCCCCGACGCGTTCGACGTCTACACCGTCGTAGTCCTGCGACGGCCGGCCGATGCGCCGGACATGTCGGAGGAGGAGCTCGACGCCCTCCAGGGCCGCCACCTCGCGTACCGCGCCGGGCTGGCGCGACAGGGCATGGTGGTCGTGAACGGGCCGTTCGACGAGCAGAGCGATCCGACATATCGCGGGATGTCGATCTTCGCCTGTGACCCAGCCGAGGCCGCCCGGCTCTCGGACGGCGACCCGTCCGTCGTCGCGGGCCGGCTCGCCTACGACGTGATGGAGTGGTGGGTCCGCGCCGGCTCGCTCGGCTTCCCGCAGACCGACCGGCCCGTCGGCGACCGCCGCGCGATGCCTGACGACGACTGACGGCACTCCCCCCGGTCACGTCCTACGAGAGCATGACGATGGAAGCCGCATGCCCTGGCCCGTGGCCGTTCGACCGATGACTTTCGCGTACGCAATCGGTCGGTTACCTGTATCCCCGGAAATCGACAGAAGGAGGGGCTGTGTCGCACAGGGTAGGAACGCGCGAGGAGTGGCGTGCCGAGCGGCTGGAGCTGCTCGAGGCCGAGAAGGAGCTGACTCGGCAGAGTGACGAGCTGGCCCGCCGACGGCAGGAGTTGCCCTGGGTCCGGGTCGACAAGGACTATCGCTTCGAGACCGAGCACGGGCCGGCCGCCCTGAAGGATCTCTTTCGCGGGCGATCGCAGCTGCTGATCTACCACTACATGTCCCCGGCGTGTCCGAGCTGCGCGTCGATGGCCGACGGTTTCAACGGCTTCGTCGTGCACCTGGAGAATCACGACGTGGCGTTCACCGCCGTGTGCCGGTCACCGATCGACGAACTGATCGCTCACAAGCGACGCATGGGTTGGACGTTCGAGTGGGCGTCGTCGGCTGGCAGCGACTTCAACTTCGACTTCGGCGTGTCGTTCACCGACGAGCAGCTCCAGGCGGGTCCGGAGTACAACTTTCGAAAGCTGCCGCCCGTGGCGGATACGTCGGAGTTTCCGAGCGACCTTCCCGGCATGAGTGCCTTCGCACGGGAGGGCGGCAACGTCTACCACACCTATTCGGCCTTCGCTCGAGGCGGCGACGTGTTGTGGGGCCTGTACCAGTGGCTCGACCGCGCGCCCAAGGGCCGCAACGAGGACGGCGAGGAATGGTTCCGGCTCCGCGACGAGTACTGACCGCCGGCGATCACTCGGCCCCGAGCTGGTCGCGTCGGCGGGTGAGGTACGCGACCTCGGCGGTGTTGCCGGCCAGCTCGATGGCCTTCTCGTACGCGGCGCGGGCATCCGCCGAGCGGCCGAGCCGGCGGAGCAGGTCGGCGCGGGTGACGTGGTAGGCGTGGTAGCTGTCCAGGTCCAGCCGGTCGACCAGCGCCAGCGCCACCTCGGGCCCGTCGAGCTCGGCGAGCGCGACGGCCCGGTTGAGCGCGACGACGGGTGAGGGGTCGATGTCGGTGAGCTGGTCGTAGAGGGCGACGACCTGGGACCAGTCGGTGTCGCGCGCGTCCCTGGCGGAGGTGTGCACCGCGTTGATGGCCGCCAGGATCTGGTAGCGGCCGGGGCGGCCCTGGCCCGCCGAGACCGCGGCGAGCCGCTCCCGGACCAGCGCGTGCCCCTCGTCGATCAGTGCCGCATCCCAGGCGCCGCGGTCCTGCTCGTCGAGCGGGACCAGCTCACCGGACGCCGAGACCCGCGCCGTCCGGCGGGCCTCGGTGAGAAGCATCAGCGCCAGCAGGCCGGCCACCTCGCCGTCGGACGGCATCAGCGCATGCACCAGTCGGGTCAGCCGGATCGCCTCGAGGGTGAGGTCGCTGCGTACGGCCTCCTTCTCCGGGTCGGAGGCGAGGTAGCCCTCGTTGAAGACCAGGAAGAGGACTGCCAGGACTCCGGAGACGCGGGCGGGTAGGTCCTCGGAGGAGGGGACTCGGTAGGGGATCTTCGCCGCCTTGATCTTGCCCTTGGCGCGGGTGATCCGCTGGCCCATGGTGGTCTCCTGCACGAAGAAGGCGCGGGCGATCTCGGGCACGGTCAGTCCGCCGACCATGCGCAGCGTCAGCGCAACGCGGGCCTCCATCGCCAGGGACGGGTGGCAGCAGGTGAAGATCAGCCGGAGCCGGTCGTCGTCGATCGCACCGAGTGGCTCAGTCGGGGTGTCGTACAGCATCTGAGCCTCCTTCTGCTTGTCGTCACGTCGGGATTCCCGACGCAGCCGGTCGATGGCGCGCCGGTTGGCGATCGTGGTGATCCAGGCGCCGGGATTGGGAGGTACGCCGTCGGTGGGCCAGCGTTCGACGGCGACCGCGAACGCCTCGGCTGCCATCTCCTCGGCGAGGTCCAGGTCGCCGAAGCGCCTGGTGAGCGCGGCAACCACCCGGGCCCACTCCTCACGGTGGACCCGGGTGATCGCCTCGGCGACGACGGTCATGCGCCCGCGAAGGGACGCACCTCGACCTTGCCTCGGCAGACCTTCGACGCCTCGGCGGCCAGCTTCAGCGCCACGTCGAGGTCGGGCGCCTCGATGATCCAGAAGCCGGCGAGGTACTCCTTCGACTCCAGGTAGGGCCCGTCGGTGAGCACCGGCTCGGCACCCTGCCCATCGACGACGGTCGCGGCCGTGGCCGCCTCCAGACCGTTGGCGAAGACCCAGTGGCCGGTTTCCCGCAGGCGCTCGTTGAAGGCACCGGTTTCTGCGAGCGCTTCCGTCATCGCCTCCTCGGAGGGGTAGGTGCCGTACTCGCTGAGCTCGGCCGGCCCGTAGACCGACATCAGGTATTGCGTCATCTCTGTCTCCTCAGGGTTCGTGGGCCCGTCCGGCCCGCCTCTCACCCCTGCTACGAACGCTTCCGGCCCGATCCGACACCCTCTGCCGAGGTTCTTCAAGGACGATCCGCCGACGATGATGCACGGGCCCACCGAGGTGCGGACGCCCAGGTCGACGGCGATGCGAACTCTGCTCGCTCAGCTGCGCCCTGTGTGAGGCGACGCTAGCCGAACGCCGCCTCAGAGGACGAGTTTTGAGAATGTCGGAGGCGGGATGTCGAAACGAGCCGGTCCTCTCCGTAGAGGAGGTGAGAGGCGCCGAGGGCGCCGCCCCAACAGGAGGAGACCGAGATGCACAGCAACGGCAATGCCTACCAGGCCGAGGTTCAGCACCGCCGCCAGGAGCTCCGCGTGGACTTGGCCCGGCGTCAGCAGGCCAAGCAGGTCAAGCTGGCCAAGCTGGCCCGCCGCAACCGCAACCCCTGAGATGACCGGACCCCGCGGAGACCACACCACCCGTCATGTGCGCGGCGAGCATCCGACCCTATGCTCCGGGGCATGACGGTTCAGCGGATGGACAACGTTCTCATCGTTGTCGACGACCTCGAGGCTGCCAAAGCGTTCTTCGCCGAGCTCGGTATGGAGCTGGAGGGCGAGGGGACGAACGAGGGACCGTGGCTGGACAGCGTCCTCGGGCTGGATGGCGTTCGTGCCGACATCGCCATGATGCGGACCCCAGACGGCCATAGCAGGATTGAGCTGGCAAAGTTCCACACGCCGCCGGCGGTCCGAGCCGAGCCGGCAGGCGCGCCGCCGAACACGCTTGGTGTACGCCGCATCATGTTCGCCGTCGACGACGTCGACGACGCGGTCGCCCGCCTGCGCAGCCAGGGTGCCGAACTCGTCGGCGAGATCGTGCAGTACGAGGACGTCTACCGGCTCTGCTACCTACGTGGTCCTGAGGGCATCATCATCGGACTGGCCCAGCAGCTCAGCTGAAACTCCATGGGTGCGGCCGGAGCGGGCACTGCCGACGTTCTACCGACGCTCGGATTTAGCCCGATGGCGAAGGCGTCACATCGGCGAGGAAGTCGACGATGTCCATGGCGACGCGGCCGGGTTCTGCCAGGTGTGGAGCGTGACCGGTTCCTTCGTAGACGATCTGTCGGGCGTCCGGGAGGTTGCGGAGCAGAATCGGCTGGTCGTCGCGGACGAAGGCATCGTGATCGCCCCAAATCAGCAGGGTTGGTGCCGTGATCCGATCCAGGGGTACGGGCAGGTCCGCATCGATCAGCCCGCGCAACGTCTCCTTCCAGACGCGTGCCGGAGCACGAAGGCTCTCTTCGACCAGGACAGCGATGCGTTGATCGGTTATCGATGCCGGGGACGTGGCACGTACGAACTCTTCCACGAACGTGGGGTCGAGGGGATCGTCCAGCTTCGCCACCTCCTGCGACATTGCGAGGACACCGGGTTTCTCGGCGAGGGTGGCAGGCGCTCCCAGGAGAACCAGAGCGGACACCCGGTGGGGCTGGCTGCTGGCAACCAACTGCGTGACGAGCCCTCCGCTGGAGGAGCCGACGAGCACCGCACGTTGAAGGCCAACCGCGTCCATGAAGCCCACCACATCGGCGGCGAACTCGTCTGGCGCGTATCCGTCCGGTCTATCGGCTTCGCCGTGGCCACGCTGGGTTGGGGCATGGCAGTGCAGCGCCGGCGGGAGGTGCTGAAGAACGATCTCGAAGTACCGCCAGGACTCGACATACGCATGCACGAACACGACGGGGATACCCGCGGAATCGCCCGTCTCCGCGAAGGGAAGCGAAAGCCCATTCGCCAGACGGATGGTCTTGACATCGATCCTGTTCACCGTCAGGTCGCCTCTATCCCGGCCACTCCTGGCCCTGCACCCGTAGCTGCCGATCGTAGGCCGGAGCGAAGCGGGTCAAGAGTCGGGCTCGCGCGATCACGTAGTGACGCGACGTAGGAGCGCTCGCGGTCGCATGCGGCTGGCCCCAGGAGGTTCGCCGCTTCGGGTCGCAGCCTCAGGCCGAGTGACTCCATCGTCGAGATTCATAGAAGCGCACTCACGTGCCGCTGATTGAGCGCTCGCGCCGCGATCCGCACTCCCCGGCCGGCCACACCTGGCCCCGCACCCCGTAGCTGCCCGATCGTAGGCCGTAGCGGAGCGGATCCAGGGTCGGCTTGCCGATCACGTAGTGACGCGACGTAGGAGCGCCCTTGACGTACGAAGCGGAGGCCGAAGACTGGTGCGAAGGGTGCGGGCCCCACCTGGCTCGCAGGCCTGACGTGCGCAAGCTGGGCGTACCGGAGGGTACCCTCCGCGTGCGTCTTCATCGCGGGCGGACGGCGCGAGCCAGCACGGCGGCCGGAGGTCCTGATGTCATCGTTCACGCGCCGTGAGGATGGGTGCAGCCTTCCGGAATCCCCACACGGCCGCGTAGATCCCGAGCGACAACTCCCAGAGGAACTCGGGGGCGACGAGGAGGCCGGCCGGGCTGGTTGCCTCCCACCAGTCGAAGAGCACGCCGATCTGTCCGATCAGGAGGAGTGGCCCTCCGATCAGACCGAGCCAGGTCATGCGGCGCGGGACGAGTCCGGATGCGTACATCAGGTAGCCGAGGATCAGCCCGTTTCCGAACGGGACGACGAATCCGGGGCCCAACAGGAATGACCAATCCTTGAGCGCAGCGAGGGAGACGGCGAGGTCGGTCGCGTCCGGAGAGTCGTGACGCAGGCTGACGATGCCGAGCACGAAGATGATCCCCGCCGCAAGGAAGACGGACTCGATGATTCGAGCCCCGATGTATCCGATGGCGAGGATCTCGTTTTGCCGTCTCGCGATCGGATAGAGCACGACAGCGGTTCCGACGTTGGCGAGGATGAGGAGGAACTCCAGGAACGCGCCGAGGTAGATCTGGCTGTCCTTCCCGTCACCGGCGATGTAGCCGGCCGGGTCGTCGAGAACGGGCTGGAAAAGCAGCACGGCCGGGATCGAGGTGAGGAACGTGACGATGAACAGCACACCGAAGATCCGGGCGGTCCTTTGGTCGTCGGCCATACGATCTCCCCTTGAGCCTGCCAATCCTAGGAACGTCCGCCCGCC
>Ga0081538_10003371_pt1 | contig 15125 bp, 16 predicted proteins | sample TabmetS5T2R1_FD_71022 | JGI IMG/M metagenome (GOLD analysis project Ga0081538, IMG submission 71022) | Tabebuia heterophylla rhizosphere microbial communities from the University of Puerto Rico - S5T2R1 | ecosystem: Host-associated > Plants > Roots > Rhizosphere ... | reverse complement strand
GGGAAGACATGAAGGCGAGGAGAATCGCGGCGACGAGGAGAGCATCGCCGCGATTCTCCGAACCCTTGCAGCTCTAGCCTCGGATGAGCCTGAAGCCGATCATGCGCTCTCCCTGGACGATGGCGTCGACTTGCTCGACGGCCTTTGCCCGCGTCCGCGCCGGCTCGCCAAGCTGGAGCCTAGCCGTGACCTGGTCGTTGCGAGGCACGCCGGAGAGCTTGCTCAGCAGCGCGTCGAAGGTGGCCGGCTCGCTCTCTCCGCACTCTCCCTCGCCGTCCTCGAAGAAGCACGGGGTCTCACCGAACAGGGAGCCTCCTCCTCGCACCTCGATGAAGCCGCTCCGTCGCGCGTTGGCCGGGACGCGAAGGAGGAGATCGAGGTTCACCGGGGACGCCTCGTGCTCCGGCCTGAGCACCGCCCGCATCAGGACGCTCCCGCCCGGCCGGCGGCGGACCACGTCCTTCTTGACGAAGTCACGGCCGTTCCAGACGAGCACCTTCGACAGCCGGTAGGCCTCGAAAGCCTCCTCGACATCCACCTTCGTCAGGTCGACAGAGGTGATGTGGATCGGCTCGGCCGTGAACGAGGAGAGGATGGAGACGAAGTCGCTCACCTCGAACACCGACTCGAACGAGATGTCAAAGGGAGACGCGTAGTGGTTCGTGTGCGTCAGCGCCCATGGTGCTCCACCCGCGCGCGTGCCCTCGATCGTCCAATGCACCTCGGAGTTCCCCGGCCCGATGCGGTCGATCGTCGCGTCGATGTTCGTGAATGTGTGCTCGAACACGAGGAAGGGCAGGAACTCCTCGAGGACGACGTCGCTCTGACCGTCTCTCATGTTCCCTCGGTCGAGATCGGTCACGAGCGTCTGCACCGGGATCGTCGCCGGGCCCTCGCCGAGGTTTGCCCTGATGCCGGCGATGCGGTCCTCCTTAACCGTGCCGGCATTCTCCGCCACGTTCGCCAGCTTGAACGGGCTGAACACGGGATCCCTGGCAATCGTGATCGCGTCGGCCGCCCGCGCGGCGAGTGTCGTCTTGCCGGTGAAGGCGAAGGGGTGGCCGAAGGCGACCGCCTGCCCGAAGCATACGAACGTCGTCGTGCCGATGCCAGCCGCGGTGACGTCACCGAGCGAGAGCGCAGCCGCGAAGTTGCCTCCCGCCTCGAGGTCGGCGGCCGCGGCGGAACTCGCAGACGCGGCACCGCCCGCATAGGGCACGAACGGGAGGTCCTGCCGATCGATCGCCCTCTGGAGCTGGCGCATGCCGCGCACGCCAAGGCCAGAGACGCTGAGCGGCGTCTTTAGGCGCACGAGCGAGCCGATCTGGGCAGGAGCAACCCCGGCCCTTGCCGCGACCTGTGCGCGGAGAGCGCGCGGGAGCGCGACCTTCTCCGCCCCCGTGAGCGCTGTGGACGCGCCCGGATCGAGCAGGTCGTCCATGTCCTCGGCCGGCGTCAGTCCGGCGAGGTTCGAGGGGCCAAACGAAAAGCCGAAGGCGACCGCGCCGAGGAGCTCTTCCTCGCCGGTCACCGGATCGTCCATGTACACAGGCGAGCCCGAGGCTCCGAACCAGACGCCACCCGCCTGGTTGAGCGGAGGCCCGGACAACTCGGCGATGACGACCTTGCGGCCGGGAAGGGGGAAGCCGGTCAGGATGCCGAGTACCTCGGCGTCGAAGCTAACAGGATCACGTCCCTGCACGACCGAGAGACCGGTTCCGGTCATGCCGACGCTGACTTCGTCCGTCGTCATGATCGCCGGGCACCCGCTCGCTTGCGCCGCGGCGGCCGGTGTGCGGCCCGCGGGCGTCGCGGCCGCGACTGCGACCGCGAGCGTGACGGCGAGGAGCGTCGCCACGCTCCCCTTTGTGAATGATCTCCTCATCTCTCTCCCTCCCGTGTAGCGTCAGCGCGGGCAGACCGCGACGCCACCCGTGCCTAATACGCGTTAGACACGTCCACAGGTCCGAAAGTTCACGCGGGCAAAGCAGCACCGCAGGCAAGAGCAGGTAACTGCCGGAGCCCAGAGGGGAAACGAGAGGGCGAAGGCGCACCCAGCCCCTTGGGATCCGGGCGGTGCGCCTCCTGTCTGACGTATGCCGTCGGGGCTTACAGTGGAGCGGGTGCCGACAGAGGATGCCCGGCTTGACTGGATCGGGCGGCGGCTAGACACAAACTCGGCCCGCACGCGATCCACACTGTCCCCGAGCTGGGAGCGGAGTCAGCAGGCTGTGCCATCACCGTGACGACACCGCCGAGGCCGCCGGGCCCTTCAGGTCAACTGAACGGCCTGATCATGCCGCGACCGCGGCGGCTAACCACGCATGGAGAATGTGCATCTGAAGCCGCGTCTGGGAGCACCCGTACCGCATGAGCAAGCCGGTTCTTGGCCCTCGCCGGACGTCTGCCGACGCTCTCTAAATACCCATGGCGTGGGAAGAAGGTGTCTCTGAGCAGGGGTTTCTGCGCCGCTGCGGGCTCCATGACAGCATCGGGACATCACTTCAGCGGGCCTCTACAGCCGGATTCGAGCGTGCGGTTTCAAGGGGTATCGCGTCCTCAGAGACGGTCAACCCAACCTCCTCGCTGCGGATCGGTTGGGCGTGGCCTACCCAGGACTCTCCCGCGCTTCACACCACAGCTTCCACTCGCTCGAAGTGGGGTTAAGAGGGCCTCGCAGCGGGGTACGTCGGAGGCAGGTTGACCACAGGGCGCCTCGCTCTGGCGATGTTCGCCGTCGTCCTCTCGGCCTGCGCAGCCACACCGGCCCAGGCGCGTCTGATCGAGGCGGAGAACTTGCTCTCGGTCCCCTCAGGCACGTCGCTGAGCACGTCTCGAGGACTTGAGGCGATTTTCCCCTCCCGGTGGGCGCTCGATCGAGCGCGCCGCTACGCGAAGCGTCGCGCGGGGCTCGTCTCCTTCGCAGTCGTGGATACCAGCGGCGGCTCGTACCACTACCGCGGCCGGAGGCGCTACGCCTCAGCGAGTGTCATCAAGGCAATGTTCCTCGTCGCATACCTGCGCAGGGTTTGGGCGGAGGGCCGCGGTCTCACCGGCTCCGAGCGTGCGCTCCTCGCGCCCATGATCCGGGTCTCTGACAACGACGCAGCAGCGGCTGTCTACGGGCTGCTCGGCTCGGCGCGCGTCGAGCGGCTCGCGAAGGCGGCCGGCATGCGCTTCTTCGAAGGGATTCCCGAGCACTGGCCAAGCGGCGAGATCGCCGCCCTCGATCAGGCGCGCTTCTTCGCCGGGCTCGAGAAGCTCGTGCCGCCACGCTTCTACCGCTACGCGCGCCGACTCCTGCGCACGATCGTCGACTGGCAGACCTGGGGCATTCCCGCCGTCGCACGTCCACGCGGCTACCGCGTCTTCTTCAAGACCGGCCGGCGCACGAGCCCGAGCCTCTCCGGCCTGATCGTGCACCAGGTCGCGCGCCTCGAGTGCCGCGGGCGTGTCTTCACGCTCGCCGTTCTCACCGACCGCCAGGCGAGCTACAGCTACGGGATCGTCACCGTTGCAGGCATCGCACGGCGCCTGCTGACCCGCCCGTGCTGAGCTACGGTCGCGCGCGGCGCGAGGCCGTCTGCGACAACGCCTCTCGCGCGTCGACGACGAGGCCCGAGCCGCGCCGCTAGGCACCCAGTGCCTCGGCCGCCCTCTCGTAGTCCGCGGCAGCGACCCACACGATCATCCCGAAGCGTCCCGAGCCCGCGCCGACGGCCGCCGCAGCCGTGAGGCTGATGTTCGCCTCCGCGAGCTTCGCCGTGGTGTCGGCGACTGCACCCACACGATCGTCGCCTTGGATCAGAAACGCCCGCTTCGCCTCGCTGATCGTGACGCCGGCCCGCTCGGCCGCCTCTCTGAAGGCCCCCGGGTCTTCCGGAACGAGATCGATCTGGGACTGACCGCCGCCGAGAGGGAATCCGAGGAAGGCGAGCAGGTTCACGCCGCTGTCCTTGAGCGCGGAGAGGACTTGCTGGCCCTCGCCGGGCGCGTCTGGGACGGTCACGTAGTAGTACTCGACGCCCCGTACCGTGTCGGCCATCCGTACCTCCTTCTCAACTCACTGCTACAGCGCAACCATACGCCCCGCTCGGGCTGCCCGGATGAGTTCGCGTGACGGGCCCACTCTGACCAACACCTGAACGACCAAGTCCGACATGCCAGCGGGCGAGATCGAACGAAAGCTGCTGATGAGGCGGCTTAGCTCGCGTGGGCTAGGACGTGCCTCTCTCCGACGCTGCGGGGGTCGAGGCGGAGGCCGAGCTCATTGGCGAGCGCGAGCGCCTGCTCGTACTCCTCGCGGTGAATGCCGCGGGCGATCTCCTCGTACTGGCCGTTCTGGCCGACTTTGCCGGAGACGTAGTACTGGGCCATCAGGTTCACGTACGTGCCCGTGCCGAGCTTCTCGGCGACGAAGCGGAGGATCGACTCGGTCTCCACGAGGAGGCCGGGCATGATCAGGTGCCTGACGATGAGGCCGCGCCGCGCCATCCCCCGCTCGTCCAGCAAGAGATCGCCGACCTGGCGGTTCATCTCGACGATTGTCTCGCGCGCGACGTCGGGGTACTCGGCGCGCTTCAGATAGCGCCGCGCCGCCTCGCTCGTCCAGAGCTTAAAGTCGGGCATGTAGACGTCGACGATCCCCTCCATCAGGCGGAGGCTGTCGAGCGAGTCGTAGGCGCTCGTGTTGTAGACGATCGGCAGCTCGAGGCCGCCGTCGAAGGCGACCGGCAGCGCCTCGAGGATCTGCGGAACGACGTGCTCAGGGGTCACCCAGTTGATGTTGTGGCAGCCGATCGCCTGCAGCTCGAGCATCATCTCCGCCAGCCGTTCGCGGCGCACCGGCTCGCCCTGGACCTCCCACGAAATGTCGTGGTTCTGGCAGAAGACGCAGCGGAGGTTGCAACCGGAGAAGAAGATCGTCCCCGATCCGCGCCGGCCCCTTAGGCAGTCCTCCTCGCCGAAGTGGGGGAAGTAGGAGGCGACGACCGCCTGCCGCCCGATCGCGCACAGGCCGGCGACGTCGGCGCGCCGGTCGACCTTGCACCCGCGCGGGCAGACGACGCACCGCTCGCCGAGCAGCTCGTGCGCCTCGACGGCCCGACGCTCGAGCTCAGCGCGCGAGAGCGAGACCGTCAGCATGTCAGGTGCAGCGCCGCGGCCGTCTTCCGCGGATCGAGCTGGCCGTAGCGCTGGACAGCGTCCGCGGTCGGTAGGACTTCGACCTCGATGCCGCGAGCCCGCAGGGTCTCGAGCGTGGCCGGATCGGGCCGCATCTGCCCGTAGGCGCCTGTGCCGACGAGCAGTCGCTCGGGGAGCTCGTCGAGCAGCTCGTCGAGATCCTCGAGCACGAGCCCGTGCCCTTCCCTGCGCCACCAGCCACGCACCACGCGGCCCGGGACGACGATGACGTCGCGCGTCTCCTCACGTCCGTCGATCGTCACGCGCTCGAAGCCGTAGCCTCCGATCTCGGACATCGTCTCGATCCTAGCGCGAGGGAGGCGGGACCTTCCGTATGCAAGGGAGGATCGCCTGGTGTTAGCGTCGCCTACGTGGGCAGGGAGATCGAGATCCGGCGGCACACCGACGCCGACGAGGACGTCCTCACCGTCGAGGGCGTGGCGGCGGCGCTGGAGATCGGCGCACGCCTCGGGGGCGGCTACCACCTCGCGGTCTCGACCGGCGCCCAGCGCGCGACGCAGACGCTCGCCTGCTTCCTCGCGGCGCTCGGCCAGCAAGTGCCGGGCGGCGTCGTTGTCGAGCCGGGCCTGCGGTCGCAGGTCGAGGACCGCTGGCGCGCCGCTTACCGGAAGGCGGGAAGCGGCGCGCTCGGGGCGCTTCGCGAGGCCGATTCCGAGCTCGTGGCGGAGGACTCGGAGCGGCTCGGCGCCGCGCTCCGCCGTGTGCTCGAGGCCCTGCCCGACGGCGGCCACGCCCTCGTCGTCGGCCACAGCCCGACCAACGAGGCCGCAGTTCTCGGCCTCACCGGCGAAGTCGTGCCGCCGCTCGGTAAGGGCGCCGGCGTCCGTGTCATCGCCGGCGACGACGGCTACCAGGTCGAACCCCTCGAGTGAGCACCAGGGTTCGGCCGGCATGAAGACCCGTTTGTACGGGCTCCCTAGACGGCTTGCCGACGGTCTCTACATCCCATGGGGTGGTTCGCGATGTCCCAGCTCAACAACCTCATGGGCCGCGGAATCATCCCGCGGATTCTGGGACGACACGACCGCGCTCGTCTTCTACCTGATCGTCGGTGCAGACGGATTGGTCGCGACGCTCGCGACGCGGTTCGGGCCGCGCATGCCTGCCGTGAGTGACATGATGCTGCGGCGAGCTCCGTAGTCGAGCCAGAAACCGCGGGTCGGCCCGCCCGGGCTCCGAACAGCGATCAAATGCCACATGAAGAGTAGGCCGGCCCGCGCGCTCATCTTCGATTTGGACGGGACGCTCGTCGATACCGTGTACGCGCACGTCTTCGCGTGGCAGCGTGCGTTCGCCGAGCTCGGACTACCGATCGACGGCTGGCGGATCCATCGTCGGATCGGGATGAGCGGCGGGCTCTTCGCCCGCGCCGCGGCGCGCGAGATCGGTCGACCGCTTTCGCCGACCGAGGCCGAGACGATCCAGCGCCGTCATGGGGAAATCTACCGCGAGATCCTGCCGGAACGACGTCCGCTTCCTGGAGCGGTCGAGCTGCTTGCCGACCTACGGTCTGAGGGGATCGTGCACGGGATCGCGACGTCGGGCCGGCGACCGGAGATCGATGCGTCGTTGGAAGCGCTCGGCGTCGGGGAGGAAACGGTCGTCGTCGAACGCGGCGACGTGGAGCGGGCCAAGCCGGAGCCGGATCTCTTCCTGACGTGCGCCGAGCGACTTGGTGTGACCGCCTCGGACTCCTACGTCATCGGCGACGCCGTCTGGGATCTGCTGGCCGCTCGGCGGGCGGGCATGCTCAGCATCGGCCTGTTGAGCGGTGGCTACGGCGAGGACGAGCTGGCGCGCGCGGGCGCATTCCGCGTCTACCGTGACCCCGCCGAGCTCCGGCAATCGCTCGATGAGATCGGAGCACGGGAGTGAGCCGCTCCGTCTCCTCGGCGACGGCGGCGAGTCAAGGTTCTCCGAGCACTGGCTCGTTGGCGTAGGAGCAAACGGCAAGGAGGGCCTCGACGATCGCCAGCGACGCCGACGTGCCCGGATCGCCGCCGGCTCTCGACGGCGACGCGCTTCCGTCGGAGCCAGAGGCGTTGAGCAGGGCCGTCCTCTCGGCGCCGGCGGTAGGCCGCATCTCGCCGGAGGGCAAGCGCGTGGTCGTGGAAGCGCTCGCCGGGTCGGGGGGATGCTCGGTGCGCTCCGCCTCGTGCGAGTCTGAAAGCGTCAGAACCGGCGTAGCGAGACGCGCCGAGCCTACGCGGTCGCCGTTGGCAAGGCGCTTCGCACGACGAGGACCGAGCAGCGCGCGTGATGGGCAACGTGCTCCGAGACGCTGCCGAGGCCGAGGACACGGTGGCTACTGCGGCTTCCCACCGCGAGGAGGTTCGCGTCCGCAGCCGCTTGGACGAGCGCGTGAGCAGGGCGCCGGGCCTCGCTCGTCACGACTCGAACCTCCGAGCCGAAACGCGCCTCGAGCTCTCGGCAGACGCCCAGCGCAGCATCCGCCGCCGCCGACCCGTCGACGCCGACGACGATGGTGCGGGGAGTCCACTCTCCGGCGGCGGCTCGCCGCGCGACCAAGACAGAGCAACGGGCACGGTGCAGGACTCGCGTCGCGACGCTGCCGAGCACGATCCCGGCCGCGCGTCCCAGGCCGTGAGTGCCCACCGCCACCAACGTCGCGCGCTCGGAGGACGCCGCGTCCAGAAGGCATGCGGCCGGCGGGCCTCCGGTGTCCTGGGTCGCCACGTCGGCGGCGCGTGCCACCTCTGCTCGAGCCCGCTCGAGAGCATCCGCCGCCGCCTCGTCGAGCTCCTCGATCTCGTGCAGCGCTCGACGGGCCACGTGCGCCGCGGTCGGCGCGACCTGGAAGTGGATCGCCTGCATCGGGTCCACCACCGCCGCCAGCAGCAGCCGGCCGCCCGTCTCGAGCAGAAGGTCGGACTGGCGGACAGCCTCGAGGCTCTGCGGCGACCCATCGACGCCGCAGACGATGCGCTCGAACACACCGGTCTTCTGCTCGTTCTCGCTGAGGGCGATGTCGGCCTGGGCAACGATGCCGACGAGGCGGCCGTTCTCGACAACCGGCAGCCGCCGAACCTGGTGGCGAGCCATGAGCTGGAGCGCCTCTTCGAGATCTTCGTCGGCCTCAACGCTGATGAGGTCCCGCGAGTAAACGTCTCCCACCGACGTCCTCTGGGGGTCTGCAGCCTCGGCGACCACCTTCGTCGCAATGTCTCGGTAGGTGATCATCCCGACAAGCTTCTCGTCCTCAGTTATCGGGAGCGATCCGATGCGCTCCTCTCGCATCAGTCGTGCCGCCTCGACCACCGACACCGATGCTCCGATCGAGTGGGGATTCTCGGTCATCGCGTCGCGAACGCTCGTCGCCATCGTGCCTCCTCTCCGCTTCCTGTGCGATCGTAGTCCTGTAGTGAACCCCAGATGAACAAGCCGCGCATCGAGGCCGGGCTTTTCGGCGGCGCGCTCGGCATCCGGCGCACGTTCATCCTCCACGCGCACGGTTCGAAGCTGCCGAGTGACCTGCCCGGCTGACCTCCGTCCGCTACGACCCGGCCACCAGCCCGGCGGAGGTTTCGCGCGACCAACCAGAAGCTCCGCAAGGCGATCGAGACCGAGGGTCGCCGCGGACCGGTCGAGGGGGCTGTGGTGGCAGCTCTCGCTGACAGCCCGGAGCGCGCCCGACTCATCTCAGGCGCTTCGACTGTGGGCTACGAGCGCGACGGCTGAGCTGCCGCGGACCTCAGTCGAGCGCGGTCGCCGGGAAGCGGTTCGGGCCTCGGCCGCTTGACGCGGAAGGCGTCGGCCTCGCGGGCGGCGGCGACGACCGTGGCGTAGCGGGCGAGACGCTGGCCCTGGTAGCGGGCGACCGCGAGCGCTCTCTCGTCGGGGCCCTCGACCCGCTTCCCGCTTGTGTACGAGGTGCCGTACGGGTTGCCTCCGGCGTTGAACACCTCGCTCGCCGTGTAGCCGAGCGGGAGGATGAGCATGCCCCAGTGGTAGAGGGTGTTGTTGAGGGCGAGGATCGTGGACTCCTGCCCGCCGTGCGTCGTCATCGAGGCGGTGAAGGCGGTTGCCACCCTGTCGGCGAGCTTGCCCTCCTGCCAAAGCCGTCCCGCCTGGTCCATGAACTGCTTGAGCTGCGCCGCCACGTTGCCGAACCGCGTGGGAGAGCCGAAGGCGACGCCGTCGGCCCACTCGAGGTCCTCGAGGCTCGCGACCGGTTCGTCCTCGACCTCGGAGCGGTGCCTGCCCCAATATTGGTTCTGGGAGATGATCAGCTCCGAGGCGAGCTCCTCGACATGGCGGAGGCGTACCTCGGCGCCCTCGCCTTCGGCGCCCTCGGCGAGCGCGTGCGCGAGGCGGTGCACGTTGCCGGTCGCGCTGTAGTAGACGACGGCGACTCGGGCCGCTCTTGTCATCGCAGCGCCGGCCCTTTGCGCACGCGTCGTGGTCATGCGCCTCAGTATCGCGCTCTGCGCGGCCAGTTGCGTCCGTCGAAGACCCAGGTTTGCGCTTTGTCTGCGGCGTACCTGCGCAAGGTGTTCCCGAAGCTCGGCATCAGCTCCCGCAGGGAGCTGCGCAAGGCGCTGCCCTACGCGGGCGGGCGACCTGATCTCTACCTTGCGAAGGGCTCACGCCATTAGTCGGGTCGTCTAGGCGCCGGAACCCTGTCTGTATCGGCTGTCGTGCCGCGGGCGACGGAGCGGTCGTGGAGCCTTGCCGTCGCAACGCGTGGCGCCTCGGACTGAGAAGCTACTACGGTGCGATGTCGAAGACGCTGATCGTCGTCGGGCTGGGCGGCTCGCTGGCCGAGAACTCGACGAGCCGCGCCACTTTGCAAGCGGCCCTCGAAGGCGCCGCCGACGCGGGCGCGGAGACCCAGCTGCTCGACCTCCGCCGCCTCGACCTGCCCTTGTACAACCCCGAGGACGACGAACCAACCGAGACCGCCGCGACCCTGATCGAGGCCGCATACGCTGCGAACGGTCTGCTCTGGAGCAGCCCGCTCTACCAGGGGACGATCTCCGGCGCCTTCAAGAACGCGCTCGATTGGCTGCATACGCTCGGCGCTCGTGACCCGCCTCACCTCCACGACAAGGTGATCGGCCTGATCAGCGCTGCCGGTGGAGTGCAAGGCCTTCAGGCCATCAACACGATGGAGTTCTCGGTGCGCGCGCTTCGAGCCTGGGCGGTTCCGTACGTCGTTCCAATCGCAAGTGCGGCGCGCGTTTTCGACCGCACGGGGCAGGTTCGTGACGAGGCGGTCGAGCGGCAGCTGAGCAGGAGGTCGTGCGTGTCGCCGAACGGTTCATCGCCGACGCCTCGCTTCACCGCCACGCGGAATGCACAGCGGCGGCCGAGCGCGTCGCGGCGGTCGCCTAACTCGAGCTGCGTCGCATGTGTCGCAACGGAGGTCGGCCGTCCGCGTGCGGATCGCGGGGAAGATGCCCAGCACGCGGCGCCGTCGGTGCGACGACGGGTTTCGTAGCGACGGCAGAGCTCAGGCCGCCCCCGGCGTCGCGCCCTTGGCAAGCTTGATTCGGGTCCAGACGTTCATGTTCACGACGACGACGATCTCGAGGATCTCCGCGGGACTGAAGTTCTCGGCAAGCGCGTCGTGGAAGCACTGGAACGCTTAGTCCCGGTCGGCCAGCTGCTCCTCGCTCGCACGGAGCGGCGAGGCGTACGGCTCCCGGTATTGTGCTTTGGGGCCGGCACCGGCACCGGGCGATGGCGATCGGCCACGTGCTGCGCGGCTAGCGGCGGCGGAAGCGGTAGATCGCCTCGGCGACGACCCCGATAGCGACGGCCACGCCGATCGACACGGCGAACGCGCCCCAGCCTTCCTCGAACAGCGACCCGCCCGCGATCCCGAGCAGCGTGTAGACCACTGCCCACAGAAGCGCGCCCGGCACGATGAAGCGGTAGAAGCGGGGCGCCGGCAGGCCGAGCGCCCCGGCGGCGAACATCGCGGCTGTGCGCCCGCCGGGCAGGAAATCGGAGGCGATCAGCAGCCAGGTGCGCTCGTGGACGAGGCGCTCGGCGACGCGCAGACGCTCTCGCGCCCTCTCGCTCGAGAACATCTTCGCTTGCAAGCCCGGTCCGGTGCGGCTGCCGAGGCCGAACAGGATCGAGTCGCCGAGAACAGCCCCGCACGCGGCAGCGAGGACGAACAGCGGCGCGATGAGGTCGCCGCGCTCGATCAGAATCCCGCCGGTGACGAGCGCGGTTTCGCTCGGCGCGAGGGGGAGCACGGCGTCGAGTGCCACCAGCGCAAACACGGCGAGGTAGCTCGCGGGCGAATCGCTGAAATCGGACAAATCGTCGAACAACGGACCTTCGCCGGCCAATTAGCAGCAGCGGTGCCCTGCCTGTCGATCCTGGAGGAGGTTGTTCATCCGGGCCTCCTTGGAGCTGAGGAACTGCCAACGCCACTCAGTCCCAAGGAGGACACCGGATGCAGCTGCATTAGGCGCTCCACCTAGACCCAGAGGTACTCCTCGGCGATCGCGCCGTCGCGCCACTTGGCGACGGTCACCATGCGGCTCCCGTCTTCGAACTCGCCGACGACGCAGGTCCACTCGCCGGACCCGAACGCGATTGGGTGAGACACGACCTGTGGCGGCGTGCCCCCGACGGAGTCGACGAAGGCCTTCATGGCATCAATGTGCTCCTCGATCCCACGCGTGGGTTCTTGGCCCTTGAACTCGACGTAGACGTCGTCGGTGTGCCGGCCGGCGAACACGCCTTGCCAGTCGGCGTTATTCCATCCCACGAAGTCAAGTTCATCCATGGCCTTGAGTTTGGCGTTGATCTGGTCCTCCGTCATCAGGTCACTCTCCTTACGTTTGTTCGGGCGAGCTTTGCTGCCTCGGTCATGAACTACTAAGGCGACCGCGGTATGCCAGGGTCACGCACGAGGAGCCCGTCGCTGAGCGGTTCAGGGCGACGCATACAGCCATGATCAGGCGCTGTGGAGCGCGTCGCGCAGCATCGCGATGGCCTGAGCGACCGCGGCGCGCGTGGCGCGTGTGTCGCTGAGGGGGTTGAGCATCATGAAGTCGTGCGTGATGCCGTCGTAGCGAACGGTCGTAACGTCGACGCCGGCGGCTCGCAGTCGCGCCGCGTACGCTTCGCCCTCGTCGCGGAGCACGTCGGCCTCGTCGACGATCACGAAGGCCGGCGGTAGACCGGCGAGCTGCTCGTCGCTCGCACGAAGTGGTGAGGCGTACGGCTCTGACCGCCGCTCGAGGTCGGGCAGGTAGGCGTCCCAGAACCAGGCCATCCCTTTCGCGGTCAGGAAGTAGCCTTCCGCGAACTGCTCGTACGACTCGGTGTCCATGGCGGCGTCGGTGACCGGGTACCACATCGACTGCTGCACGAAGCGGACGTCGCCGCGTTCCTTCGCCAGCAAGGCCAGCGCTGCCGTCATGCCGCCGCCGACCGAGTCGCCGGCGACCGCCATGCGCTCGGGGTCGAGCCCGTTCGCGGCCCCCTCGCGCTTGATCCACTGTGCCGTCGCGTAGCCCTGCTCGATCGCGACGGGGTAGTGCGCTTCCGGCGAGCGGTCGTACTCGACGAACACGACCGCGGCGCCGGTACCCACGGAGAGCTCGCGGACGAGCCGGTCATGTGTGCCGGCGTTCCCGAGGACCCAGCCGCCGCCGTGCATGTAGAGGATTGCCGGCAGTGTCCCCGTGACGTCCGGCGGCCGCACGATGCGCACGCGCACCTCGCCGACCTCGGCAGGAACGGTGACCCACTCGTCCTCGACCGGCAGCTTCTCGATCTGCTCGGCCTGAACGTCGTCGAGCACCTTGCGCGCCTCGACGGGCGTCAGCTCGTACAGAAACGGCGGCTTCGAGGTCGCCTCGACGAACGCCTGCGACGCAGGCTCGAGCACGACCCGTGTTTTGGTGCTGATTGCCATGATCGTCAACTCCTTCGTATCCGTGTAGGTCAGACGGCGGCCGCGGGCAGCGTCACCGCCTCCAGGATCAGGTCCGCCGTTGCCTGCGGCTGAGAGACCGCGATCGCGTGGGACGCGCCCGGGATCTCGATCGTGCGGCGTGAGGCGGCGCGTTCGGCCATGAAGCGCTGGAGCTCCGCCGGGATGTTGTGGTCGTCCTCGCCGATCAGGAAGCAGGACGGCACCTCACGCCAGAGGGGCCGCTCGCCGGACGGCGCGAAGAGCGCCTCCTGCGTGACCGGCCGCTGCGTCGCCGCCATCCGCGCGGCCAGGTCCTCCGTCACGTCTGCACAGAACTGCTCATGGAAGCGGTCCCGGAGGATGTACAGGTCGGTGGTGCCGTCGCTGCGCGGGACCGGCCGCAGCACGTCGCCGAGCGTGCTGCCCGGGAACATCCCGGCGAGTGAGAAGGCGCTCTCGCCGGGATCGGGTGCGAAGCCGTTCACGTAGACGAGCCCGGTGATCTCGCCGGCGTCTGCCGGGACGTTCGACATCACTGCGCCGCCGTAGGAGTGGGCAACGAGCAGGACCGGTCCTTCGACGGAGCGGACGAGGTCGGCGACGCTCGCCGCGTCGGCGGCAAGATCCCGCAGCGGGTTCGCGGCGGCGATCACGTTGTGCTCCGCGCTCTCCAGTATGTCAATGACGTCGTTCCAGCTCGCCGATTCGGCGAATGCGCCGTGGATGAGAACGATCGTCGGTTTCATGAGACCCTCCTTTGGGTCGCGAGGTTCTGCCGCGCCGTGGACTGGCTCAGCCAGTCCTCGAGGCGGGTCGGAGCGAGGCGAGGGTTGTCGCCAGGGATAAGAGAGTGCTCGTCGAGTTCTGCGCCGAAGTACTGTGCGTGGACGTCGGCAGTCACCCGGCGTGGGTCGTTCTTGGCGCTCAAGACGCGCCGGGCGAGCTCGTCGAAGCGGAACGCCTCGGGACCGGCGAGCTCCACGATGCCGTTCACCGGCGCGCTCTCCGAAACGTCGGCCAGGGCCGCGGCGACGTCGTCGGCCAACTCGGGCTGAACGAGCACCGGCGGCAGATGAACCGTGTCGCCCTCGGTGCTCGAGTCGGCGATGCGGCCGATGAACTCGAAGAACTGCGTCGCGCGGAGGATCGTGTACGGCACGGACCCCGCCTTCACCGTCTCCTCCTGGGCGACCTTCGCGCGCAGGTAGCCGCTCTCGGGCAGTCGGTCGGCGCCGACCACCGACAACGCGACGTGATGCCCGACGCCGGCGGCGGCTTCCGCGGCCAGCAGGTTCCGCGACGAGGTCTGGAAGAAGTCCATCACCGCCGCGTCGTCCCAGGCGGGCGTGTTCGACACGTCGACGACCACCTCGGCCCCCTCGAGCGCTTCCTGCAGTCCCTCACCCGTGACCGTGTCGACCCCGGTGTCCGGCGACGCCGACAGCGGGTCGTGGCCCGCCTCGCGGAGCCTCTCGACGAGCTTCGAGCCGATGAGGCCGCTCCCGCCGATGACAACGATCTTCATCCGCTCTCCTTTCGATAGACGGATCCGACTCGCCCTCTGGCGGCCGGTCTTCACTCCCTCGAGGATTGCAGTCAGGAGCACCGCCTCGAATCCGCCGACACGCCAGCCTGGGTCGCCAGTCGTGTCACCGCTTGGTCTCGCCGCTGGCCGAGAGCTCGGCACGGGCGCGATCGGGCCGCCACCACCGGGTACCGGCCCGATGGTGGCGGCCTCGATGATTCGGATCACCTCGTCGCGTCGACCGCGGAGAGGATCACCTTCGTGACGTCCTTGGGACGCGTGATCGGCGTCAGGTGGCCGGCCTTGACCCTGGTGATGTCGGCGCCGGCCCGGCTGGACATCATCTCCTGCAGCGCGGGCGGGATCACCTTGTCCATCGTTCCGATGAGCGACCACGACGGGATCGTCTTCCACGCCGGAGGCCCGGAGGGCTCGACGAACTGGGCGGCGCCCGCGGGCCGCTGCACGGCGTGAAGAACGGCGGCCTCCTTG